>JAESFT010000254.1_pt1 | contig 45453 bp, 53 predicted proteins | sample 9269451 | NCBI WGS metagenome assembly JAESFT01 (sample SAMN14502557, study PRJNA617106) | algae metagenome | isolation source: Scytonema hyalinum WJT4-NPBG1 and co-occurring heterotrophs from well... | place: USA: Mojave Desert, Joshua Tree National Park, California | collected 2006-05-25
AGTCGTCAATGATAGCATAGACAGCAATTGTTTCATTTAACATAATTCCCCTCCGTTTTTCTTACTGGAGGGGATTTTATTATCTTTGCGATCGCCTTCTCAAATAACTAGCAACTTGGGTTAATATGTTTTCTAGACTGATGATAGCGGTTGCAACCACAGTGCTAATGATTGTGACCTCTTGTAGCTTTCCAACGATAGCACCAGGCAAAAGTGCGATTGCTCAAGTGCCAGGTGTCTATCCATTCAAGTTAGGTGATTTCAAAATTACAGTCCTGAGCGACGGCACACTCCCCCAAGATTTACATACGCTGCTGTCGAATACGAACCCAACAGAAACCGATCGCCTGCTTCAGAAAAATTTTCTGGCTAATCCTGTCGAGGCATCAATTAATGCTTTCTTGATCGACACTGGAGATCAACAAGTACTCGTGGACACGGGAGCCGGAACTTTTTTTGGTCCAAAACTGGGCGGCAAGCTTCAAACATCGTTAAAGGCAGCAGGCTACACGCCTAACGAGATTGATGCAATCCTCCTGACTCATATTCATACCGATCATAGTGGGGGGCTGGTCGAACAGGGGAAACGGGTGTTTCCCGTCGCCACGCTCTATGTCGGCAAGCCAGATGTCGATTTCTGGTTTGATCGAGCGAATGCCACGCGATTCAACGTTGCTGAAAAGTACTTTGACGAAGCCGCGAAAACTGTCAAACCTTATTTAGATGCAGGCAAGGTGAAATCGTTTTCTGGCAAGACAGCCCTTCTACCGGGAATCACCGCGCATCCCACACCCGGACACACTCCTGGTCATAGCTGCTATGTGGCGGCAAGCAAGGGCGAGAGCATCGAGTTTTGGGGCGATATTGTTCACTTTGCTTCGGTGCAATTTCCCAAGCCAGAAATTACAGTTGCTTATGATGTCGATGCCAATGCTGCTGCTGCACAACGTAAAAAACAGTTTGCGAGAGCGGAAGCATCCCGAATTTTGATAGCAGGCGCACATTTGCCCTTTCCCGGCGTTGGACACCTCCGGGCAGCAGATCAAGGTTATGCCTGGGTGCCAGTGGATTACCGCTGGCGTGAACTCTAAAGGATTCATAGCAATGTGAAATGGGCGCTGAATGTTTATACGCCCATTCAGAGGTCAGTAGTGAAGCAGATATTAAAGCGTTAGTAGAGAAGACGATTGCTACTTATGGCAAACTCGATTGAGTCAAACGTACTACACAAAGGAACACCATGAATCAGCCCAAGTTTTTTGTTACTCCCGGTTATGGCGAATACATGCTGAATGAATTGTATTTCTCGCAAGCGGTAAAAATTGGCGATCGAGTGGAGACATCAGGACAAGGCGGCTGGGATGACAATCTGCAAATTCCTGAATCGCTCGCAGACGAGATTGCTCAAGCGTTTCGGAACATAGAGCGAACCTTGGCGACTGCTGGTGCGGGTTGGGAGCATGTTGTCCACATCAATTCTTACCATGTTGGCGGGTTTCCCCCAGAGGTTAACAATGTGATGGTCAAGCTATTTCGTCATTACATGCCCAACCATGCCCCAATTTGGACAGAGGTAGGAGTTGCAGCTCTTGGACTGCCAACGATGCGTATTGAGCTCCGCGTTACTGCAATTGTTCCGTGAGTTTTGCACAAGCGGCAACGGGCTATTGCGAAGTTAGGGAGTTACCTCCGCTGAGTGGTATCGAAATCCTGTCACTGTTAATTCTAAATCAAGGAGATCTGGCACAGATGGAATCTATGAAAGCAGCCGTATTAACTGCGTTTGGTGATGCTGAGAAGTTTGAGATTCAAACTGTTCCCACACCAACACTGAAGGCGAATCAGGTGTTAGTCAGAGTTTGTGCAACCTCGATTAACCCGATCGACTACCAAACTCGTCGTGGTGATTACAAGGAACTGGTTCGATTACCCGCTATCCTTGGAGTCGATGTTTCAGGGGTGATTGAGGCAGTTGGAGAAGCCGTAACCGACTTCAAGGTGGGAGATGAAGTGTATTACTCGCCGCAAATTTTTGGAGAATTCGGTAGCTACGCTCAGTATCATGTGGCTGATGCAGCGATTGTTGCATTAAAGCCTGCAAATCTATCGCACATTGAAGCAGCTTCTTTTCCGCTTGCAGGCGGAACTGCTTGGGATTGTCTAGTGACTAGGGGCAATCTACAAGTTGGTGAAACAGTTCTCATCCATGCGGGTGCGGGTGGAGTGGGTTCGATCGCAGTTCAACTCGCCAAAGCGATAGGGGCATACGTTTTTGCGACGTGTAGTTCTAGAAACCGAGATTTCGTGACAGAACTGGGCGCAGATCGGGTGATTGATTACAAAAATGAAGATTACGTAGAAGTCATTCGTCAAGAAACAAATGGACTGGGTGTGGATTTAGTTCTAGATACGATCGGCGGAGAAACAATTCAGCGTAGTCTAGAAATCATTCGTCCCTTCGGTAGGCTTATAAGCATTGTAGACATTGCAATACCGCAATCGCTTCTTGAAGCATGGGGCAAGAATCTGACGATTCATTTTGTTCTTTCACCCCAGTACCGAGCAAAATTAGAGGCTTTGACAAAACTCATCGAGCGTCATCAGCTTCGCCCAGTGATTGATTCAGTATTGTCTTGGGATCAGGTCGTTCTGGCACATCAGCGTCTAGAGCAGGGAGGAACACGGGGCAAAATTGTGCTGAAGTTTACAGAAAATTAGACCAGCTTTACGGCGTTGGTAATTGCTAAACGGATCGGAGTTTGATTGTGTGCTGAAGGTCAACATTGATTGGAACAGGAGAAACAGGATGATACTGCAAGACAAAGTGGCTAGTTGCTAGAGGAACATCAGGAACTGGCAGAGCAACCGCCACCCTTGGGGTATCTGCGGAGCAGCGCGCTTTTGGTGCTGCGGGCGCAAAATGGTTTTCTGCGACAAACCCGATGTAGAAGGGGAAGAAACTGCTGCTCTTATTCGCGAGACTGGAGCGGAGTGCTTGTTTTCAATCGCACAGTAACACCATAAGAATCTGACAAACGGCCCTAAGAATCTGAAAGAAACCAAGCCTGGGAACTGGCTACACTCCAGATATATATGTAGAAAAGGACTTAGACACCATGAGAAAGCAACTTGTGAATCCGCCACAACGGTATGATGGCAAACCACACGGATTGTCCCACGCTGTTATCGATACCGCAACAGGCACCGTCTACATCTCGGGTCAAGTTGACTGGGACATGAACCACCAAGTTTCATCCCACACCGTCGAGGGGCAACTCAAGAACGCGCTAAATAACCTAACGATCGTCCTGGATGCTGCGGGAAGCTCCGTAGAGAGTTTGCTGAACCTTCGCATCTACATTCGCGGTGAATTTGGAGAATTCCTTGAGGATATTGCACCAATTCTCGCACAATTTCTGGCAGACTCGCGCCCCGCGCTTACTGGCATCGGTGTTGCCTCACTCGCCTCCCCAGAAACATTAGTTGAGATTGAGGCAACAGCAGCCCTTAAGTAATTATCTGCTTACTGGGTTGGCGAAATCCCTCCAATGGGAGAAGCATTGATCGCAGAATCAAGGTTACTATGTATTCTTCGTGTTGGATTTCTGGCTGGTGACTATTTTTGCTGCGCCAGAATCAGGCTGAAAAAAGCTAGAACGTGTTTATTCTGCAACTGCAAGCAACCGGTGAGAGCAAGCTCTATGACCAGCAACCTGCTCAACTCGCTTGAACTCAGCCAACAGTGGAATAAAACGCTGATGTTCTCCAGTCGGCAAATGAACTGGAATGGCGTTTTGGTTGAGCAGTGTCAAAGTCCTGCTTCAGCTTTTGAAATGGAACTCCCTGCTCTATCCGATCACTGGCTCTACTTTCATACAGGAGATCCCGCCCCTTTAGTTCAGAAACGGGGCGATCGCTTGCATGAATCCATCCTGCACAGTGGTTTGGATGAGTCGTATTGGTACTGTTTGCATTCTTTACCGCCACTGGTGTCGCTGTAGTGAATTGGATCTACAGTGCAAGGGAGATATTTGTTGGAGGTGAAGTAGGAACAAGTTTGGCAGGACATAGTTTTTAAATGAGTTGTTAATTCAGTTTCGCGGAGCGCGATTGTAAAACTGCCTGAATCTCAACTAAATTTTCAGTGAGCTTAAGCGTGATTTTGCCAGTGTAGTATATTAACCATCTTTGTATTTTTGAGTTGATATGTTGTTCAATAAACCCGCGATATCTTCAGCATTAAACTTGTGTTTATTTTTAAGGCAATTAGGATATGTGGGTTTAATTAATTCTGGAGGACACATTTCTTCAGCCCGTCTAGATATTTCTTGAATAAGTTGATTGGTTGTACATTTTCTCAACTTAAACATTCTCTCTTTAATACTTTCAATGTCAGTATTATCCCATATAATGATTATTTCCCCACCTAGCGCTTTGATAACATTTTCGACTGTTTTTAACTTAGACCTTTCAGGTTCTTCAAAGAATTTGCCAATTGCTGAATGATATCTTGTTGCTGGGCTATTTTCTTCTCCAGTAATCTCTGCATATTTCTTGGCTAATTTGTATAGCGTCCATCCTAAATCTTCAAGCCTGAGTTCGAGTAATTCTTTCCACCCAATATTGCTATTAAATTTAAACCACATAATTAATTGCCATGCGTTTATTCAGGGGAAAGGAGCATAGCTAGAGTGGTAGTTTATGTTATTACAATATCTTAATAAAAAATAGGGTTTTTGAAATTTGTATAAACTAACCCCCTCTCATTTACGTGTGGGTTAGATTAGTTGTTACAAAATCATTCGTTAATAAAAAATTTCATATATGGCTAAAACTAGCGATAAAGCTCAACCTAAGAAAATTGTTTTAACTTTAGACATGGGCGGAAGCAAGACTAAGGCGATTGTACAGGAATATCCGGAAGGAAAGCCGCAAGTTTTGTTGATGGACTCTGAAGTTGCTGATGTGGCGAAGGCTTCAGTTGAGAATATACAACCAGAAGGGCTGCCTGAATCTCGTACTTGGGTAGGTGTGGGTGGAGAATACTATGTACTGGGTACACTTGCTCGGCACCAGTTTCGGGGAATATCGCAATTGAAGGAACTTAAGTACGAGCTGGCAGTACCCAAGGTATGTGGGGCAATTTGGTTGGCGAAAGAGAAATTGGGACTGGGGAATAATGTTTCTGTTTATTTGAATATTTTGCTGCCACCAGGGGAGACTCAAGACAAGGTTCAGTTGGAAACTCGATTGAAGGAGGTTTTTACAGGATTTGAAACTCCAGCGGGTAAGATGCGGGTGAAGATGGCTTACTACAATGTAGCATCTGAAGGAAGCGGTATATTCTTTTATCGCAGACGCACCTTGGGGGGTACTATACCTACCTCGATGTTTGTGATGGTGGGTTATCGCAATGCGAGCGCTTTTATTGTTCGAGATGGTGTTCCCAGTCGGGGAATTACTAGCGATTTGGGTATGTCTTGGCTTGTCAACAATTTTGTTGACAAAACATCAGGACTTAGTCCTGATGATACTAGTATTGTTGAGGTTTTGGTTGAGGCGGGTGCAAGTTGTAACTCCCAGGTGTTACAGAAACTTTCTCGCAAGCGCAAACCTGATGAGATCAAAGCTGATGGGGAGTCTATGTCTAAGGCTTTATTGCTTGCTAGGGATGAGTACTGGCGGGCAATGGCGAGGTGGTTGCGCTCCAGAATAGAGGATGATGTGTGCGAGTTGATATTTTGTGGGGGTACAGCTGATTACATCCGCCTTGAGATTGATGCTTATTTTGAGAAACAAGGTATTCCAATATCTTGGCACGCCGACATTGCGATTCCAGATATAGCCAGTAGCCTGGGCAATCGCATGACAGATGTAATTGCTCTGCACGAGCACATAGTGTTGGAATTGGATAGGTTAACTAATTATGAGCGCTCTCAATCTTTGTTTGATGCTCCTACGGTTAAACCTTCCTCGGTTGCTGATATTGAGGTGAAAGCTAATACCCCTACTAAGTTTGTTCCCAATTATACTCCCCGCCCTGTCCCCAAGGAGTTTCTCACGATGAGCGATAAGATTTAGCCTATGCCAGCGTGGATGTAGAGTACTTTGAGATACTGTTTCTGTTGCAGAAGTTGAGCGATCGCTCTTGGATCTGTTGAAACACAAACAGCCAGGATGTTATCCCGACTGTTTGTTATTTGTTATGATTAGAAATTCTGTTCTACCAGTTCAGCTTCGGCATATTGCTTTTGCCGCTGTTCCCGGCGCTGCCAAGATTTCTTGTTGTGCAGCAAAAGTTCTTCCATTCCCAAGTTGAACTTCTCTTTAGCAAAAGCTAGAAGCTGTTCGATGGTGTATCGTTTATCTTCTGCTTTGCCAAAGGTGAGTTCAAACTGGATTTTGAATGCATCTTTGTCGAATGCTTCGCCTAACATCCGCTTTGATTCGAGATAGTGGATGTCTTTAATGCTGTAGAATATTGCATTATATTTGCGTTCATCAAAAGCATTAATTTGGAATTCACCCATTAAGGAATCGTCGATTGTGGGAAGCTGACTTTTGGTCGATTTAGCAGGCATATTTATCTTCTGTTGAATGTTTTTTCTGTATTTATTGTGCGAATGCACCCTGTAAAAAAAAGAAATCTCACTCGTGATTTGAGTGAGATTTCTTTTAGATTGACTAGATAACTTCTGGTTGATTGGCAAGATATTTCTCTCGACGCTGCCAGGTTTTGCGGTTGACTTCAAGAAGTTCTTCTAACCCCTTGTTGAAACGGTCGATTGAGAATTTAATCATTTGTTCAACCGTGTACTTGGGTTGTTCAACCGTTCCAAAAGTTTCCTGAAACTTAGATTTGAATTGCTGCCATTCAGCTTTCTTCCAGTTTGTACCGGACTTAGCTTCAGAAGATTTTCCATAAACCTCCTGTAGGGCATAGTAGACTGCCTTCAGCTTGCTTTCTTGATAGGATAGGAGTTTGTAAATACCCATTGTCGAATCATCAATTTTGGTAAGCTTTTTGGTTTTAGTAGCCATAGCCATATCTCCTAATAAGAGTTATTTTTATTCATATTTATTGCGCCTAAGCGCCTGTAAAAATGGTCGCTATCTCAATCCCAGATGCTATCCATAGGTCTGAATTAGATAATTAGATACCAAATATTGGAAAGTGGAATTTCAGAATTTTGTGCTGACACTTCGGCAGTAAAAGGGTGTTAACCTTGTGCATTAATAATAGGGCGGGGGCTTTACTTCGACCGGGGACAATTGAAGCTGGGAGATAGTCTCCTGTTGGGATTTGCCAATATGCTGGACATGGTTGTTGAGATGGCCAGCGGTCTAGACTGGGAACGGTTGGCAGAAGCTATATTTTCAGCACGTTATGCCATTTGAGATCAATTATATGACCCCGGTTATTCTTACACCTGCCGTCCCAACTGGGTTGATTTGGCATTGATTGAAACTTTAGCCAGTGCTAAAGATCCAACTTTGAGAGCATCTGAAATTCAGGATATTGGTAATGCGATATCTGTAGCAACGACTGAGTATTGGGATAAACTGGAGCGTTGGTTGAATAAAGTGCCACCAGATGGGTTGGATGAGGTGATTATTGGCGGGGGTGCAGCTTATCACGTTGAGCCAGAGTTGGAGATTTATTTCAACTGCTCTCCCAAAATAGAGACTCAGTACAGTTCCAGTAGGGATAGTTACGGTAGCGGTAAAAAAGTTAGAACGGAGGGATATATCCCACATTCTGCACCCTGGGGCGTCACACAGCATAATCACTGGAATTTTTCTTGTTTTTCAGCTACAAATTATGCTTTTAAATCGTTCTTTATCCGTTGATTCCAGGAGTAATGGTATATGAGATAGCTTTATCTATTTCTAAAAAACAGTAAAAACCGATTGTGACAGTTGAGGGTGCGGAATGGCGGATATATTCGTAAAGATGACAACAAACCCTTCACACCCATGATTTGAGGTGCTGGTATTGCCGAGCAAGTGAAACAAACTTTCAACCTAAAAGAAAAGCTGTTTGGGGAGCAGTGTATGTCGGCTCGACTTGTGGACTGTTTCGGGCTATTCAATTATTTGGTAGGATTGGAGGCTTCTGAATGAATAGTGACCTATGTCGCGGTGGTGAGCTGGCAACGGTTGCTCCCAGCTGTACGTACCTCGCCTACCAACTGACGCAGCACGCCCAACTGATGCCCGACTAGAGTGAAGTTGGTTGTATACTTAAACCAATTTATTTCGCTTGAAAGGGTGTGTATTTACCTCCCAATCCTTCCACAATTGTTTTCGTATTGGAAATTAACGTTTTTTGATAGGTGTCACCCTCACTGCCCGAATCGCCTAATCCATCAGCAAAGAGTTCTTGCTGTGCCACTTTCACGTTTGCTTCTTTTGCCACTGTTGAAATCAACTTAGGATTGATGCTTAACTCAGCAAAAATTGTAGGCACTTTGCTGTCTTTAATTTTTTTCACCAATCCTTTGACCCTAGCCGCTGTGGGTTTCTCTTCTGTAGAGATGCCCTCTAATGCTCCTTCAACAGGGATATTATACGCCTTGGAGTAGTATCCTAAAGCATCATGCGTTGTCACCAGCTTACGGGATTGCTGGGGAATAGTAGCAATCTCTGATTTAATCCAAGTATCAATTTGTCCTAATTGGGTAGTGATTGTTTGGGCATTTTTCTGGTAAAGTGAAGCATTTTCTGGAGCAACCTTGGCGAGACTTTCTTGAATAGTTTTCACCATAGCAATCCCATTTTGAGCATTGTGCCAAACATGAGGGTCAATAACCGTCTTACCATCTTCCTCAAATTTCTGAGGAGTGGGAACAGCGATTTCATCAACCCCAACTTTGGGAGCTTTATTAGAGGTAGATTTAATCAACTTGATCAGACCAGGTTCAAAGTTGTACCCACCGTATAAAATTAGCTTGCCATCTTCAATTGCCTTACGGTCTTCTGGGGTTGGTTGGTAAACGTGGGGATCTGCTCCTGGCTTAATCAAGCAGGTCAAATCAATCGTATTCGCTGCAACTTGCTGAGCCATGTCACACAAAACTGTGTTGGTTGCTACAACTTTTAGACCTTTATCGGTGGTCGCAGTGGAAGAAGCTTGCGTAGAACTAGCATCTGGTGCAGTTGGGCTAGTTTGATTGGTTTGACTGGTGGATGGAGAGGAACTGCAACTAGCTAGCAATCCCATAGTTAAGGCAGCAACTGCTGATTTCCAAGATTGACGCTGCGGAATATACATAATTTTTTTATCTGCTCTACAATCTTATAATCAGATCTAGTTTAAAATGATTATCGTTATATTGTAAAAGATTATATGTTAGAGGTTCAGCACCTAGCTGTCAATTATCGAGGTGTCAGTGGTTTAGAGCCTATAAGCTTCCAAATTGCCAACAGCCAATTAGTAGGAATTATTGGTCCTAATGGTGCGGGGAAAAGCACGATGATGAAAGCAATGCTAGGCTTAGTTCCGAAAGTTAGTGGAACTGTGCAGTATTGCAACTGTCCACTGCACCAACAGCTACAAAAGGTTGCGTATGTACCGCAGCGATCGCAAATCGACTGGGACTATCCCATCACCGTCTGGAATGTAGTTATGATGGCACGTACACGGCAGCTTGGTTGGTTCCGCAGTCCTGGTAAAGCAGCTCAAGAAATTGTTACATCAGCATTAGAGCGAGTCGAAATGCTTGCCCTCAAACATCGTCGCATTGGCGAGTTATCTGGTGGACAGCAACAGCGAGTGTTCTTAGCTCGTGCCTTGGCACAACAGGCAGAAATTCTGCTGTTTGATGAGCCATTTAGTGGAGTAGATAAGAAGACGGAAGCGATTATTTTTGAGGTGTTTGCACAGTTGCGATCGCTTGGCAAAATCTTACTGGTGAGCAGTCATGAATGGGGACAGGCATTGCACCAATTAGACCGATTACTCTTATTGAATAAACGCTTGATTGCCGATGGCTCACCACAGCAGGTGATGACTCCAGAGAATTTGCATCGAGCGTATGGCACAAGTTTGCAGAATCCCTTATATCAGGATTGGGATTCATCGTTGTTTTGTTAATTGGTCGTTGGTTGATCCTCGAATCTCAATAATATAACCACTAATAACTAATAACTCTTTATTCTCCATGTTGACCTTGCTGCTGGAACCCCTAAGTTATGAATTTATGCGGAATGCGCTCGTTATTGGCATTCTGGTTGGTATTCTCTGTCCTGTTGTTGGTAGTTATTTAATTGTCCAACGCATGGCATTACTAGGAGATGTGATTGCTCACTGTGTACTGCCTGGACTTTCAATTTCCTTTTTCTTAGGAATTGATATTTTGATTGGAGCTTTTGTTTCTGGGATTCTAAGTACATTTCTAATTGCCTGGATTCGCTCACAATCTCGCGTCAAGGTGGATGCAGCAATGGCACTAACATTTTCTAGCTTCTTTGCGTTGGGAGTGACACTAATTACAGTTTTGAAAAATAAGATTGATTTAGATAGTTTTCTATTTGGAGATATTCTTGGCGTTACTTCTAGTGATATTTACCGGACACTCATTATTACCTTGCTCATTCTGAGTGCAACTAAGCTGTTTTACAAAGAATTGTTATTTTATACTTTCGACCGTACAGGTGCCCAGGCAATTGGTTTACCCGTTAATGCTATTCACTTCGGCTTTATGGCGGCAACTACCCTGACGATTATTGCAAGTATGCAAGCAGTCGGTGTTATCCTCGTGATTTCACTGCTGGTAGGACCTGCTCTCACCGCATATCTTTTAGTTAAAGAACTGCACCAGATGATGGTAACAGGAGGATTGATTGGTGCGATCGCCAGCATAACGGGGGTCTACATTAGCTATTACCACAATATTCCCTCTGGACCTGCGATTGTACTGGTTTCGTCCATGCTGTTTTTGTTGGCGCTCTTTTTTAGCCCATCTGGTGGTATCTTGACTCGACCTGACTTAATAACTCATTCAGTTAGCATCTTTAGTAGGTTTAGGCGAGATAGATGACAGCTGCATGGCAGGTGAAGTTCTATTGTGAAAGATTTAGCTTACCACTTTGTAACATCTGAAGCGCCAAAGCACGACAACCAGGACAATCGCAGCCCAATTGGGCACTCGCTACATCCCCAACTGTTTCGCTACTGGCATCAAGGCAAAAAACTCGCTGATTTACTTGCAAAGTGCGAGTCCCAGTGGTTTGTGTCGCGCGAGTGTTTGTTGATGAAGCAACCATGCCAGGATTTTGATTTCTCTAACGTCGCCCAAATCCTTGCCCCCGCGTCCCTTTTGACCAGACAATTAGCTCACCGTTGTTTCCCCCAGCAGCTAGTTGATGCCCTTGAGGATGCCAAGCGAGGCTTGAAAATCCGTTGGGAGCACCATCGAGAACCTGAAGTAACCGTTTAGCTTTATTCCATAAGCAAACCCAGCCATCAGAAGCAGCAGAAGCTAGTATGTGGCTATATGGTTGAAATTGAATTGATTGCACAACGTCTTCATGTCTTGGCAGAACTCGACCGTTCCACTCATCAGATTGTTTTTCCCACACAGCTATCCCTTCAACGCTAGAAGCCGCAAGCAGAGGAGCGCCTGATTTTGTAGGTATATCTGACCACGCCAAGCGGCGCAGCTTGCCTGAAAAGCCTCGCATCACCCAAGGGTTGGGGTTATTCCACTCCAAAACCTTGATGGTGCGGTCCATATTACCAGAGGCAATATATTTGCCATCGGGTGACCACGATATTACCAAGCTAGCTGAATCAACTGGCAACAAACAGGGATCATCGTCCCAATTCTCAACGATCCAAATCTTTACCCCTTGATAACCCGCAACTGCTAAACTTTCACCATTGGGATGCCAGGTGATATCAAGTACAGAGGAATTATCAAAATTGAGAGTGGTTTCAATTTCGCCTTTGTCTGCATTCCACACCTGCACGACTCGACCCAAACTGAATGCCAGTTTGTTTGTCGTTGGACTCCACGCCATGCGGTCTACCCAAGCACGGTCATTTTTCAGAATACTAACCAGTTCTGGCTCATCTGACTGTAAACGCCAAATTTTCACCTCACCGTTTTGCCCACTTGCAGCGAGAAATTGTGAATCATAGGAAAAGGCAAGACAGTCTACTGATTGTCCGTTTCCCTCCTGTAAAGACGTTTTATGCAATGTTTGGTCAACACAGCATAGCATCACTTCTCCCGCAGCAGAACTGGCGGCTATTGTCTCACCATTAAAAGACCAAGCGATTGCCATCACGTAATCCGACAGCATACCTCGCCAGTGCTGCTCAAATTCGCCTTGTATCTTTGCTTTTAAACCAGACATACCCAAAAATCCTCTTTTAACCTTTACTTAGCCAACATCAAAGCAACTTCCTTGGCAAAGTAAGTCAGAATCAAATCAGCACCCGCCCGTTTCATACTGGTCAAAGTTTCTAAAATCACCTTTTTCTCATCAATCCAGCCATTTTGAGCAGCAGCTTTTATCATGGCATACTCACCGCTGACGTTATAAGCTGCTACAGGCAAATGCGTATTATCTTTGACTCGACGGATAATATCCAAATATGCCAAAGCAGGCTTGACCATCACAATATCTGCACCTTCTGCAATATCTAGCGCCACTTCCTTGATAGCTTCCCTAGCATTTGCCGCATCCATCTGATAAGTCTTCTTATCCCCAAACCTGGGTGCAGAATCCAAAGCATCCCGAAATGGACCATAGTATGCAGAAGCGTATTTTGCAGAGTATGCCAAAATCCGCACATCTATGTATCCTTCGGCATCAAGTGCTTTGCGAATTGCCCCTACTCTGCCATCCATCATGTCAGATGGTGCAACCATATCTGCTCCTGCAGCGGCTTGGCTTACCGCCATTTTCACCAGGACTTCTACTGTGGGGTCATTGAGAATAACGCCGTTTTCATCAACAATACCATCGTGACCGTGGGTTGTGAAGGGGTCAAGGGCAACATCAGTAATGACTAATATCTCTGGTACAGCTTGTTTAATCGCCTTTACGGTTTGCTGTACCAATCCTTCTGGGTTGTAGCTTTCACACCCCAAGTCATCTTTCTTTACTTCTCTTATGACTGGAAAAAGTGCAACAGCACCAACACCCAATTGATACACTTGCGCTATTTCTTTGAGTAACAAATCTAAAGTATATCGGTAGCACCCAGGCATGGAGGTAATTTCAAATTTCTGGTCCTCACCTTCCATCACAAACATAGGATAAATGAGATCATCCACAGTCAGTGTAGTTTCCTGCACCATGCGACGTAAAGTCGCAGTGCCACGCAGGCGACGGGGACGATGAATTAGGGTGGTTGCACTCTTATCAGTGTTATTGGGAGTGGGATTTTCTGATGACATGGAATTTGATAATGATTGTGCTCCAAAATAATGATAATCGTTTTCGAGTCATGTTTTTTGCTTCGACGTAGAACCATTGAAGATAATTACCGTCTCCTATGAAAATAGGAAAAGGGGAAACGTAAAAGGAGAGAGATTTTCATCTGCGATGGCGGCGAGTTTCGTAACTGTGCGACTAATTTGAAACTGCCTTGGTTTGGTTGACTGCAAAACCCTTACTTACTCCGTAGTAGACAGTCCTGAATTCCACTAGATTCGTGCCAGGATTGTAAAGGGTATAAATTGCTGACCCTGGTTTTCGCCCCACATTACCTACTCCAATGACAGTACGTGCAGTCATGTTGACGGTTTGAGGAGAAGTTTGGCTATCGAGGGTAGTAACTCCTGTGGTGATGGAACCTGCTTGAAGCTGGTATTGAAAAGCTAAACCAGAACGACCACAGAATAAGTTATTTGCTTGCATCCGCATAAGGCGATCGCACATGAGAATGGGGGAAGTTTCCGGAGTGAGTTCTTCGTCAACAGATACTGTTGTCCCGTGAATTAACAAACAATCCAATTCAAAAAAACCAAAATCAAGCGTCCTCAGCCATTGCACAGTCTGACCAGAAACACAATCCCACAACAACTTTACTGTTTCTCCTCCATATTTCGCCATCAAGTCCTTCGGTTCTCCAGTCGCACCAAGTCCATGCAAAATCAAACATTGCTCTTCCCACCATCCCTTACACACCAAAGGTTCTAATTCTCCGCGTTGGGGTTGACGCACTCGTTCCACCAATTTTTCAGATTCTCGTGTTGGTCCGACTAAATCACCGAGAATATACAATGCTTCTATCCAACGGCTCTGACGCTTAATATCTGCCAGTACAGCTTCATAAGCCGTCAGATTTCCCTGAATTCCACTTAAAATTGCCCACTTATTCATTCTTTCTCTGCGTCCTCCGTGTCTAGTGCGGTATGCGCGCTTGGCGCACGCTACTTTGTTAGCGTAGCGTCTCCGCAGGAAATACGTATTTTACCGAGTGCAAACATGAGTTGGATCATCCGCCCGTTCTGCAAACTCTAATCCACGCGCCAAACGCCAAGCAAAAATAGCAGGTAAGCCCTTTTCGATAATCGCTCTTACAGTTTTCTGATAATCGTAAGGCACTTCCCGTAGTGTGACTTCTTGAGTGTCAGTGTCATAAATCACATAAGTAGCATTCGGTCGCCCATGTCGGGGTTCTCCTACTGAACCCACATTGACAATTCGCTTTAAAGATGCATGAAAATTCGTTTCCTGTTCCTCTGTGCCCTCACTTCTGACACGCACGTGTAACTGACCTGAATCCAAGGTACGGACATAAGGCACATGAGTATGACCGCAAAATAGCACATCTGCCTCTGTGGAAAGTACTCGTTCTAGCGCCACAAAAGCATCGAGTTCTGGTAACAAATACTCGTGGTTGCTGTGTGGGCTACCGTGAACAAAAGCAAGGTTTCCCTCACGCAAACTGTGGGGTAATTGTATCAGGAATTCGCGATTTTCTGGATGAATTTCCTTGTTTGTCCACTCGTGAGCCAATTTTCCCCGTTTCTCGGCTAACAAAGAGGGATAACTGCAATCGCAAGCATTTAGCCCTTCAACAATATCTTCATCCCAGCAGCCAGCGCAAGTGGGAATATCTAAAGAGCGAATTTTGGCAACGACTGCGTTCGGATACGGACCATATCCCACTAAATCACCAAGACAATAAATTTTTTCGCATGAGTGCTTGTCGATATCTAGCAGGACAGCATCTAACGCTTCAGAGTTACCATGAATACATGACATGACCGCTATTTTCATACTCCTGCCTCCTCAAGTAAGATTTGTTTTACCTGTTGTTGGTATTGCCAAATTTCAGCTGACGACAAGCAACAATCTTGTAAGGTTTGTTGTATCGCTGCTTCATCCAAGTTTTGCCCCAACACTTCTATACCGCTAAAACGCTGTGGTTTTCCTTCTAAATGACGCGGTAGGTCTAATTCCAGAAAATCGGTTGATGGTACACCCAAGACAAAATCAGCGTAAAGACTTCGCCCATCAGCAACATCAAAAATCCCCTTAGCACGGGTGACTTTACCGTAAGCGCCATGAGTCATTTCGTACCAAAACTCATCTAAACTGTCTTCGTCGATAACTTGACCCGTGGTTGCCGTACGCCACACTTGGATAGTGGTAATACTAGTATCAATGGCTGTACCTGGGACAACTTCCTCTGCCCAGGAGTGCCATTCAGAATCTTTGAAGGTTGGTGGCAAGACCGCAACTGCACGATATGATAAATTATCCAGTATTTGCGCTACAGCATTGAGTTCTAAGTAAAACCCCAGTTCGATATAGACAGCATCTGCTGTCGCTAGCTGGTTGAGAAACTCAACTTCTTGTCCATCGCTAAAGACTTTCACGCTAGGAAATTCCGTTTCCAAGCGCGTTTTATCAATGGGAACAGTCCCAACACTAGGGCTGAAATACAATATATTTTCATTTCTAACGCGAGATTCTTCTTCTCGCTTAGCCATCTGTTGGGAAATCCAAGTCGTTTTGCCACAGCCAGCTAGACCAGCGACAACAGTCATTTTGGGTACATTCATAAAATAATGATAATAGCTATTAAAAAGACAATCTTAAGCACTTCTAAGGTGTGAAAAAGCGATACTCGGCTTAACAATTGCTGGAACAATCTTCTCACTCGCCATTCTCGCCCCTGATAAATTCCGCGCCGTTGGTCCTACTTGTAAAGCTGCTAACCCACCCATTAGGAATAATTCACAACCCGGAACACGCAAATATTCATCCAAAACTGGTAAACCATTAACTATTTTGATTGGGTAAGCTTCTAAAACTTCTTGTAATAACGTCTCTGATGTAACATCAAATTTACTGCCAGTGGAAAGCCAAATTCTACTGTACTCATACTGACTACCATCACTACATTTTACTCGCCAACTCTTACCCAACCACTCGGCTTTCAACACTTGACAGTTTTCATCGATTTTAAGATTACCTTTACGTACTTCTCGTCGCATTTGCATTCCCATTGCTGGTGTCATGGAACCGCCGTTACGCGCTTGCATAATCATATCAAAGCGCTTTTGGTAATCTTGTTGAGCAAAAAATCCCTTCAGATACTTTGGTCCTAACCAACCTGGTTCGGCATCAAATAATTTTTCTTGCAACTGTCGCCGCATCATCAAGTGGATTTTTGCGCCACGAGAAATAGCACCGACTGCCAAATGTCCACTCGTCAACCCACCACCTACAATTAATACTCTTTCACCCATTAAGTGCAACTTCCGTAAATCCACAGAGTGTGAGTGGCAAAGTCTATCTTGAGGATACCCCGACTCTATCTGATTTAGCCACTCAGGTATTTGAGGTTTACTGCTACCCGTTGCCAGTACCACACGCCGCGCCATAATTGATTGTCCATCTTGCAACCAAAGACGCAGGCAAGGACGAATCGAATGAGGTTCAGGTTCAATACGTGTGACATCAAGGGGAATCACTTGCTGCTGTAACGAAAAGCGGCGAATGACATCCTGACAAAAATCCTTAAATAGCTGAGTTCCCGGTAAGTCATAGGGAGGAAATAATTCACTAGAACGAGATTCAGCAAATTTGCGCAATGCAAAAGGATTGGGGTCGGGATGATGGACAGCAGGTGAACGTAAGTGGGGAATTTCCAAAGCGGCAAATTGTTGCTGCCAACGACTCATCCACATACCACTCTTGTCAAACACCAGAAATTTGCCCCGTATAGTTTGTCGTTTTTGCAGCAAGTGAGTTACCAATGTTAGGGCACCAGGACCAGCACCGATGATTGCTAGGTTAGTTTCAGTAAGTAATTTAGTAGGTAAGGATGGTGGAGTGGAAAACATCTCGTCTGGGTTATGATGATAATAATTATCTTAATCACTTGGCAATATTGTAAAGCCAATTCCTAAGTCGTTACCTAATGGTCCTTCTACATGAGTAGTATTGGTGTCATAACTGGACTAACTCGCCATCAACAGAGCATTTTGAGATTGCTTGAGAAACTTAATTTTCCAATTTCTGCTCAAAATTTGTACGTGCAGCTGCGCTTATCGAATCAACGTGTTGGGTTGGCAACAATTTATCGTGCGTTGGAAGTGTTGAAGTTGAGGGGGTTTGTACAAAGCCATACCACAGTTAATGGTGAGTCACTATACGCAAGCGTGCAGCAACACCAGCACTACGTAACTTGTCTGCACTGTGGTAAGTCAATCCCCGTAGACTCTTGTCCAGTTTGTGAACTAGAAGCTGAGTTGAAGCAATCTCTGTCGTTCAAAATTTACTATCACACTTTGGAGTTTTTTGGCTTATGCGAGCTTTGCGAATTGCGGTGCTAGCCGTAGCGTCAGCCATAGCCATTGCAAACAGATTTGATATCAGCACCTCAAGAGATTTCTAAACGAACACAAAACTGTCACCATTCAAACCAGAAGTCTGAATACCATTGAGAACCGCTAAGTTACTACCCTGGAAGCTAATCAGCACATTTTGCTCTTGCTGCGTGAACGTCAGAGTGTCGAAGCTTGCACCGATACCTGCAATACCAATGACATCTTCGCCAATGGTAAAATCAGTCACGATGTTGGCAGAGCCAGGAATTTCACCGGAGGCAATCCAAAATTGATCAGCACCTTTGCCACCTGCCAATGTATTTCCGCCACCAGATTTTGCAAAGAACCTGTCGCTTCCATCCTCACCAAACACTGCATCCCCTTGACCGAGGATAAAAGTATCATCTCCTGTACCGCCATAAAGGCGATTATTTCCTAGACTTGCCGTTGCATCAACCAAATCGTTTCCTGCTCCCGCAAAGACTACTTGATTGCCCTTGTCTATACTGAGAATGTTATCACCCGATGTACCAAACTTAGCTTCACTTGCTGGTGAAGTTAATCCTTCGTACTCGGTAGAAACTAAAGCATTCGTACCTGGAATCTGACTCGGAATTTGTACCAATTTCAGATTTTCACCATCCTCAATCCGAGCAATGACATCACCATCTTTAGTGCAAATCTGGAATTCCTTGTAGATGACTCCCTGATACTCATCATCGTAAATATCAAACTTGTAGTCATCAATATTACCAGCGACAATCAACTGATCCTTTTTCGGATCAAAATCGCCAATCAAGACATAATCCTGATCACCCTTGCCAACGTAAAAATCTTGTCCAGCATTCCCCAGTAAGAAGCGATTTTCGCCATAAGATCCGTGATAGTGATCTTTGTCTCCCGTCCCTGTCGTCGCTGTTTTGATTGCACCAGTTTTCGGATCATACTCAGTAATCGGAAAACTCACCACGGTTGCATTACCAAGTGGGTAGAAGAAGCTATCATTCCCGACGACTCCATTGAAAAAAGTCTGCCGTCCCTCATCAATTCCGACTTTAATGAAATGATCCCAAGCCGATTGGTATTTTCCGGAGTCAATCAGTGCTTGGACATCAGGATTTGCTGCTAAGTATGCTGGCTGATTAAAGTAGGGTTGACTGTTCTTGGCATAGTAAGCGTTGTTCGGGGCAAACAACAGTAAACCATTTTCTGTGAACAAGCCATCCGCAATCAGTTTTGGAACACCCTCAACAATACCGATGAGATCACCATTTTTGGAAATGTTAACGCTCCCGTTGATTGTTTCTAAGGTGTAGTCTTTAGGATTTCCAGCCAGATAAACCGCGTCTTCACTGGTAGGATCAAAATAGCGAATCAGTGCGTAATCTTGATCGCCATTACCCAAGTAGAAATCCTTTGGATTTTCTTTGGCGTTGTCGCCAAGGTAAAAGACATTCCGTCCAGGTGAACCAGTTAAAATGTCGATTTCGCCAACTCCCAAGGATTCTGTTTCTACATTGATCAGTCGCGAACCCACTTCGGCGGTGTTCACCTTGACTCCAATTACAGAGGATTTTTGTCCGGAAGCTTGAACCGTGTCATTCCCATTCGTACCATTAAGGATGACACCGTTGCGTTCCACAAATTGTCCGACTTGGGTAAATTCATCGTATCCTGAAGCATACTTTCCTTCTGCAACAGCTTTTGCAACTTCCGGATTCAGAGCGAGGTAAATTGCTTCATTAAACAATGGATTCGTTGTCATGTGCCACTGCTCCACAGGTAGATGTTTTTTACATAACAAATAAGAGCGCATCTCAACCGAGGCGAGATGGGAACGTTCACAACACCCTTAACTTCTGTGAATTGTACCACTATTTAATAACGATAATCATTATTAATTTGTTTTCGGTTGTGCTTCTATTGCCACTGCCAGGTATACTTTTAACGGTGATAAGAGTGATAAGTAGGTGGGCACAAATAAGCATGACTATGTAAAGAAAAGTAAAACGTCTAAAACTCTCTTCCCTTCTGCTGTCTGCCGTCTACCTTCTGTCTTGTCTCAACAATAAATATTCACGCCTACCTACTTAACTGGGTTCTCAGGTTATACAAGATTTTTCACGGGAACACCATTGAAGAAACAACTCTTCACGCCAGTATGACAAGCAATACCCCCTATTTGCTCAACTTTGAGCAGGATGGTGTCGCCGTCACAGTCATAAAATAGTTCTTTGACCTTTTGGATATGCCCACTTGTGGCACCTTTATGCCACAACTCGCTACGGGAACGACTCCAGTAGTGTGCTTCCCCAGTTTCCAAAGTGCGCTGAATCGATTCGGAGTTCATCCAAGCCATCATCAGGACAGTACCATCTTGATAATCTTGGGCAATGGCAGGAATTAAGTCTTTGTCATTAAACTTAAGTTTTTCAATCCACAGTAGACTTTGATTCATAAAAATTTGCACTTAGATTGAATTAAGAAGGTAGAGACACTGATAACGAGCATCTCTACTGACACACGCAAAACGTGAGTTGACAGAACGTTACTTGAAGTCAGTATTGTGCCGGATGAGGTTCATAAACTCCTCACGAGTCCGCGCATCTTCTGCAAATACACCACGCATCGCACTAGTGACAGTCCAAGAACCAGGTTTTTGCACGCCGCGCATTACCATACACATATGGGTTGCTTCCACAACTACTGCAACCCCTTGCGGTTTGAGTAAACCTTGCAGCGCATCAGCAATTTGTAGCGTGAGACGTTCTTGCACTTGCAGACGGCGTGCATACATTTCACAAATGCGAGCAATCTTAGATAATCCGATGACTTTCCCATTAGGAATATAAGCCACATGGGCGCGACCAATTATTGGTAATATGTGATGTTCGCAGGAACTAAAAATATCGATGTCTCGGACTAGCACCATTTCATTGGCATCTTCTGTAAACACTGCACCATTAAGCAGTTCATCCAGAGATTCATGATACCCAAGAGTGAGAAATTGTAAGGCTTTCACAACCCTTTTTGGAGTATCTTTTAGCCCTTCACGGTTTGAATATTCTCCTAATCCAATTAACAAAGTACGCACAGCCTGCATCATCTCAGCTTCGGTTACCGTTGGCACCTGCTGAGTGGATAAAGACGACAACACTTCCGAAGTAGAAGTTAGTTCGGGACGCATCGATAGAGTCATTTTCTCAGTTTAATTGGAATGTTTGACAATTTAGTTATTAGTTCAACCAAGAACTAATGATTATTAGATTAATGACCAAGCGTAAAACAATGACTTAACACTTCTTAATTATACCAAACATTCATTAAGTAGAAAGCGAATTTTGCTGGTATCTAGATGTCGTCCAATCACAACCAACTGATTCTTAGGTGGAACTTTCCATTCATCTGCATCTAATTGATAACGCGGACCACTAAGTTGAAAAATATGCCGTAAGGGACTATCACTGAACCAAAGGAGACCTTTGGCACGAAAGACATTTTGTGGCAAGTGTTCGCCAAGAAATGTTTGAAATTTGTGGACATCAAAGGGGCGATCGCTTTGGAAAGACACAGAAACAAATCCATCATTTTCTAAATGATGGGAGTGATGTTCATGATGATGATGCTCGTGGTCGTGGTCATGAGCATGATGATGTTCGTGCTCGTGCTTATGATGGTGGTCATGATGGTGATACTCGTGGCTCTCTTCTTCCAATTGTGAGGTATACTCATTTATTGGAGTCAAACTCACATCCAAAATTAAGGGCAACGCCACTTCACCATATTGAGTATGCAGAATTCTCGCTCCTGCTTTCACATCCTGGATAAAAGCTTCTAATTCCTCTAGCTTTTGTTTGGTAACAAGGTCAGTTTTATTCAGCAGAATCACATCTGCATAGGTTATCTGTTTTAATGCCGCTTCACTTTCGTAATGCTCAGGAGTCAATGCTTCAGAATCGACCACAGTTATGATAGAATCTACCCTTGTTAAATCCCTGAGTTCAGTACCAAGAAAGGTCAAGATTATCGGCAGTGGATCGGCGATACCAGTGGTTTCAATCACGAGATAATCGATCCGGTCTTCTCGTTCTAAAACTCGATAAACAGCATCGACTAATCCATCATTAATAGTGCAACAAATACAGCCGTTGCTCAGCTCTACCATATCCTCATCCATCGATACGAGCAACTGACTGTCTATATTTATGTCGCCAAATTCGTTAACAAGGACAGCAACTTTTAAGTCATGCTTATTCTTGAGGATTTGGTTAAGCAGTGTAGTTTTGCCACTCCCCAAAAACCCTGTAATGATTGTGACTGGCATTCCCCTTTTTGGGATATCTAGTATTTCAAGATTCATTTCTTTTTTCGTCGCTGTGTTCGTCATGTTTTCTAATTGTTTAATTCAGAGTGTAGCGGTAAAATATACATGAAACAACATTTTTATCAGGATAGGAATCCTAATTTAGAGTAAGTTTATCTGGATTGATTTCAGTTATATCTTCATCAGTAATTTGGAGGCGAGCGCAGAAAATTTTATCTGTCAGCATAGCACCGACCATTTCTCTTGTATAAATTTCTAGTTCAGCCTCCGGCAAAGTTTCAAATAAAAGACGTTGTTGGGGGAAAACAACACGTTCAAAGTACCAATGGGGAATATTGACAATCCGAATAATTTGAATACAGCTAGTTGCATTCATATAACCGCAACGCTTGTATTTAGCAGGTAAAGCATCAAGAATTTGAACCATAACCGTACTTTCTGCTTTTAAAGCAGCTTTGAGGCGGGGGTGGAATCCGCGCCAAAATTCCTTTTTGTAAAACATAGGATCGCTCTTGTCGTGGGACAATGCCATCAGTACTTGCAGCCGTATGGCTCACCCAGTTGGAGAATTGCTGCACTACCCAGAGGCGGTAAATCACCAAACATCAGGCTAGTTTTGTTTGATGCGGTAAAAGCAATAGCACAAGGTCGTTTACAAGCACTCAAACAGTCTGTTTCTGTCACTGGTCCAGTCGCTATTTTGGTTTCTAAATACAACTTTTGCACCGCCATCGCTAAGACGTGGGCGCAGGTGTGGCGAATTCGCAGTAGTTTCTCACTATCCTGCTCTTTCAAGTTTTGACTGGACTGGACTGAGGTGACCATACACAAAATGAGAATAGTTTTCATTATAGCCTAAAAAAAGTTTTTTGATACAACCTGGATTTTGAAAGGCGCGTTGAATGCCCGTCTTGAAGTCCCGATAATGTTAATGGTCGCTTGTTTTTCTCGTTCCTATCCCACGGCTAGCATATAATCTATACGTGTACACTCTAATATGTATACACATAACTATGTATAAATAGAAATATGTTGATATGTATACAAGTTAATATGTAGTATTTTCGACATAAAAACAGTTGCTATTATCTCCAGAAAAGGTGGTGCAGGCAAAACCACCCTGGCTGTGCATCTAGCTGTTGCTGCTGAGATGGATGGCAAAGTTCCAGCAATTATTGACCTAGACCCACCTGACTTTTCACGCTATGTGGAAAAGTCTATTTTGAGGGTTTCCCAAGACCTTATTTTTCCGTTCATTATTTTCATTAATTCAGAACTATTGAGAATAAGGCTGTGGAAAAACCCAAGCAGTTTCGTGGTTTTAAGACTTCCCGTGAAAAGTAAGCCCTGCAGGTCAGACCTGGGGCTTCTGTCGGTTTTAGCTAAAAACTAAGTGTTAGAACGGTGGGACGTCGCTTAATTCTTCGTCACTATCGCTCTTGATGTTTTCCTCCAGTAATTCTTGTGCGAAGTCAGGAGTTTTTTCTTTTGTCGAGCCGAATTGTGCTGATTGAGGAAGTGTTTTCCCAGTTGGGATGAACCCTCTGATAACGAGGGTAGCAACTTTCTCTTTGTAGCCTTCGCGTTCGTTGACTTGTAAATTGATGTAACCGGTAGCTACACCTTGAGGGTTTTCCCCACTCCCTTTGATTTCTACGGCTGGAGTTCCTTTGGCGCGGTAGGAGATTTCATCTATTACCACACCATCTTTACCCCGATAGCTAAATTCAGCTATTCCGTAAGTGATTAAGCTACCTTCTTTGTCGTGAGTTTCATTGACGCTTTTGATGACTACTGTTGTGTTGGTTTCAATCATGGTATTGTACTTTTTTCACTAATCGGCTACTCCCCAACCAGTTACTCTAGGCTGGGGACTATTTTTTGCACAGACATCTTTACCGGATAGTTTTCTCAACGCGGGACATTCGCGCACGAGACTGTCCTTAGAAATTAGCGTTAGCGAGGCTTGTGATTTGTTCTTGCTCAGAGGAGGGTTTATCTTCACTGCGAGGAGAACCTAATAATTCGATTGTTTGGACAGTTACTACGGGTTTAGAGCGCATTGCACCTGAGTTTTTGTCTGTCCATCTATCAAATCCGAACTCGCCTAATATGGAAATTTGGGTTCCCTTTTTGACGTAATTTGCGATGACTTCGGCGGTTGAACCCCAGGCGATGAGGTCAAACCATAATGCAGTTTCACTTTTGTAAGGAGGTCTAACTGCAACCGAGATACTTGCTTTTACCGACCCGCTTTCAAAGTAGCGAATTTCCGGATTTTGACCGCAGCGTCCGACGATTGTGATGCGATTGAGATACTCGCTCATAGGATTTGTGGAATTTTCTGATACTTCGCATTTCTACTGCGTTAGCACCTGTTAGATTGTGGTTGTTTGCGACTATGTGGGGTATGGTTTCAACTTTGACTTTGCTGTTACCCTAAGGCATGGTTGAAGTGACATGGGGGTAGCTATAATTTTTCTGATATTTTGTTTATCTATTGGTAGAAAAATTGTAGATACGGGAAATATATATGTATCAATTCATTAATTTTTTATGGAACCATTTAAATTAGAAATAGACTCAATGCGATGGGCGAAGCCCCTAAGGAGGCGATCGCTTCAATCCAGATTTGTCAAATGTAAGTTGGTCATGCTCGCTCTGATGTGGATGCAGCATGACGAAGACCAACAAAGAATTGGGAGTGCTGATTACTCGTCACCCTTACTTGTAGACAATTCTGAATGGTGGGATAGAAATGGTGGTCCGGATGTTGAGCATTTTAGGAAGGTATCTAACACAGTTAGGATTGGTGCTTGGGATGAGGTGATGTCACTTCGTTTGGTAGACCTTCTTTCTCCCAACCTCACTTGCTTGCATGATGCTTCTTATTATGCTCTTGTGGCGATTGCAATGTATTTAGTAGATAGTGAGCTTAAGGGAAAGTTTATTAATCCTGCTGACCAGTATTTTGCGCGTAGGATAGTCTACCAAAGTCTTCAAACTGTGGGTGGGAAATATTTTCATGGAACAGATAGTTTTTCCCTAACTGGAATTGAGGACTCAGATAGCCTTATGTGGGGGTTGGCGCTGCATTATCTTGCGCTTGAGATTGCAGCTGTGGGTGGTTTTGGTATGGGTAATAGCGATATAGATGATAAAATTGAAGATTTTTTGTCAGATATGGATGATGTTGAAAGGGCTGAATTTGATATTGAACTTGGGTTTTTGGTAGATGGTTATTTTCAATGCAAACCCTATATTGAAAAATGGAATGACCGCACTGTACTCCTATCAAAATTAATCCATAGGGTAGTGTATTACGTATTTGTTGGTCATGGGTATGATGCTAATCGCCTTGATGAGATAATGTTGATTCCATTTAATTCTCGCGTCTCTACTACTTTTCAATCGTTGTTGGTTGCTGCTGTTTATAGAATTGGTTATTTTATTACTAGTTCTGGGGTTGAGGAATGGCAGGAAGGAAGAAATTGGCTCCTGCAGGAAGCTTTTTCTAACCTGTTACCCTTCTATGAACGAGGTAGAAAAGATGGTGCCAAATTGTAAATGAAGAAAAAATCAGGTTGATTAAACCAATCCTGATAAGACTTAATTTATGATTGCACAACTATGGCTGCGTAATAGCTGGTAGTTGTTTAAAACAGTGATAGTTGCGGATTATTTTCCTCTGTAGATTGATTGCTTAAGAGTGGTTTTTGCTTAAGCTTTTTACCCCATTCGTTGCTTGCACTTTTGATGACACGAGTGCGGATATCGGTGGCGAGGCTTTCATAATCATGCTTAATTTGTTTGTAATCGATAGGTTTGATACCAATGCTTTCCCAAAGGTTATTGTAATCATAGTTTGGGAATGGTTGGTGCTTGATAAGGGTAGTATGACTGCAATAAAGATAAACATTAGTCCATTCCCAAGACAGTGGAACCTCAAATGTGATTGGCATCATTACAGCAAGTACTTCGCTTGGCGTAGCAAGTTTCCCTACCTCCTCTTTATCTACCTCTTCTAGGATTGTATCTAGTCTATCAATTGCAATTGCTTGCCACACCCAACTGGGAATAGCATCCCTCCATTCTCGCCCACCAGTGATTGTGGGACCAGCTAGATATTTAATTAATTGTGCATCCACCTCTGCTAGTTCTAACAAACAGGCGAATACCTTTCTATCCATTCCCATGCTGGCTAGAATCTTAAGCATCTTTTGAATGTTAGGAGTTAGTATTTTTTCTCCTTTTGATTTATTAGTTTTGATTGTTTGTTCAATATCAAACAGGCTTTGTTCTTGCATTTTAATCTCCATATAAAAAGCCGCTAGCTAGTAGAAATTAGCTGACGGCTTGTTGGTATGTAACGATGATTCTTTTAGGGTATGAGTAGGTTATCCCACACGTTTCTAGTTGATATATGTCCTTGAAATTGTTGCCTTGCTGTTCTAAATTTAGCAAGCAATCCCGTGCTTTTAGTCTTTTCCCACCAGCTTGTCTGTAGGTAGGTGAGTAATAAAGCTTGACTTGATTTATCCTGTTTACTTGTCCAATGACTCACTTCCAAGGCTGTAATTACATTTTTAGGAGGTACTTGCAGTTGGTCGAGTATGCTTTCAGGTATGGAATTTAACAAACTGTGGAATGCGATCGCGCGACCTGGACTGCCCGAACAAAGTTTGAGTATGTCTTGGTGTAGGAAGATTTTCTGATTTTCCAGAATAGTTTTTACTTCGTCAATAGGTAGTTGAGCAAATGGTACTATTTGACACCTGCTTTTGATAGTAGTCAGTATATTCTGGGCTTGGGATGTGATAAGAATGAATATCCCTTTTCCTGGTTCCTCTAAGGTTTTGAGTAGGGCGTTGGCGGCGGCGGGTGTAATAGTGTCGCAGTCATGGATAATTACTACTTTGTGATTGCTTTCAACGGGAGAAGTTGAAACAAAGGTGATGATTTCCCGTACCTGTTCTACTCCGATAGTGAAATTTTCCTCTTGCGGGCGTACTTTCAGCATATCTGTGGTGCTACAGATGTAGGAGGCAAATAAAAGGGCGGTTTTGGTTTTACCTACCCCTTCAACGGTGCTGGTAAATAGGTAGGCAAGAGCAGTTTTACCGCTTGCAATCGCGTTATTTAAGATAAGTTTTGCGGTATGCTGGGCGACTATCTCGTTAAAGAGGTTGTTCATAAAGTGCAGATTTTAATGATGGTAGGGGTGAAGTTGTCAATGCCAGACTTAAGTTCGCCTTCAAGTTGGATCAGTGCTATGAGGGTTTGTTTAAGTTTGAGGGCGCTTATAGTTTCAACTTCTTTTTTGAGAAAGTACAGCCTTTTGGGGTTATTGAGTTCGCCGAGTGTTGAGATTTTGTTGTCGGGGAGTTTTTCTTCTACCCCTGCTTTGGTAATTAGCCAAGTGCGGAAGTAACTTATGAGAGTAGCGACTATCTTGAGAGGGTGTTCGTTATTATCTAGCAGGCGATGAAGTATTTGTGCTGCTGTATTAGCTTTACTATTTTTGATGGCATGGGCAAGTCCGGTACAACTGGTATTGTTGTTGCTAATTAAGTGTGAGATATCCTCAATATCTAGTTTTTCCCCTTGGGCATAGATAGCAAGCTTCGCGAGTTCGCTATCAAGCCTTGCAGTATTGTTTCCAATTGCCTCTACTAAATAGCTTATGGCGGTGGGAGCAACGTCTAACGAGTGGGTTTTTACTGCTGCTTGAATGACTTTTTCTATCCCTTCTTTATCCCAACTGGAGATGAGGGGAAATTCTTCAATATCGGTATGTTGGAGTAGTGCTTTTACGGCTTTACTTCTGCCATCAGGCTTGCTTTGTGAGGTAATTAACAGTAGGTTTCGTTGGGGTATTTTGGGAAGATTTTCTTGCAATAATAAAAATATTTTATCCGGGCATTTATTGAAAATCGTTCCATCTGTAATGTGAACAATCTTTCCTCCTTCTCCGAAAGGAATTTTCATCACTTCTGTTATTGCTTGGGATATTGCTGACGCTTTGTTATCAACTCGGATGTAGTTGAATATTTCCCACTCTTGGGTAGTGAAATCTTTAATTAATTGTTCTACTCTTTTTGACATTGAGTGGGTATCTTCCCCATAGATGAATTTTACTGGCATGGGTATATTACTAGTTTATTTTATATTTAATTGCGTTAGCCAGTAAGTGGTGGTCAATAAATATTACTTGAGACAATAGTTCTTTTAAGCTTTGGTTTTATTCTGAAAAATAACTACTAGATTTGTTAACCTAGCAGAAGATTTTTATTTTTTTGAATCTAATTATTTGCCTGCATTTATAATGTTTAACACATTGCGTTACTCGGCGAGGATTCTTTGCATTGTTCATTGAGAAAATTTTACCATTTATATCTCCTTTAAATTTACTTTCTCATTTTTAGTTTGCTTTATTACCCTGATTGTAGGATGTTCAACTGATTGATTACCGTGATAATTGCGCCAGTTATCTAACTCATTGAGGTATTGTAATATAGCAGATGCACCTGCTACTTGATATAGTGAAATAGCCGACTCCCACTCCTTCAAACTTGCTTTTTTATCATTAAGAATTTTGATGATGGCAGTAGGAAGTTTGATTTCCTTGCCAGTATCCAAATCAAAGTGCGGTGTCGTTTCTAGAAGAAGTTCTTGTTCTGATAGAGGTACGCCACTGCTTTTAAGATTTATCTCATTTAGTTGGGCAGTGATACCTGATAGAGGTAGACTTTGTTGGGTTACACGCGTAACTTTCCCTTGGTAACTTCTCTTTTGTTTAACTACCTTAGATTTGACAACGACAGGATTTTGGGGAGTGGGTATCAAGTAAGCTTGGGGGAGTTCAAGTGATAGTTGTTCTTTGAGTCTGTAGGGTACGGTTTGTTTTTGAGCTGGGATAATCTCGTAGGAGAAGTTTGCTGTTTTTCTGGGGTCGCCAAACTTGCGGAGTTTGACTTGTAGCTTGTAAAATATATTTCCTCGAATGAGAGTATGGCTATCAAGAACTACAGGTGTAGTATGTTCCCACCATTCAATTTCAATAACCCGGTCGCCATCTAATAAGTCATAAACGTTGGTTAATCTGGCGTGGGGTTTGTCTTTCAGGAAGTTATCTAACCACTTGCGTTGTTTTTTGTTGAGTAGTGATAATTTTTTAGCCATTGTTAGAACAGCGTTAATTGTTTGGATCTATCTAGCATTTGAGGATTTGCTATTTGCAAGATTTCTACTCGTTTTTGGGGAATTAAATTGAGATAATACTGTGATGAATACTTCTGTGTATTTTTGATATTTTGTACACCCTGAATACTATAATAGTAGGTAACGATATCTCCAGGTTTTCCTATTTTGAGAAGTTCTTTTTCACCTTCACGAATTTTGCGAGTGATGGAAAGTTTTTCTATCGGATACTCTCCTGACAAAATCTGCGATTTGACATTTCTGTAATATTCCTCGGCGCGTAGCTGATTTTGAATGAAATGGGTTAAATATTCAACGGGAAATTCTTTTTCTAGCTTTGAGCGAGAGCGACTTCTCCAACTACCTTTGCGGATAATCCTGCCATCTTTTAGCCACAAGAGATAGTTCTTAGTTCCTCTTTCGGGAATAAACATGGCTTCAGCGATAAACTCTAATTTGACGATTATCCCTTTGGGTAATTGAGATTGAAGTGTGGCGTATACTTCTTCTGGGTTGGAATGAGTAAAAAACACTCCATCGGTATCAACTTCTATGGGGACTGCGCCAGCTTGATTGATTACCTCAATCATAAACTGTAGGATACGCCGACCATAAGCTGTTACCAGGGCTGCTGCTTCCATATCATTGAAAGCAAGTTCAGATGTCCCGAAGAACCCAAACTGAGAATTAGCTAAAACCTTGGTGGATTCTCTTTTTTCCTTGGCGACAATATTTCCAGTTTTGGCAAGTTGTTCCAGTCTTGATTTTTCATTTACCAAATATTGTAGGATGCTTAACCCAATGCGATTTGTATCCTTACGAGAGGCAATCCCTTTCGACAATATGGCATTGGGATACATTGAACTAATGTCTATGTATCCAACTTTCCTATACAGTCCTGGAACAGAATACGCTATTCCCCCTTGGAATTTGTATTTGCGGTCGGGTTTAGGTTTTATCCCTTGATAGTGATGCTCGAAGATTTTCTCCCATTTGGTACCATTACCCGCGAGGGCTAGTTGTTGGAGGTTCATTCCCGGTACAACTAGCGCTTCGTAGTAATATGAGGGTACTAGCCTATTGGCTATGAGTTGGGTATCTTCTAAGTCGTAAGTAAGATACTCCTTAATTTTCTGCCATCCCTCACTACCGCAACCAGTTTTCCAGCAAGCTAGAATTTCCTCATAAGGGAGAACTAGTCTCGCTTGAGAGCGTAATCCCATTTCTAGGACGGCTTGTTTGAGTGACCGTCCGTTGGTAAGCTCCTTAGCGACAAAATCCCATCTGAGAACGCAGATATAGATATCTACATGGAGGCTGTTTCGGATGAATACTTCTCGGACAGTTAGTGGTGTACCACGTACCTGGGCAGTTCGGATAGTGCGTGCTCTAGATGCAATTTTAAAGGGATGAGCGATGCCATGTAATTCGCAGCGGGTGATAATAAACGGTAGGTCAAACTCAGTTCCATTGTAGGTATAAATTACATCTAGTTTGCTTGTTTCTAGATGTTTGAGAAACGAGATGAGAATTTTGCTTTCGGAGATATCCATAAAAATGGTGACTTTCCCCATTTCGCTCATACAGCCAATCGCATAGATGCGATTCTCTCTTGGGTTTATTCCTGCTGTTTCAATATCAACTACCAGAGTTTTGAGACTAGAGTAGGTCGAAATATTTACTGTAGGTTGCCACTGGGGTATAGGAGTGGTATCTTCCCAGAATATGTCGAGTTTTTCCTCATCAACTATAATTTTATTACTAAGTTTGGTAATAAAATTTCTAGGGTTATAACTCATAAATTTCAAACTTTACGAATTATAAATGCTAAATTGATTTGTGAAAGTATATTTACTTGACTATTTGATTTCCAACCCGGAGGGCGTATGCTAATGTGGTGGTAATGAAACTTGACTTATTTTATTGATTAAATATTGTAAGAAAAAATCTCCCCTAAAATTGGGAAAAGTGGATTTTTGATTTTTATAAGGTTACGCGATAGGCACAAAACTCCTGAGTATGTGAGTGACTCAGGAACTCACATACGTCCTTAAGGCGTTTGAGTTGTAGTGCCAACGGCAATTTTAATTGCCCTCCGGGTTCAGCAGTTGCTACAAGTCGGCAGAGCCGCCCAACGCACTGCTGAACCGCGACATCAAGTAGTATCGTGGTGTCTTTGCTCCTCAATATATTTTCGTATTGTTTCATTGGAAACATTCCCTGTTGTTGAGACAAAATACGAGTGAGTCCATAGAGATGGTAGCTTAAGCAGGTGTGGAAAACAGGAGCGCAAGTAGCGAGAACTTCGTCCTTTGATTGACTTGACCACTTCATGTGCTGCCACGGTGGGTGGAACATTAACCAACAAATGCACATGGTCACTCATAATTTCTAGAGCTATTACAACCCAGTCTTTTTCTTGACAGGTTTCCCAAATAATTTGCCGTAGACGTTTCTCTACGTCACCAACTAATACCTTTTTGCGTCTCTTTGGTATCCAGACTAGATGGTAGTTTACCAGAGAGATAGTGTGAGAATTTCTCCGGTACTGTTGTGTCATACTATGAGATTCTGGTATATTTGACTGTAGATAAATATATCACTGTCTACGGCAAAAGGATAAAAATTTGCTTCTCGGTTACGTCTACAAGTTACGTCCAAAACAGGCGCAAGTTGTCAAAATGGATAACTGGCTAGATATGCTCAGAGCAAATTACAATTGGTCGCTGGCAGACAGGATTGATACCTACCAACAGCGATTTCTTCAAGGTGAATATTGTGACATAAAAACTAAGTCAGTAGCTTACCCCTTGGTTTGTTGTGTGTGTAGTTTCGGTGCTAGCGGTGAGCCTTGGCGTGATAACGGTAAAAAGAGAAGTGCCGGAGAAATACAAATTACATCGCTTCCAGAACTTAAGAAGGTACGTCCTTGGTACAAAAACATAGACTCAACTGTTTTACAGCAAAATATAAAGCGACTCGATAAAGCTTTTGAGAACTTCTTTGACGGTCGTGGTTTCCCTAAGTTCAAAAACCGTAGCACAATGAGGTCTTTTACTTTTGCAACTGAGGTGAAACTGGATGGGAACAAAATCTATCTACCCAAGTTAGGGTGGATGAGATTTTATAATTCACGTCCAATCCCAGAGGGGTTTAAAGTTAAATCTGTCACTGTGCGTAAAAAGGCAGATGGCTATTATGTTTCTATCAGGGTTGAGGATGTAAGCATACCCGCATTCCCAATTAAACCCAGCAATGAAATCAATACTGTTGTTGGATTAGATATGGGATTGGGCAAACTTGTTTACTGTTCCGACGGTTCAGTTATAGACAATCCTCGATTTGCTACCAACAAGAAAACTAAGCGCTTACAACGCATTCTAGGGCGTCGTGTCTCTAGGAAAAAGAAACGCTCTCACAACAGACGTAAATCACAGCGAAGACTGTCACTTCTTCAGCACCGTATAGCCACCAAACGAGAAGCTTATCAGTGGCAAGTAGCTAAAAAGATAGTCAATAAGAGTAGCGCTGTTGCCATAGAAGATTTGAACATTTCCGGCATGATGAAGCGTTGCAAGCCTAAATACGATGATTCCAAAGGTAGATTTCTCAAGAATGGGCAAAGCGCTAAACGCGCTTTATCTCGTTCAATCGCAGATGCTTCCTGGTATGCTTTGATTTCCAAGATTGAGTACATGGCATCATTGTCAGGAAAAGTCATCTTGAAAATCAACCCGCGTTACACCAGCCAGACTTGTATTGTTTGTGGTCATATTGATGCTGCAAGCAGAGATGGTGAAAAATTCATTTGCACCAATTGTGGTCACGTGGATGACGCAAACTTGCAAGCAGCTAGGAACATCAAGTTAAAAGCAGTTAACGAATACGGTTTGCTGCTTAAACAAATCAAAAAGGTACGGCGGGACTTGCCGGAACCAAAACAGCTAGTACTGTTTGAAACGCCCACCACTGAATCAACAGTGGTTAAAAGGAGACAACACCACGCTCATAAGAGCAAACGTGGTGTGCCTGGGAACTTGGGACTACAGTTGGATCTGTTCTTCCAAGATAACAACAATGGTGGCTCTGCCACCTCGTTGTGAATTTCCCATCTTCTAGATGGGAGAGCGTCAAAAGGTGAAAAGCATTTTTATGCAGTTTGTAATTGAGAATCAGTTTGAAGCTTTTCTACTAGTTGTACCCATGCTGGAGCCTTTTTTCCATTAATGGGTGTAAGCTTCTGCCAGTGTTCCTGCAACTGCGCTTGTGATAGATGGGGTAATTGCTCCTTAGCCCAGTTAATCGCATCCTGAGCAGTTTTCCAATCCTTCCAGGGTTGGTAGCTACTCTTTGTGGTTGGAACTATCTCGATAAGGGTGGCTTCCAACCATAAGTGTGCGCTTTCATCTCGCATGAGATTTTGGCGTACCATTAGGAGTGCGATCGCCGAGTGAATGTGGTTAATACTCCACGATTTGGAGATGGTTGTAAGTTCGTTCCAAGTGTCCTCCTCTAAAAGAGTGAGATTTCTGTCATTGGGGTTGATTTTGCAGATAAGTAAGTCTTTTAGAAAGCTGACAAGACTAGTGTGGATGGTGATTGGGTGCTTGCCATATTTCATCCAATCTTGGAGAATGCCTAAATTGCCTGTAATTTCCCCCTTGGTGATATTTTCACAGAAAGTGACTAAATCATGTTCGGGGATAGTACCTGATAGTTCCCATACCCAGTTGGGAGTGATTTCCCCTTCTTCCAATAAGGTTAGTTGATCTAGGAGTTTGAGTGAGTCGCGTAGGTGCCCGTGGCAAGCTTTAGCGATCGCGGTTAATGCTGTAGGAGTGATATTTATACTTTCTTGGTGGGCAACTTTTTCCAGGTAATCTACAACTAGTGAGAGGGAAACTCTTCTAAAGTCAAACTTTTGGCAGCGGGAGATGATAGTTTCTGGAACCTTGTGTACCTCGGTAGTACAGAAGATGAACACAACATGAGCTGGTGGTTGTTCTACTGTTTTAAGTAATGCTTGCCAGGATTGCTGGGAAAGGGCATGACATTCATCTACTATTAGGATTTTGCGTCTACTCTCGATTGGTTTAAGTTGAAGGTTAGAAACTATCTCGCGGATGTTATCTACTCCTGAGTGACTGGCGGCGTCGAGTTCGGTTACATCGAGGGATGAGGAGTGAGAAATAGTCTGACAAGAATTGCACTCGCCACAGGGTTTGGTTGTTGGTTCTTGGGTTGATTGACAGTTGAGGGATTTGGCGAGAATACGGGCTGTACTGGTTTTACCTGTACCCTTGGGACCGGTAAATAGATAAGCTGGGGCAATTTTGCTGAGTGCGTTCGTGGAGTGACTTCCTCCTGAGAGTATTGCATTATCCAGAGTGCGTACAATATGTTCTTGTCCAATGATTTGTGAAAGTTGCTGGGGGCGATATTTGAGATGCAGTGGTATGTACATATTTGAGAGTGTTTGATTTTACAGATGAATTTGTGTATAGCCAGTTTTATGACTGACTATACTTTTTGGTTTATACAGCTGTTGTTTCTGGTTCTGGTTTTAGTTCTTGCTTGCGCTTGCGGGATTTTGATTTGTTTGCGGTAGGTGTATCAGACTGGGGTGTGTCTGTCACATTAGTTGTTTCATTGGATACTTTTTCTATTTCTGGAAGTTTATCCACTTCAGTAGTATTTTCTGCTGCTGTTTCATTTTCATTTTCTGGTTTTGAAGTGTCAGTGTTATATTTGGCAAGACCTTCTGGTTTCTCGAAATCTTGCACCTCTACGGGCATAATTAGTGTTAGTTGGTCAAGTAATCCACCTAAAGGAGAAATGATGACTGGTTGGAGAGGCTTGTTAAATCGGAATACAATTTCATCGGTTGAGATGTGCTTGAGTGCTTCTTGTAGATAGCCGCTGTTTAGCCCAATACCGATATTTTCTTCTATACTGGTTTGGGTCTTGATAAGCAAAGAATCTACCGCATCCCCAATATCAGTATTACCCGTCATTAATGTTGCCTGTTGGTCATTGACCTCCCATAGGATTTTGACAATTTTGTGTTTTTTCTCTGCGAAATGGCTGATTCTTTTAAGAATTATTTCCATTCCTTTGCGTTCTACGATTAACTCGTTAGCAAAGCTATTAGGAATAAGGTGGTTAATATGGGGAAATTCTCCTTCTAACAACCTGGATGTGAGTTCAGCATTTGGCAAGATAAACTGGACAGTGTTGTTTCCAACCTTGAGGGTACAACTGCTATTTTCAGCTGTTGTCGAGAGGATTTTTCCCAACTCGGTGAGACTTCTTCTAGGAACTGTGAATGAGATCGGCGAGTAGTTTCCCTCTAGCTTGGAGGATACCAACGCAAGGCGGTGTCCGTCGGTGCTGGCGCAACTCCAATTTTCGCCTTGTAACTGGAAATGTACGCCTGTGAGGATAAGTTTGGTTTCATCTGCGCTGCAGCAATACAGACAAGCTTCTAAGGCAGCTTGTAGCTTTTTGCTAGGGATACTGATTTCAGTGCAGTTTTGTGTTTCTGGGATACTTGGAAAATCTTCTGGATTTCCTCCTACAATGCGACATTTCCCCGTACTATGGCTGATAACGCAGATACGTTCGCTTACTTCAATATCCAATTCGCCGCTTCCTAGATTGTTAACCGTGTCGGCTAGTAGTTTGGCGTTTAAGGCGACTACACCTGGTTGTAGAATATGAGTTATTGCTGTAGTTTTGATACTGACATTTAAGTCAGTACCAATGACGGTAAGTCTGCCTTCATCCGAAGCTTCGATTAGCAGACTTCCGAGTATGGGGTCTACTGGTCTTGTGGATATGCCGTTCTTAGCTGTTTCTAGGAGTTCTGCCAGTACAGATTGAGTAGTTGTTAGTTTCATCCTGTATTTTGTCCGCGTATGACTTGTAAAGGTGCTAGTTGACACACAAGCACCCTTAAGAATTAGAACTTAATAAGGCGGTTCCTCGATTGTTGAGGGAGGTAATGCAGGTATATCGCTAGTATTTACACCTGCTAGCTGGTGATGTGTAGCTACGACGGCGGAGGTTTTACCAATGCGGTGGCTAAATTCAGGATTAGCTTGCATGATTGTTTGGAATTCAACTTCTTTGTCTTCGCAAAAGAATTCGAGGAAATTGCTACCATCAGGGTTGGGAGATTTGTAGGAGTCAACGACTGCTACCCAGGATTTGTCGCGTTGGTTGGTTGCTTCTTTGGGTTCGTGTGATGGTATAAAGGTGGGTTGAAAGATACCAAGGCGGTGGAATTCTTGGGATTTTTCAGCAACGGGTATACTTGCAAACCTGGCGAACGCTACCTCCAGATCGCGTTGGAATTGTTTGTAAGCTTCACCAAATCTAGAAGAGGCTACTCCCTTGATTGATAAGGCGATTGGTTTGTTGTGGAGATTTTTATTGTTTTCATCTACTAGGTTAATTAGGTAGAACCGTCGCAGTACTACTTTTTCTTTCCCTAAAGCTTGGTACATATCATACCCGTCGCCGTACTCGTAGATACCGATAATCGCACCATTGTCCCTTTGTTCGATATACCGGGGTGATACATCGAGGATGTGCATACGGGGTGATTGCAGGAGAATTCCCATTTCTGGAGTACCGCTGGAGAAGGTGTGCTTGTGGGTGGGTTCGCCTCCTTGCCAATCGATGCCTCCTAAGTATTTGTCTTTAACGAACAAACCAACCTTTTCTGCCTCCATATGATTGATTATCTGGCAGATGCAAATATTGCTGATGGGAGCGTTATATTCAGGGTTGGCAAATTTTGATACTAACGTCTTTCTCTGTTCGAGATTATCTGGAATTACAGTTTGTGGTTGTTCTTTTTGTTCTTCTTTTGTGTCTGGTTTGATTGGAGTTTTAGCCATAATTATGGTTCTTGAACTAGTTCAAATAACCTGTGCATTTGCATATGTTGTGGTAAAAAACTAAAGTCGCCTGCATTGACAAACGACCTTAAAGTTTATTGTGGAAGTATTATTTAAGTAATATCTTCTAATTCGTATGAATATTCTTCTATATACTCCTTTTCGGTGTTAATGAGATTGTGGTATGTTTGTCCCAAACGCCTGATTAATTCTTGAAGAACTAATGTGGTTTCAGTAGTGAAAGTTAGACTCACTGTTGTGCCAGTTGAATTATGTATTGCGACTGTTTGTTCATCGGGACTGCCGTAGGTTGTGACGCTACTTTCTTTTCCAGGAATAAATCTGTAAGATGTGATTGTCTGAATTGTCATTTTACCTTGTTGGATATTTTGGTTTTCTTTCCAACATTTTGTTGGCTAAATTGGTGATATTCCTCACTTTCCAACCAGCTAGTTTACATTTGGTTAGAGCATCTTCTAACTCTTGTTGGTTGAGGATTTTGTACCTGAGATGGCTCCCATATGCAGGGAATAGGTATGTAACATACTTATTTTCATCAACCTGGTAGTATGCTATGCGCTTGTAATACATTACGGCTTATTTATTTTGATGATCCGGGTAACTACACCTGTGGGGTTGTTTGATTGGATAAAGGCATCTTTGGGTAGAGATTCTTTGTATGTATTTCGGCTATCTAACCATGCTTTAAAATCTTTGTATTTGCGATTAAAGAATACTGACTCTGGAATTATTGCTATTAGTATTCCTCCTGATTTCATTAACTTCCACGCATGGTATATATGCTCACTTAATTGAGAAAAGGGAGGGCTCATAATGATATGTGAGTAGAGATTATCAGTTGTGTAATATAGAAAATCTCTACCTACTAAATTGAATCTTTTCAATTCAAGTATCTTGCGTAGAGTTGGATTAATTTCTACGACTTCTAAATTGGCTTGAGGATGTTTTTTGAATATGGATTCAGCAATGCAGCCAGAACCAGCACTGGGTTCAAGTATGTGAGAATTTTCATTAATTTCTGCTAGTTGAATTAGGTGATCGCAAACAGAAGAAGGGGTAGGGAAGAAGTCTCCTGACTTCATTCCGATGATTTCTAATTCCAGTCGGTTTAACTCTTGTTGGGTGGTATCAACCTCTTTAAGTTTAACAACTTTCTGAATTTCAGCGATTGCAGACATAATTTCGCCTGCGGTGTAGATACTTGCACGGTTGAGAGACTTTACCCTATCTTGATAAGATTCATTGTTAAAAACTTCCTTGACTTCTTCGAGAGTCTTTGCTCTTTGAGAGATTTTGTACAAGGCTTCTACTTGGGACTTTTGGGAGATACCACGCAGCACTTCGGGAATATTTCCGAAGAACCACATTTCGCCTATTGCAAGCAACCAAGACTGGATTGTCTGTAGTTCCACTCCTTCGGCAATAATTCCTTGGGCTATTGTTTTGCGGTGTTTGGTTGCCCGCTGTTTGTTTATAGCGGGATTGAGCTTACTGTTAATTGATTGTTGCATTGAGGCAGCAAGTTCTCGCAGTTTTGCAGCTTGCTTAGGGTTAGGAGTGTTAAAATTGAAGGTATAAAAGCTGGTGGGGGTTGTGTGTTGTGAAGTTCTTTTAAAGAGTGATAGCTGCATTTTCTTGCAAATCCTTAAGCGCACATTGAACGATGAGAGATTCTTCAGTATCCCAGGCTTTAACTTCCCAAGGGGTAGGGAGTCGTTCGCTTGGGCGAACTATAGCCTGAGAGCATTTGTCCTTACGAATTATCCAGTTTTGAAAGGTTTTGGCTTTTTCTTTTGAGTCAAACCCAAAGTAAGTAGTTTTCCTCACTCCCATAGGGCTGGTGATGGTGGCGACTCGTGGGGATAAGATGTTGAGTGTCCAACCATCGGATGTAAGTTCAACTTTTTTGACTTTAATTTGGAGCGAGTTCATAATTCGACTTCAGGAATTGCTGCTAAATATTCTTCAGTTGATATTTCTTTTGCGAGCCATTGATCATGTGCTTCTTGAGGAGTTAAAGTATAGGATGAAGATGTTTCTTTCGGAAAATCTTCTACTTCGGCTAGAAATGGTAGAAGTGTGGCTTCTAACCTTTCTTTGAAAGCCAGGTGTTTTTCTTTGGAATAGGTAAATTGGTAAACATCACCCGTGTTAACGAACAGATACACTAAACTAATGTCTTCTGCTGATAATTGAGTTTTCTCATAGAGCAGGAATAACCTGAGTTGGGTGTGGAATGAATTTTCTAGTAACTGAAATTTTGATGGTTTTTGAATAGTCCAATCTAGTCCAATTATCTGTTTTTCTTGATGAATGATTAGGTCATAGTTAGCATATAGTAACTGTGATTTATAGAGATATTGTGCCGAGGCATTCCATTGTTTGCTGCCAGGAATATCAAGAAAGGGTTTGGCTGCTTCTACCCACTTGTCTATTTGAGGGTATGCTTTTAAGAAGAGTTCTACAGGTAGCCCCAATCCAATCTGCTGCATGATGAGGTGAAACTCACCGCCGAGTTTTTCGCCTTGGCTAATTGGTGTTGTGCGTATGTTGTTTTTGGATGAGTTTTTGTTTTCCCACTCAAGTTTTTCTAATAGGCTTGGATTGAATCTGTTCATAATAAAAATCTGTCCTGAGTATTTTTCAGAACAGATATGTGTTAACTCTTGTGGTTGTTTTTATTTAGACGAGATGATATTTCCGAAGGTTTGTAATTGTGGTTTGGATGCTGCGACAGGACATAGTAATTAGGTTGAAATAGCTAGCAAACTTGGTTATTTTTCCTGCTAGTGTTAATTCTAGAAGGTATTGAGATGCGATAGCTGATGTCATGCGGTTTATGAATAGAGTTTGGTAATTCAGTATTTGAATTTCCGCGCATGAGAGTTTATTGCTGCTAAGTTCTTCAGGCTTTGGAATTAGCAGTTCGGGATGCACCAGCGCTGGGGATGGTAGATGCTTCCAGAAAGAGGGATTGTCTGCGTTATCCGAGGCGCTTACAATATCGAAGTCAGCGTGGCTTCCCAATAGAACTTGTCCGGAAATGCTTGTGTTACCGCAGTCCAGCCAGAATAGATCAGCTTGCTCGCGGCTGTTGCTATATTCTAGACACGAGTGAATTTGCGTCCTGGCGGCGGCATTGTCTACGCAGCCGATGATAACCGTGAGGGTATTCCATCTGTATTTTTCTACATGGTTGGGGGAGAACCAATCTGAAATTGCTGTGACTTCTAGCCCATATTTAGCACTACATCTGGTGGCTAGACACTGTGCTTTGGGCAAACTTATCTCTGATGGTTGGTAATTTTGGCGTGCAATATTTTTAGTTTCGACGCTATCTCCATCAATGATGGTGAGGTTAGCCTTTTTCTCGTTTTGCTGTAGCTGTAGTATGAGACGGCAAACATCTTCTGCGAGGTATCCTCCTGTGCCACCAGCCCCCACTAAGATAAAATCTACTTTGCCGTGGGGATGGGGGAGAACGGGTAAGAAAATTTCTGTATCAATTTGTATCATGACTCAAATATAAAATTGGGGTCAATTTCAAAGAAGTGGTTGTACACCCCCAAGCGGGTATATATAGTGGGAGTCGTATTCACTGTCCCGATAATTCCGAATATGCGGAACTTTCCTGACTCTTCTTGGTTGTCCTGGCATGAGGGGGTCGCTTTCATACAGCCGTGGCTATGTACTTCAACCAATGCTTGGCTGTATTTGAAATTTATTGTTTCTAGCGATCGCACATGGGTTGGGGATGCTTCTTGCAGTGGAGTATGATACCACCAAATATTATTCTCAACTCCCAGGTAAAAGAGGATTTCTTGATGGGGATTAACTTGTGCAGCATTGATAATGTCTGCAATGATGCTTGCTGGAACTTTCGGTACATTTAATTTGAAATAGGGTTGTATTTGTGCCAATCCTGGTATCTGGGTATGAGCGATTTGCAGGCAGATTTCAAGTTCTGGGCGGTGCGATCGCGCATAGACTCCATCAGCTGCAAGCCAGTATTCCTGAAGCTTTTGGCTGTAGGGAGTCAGGTTGTGACTGATGGCATAGTTATAACTGATGAAGGGGTTATTCATGTTGAAATATATACCTACATATATCATTGGGGGTTTTGATTCTTTGATAGTTGCTAGTTACTAATTCCTTTGCTGGGAAGGATCTTGTACCTTGCAGGCTGATTAGTAGGTTGCAGACATTGTGGAGGTGTGATTTGCACTTGTTCTGGCTGAAGTCTTCGTTGAAAGGGCTTCTCCAGAACAATTCCCAGGCTTTATTGATTGAGTTTGGATTGCAAGCAGGTGGAGTATTTCTGCCGAAGCAAATTCTATTTGAGTCATCCCAAATATTTGGTAAGGGTGCCTTGTATAATTGACAATCCTGCTTGAAGGTTTTTCCTTTAATTGCCCACAGGTAGTAGCTGCTGTTGCAGCCAGCGAATAGAAATGCTGGCATAGGAATAGTTATCGTTTTGTTTTCTTCTGAGGTTTGTATTGAGACTGAATATTTTTGGGGCGGGTAAAATTGGATAACACCTTCTCCAGAGGGTGTTTTTTCCCACCACAGGGTATTGGGAGATAGCCATCCAGAACTTACAGTTTTAGTTGTAAATGCCTTTTCTACTGCTTCGGGTGAGAGAAACTTGTGTTGTGTTTTATTACCCTCTTTTTCTACTAGTACAAACTGTCCTTTAAGAATGATGAGATGCCCTAAAATTTCCTGTGTTGGAATGTTTGATAATATGGGTTGGGCGTTGACTTCTGTATTCATGCAGCGGCTTTATTCCAGATTGTTACGACTTTTTTTCTATGAGTTACTGATGCTTCTATCCAGTCTGCTAACTCTTGAAACTGTTCTAGCATCATAGTAGCTTCTTGCCATTTATCTGCTAGTAGGATGATATTTTCTTCACTCCATTCCCACCAATATCCGGTTTCGTAGGTTGTATCTAACCAAATGTTTCCCGTTGAATGGTCGAGAATCATGAGGCTAGTTACTAAATATTTGATAGGTGATTTGAACTTTTTACAGATTTTTACAAGTTTTTGAAAGTTTATATCTTCGTCGCTTGTTAGGTAGTCAGGTTCAAACCCAAATTCTTCTTCCCAGTATTTCAAGCTGTATCCATTGCCCATAAGGGAAAGTAAAAATTTTTCGCTCATCTCTAAATCTTCAAAAGTCTCATTCCACCATTCAAGTTTTTGTGGTAATATAACGATATTTTCATATTCTTCGTATGCTTCGATTTCATCAATAAATTCAACGGGGAACAAGTTGGAATTTACTAGCTGAATAAATTCAATTTCCCTGTCTGAATATATGCAATTAGGATGTGTTTTTGTATTTAAGGGTGTTGTTGATTCACTCCACTGTTCTGGAAATAGTTTCTGATATAAGCTGAGTAAATTTGCTTTCTGAGATAAGTTTTCCAGATAGATGATTGTTTCTTTGCAGGTGATGGGTATTTTAAATAGTTCTAGTGATATCATGATTTTGAGATATGCCGCTATATAGTAGCGGCATTACTTGACTACAGTACGGGATAATTGCTAGGTGCAGGGGGTTGTTGCCTGAGAGAGCTAAAAACTTTGTCGATGTATGTTTTCCAGCTTTCTCCTGTTTTGATTGTTTGGTTTATTTTTCCCTGCATATCAATTAAAACTTCCAGGGTTAGTTGATTTTTGATTTCTAGAAGTTTCAAATTCCACGCTAATTCAAATGCCGGGTTAATTTGTTCGGGTGCTAACTTGAGTTCAGTGATGCAATTGCCCTTAGTTCCAGCGCGTTTAATTAGCCTTATTTCGGTTGTATCTCCTTGAGTCTGTCTGGTGATTTCGGCATTGGCGTACTCTGGGAAATAGGTAGTGATTGCTAATTTTAGCTTTTCGTCACTGATTGCTGTTTCCTCTGGGATAGGTACTTGCTGCCCTTCAATAATGGCGATGTAATTCATAATTATTTAGAAAAGTGAAAGTTGTTTTTTGTTAGATTCGGCTTTTTGATAATCTTTAGGTAATTCTCGCTGTTGTACTTGTCTTGTTTGGTGAGAATTGCTGGTAGTATTTATTGCATTTTCAGCAGTTTCTATGATTTTGGGTAGTACTTCTTCCAACTCTCGAATGCAGTCTTTGATGGCTGGTTGTGAAATTATTTCCTGATAGTCGATAGTTTTGATGACAGGTGGTGCGTTTCTGATACCAATTGATAGGATGGCTTGTCCTTCTTCTGGATGAATTTGGATGGTTATTAGATAAGTTTTGGTTTTTGGAAGGTTGTTACTATCGCCTTGCTCATAAATTTCATCATCTTCTTCTAAATTATTATTGTTATTAGGATTAAAATCACTACTGTAACTAGCTTCGGAGTTAGTTACACTTTCTTGGTTTTGATTGTTCATGAAAGGTTGGCAAATTTTACGAGGGTACGAATGGTAATGCCCGTTCTGCGGAAAGACTGCCATTTGTAGGCACACTCTCCTGGTTTGTATTTGGGTGACAGCTGACTCCATCTGTCCCAGGCATCAAGTAAGATAGGGCTGACTGACTTGAGTGCCATTCCAACTTGAATCCAGGTTGTGTAGTCCGAAGCGAATCGGGGATGGATAACTTCCAAGAATGTGAGTGCAGCTTGAATATTGGTTTCGATGTTTGGGTATAAGTTGATGTACCTGTCTACCTTATCTCTGCGGTTGTATTTTTCTTGTGGAAGACTGATTAACCTTGCTTTTTCCTGCTTTAATAACATTTGGGCTATTATCCAATCTGGTGCGATCGCAACTTGCTTTTCTTGAGGACTGCAACCGGAAACCCACTGGTAGTATCTCCCTTCTGGGTGGTAGGAAGGAGGTAGAACTGAGGCGTGGTTTTTGCCCCTAAACTCCAGATTTGATATTTTGCTGGAAATAATTGGTTTATGTCGGGGTACTAGATAGAGAAACTGGCATTTGTAATTGCCTCCAGAGGTAAAGGCGACTGTAGGTGGCAGATACGTGAGTGCGCGATCGCATAATTTTTGGGGAGGAATCTCTTTTATTTCGTCCTCTTCTAGCTTTTCAGTGACGATGAGTATTTGACCCCAGGCACGTGGACCATCGCAGTCGATAGCGATAATATGTCCTTGGGGTTGGTTATCGCCACAGACAATAGCAACCCCGGTGACGCATATATACCTTTTCCCCGACCAAATCTTGCATCTAGTACGAATGAGTTCGGTTTGCAGCTGTTTGGGGGAATAAGTTTTATGTTGCCATTGTTTTCCTCCCAGAGGGCGTTTGCCGAAGGTGGGTACAATTCGCCATATATCGGGTAGTGTTTCCAGGGACGAGATGATTTTACGTGCCTGGGCGTGCATGATTTCATTCGATTTTTACGAGTTAACTTCGCTAGCTATATGCATAAGCTTTTGATAGTGGTTGATTTTATAGTGTTGAGGCAAGTAGTTATAACTACCTGCCCTATGTTTTAAGCTAATCTTTGATTAAGAGCATTTTCCACTTGATAAGTTCCAAGAGTGCAGTTTGCATAGAGTGGGAATATAGGGAATTCAGGGTAGTTATTCATGGTTTTTGTGACCCTGCATAGTACCATGACTCCTTCCCTCCCCTTTTTCTCTTGATTGTGATAGTACCTGATGACCTCGAACTCATTGTTACCTGCTTCAAACTTGCTTCCTGCGTGCTGAGAGATAGCTTTTTTCCAGTTAGGTTGCCAGATCATAAGAGTATTTATTGCCATTGACCGAACAACGGGATTATCAAGCTTAGTAAGTATGTTTGGCAGGTAATTACACTCTTGGGTCATAACTTCTCGGGCATAATTTACCAGCCAATACTCGGCTTCTTTGAGGAGGCTTTTTGATTCAATGGTTTGGCATACTTCATGGTGAACTTTAGACATTAAATATGCTCTTTGCTCAAAAACCATTCCATTTGTTCGCATTTTTAAATCTGATGGATAATCAATCATTAAATCAGCTAGTTCATCGCTGATAGCAGGTAAAGGGTATTGAATCTTCTCTTTCTTGAAATTCGGACATATTTTAACTTGATACCCTAAACTGACTGCATGATTAACTATTAACCCAAGTTGCTAGTTATTTGAGAAGGCGATCGCAAAGATAATAAAATCCCCTCCAGTAAGAAAAACGGAGGGGAATTATGTTAAATGAAACAATTGCTGTCTATGCTATCATTGAC
>JAESFT010000255.1_pt1 | contig 45415 bp, 39 predicted proteins | sample 9269451 | NCBI WGS metagenome assembly JAESFT01 (sample SAMN14502557, study PRJNA617106) | algae metagenome | isolation source: Scytonema hyalinum WJT4-NPBG1 and co-occurring heterotrophs from well... | place: USA: Mojave Desert, Joshua Tree National Park, California | collected 2006-05-25
TGTTTTTTCCCAATCAACAAGGGGTATTTGCTCGACGCAGGCTGGGCGCTTTTTTTCCATAAATCTCACATTACCAGATTTTGGCCGTCCTAATTGACGATCGCCTGACAACCCCCTGAACGGTTACGTTAAAAGTTTATGAACTTACTACTTTGCTCTTGGTGGAACGAACCCTAAATTTACTCCAACAAGTCGTTAACTGGAGTTAATACTAATATTAAGTTGCACTCAAAGGTAGTACCCAAGGTTATACTGTTTTCCGCAATAAGCTGACATAAAACAAAATGGACAACTCTAAAGCAGTGATATCCCTATGACGAAGTGAGTTGGTAGGAGGAACTGTAATTGTAGGAAGCAAAAGCTTCCCAATTCATCACATCCTCTAACAAAGTTTTATACCCTAGGGTATTAGGGTGAAGACCGTCGTCGCTTATGCGTTTGAGTCTCCAAGCTTCACCGCGATTTATCCATTGCTGGAAAATATCGAGATAAGGAATTCCCCGTTCAGTGCAAGCGACTTTAAGAGCTTCTTTGTAGCGGTATTGGTCAGCGTGATTGTAGTACAAGCAATCCAGAAATGGCATCTTAGCTTCATCAACTGGGACCATTCCTACAAATAAAACTGGACATAGTTGCTGCGCCTGATCAAGCAAAGATGCAATTTGCGATTCAAAAACGGCAAAATCTGTATAGTTTCGTCCATTTGGACGACCTAACCGTGCTGAATCATTAACTCCTACCGACAGGATAATCAAGTCGGGAACGTGGTTTCGCAGTTCACCTCGATGGCGAAATTCTACTTCTAGCCTTTGCGCTACTTGCAGGATGCGATCGCCCCGCACTCCCAAATTATAAAGAACATGACCGGCGCTGTCAGGTAGCATCCAACACCGTCGCAGTCTCTCGACCCAGCCACCTCCTTCTGGATCGCCAAACCCATATATTAAACTATCTCCTAGGGCGATAATCTTTAGAGGCTGGGAATGTCTTGGCACAACTGACAGATGCATTGAGGAATTTGCTTCAAATGTCTGCATCTTTAAAATATATATTTTATATCTCTATAGAATTCTATACATATCTATACCATTGAGCATTACCTTTCTTGTTCTTTCATGACTCTTTTTGAAAAGAGTTGATGAAATAAGGGACAGCTGCATTTTTGCGCGGCCAGTTTTGAGACACAAAGCGTACCAGCACAGGTAGTGAGAGAACTATAAACACGATACCCAACCACAAGCTATAACGTAATTGTTCTAACCTATTCACAGCTGAGAGAGTCTTCGAGCCATTTGATAACAGTTCCATTGCCACTACAAAAGAATTATTCAAAGCATGGCAGGCGATCGGCACGATGAGCGAGCGTGTCTTGATATATAACAGCCCCAAAACCATTCCAACCATAGACAATCCCACGACATTTGCGTGCCCAATCCCAAACAACAGCGACGAACCCAACAATCCTGCTCGAATGCCCCATTTGGTTGCCCAGCGCTGCAAAATAATCCCCCTAAAGAGGAATTCTTCAGTAATTGGGGCAACCACCACCAACACGATAGCTCCCAAGAGGTTGAACAACAGTGGCGCAGTCCTCTGAGGTGTTGGGTTGTTGGCAACGTCGCGTAAAATTGCTTCTATAAACGACGGAGCTACTAATGACAGTAGGTAAAACAGTACTAAGTAGGAACCCATGGAAAACAGGAGCAACAGAATAACTAAGCCTACCATCGGCAACCACCTATGGTTGCTTGGCAAACCACCGACTACATACCCCAGGTTAACTCCTAAGCGCTTAAAATCTGCCAACGTCCAAAGGCAAAGTAACCCGAACACGAAGATGTAAAGGATTAAATTCAAAACTTGAGGGTTGAATTTTAAGCCACTAGTCGCTTGAATCACCCCTACCCCAATCCCAAGAACGATAGATATGAGTAAAAGCCGCAGCAGCAAAGAGCGAACCTTGAGATGGAGAAATGGATGATTGATATTTTCAGAATTCATAAATTATAAGGATACTATGCGTACGGGTAGCGATTGCCCAAGGCTTCGCGGCTCGACTGAGCTTCGCCGAACGTCCGTGAGCGCTCAGCGTTCGACTGAGCTCACGCCGAAGTCCGAACGGGGCACTGCGCTCCGCGCAATCGCCTGCAAGTTCTTTCGTCTCACCTACTAGGGTGACTGACTGTACACCCACTTCAACCATTGTCCACAAGAACTTCGCTACTTTTACCGTTATTTATTAGACGCTAGTTTATCGGCAACGCGTGTTGTTTCTGGCAACCGATATTTTGTTGTGCAACGCAATACGTAATCAATTGCTGTTGGTAGACTGACTTTATGACCGCTAGAGACGTAGATTGGCTTGACTCCTACTCGCGTCCGTAAAACTGCTCCAATTGTTTCTCCTCTATGTATTAATGGTTGCCAGCTACTTCGTATGTCTGGGATCTCCTGATGCTTCCCAACTAACAACGATTTTGCTACACCAATTGTAGGCATATCCACGAGTAATCCTAGATGGCAAGCTATGCCAAATCTTCTAGGATGTGCGATTCCCTGTCCATCACATAAGATAATGTCTGGTATTGTTTTAATCTTTTCGAGTGCGTCTAAAACTGCGGGTATTTCCCGAAATGAAAGGAAGCCAGGGATGTAGGGAAATGTTGTAGGACGGCGTGCGAGGCTGGTTTCTTGCAGCTGCAAATCAGGAAAACTTAGTACCGCTACGGCTGCACGGCTAATTGTACCATCTGCTTCAAAACCCATATCTACCCCTGCGACGTACTGTACAGGTTCTTTGAGTTTATCTTCAGTTATGACCTCATCTTTTAGCTTTTCTTGAATTTTTATAGCTTCATCTACTGTAAGGGACCAAGTATGGCGTTGATAAATCTTCATATTTATAGCTTTAGTTTAAATGTTGTTGCTTCCGAAATTGTTCTTGGCAATAGTGTATCTACTCTTATCGTTTATTTTACAGATTGTGTAACTTTTTCGACATTTAAACAACAAAAATTATTTGTAGGGTGGACTATGCTTAGTCAAGAACAGGATTGTGATCAATTTTAACATTATTACAAATGACTTTATCCAATTAAAATATGCATAATATAAGTAGAAATACCACGGGTAATTTTCAGTTAGGTTTTTATTTAGCAGGAGGAATATTTTTATTACTCTTAGCTATTATTTTCCGTCCCTTCGCCATTGTTAATGCTGGAGAAAGGGGCGTTCTCATGCAATTCGGTAAAGTCCAAAATCAGGTTTTAGATGAAGGTATCCACCCTATATTACCAGTCGTTACATCAGTAAAAAGATTGAGTGTTCGGGTTCATAAAAATAGCTTTCAAGCTGATGCTGCTTCTAAAGACTTGCAGAAAATAACTACAGAACTGGCGATTAACTGGCATATTGATCCCACAAAGGCCAATAAAATTTTTCAACAAGTTGGGGATGAAGAACAAATTGTTAATGGAATTATCACTCCTGCCGTTTCTGAGGTTCTGAAAGCAGCAACCGCTAAAAAAACTGCAGAGGAAATAATCACTATCAGAACCAAACTAAAAGAAGAAATTGATAATAATCTCAGAAAGCGTCTGGCAGCTTATAGCTTAATAGTAGATGACGTTTCTCTGGTGAATTTTGCTTTTTCTCCAGAGTTTAGTAGAGCTATTGAATCTAAACAAATAGCCGAACAAGAAGCTAAACAAGCAGAATTTATTGCCAAGAAAGCAACACAAGAAGCGCAAGCAGAAATCAATCGTGCTAAAGGTCAAGCAGAAGCGCAGAGATTGCAAAGGCAAACTTTGACCCCAGATTTATTACAAAAGCAAGCAATAGAAAAATGGGATGGGCATTTTCCAACAGTAATGGGTGGTAATGGTACGTTGCCTTTAATCAATATCAATCCTGCTAATGTTGCTAATCAGCAACAGTAAAGAAAGTGAAAAAATAAGAATTCATAAGCCAGTATTCAGGAGTCAGAATACAATTAGTGAAGGTTTGAAACCCGTCACTAATTCTTGACGATCAAATCTTCTATTTGGTAGGGGCTTGAACCCTCAATGCAGGAGCCTCTCTAAAGAATTCATAAAGCGAGTTCTAACTCCTGACTTTTGACTACTTATTTGGTCATATAGCAATCCTAAATGGTCCGTGAAATTATCTCTTCTCTCTTATCTTGGCGAACAGGCACGTCTATGTCCTGTGGACACGCTTTGCTAAGACGGTTGATAATTTTCATAAATAAAATTACGACTGCTATAGTTGTTGAAAATGCAGTCATAAACTACTATGATCAGGTGAGTTCTACCTGATTGGGCAGCAGAGACTTTAAGAAACTATCAATACTGCTATCCGATAGGTCAGGTATGGATAGCGATCGCTCTACTTTGGTAAAGTCCCGTTTCATGGATTTACTATACGTAGGATCGTAGTGGAACTGTAACATATCTTGTACGAATAATTCCCACTTTCCAGCATCTATCAACTGATACCATTCGCTTATTTTTTCTTTTCCATAGCGAGATTTAAGTTTTTCTAGCTTGGCTTTTAAAATATTGGGATGAGTTGTCAAATGTGGGTATTCCTGCAAGAGAAACTGTACTCTTTGGGCAATAGTTAGTTGGATTTCTACACAGCTAGCCTGTTTCATTTTCTCCCACAAAGACTGCGGCAAATAAACTTGTCCAATTTTGTTGCTTTCTGATTCTAACCACACCGTTTCAGCAGGATTAAAGCTTTGCAGTTGTTGCAATAACAGAGATTCAAAATATTTTTGAGAAGGTTGGGCTGAAGGTTTCCCTTCCCATTCTTCGCCAAGCAAAGAACCGCGATGGTTAGCTAAAGCTTCCAAATCTAACACTTGATCACCGCTTAAGCGCATTTGGTGCAGAATATGGGTTTTGCCACTGCCAGTTAGACCGCATAATATCTGATAGGTAAATTTTTCTGGCAAATGTTCTAATTGCTGGCGGACATACGCGCGATAAGTCTTGTAACCGCCTTCAATTAACGTTACCCGCCAACCAATCTGCGTCAGCACCAAAGCCATACTATTGGAACGTTGTCCACCACGCCAGCAGTAAACCAGAGGATGGTAGTCCTTTTGTTTTTCAGCAAAATGTTGAGTGAGATGTTGGGAGATGTTTTTTGAAACCAAAGCAGCACCGATTTTCCGGGCGGTGAAGGGGCATACTTGTTTGTATATCGTTCCTACTTGGGCGCGTTCTTCATCATCTAGCACTGGTAAATTAATCGCACCAGGGATGTGATCTTCCGCAAATTCGCTGCTTGAACGAACATCAATTATTTCACTGTATGTTTCTGTCCAAGGTTGCTGAGTGTATCTGGGTAAAGGTGGCATTAAGCAATTCAAAATTCAAAATTCACGCATTGAGAAAGCCTGTTTCTAAAGTTCTTCTCTCTAGATGCTGTGCTTTCTTAAATGTGGATCATCTTTCTCAATTTTGACACTTCCATAACTTGATGTGTGGAAGGGTATAATTTTGCTCTTTTCGGCAATTCTTTTTAAAGTCAAACCTAAGACAGATGTAGTTACCTCTAAAATTTACTATCACTCCCATTGGTTGCTTATTGGCAGCGTAGTATTATTGAATGCAATAACGAGGTTTTGTGTTCGATATGATACAGCATAATCTGAAAATGGTATTCATGTAGAGACGTAGCATGCTACGTTTCTACGCAGTCTTTTTTTGAAGGCGCAGAAATCAGTTCACTTAAGTAAACAGAGTAGGTGTGAGATGAGATTTGGATTACCGACATGGTTTCCTTACCCCAGTGCTTGGTTAAACGCTTTGATACTATCGATGTTTATGACTGGGTTGGCCGCCTTGACGAGGCGTAGCAATGGTTTGGACTCTTATTTCGCTAAATGGTCAAACAACCCAGAACTGTTTACAGTATCGGTAATATTGTTACTAATATTACCAATACCTGCGATCGCCTTTTTCCATCACTTTTTTCTCGGGCGCTTGATCCCCGCCATTCCAGGAGAACGGACAAACAATATCAAGGGATTAGTTCCTGGACTCATAAGCTGGTGGGAAAGTTTATATAGCTGGCTTGTGTTTGTCCTTTCTACTCTGATTGCAATATTGTTTTCAACTCCTTTTTTACCTTTATTTCAACTCAACTACGAAAAAATTCTTGACACCTACAATCAACCTCACAGAAATCTGCAAGCCATCTTTGCTATTTTCTGGATACTCAGCGCTGCTATTTTTTACCAAATTGAGTATTTATTTAAGTACCGTCTGGTTTTTGCTGACACTGTTAGTAGTGAACCAGAAAACACTCAGGAAACAAATGATGAGATAATAAATGTCCAGGAAGAGAATAATAAGCAGAGTGAGATTGGTGTTACGGAAATTCAAAAAAATGAGCAACATTCCACGAAAAAGCCAACTGTGGTTGACTTAATTGTTAAATATCAAAAATTACCAAAAAGAATTTTCACACTAGTTTTGATTTCTTTAATATCTTTATGGGTATACTTGTTTGCTAATTTGCCAGAAGTTAAACAAACTATATCATCGGCAAACATTTCTCTGGAAAATTCATTAATAGTCACTCCTAAACCCACTCCTAAAGATGACACTTTTGAGCAGGCAATTGACAAAGGTAGAATTGCAGCTGACCTAACAAAATCAGCACAAACTACAGATGAGTGGAAAGTAGTTGTCAAACGGTGGGAACAAGCGATTAGACTTTTGGAAAACGTGCCAACTTCTAGCAGCAATTATTCGATGGCGCAGCAAAAAATTTTGCAGTATCAGCTTCATCGGGATTTTGCTAGAAAAAATGCCACATTCAATTAGTAAACTTAAATATCCTAAATTCATTTCAGTTAGCGCCCATGCTGTTAGGGTAGCCTTCCGCTAACATACAAAAAGAACACCGGATTTACCCCAGCGAGCAAACTATGTCAGGAAACACGACGCGGCGTAACTTCCTCATCACTAGTGTTGCGGTTGCAGGCAGTGTAGTAGGAGCATCTGCCTTGCAACAACAAGCAGCTGACACTGCTGCACCACCAGCGACGATGCTAGAACGAGTGCTGGGACGCACAGGAGTGAAAGTCCCCATTTTTGGGTTGGGAGGAGCTGGTCAAACGCCACTCTCCTGGCAAGGAAGAGAACGTGATGCTGTAGCAATTATCGAGAAAGCGCTTGACCTTGGCATTCGTTACTTTGATACTGCTGCTGATTATGGGCCAAGTGAAGATTATTTCGGGAAAGTACTACCACCCCATCGCTCAAAAATTTTTCTAGCAAGTAAAACAGATAAAAGAGACCGTGATGGTGCGTGGCGGGAATTGGAGAGAAGTCTCAAACGTTTGAACACAGATCATCTTGACTTGTGGCAATTGCATCACGTTTCTTTTCGCGAAGAACTCAACACTATCTTTAGTTCATCTGGCGCAGTCAAAGCTTTAGAAGAGGCGATGCAGCAAAAACTCGTCCGGTTTGTTGGCATAACCGGACATCATGATCCACAGGTGATTGCTGAAGGATTGCGTCGCTATCCCTTCCACACAACGCTTATCCCTGTCAATGCTGCCGACAAACACCACTCGCGTCCGTTTCTCCCAGTCGTTCTTCCGTTAGCACAACAAAAAAATGTCGGCGTGATTGCTATGAAAGTACCGGCTTATGGTCGGTTGTTCAAACCAGGTGGATTGGATGGTATGCAGCAAGCTATGGGATATAGTTTGTCTCAGCCTGGTGTTCATTGTTGCGTCATTGCGGCGGAAACGGTCAAGCAATTGGAAGAGAACGTGAATGTAGCCCGGGCTTTCCAACCTCTAAGCAATAAGGTATTAGCTGCAATTGAGCAACGTACTGCCGCAGTTTGGGAGGATGGCACATTTTTCCGGGCTTGGACATAGTATTCACTTTGGGCGAAGGTAAGTAGGTAGGCGAAAAGAAATTGAAGATAGCGTAGGGTGAGTTAGGCGAAGCCGTAACGCACCAATTCCGCCAATCGGATGGTGTACTCTTGGCTAACGCATCCTACAGTGGTTTTATATTTAATTCAGCCCACGTACTTATTGTTAATAACTGATTAGGTAATGCTGCCTAAAAATTTGAATAATGACAGTGTTAGATATTCTTTCCTTCACCTTGAATTTCTCTTCCTTAGCTCTATAGTACGTGGATCAACACCGTAATATTTAGCAGCTTGCGACATATCAAACATCAGTAAATTTTCGTTTCCTAGCTCTTGTATAATTCCAGATTTAGATGGATATACACCAAGAACTTTAATAATTTCTGACGCTACTGCCTTAGCTAATAACGGAGGAACAGAATTTCCTATTTGTCGAAATCCATGCCATTTTGTCACATGAAATCTCAACCAGTCCGGATAAGAATGTAAACGTGCCGCTTCGCGCACAGTAATACATCTTGGGGTAAATGGGTGAATTGGTCTAGCAGAAGTAAAAGCTCCTCTATTACTAGCAGTACCTGCTCTAAGTGTATTGCATATTCCTTGAGGAGCAAGTTTATAAAAGCGGCTGACAGGTTCTGTTTTGCCAGCGGGAGTGGACTCAAACCTTTTGATAGATTCTAAAGTATGCTTTGTTCTTAAACTTGAAGTGAGCATTCTAGAGTCATATTTTCGTGCATACGAATAGTCATTATCTGTGGAGCAAAGACCACGAAGTTGTCTTCCGTAATGACTTGGTTTACCAAAGTTGGCAATTACCGAGTCTTTTTCAAAAAGCTCTATATAATCTTCGACTTCAGGTAGGTCGCCAATTGCATCCAAAACTGTTGGGCTTAATGGGAGTTGGTTATTTAACCCTGCTTTCTTTGATTTTGCCAATCTAGTCATTGGCTCTGGATAATTTGGTAATTCCAAATCCTGACGACAACCTAGCAAAAATAATCTTTCACGATTCTGTGGCACTCCGTATTCAGCAGCATTTAAAACTTTATAATCTTTGCGAACTTTGTAACCCTTTTTCTCAAATTCATTAAGGATGACTGAAATAAACTCTCTGTGCTTTCCTAGAGTCATTCCTTTAACATTTTCTAAAACAAAGTACTTTGGCTGCAATTGTAAAACTAACCGGATAAAATGATTGACTAGGGAATTACGAGGGTCATCAAAAAGACGTTTACCTATCAATGAAAAACCTTGACATGGTGGTCCGCCAAACACCACATCGATTTCTCTATCTCCAATAGAGGAGCGAGTTCTAATTTCTGCTCCTGTAGTATCAACGACACTTTTACAAAAAATAGTCCAAAAAGGAAAATTAAACTCATGTGTTGCACAATGAATTGGATCAATTTCAATAGATGCAAGCACATCAAATCCTGCTTGCTCAAAACCAAGAGTCATGCCACCAGCACCAGCAAATAAATCAACTGCGATAGGTCTTTCTTTCTGATTACTGTGAATCATCTTGGATTTTTAAGCTACCAATTGGGGATTTTAGATGAAAAATGCGTAAGTGCGCTGTTAGCAGCGCCTCTACTCTGGATTGTTGAGTTGTAGCCTAATTTAACGTAAGTTCGACCGATTGAAAACAGCACGAAAAAAGGCTGAAGGTGGAATTATACCAATTCGCCATGAAGATGCACTTAATATTAGAAAACGTAGACGCCCAACGGTAAGGCAGTGCTGCAAGACGGTTTCCTAAGCTCTGATTTTTCCGTTAGTCATTTTCATTAATTCTGAACTATTGAGAATAATTCTGTGGAACAAGCCACGCTGCGTAGTGGTTTGAGGAGTTGCCGTGAAAAATCGCATGGCAACAAATACCCCAGCTACGAGCGATGCCTGGAGAACGCCGTACTCGTATGCGGAATCCAAGAAGAATGTGAAAAATCGCCTGGTTGGGTTGATCTTTTTTAGTTCGCTCAACTCAGAGGTTGTTTCAAAAGTCTAAGAAGGTATAAATTTGCCATTCTGAGCGGATCGGTAGTGGAGCGTGCCTCCTGGGTTGGAGCTGCAAATTGCGCCTAGCGTGGCTCGCAGAGGGAGGAGCTACGCTAACAGCATGACAGCAAAAGGCACTTTTAAAACATCCTCTCACGTAAGTTTAAGAAAAATCTGCATGATGACAAATGTCATGGTGCGCTCGTGACATTTATTAGATGGTTGTGAAAAATTTTACGGATATCTTAAAACTATCGAGTGAAGGGACGAGAGCAAACCTCAAGCAAAACCAGGCAGTCTCAGTCTCAAAGCTATTTTCTTCTACATTATATTGCACAAAAGGAAATTCATATGGCAGTCATTAAAGGCACTTCTTTCAACGACAAGGGTACATTTTTTCCTGTAATTCACGGTACTGGAGAAAACGACACCATCTACGGTTATGAAGGCAACGACATTATCTTCGCTGGTGCAGGTGATGATCTTGTCTTTGGTGGTTCAGATAATGACAGTCTCTATGGAGGTGGTGGCAATGACAGTCTCTATGGAGGTGATGGCATTGATAGTCTCTATGGTGAACTAGGCAATGACACCCTCTCTGGTGGCAAAGGTATAGACACACTTGTTGGTGGTGTCGGTGATGATATTTACTATGTAGATACTGTCGAGTCCGTCAAAACAGGCGATACACTTTTCCCCACTTATACTTATGACAAAGTCGTTGAGAAATCGGGAGAAGGAATCGATACAGTTAAGTCTTACGTGGATGGTTACACCTTAGCCGCTAATGTTGAAAACTTGGAGTTAATTGGCAGCGCTGCGATCGCAGGTTACGGCAACGAACTCGATAATAAAATTACTGGTAACGCACTCGACAACATCCTATCTGGTGGTAAAGGTAGCGATACCCTGTCTGGTATGAGTGGCAATGATACGCTTGTCGGTTACGGCGGTGGAACCAACGAACAGGACACCCTTATTGGTGGTAGTGGAAAAGATACCTTCGTTTTGGGTTCTTGGACTGAACTGTATTACTACAATCAAGGTAATAACTATGCCAAGATTGTCGATTGGGAAGTAGGTGTAGATAAAATCCAAGTTCGTGAAGGGAACTATACCCTTGCAGAAAGCAATTTCAGTCTTGGCAGTAGCAGTAAATTGGATACTGGAATTTACTATCAAAATGACCTCATTGCTGTGTTGCAAGATATCAGTAAGAGTCAGATTAACATGCAACAAGACTTCGAGTTTTTGAAAGTTCCAGCCTAATGCTTAAACACAGATACTCAGGTCTTAGCTCAGCTATTAGCCAAGATGGTTTGACTGATGCTTTGACTACAGTACACCAAAATCTTAGGGGTGCCGCGACTTGATTCTGTTAGACAATGTAGAGACGCTTTCATTCAGCGCGTCTCTACATAATAAACTTCTTGCAAAAGTCAAAAAAAAAGAATAATTAACCACAGATGGACACAGATGGACACAGATGGAACTCACATTCCGCAATCTTGTCTAATCTTTTTGATTAAAACAGAGGTTTTACCTCCAATTTTCCAACAGGTCAATGTTTTTGTATTAATTTACACTCTAGTGTTTGTTGGAAACTCAGAGTTTTTCAGCCAACATAGAAAGGTATTAGCAAAAATGGCGGCTTGAGTGCGATCGCGTAAATTGAGTCGAGTCAGAATATGAGTGATGTGATTTCTGACTGTCCCTTCAGAAAGAAAGAGAGTTTGGGCAATTTCTCGATTGCTTAAACCCGTTGCAATCAAACACAAAACTTCTCGTTCTCTGATAGTGAGTTGCGCGAGTTCCTCTGGCGGCTCTTTTTGTGCTTCTGGCTCAGAAACTGCTACGACACTTAGCATCTTTTCCAGAATTCCGGGTCCGAAGTAAGTATACCCTTTGTGAATCGAACGAATTGCTGCTGCTAGTTCCTGTGCCGGTGTATCCTTCAATAAGTATCCTTTAGCTCCAAAGCGTAAGGCTCTGGAGACATATGGAGTATCATCAAAGGTTGTAAGAATCAGAATCTTTGTGTCTGGAAACTGCTTGCAAATCTGCTCGGTAGCAGCAACTCCATCCATTACGGGCATTCGGATGTCCATCAACACCACATCGGGTTGAGAATTCCTACCATAAAGACTTTCCATCTGATGAATCGCTTTTTGACCGTTTTCTGCTTCTGCCACTATTTCTAAATCGGGCTGAATCTCTAATAGAGTTTTCAAGCCACGACGGACAATCTCTTGGTCTTCAACCAGCAATACCCGAATCATAAGTGAGTTATAAGAAATAATTTAAGAACCCATCCGCTTTTAACAGTGGGACACAATAAGGCAAGTTTTTTAGCAACCGTAAAATTATTAAACTTGATGTTGCGCTAATAAAACCTAAATTTACGAAATTTTAGTAAAAATTTTACATAAATGTTCGGTAATTGCCTCAAGGGTGAAATTTCCTCTTTGTTGCTTCTCAATCTGCTATTGTGGGGAATTTAGCTGCAATTAAACAACCTGCATTTGGTTCGCTGACAATCTCCAACTGACCCTTCAACGCAGTGACTCGTTCATGCATTCCCCTGAGTCCAAATCCCTTTGTGTTGCGATCCACCTGAAAGCCTTTGCCATTATCCTGAAGCATTAGAAATACACCAGAAGCTGTAGACTGAAGCTGAATCTGGACAGCACTTGCTTCGGCATACTTGCAAATGTTCGTCAGTCCTTCCTGTAAAATTCGGTAAATTGCTGTGTTTATCGAATCGGGTAAGTTGGGCGTAACCTCAATATGGCACTCTGGATAACGCGATTGTTTGGACGGGTGAAGACACCGTTGTGCAATGGTGCAACACGGTCTTTGATCGCCTGCTTGATAGACCTCATATCACTATTCTCGGAAGGCAACTGATCGAGCTACTGCCATTAGCACAGCAGGGTCTAGAGATTGTACCCTCAGCACATCCAGTGGTGAAGGCACTCCAAAATCAACTCAAAGCTACTGAATATGAATTTCAACAATACGAGCAAACCTTAATCCTGGAAATTTCTGGCAGCTGTATTAAATTGGTCGGAGGCGAGAAATGTGCTGTTTTAGTGATTCGCGATATCACGGTGCGCAAACAGATAGAAGTCGCACTCAACCAGGCTAAAGAAGCAGCAGATGTAGCAAACAATGCCAAAAGTCAGTTTTTGGCAAATATGAGCCACGAACTGCGAACTCCTCTCAATATTATCCTGGGCTTTACTCAATTGCTTGCTAGGAGTCGCACTGTTGATGCCCAGCAACAGGAGTACTTGGAGACGATCGCCCGCAGTGGCGAACACTTGTTGAATTTGATTGATGATGTCTTGGAAATGTCCAAAATTGAGGCGGGCAAAACCATATTTCATCAAACTAACTTCGACTTAAAGTATCTTTTGGACACTTTGCAACAGATGTTCCGGTTAAAAGCCGAGTCTAAAGGATTGAAGCTGATCTTTGAACTAGCCCCCGACCTTCCTCAATATATTCGCAGCGATCAGAGCAAACTGCGCCAGGTTTTCATTAACTTGTTAGGCAATGCTATTAAGTTCACCCAAGCAGGCAGAGTTATTTTGCGAGGGAAGCGGGGGAATCAGGAACGGGACAGACGATTGCGCTTGTTCTTTGAAGTAGAAGATACCGGCCCCGGTATTGATTTCACTGAACTTGAGCGTTTATTTGAGCCCTTCGTGCAAACTCAGACCGATCAAAACTCTCAAGAGGGGGGAACTGGGCTGGGCTTGCCGATCAGTCAGAAATTTGTCCGCTTGATGGGAGGAGAGATTACCGCAGACAGCACCTTGGAGATCGGAACCATTTTTAAGTTTGATATCCAAACCCAGGAGGTTGAAGCCTCAGAGGTACAGCTTCAAAAATCGACTCAGCAAGTCAGCGCTTTGGCTCCGGGGCAACCGCATTATCGCATTCTAGTCGTAGAGGACAAACAGGAAATTCGCCAACTTATGATCGAGTTGCTGCAACCTGTGGGTTTTGACCTGCGGGAAGCTAACAACCGGCAAGAAGCGATCGAATTGTCTGCGAGTTGGCGTCCCCATCTAGTCTGGATGGATATGCGAATGCCCTTGATGGATGGGTATGAAGCAACCAAACGGATAAAATCGACAGGGGATTATGCCCCTGTTGTGATTGCTTTCACGGGCAGTGCTTTTGAAGAGGATCGGCTCATAGCTTTGTCTACAGGCTGTGACGATTTCGTCCGGAAGCCCTTTTGCGCTGAAACCATCTTTGAAAAGATGGCTGAATACTTGGGTGCCAAGTATATCTATGCCACGCAGGAAACAAAACTGCACCAACAGCCGATTCTCTCGACAGACGAGATCGCAGATGCGATCGCACAAATGCCTGTTGAGTGGGTGGAACAATTGCGTCAGGCTGCAACGAGAGTTAATGCCAAGGACGTTCTCAACCTCATTAAGGAGATTCCTCAGTCACACGCTTGTTTAGCTAAAGCCTTGACTAACCTAGTTAATGATTTTTCTTTTGAAGAAATTATTGCTTTAACTAATGCACGGTAGTTGCCGATTTGTCAATTGTCCTGGGGATGTAAGCCGAGTTCAAACGTGCAGTGCGTTACGGCTCAAAATATAGTGGTTCGAGTGTTAAGTGCAATACATCAAGAAATAAGAACCACAGATGGACACAGATGGACACAGATAAATAATTCCTTCATCCAAACGAGAAGCGCTATAATTCTACGCAACCGATTCATACGTGTCGAGCCGTAACACACCCGAATTAAGATTTTCTTTATAAGCACCCTCTAATCTTGAAAATTTGGTAGCATTTGCAAAATTTCTTTGGCAGCGCGATCGCACACTCCCACTTCTCCCAAACGCTGCTGCATTTCTTGATAGTCTGCCAACATTTGCTGTTTACGCTCAGAATTGAGCAATAATTCCAGCGCTGCTTGGGTAATGTTCTCTGGTGTTGCTTGCTCTTGTAACAACTCTGGCACAATCGGCTTCATCATCACTAAATTAGGCGGCGATGCGAAAGGTATAGAACCTTTCAGCACAGTACGCGCAATCCAAGCGGTGATGGGATGAAGTCGGTAGATGACAACTTGAGGCACGTTCAACAGTGCCAGTTCCAGGTTAACTGTGCCAGATTTGGTGATTGCCATATCAGCCGCGGCGAGGACTTCCTGAGTTTTGCCGGATACCACAGAACCTCGTAAACCGTAACGCTGTATTGCCTGTTCAATTGGTTCTCGATAAATTTCCAGAGATAGAGGTATCCAAAAATGTACCTCAGGCAATTTGGCTTGAATCACTTGAGCTGCCTGAAACATCACAGGCAGAAGATGTTTAAGTTCTTGGCGACGAGACGCGGGGAGAAGAGCCACACTTATGACATCCTCAGCAATTCCTAACTGTGTACGCGCCGTTTCCCGACTGGGAAAGCTTTGAACTCTATCTATTAAAGGATGCCCTACCCAGGTTACATTTGCTCCTTTTTCTTGGAAATACCGGGCTTCCCCTGGAAAGACTGCTAGCAGCTTGTCTGTTATGCCAACAATTAAGTTGGTGTTACGTGAATTCAGCGACCAAACCCACTCTTGTGGTGCTATATAAAATACAACAGGTATTTGTGGTAGATTTTGACGAAGATAGTTGCCTATGACAATATTTGGTGTCATGTAGTCAATTAGCACCACCACGTCAGGTGGATTTTGCTTAAGATAGGCGATCGCCCGTCGCTGGATCTGGAGTGTTGGTAACACGTAAGGCAGTGATTCCAAAATACCTACTGAGCCAATCCTAGTAGTATTTTCTAAAAGGGTGGCTCCAACATTTGCCATTTTTTCGCCACCCAGCGCCACAATTTCTAATTCCAATCCAGCCAATGCCGCTTGACGCTTAAGTGCAGCAACTAGCAGCGACCCTTGCAAGTCGCCAGACACTTCGCCAGTACTGATAAATATTCGCATTTATAAATTTAGGAATAGGGAATGGCAAAGAAGAAAAATTAAGGAAGATTGAAAACAGAAGAAAGAAGAAATTCTTCTCTGTTCTGTTTTCAATCTTCACTTTTCTTATGATTCGTCACTGACGACTACTTTCCCCTTTCCAGGAATCAAGCCGCGTCTTCCTGGCATTTGAGAAAGTAGCAAAAAGCGACGCAGATGCTGTAACTGTTGGGTATCCCCTAGTAGTTCCAACTGTTCCAAGGATTCCTTAAAAACCATCTCAGAACGGTAAAGAATACGAAAGGCTTTTTTCAGGATTTGAAACTCATCAGTGCTAAAACCAGCGCGTTTGAGTCCTACAAGATTCAGAGCTCGCACTCGCGATGGATTTCCTTCTACAAGCATATATGGAGGGACATCTCGCTCAATGCGGCTCATGCCCCCCACCATTGCCAAAGTCCCAATATGCACAAATTGATGAATTCCCAGAACCCCACTTATGACTGCTCGTGACTCTATGTGGACGTGTCCGGCGATCGCTACAGAATTAGAAATAGTGACATTATCTTCTATGACAGAATTATGACCCACATGGACATAAGCCATGAGTAGGTTACCGTTGCCAATGCGAGTTTCTTGACCCGTACCGGTCGCACGGTTAATCGTGACGTATTCGCGAATGCGATTATCATCTCCGATTTTGACCCAGCTAAATTCGCCATCGTATTTCCGATCCTGGGGTTCCATGCCAATAACGGCTCCCGGAAAAATTTGATTTCCTGCCCCAATCTCCAAAGGTCCTTCCAGTATGGCGTGAGCACCAATGGTGGTTTCAGGACCGACTTTGACATGCCCTCCAATCACAGCATAAGCACCGACTTGCACTGTAGGGTGCAATTCTGCATTAGGATGAATTACAGCAGTTTGATGAATTAGGGTTTTCAAGGGTGCATCTCCAGAAGAGTCTTGAATGCTGAGAGTTTAGTTATTTAGTAGCCGAAAGTATCAGCCCCCTAAGCCCTATGCCTGTGGTGCCGTTAGGCTTACGGGCACGCTTCGCGAACAGGGGAATTCAAAACTCAAAATTATTAATTCAAAATTATTAATTCAAAATTAAAAATGATTTTTAATTTTGAATTTTGACTTTTGAATCTTTGAGCAGCCATGGGTGGTTGCATCCTCTTTTTTTATTTTGAATTTTGAATAAGCGAATTTGAGCGCAGCGAGGGTCAGGTGAGCTATTTATGTGTGAGGGCGTTGAAAATATAGAACTAAAATAATAATGCTGTTGTGGCTTGTTTCTTTTACTGATATCCTTGTTCAGAATTCAGTAAAAGGTTCAGGAAAGGCACGTCACGGTCGTGCCTCTACCACAAAAGCAAATTTTCAGGTTACCAGAGAAAACATCAGTTCGCCTTCAGTAGCGAGCTGACCGTCAACTTCGGCACGCGCTTGCATTTTACCGAAACGACGTTGTTTTACCCACAACAGTTCCACAGTCATAACCAGTTGATCTCCTGGTACGACTTGACGGCGGAAGCGAACTTTATCGATACCAGCAAAGACAAAGAGTCCGCCTTCCATCTCTGGAAGTTGGGTCAAAACAACACCGCCAACTTGTGCCATTGCTTCTACAATCAGCACTCCTGGCATAATTGGACGTCCTGGAAAATGCCCTTGAAAATGGGGTTCATTGATCGTGACGTTCTTAATGCCAACAGCTCGTTTTCCCGGCACATATTCAATAATCCGGTCTACGAGCGCAAAGGGGTAGCGGTGAGGTAGCAGCTTTTGGATGTCTTCTATAGAGTAAATGACCTGATTGTCAGACTTGCTTGTGGTGGCATTATCTGGCTGGTCATTGGTAGATGCTGGTGTGGGAACATCGATGGTATTGACTTCTTTGGTGACGCTTGACATTGACACTGTGATTTATTTTCTATTTTTGTTTTGTCCGTAGGTGCTTGTTGGAACCTCCCCCTAAAAATGATGGATTGTGGATTGAGAATTGGCTTGTAGTGAGCGCAAAGAGCGCTTAGTACGAACCAAGTCCCAAATCTAAAATCCTTTGCGCCAGTTGAATGTGTAAATTGTGGCTGGCTTTGTACGCCAAGAAATGAGCGCAAGGGAAAATTCCAAGCAAACTTAAATCTCCTACTAAATCCAAGATTTTATGACGTACTGGCTCATTTGCAAATCTTAATGGCGGATTTAACCAACCGTCTGGTCCACAAACCAGAGCATTATCCAAGCTTCCACCTTTAATCAACCCCGACTGCTGCAAGTGTTCTATTTGATGCAGTAAACCAAAGGTACGGGCAGGAGCAATTTCTAGAGCAAAGCTATCATTAGGGTTTCCCTTATTGGCAGTGAGCAACCAGCTGTGCCATTGATTACCAATTGCCGGGAAATCAAAATCAATACCGTAGGTAAAGCGAGTTTCTGGGGCAGGAATGGCACAGACAAAAGCATCACCCTGACGCACCCAAATTGGCTGGTCGATGACTGGAGGAACTTTTTCCTCAGTGAGGGTTTGTGAGACTAAGCCAACTTGGGCGATCGCTTCTGTCCACACCTTCGCCGAACCATCCAAAAGTGGCACTTCTGGACCGTCAATTTCAATTCGGGCGTTATCGACTTTCATTGCAGCAAGGGCTGCTAGCAAATGCTCTACCGTGCGGACAGATGCCTCTCCTTTACCCAACTGAGTCGAAAGCACGGTTTGATTCACCGCTGCGACTTGCGCTCTTATGATCGGAGTATCAGGCAAATCCACGCGCACAAAGTAGCGTCCACTTCCCGCTTCGGCTGGTTTTACCCGAACTTGCGTAGTGACTCCGCTGTGCAGTCCCACTCCTGTTTGGTTGATTTGCGCTACTAATGTATGTTGTTGCATATTGTTTTTTGTTCTTTGTCTTTGGTCTTTAGTCATTTGTCTTGAAGAATGACGAATGACTAACGACTAATGACTACTTAGAACCTTTCGCCAATACCAAAGTTGATGCGGCTATCTCCATCATCGTTGATGCCGTAGTCAATGCGGATTGGTCCCAAAGGAGACTGCACGCGCACCCCAACACCGTAGCCGTAACCAGTACCGTTTTTGTTCAGCAACTGAGATGCTCTATTACCAGTTCCGAAATCGGAACCAACATCAAAAAATAGTGCGCCGCTGACGACTGAGAAAACTGGGAACCGATACTCAACCGATGCTTGTACGAAACTACGTCCACTGCCTAAGCCTCCTTCGTCATATCCTCGAATGGAGTTGCTACCACCGAGAGAAAAGGCTTCGTAGGGAGGTAAATCACCGAGGATTGTTCCCGCTTGAAGATTAAAAGCAAGGGTTTGCGCTCCTTTCGTGAAGTTAACAAAGCTAACAGGGAAGTATTGGCTGTAGCTACCCCGCAACCTGGTTAGCAAAATACTCCCTAGTCCTATCGGCACCGACTGGTCAAGACCAACGCGGAAGTAAGAACCACTGGTAGGTTGCAAGGGGTTATTTCTCAGATCGCGTGCAGCGCCTAGTTGCAATAGCAACAAATCGTCTTGACCTTTCCCAGATTGGGTCAAGTCAATGATCTCATTTGTGCCCTCAAGACGCCCCAGACTTCTAGTATCGCCATCAGCATCTTTGGTAGTAACTCGTTGATACTGCAAACCAGCTGAAGCTGTCCATTCTGACCTCTCGTACGGATTTCTGGACAAGGGACGGGTGAAATTAACACCGCCTCCCAAACGCACAATACGAGGGCGATCGCCATCAGCATCAGGATTGTTGGGATTAAAAGTCTCAATGTTTTTATCGTCGCCTTCAAAAATCAATGAAATCGACTGACGGCGGAAAAGATTTGCCGTATAAGAAGTCCGGAAGGGGTCACCACCTATCCAGGGATCTGTAAAGCGCAAATCAAACAGAAACTCTCCCCTTGTTCCTACCTGCGCCTCTGCCCCTAATTTTTGATTTCTGCCATTGAGGTTTTGCTCCTGATAGCTGATTGAACCAAACAATCCACTGGCAGAACTCAAACCAGCACCCGCACCAATAGAACCACTGTTACGCTCAACCACGTTGACGACCACATTCACTTTGCTGGGGTCTGTACCAGGATCCAGAGAAACATTCACATCTTCAAACAGCCCCAGTCCGAAGACCCTTTGTAAGTCTTTTTGCACTGTGTTGCGGTTGAAAACTGTTCCGGGCTTGATCTGCAGTTCTCGCGTCACGATATAGGGCTGCGTCCGTCCCCGGATCGGTTGTCCCTTGTCGTTTGTCACCTGACCTTCTTTATTGCGGAACTGAACTCGGATATTTTCTACCACCCCTTCTGTCACTTGCAAAGTGACAACTCCGTTTTCAGAGACTTGCGGCGCTCCAATTACGTTTGCCAGCACATAACCTTGGTCTTGATAGCGCTTGCTTAATTCCTTGATGCCCTCTTGTAAATCACGCAAGTTAAGGATTTTGCCATACTGGTTTTTAAATATTTCATCTGCAGTAGTAGCAGGTAGTACAGAGGGAACATTTGCGCCGGCATTTGCCTGCACTTGCACCTTAGTTAGGACAGGGTTAGGTCGTACAACAAAGCTTACCCGTACTCCCACAGGTGTATCTTCTGGCACTGCTTGGACGTTGGAGAAGAAGCCAGTGCCAAAAATGGAGTTAATATCTTCTTGCAGTTGGGAACGGGTTGTTGTTCGTCCTGGTTGCGTACGAATGGCTCTATACACTTGCTCTTCCAGTTCCGGCACGAGTTGCCCGCTTTCAGATCTAACCAAGACTTCAGAGACGAGCACGCGGGGTTCAGCGGCTTCTGGGGATTGCTCTGGTTGGGGGCTTCCTGGAGCTTGTGGAGATGTAGGTTCAGCCCCAGGTTGATTGGTACCATCTGGTGTAGTGGGAGTACCAGGAACTTGGGGAGGTGTTTGTTGTTGAATGCTTGGGAAAGGTGTTTGCCCAGGATTTTGTCCCGGTTCAGCCCCAGGTTGATTGGTACCATTTGGTGTCGTGGGAGTACCAGGAGCTTGGGGAGGTGTCTGCTGCTGTTGAGTATTAGGAACGGGTGTTTGTTGTTGAATGCTTGGGAAAGGTGTTTGCCCAGGATTTTGTCCCGGTTCAGCCCCAGGTTGATTGATACCATTTGGTGTGGTGGGAGTACCAGGAGCTTGGGGAGGTGTTTGCTGCTGTTGAATGCTTGGGAAAGGTGTTTGCCCGGGATTTTGTCCCGGTTCAGTCGCAGGTTGATTGGTACCACCTTGGGGAGGTGTTTGCTGCTGTTGAGTGTCAGGAGCGGGTATTTGTTGTTGAATGCTTGGAAAAGGTGTTTGCCCAGGATTTTGTCCCGGTTCAGCCGCAGGCTGGTTGATATTTTCCGGTGCAGGAGTGGGATTGGGAGCTTGGGGAGATGTTTGCTGTTGTTGAGTGTCAGGAGCGGGCGTTTGCAGAGGATTTTGTGCAATTGCTGAAGATCTGGAGCTTCTTGGTAATATGACCTTTTTTGTCGCTGTTGATGCTGAAGCTGGGAAGATCCCGACTTTGTACTGTTGATTGGTTAAAGGTTTTAAACCCTCTGCTGTCTGTTTAGAACTGTTGGGGAACCCTGTCGTTGTTGACTTTTCTATGGAACTTGGCACTACGAGTTCCGGCTTCGCTATTGCTGCTGACGAAGCTGGGAAGATCCCGACTTTGTACTGTTGATTAGTTAAAGGTTTTAAAGCCTCTGCTGTCTGGTTTAAATTTGAAGTGTTGGGCGTTTGTGCATTTGCACTCAGCGAACTGCCAAAAGGGGCTGCAATCGCCACAACTGTGACTAAAACGGGAGATAAGCGCATTTTTTTTGGATTCCTCTTCACGTCCACACACCATCACTAGGCAATCATGCTCTCAACCAAAGGTTAATGTAAAAATTACATTCTTAATTTTTGCCTTTTACCTTTATAAGGCAAATTGCAAAAGGCAAAAGTGGATAAGAATCATTTGTTTTTCTTTTTTACCAAAGTATTAGGCATTGGGGATCAACAATTGGGAATTGGGAATGACTTAGTCCCCACTCGCCAATTCCTTATCTGCTTCAATTGCTTTCCACAGCTTTGAGTACTCGTTGTAAAACCTCCTGGTAGGCATTCTCTACATTCCCCAAGTCTTGACGGAAGCGGTCTTTGTCCAGTACCCGGAGATTCGGGTCACGCACAGCAGAATTGTCCCATAAACGACAAGTGTCCGGACTAATTTCATCTGCCAATAGCAATTGCTGTTGTGAGTCCAAGCCAAACTCCAGTTTGAAATCCACTAAGGTAATGTCGCACCGCCGGAAAAAGTCACAAAGAAACTTGTTGATTTGTAATGCTAGATGGGTAATGGTATCTACTTGTTCCGGAGTCGCGAGTTCTAACAGGAAAAGGCGATCGCTTGTTAACAATGGATCTCCCAATTCATCGTTTTTGTAATAAAACTCGACCAATGGCTGTTTTAACACAGTCCCCAGTGCTAATCCTGTTTGTTTGCAAAGACTTCCAGCAGCAATATTCCTGACCACGACTTCCAATGGCAAAATCTTCAACGCCTTTACCCGCATTTGATTCGGGGCAGGGCTGTCTATATAGTGATTCTTTATACCGTGAGCCTCCAGCTGTTGAAAGAGTTTACTAGAAATGCTATTATTTATATTTCCTTTACCCTGGATGCTACCCCGTTTTTGGGCGTTAAAGGCAGTTGCATCGTCTTTAAAATCAGCTAATAAGATTTCAGGATCATCCGTTGTATAGAGGATTTTAGCTTTGCCTTCGTATACTTTTGTTTGAACAGACATGGCGAAAGGTAAAGTTATGGGCGATGAGCAGCTTTTATGCTTTTAGGCTTAACCATTTTATCTTTAGTCATCAGTTATTAGTCATAAGTCATAGACAAATGATGTATGCAGCCACAAGTCTGCTCGCTTTGGGGTGAGACGCTAGTCTTTGGCTACTGAGTAAATTGATAGATAAAACTATAACTGTTTACAGTATTTTGTAATAATTTTTTGCTAAATAAATTGGTAAAATGGAATAGAAAAGTATATAAAAATACCTTTTTCTGTGGCAGTTTCCACTCAAGTTGAATACAATCATCGTTTAAAGGCAGAAGAAGTCAGCAAGCAACCAAAGGAAACTCAACCAAGGTTGCCAACTATTGGCTTCAAAGCTGAAAACAGGGAGGGGATTGAGTAAATGGAGATAAGCAATGGTAGATAAAGAGAATTTTCTCTATCCTCGTGGTCGCTACTACGGTCAAGTGAAGCCAGAAAACTTAGTTTTCAATGCTAACTTACAGGAATTTGCCCAAAGAATAAGTTTTATTTGTAACTTGGAAACATCAGGGAAAATACCACCAGAGCAAGCCTACGAGCAAATCAAGGATCTTTGGAAAAACTTAAGACGCTCAAAAAAAGAACTGGGAATAGGTGAAAACCCTTTCCATAACGACGATGGAGAAAGTGAATAAATAATCAATGATCAATAGGGGCGAGCATTCCACTTTGATAATTTTTTGATTACTTTGTCAGCCTACTGTAGATACCATCCCAAGAATCACTGGGAGCCTGATTAAGATAATGATGAGCGCGTTCTAAGTAGATAGCAACGGCTTGGTCTTTGGGTTGAATTTTTTTGGCGGCTTCAAAGCAGGCAATGGCACAGTGGAAATTGCGCGACAAATAAGCAGTACGTCCATTCTGGTAATAAAACAAAAATTCCTGAATGTTGGCATCTAAGGGAGTACGGCGATCGCCTATCAACTCATAGATACTAACTGCTTGATGTTTCCCTTTGACTCTAATTCTGTCTAACTCACGTACCCAAATGAGGTCACTGCACAACTCGTAAGTAAATTCACTTAAGATGATATCACAGCCGTATTCCTTAGTGACTCCTTCTAGGCGGGAACTCAAATTCACGCTATCCCCGATGACGGTGTAATCCATCCGTTTTTGCGAACCAATATTGCCGGAAACCACTTCTCCGGAACTAATGCCAATACCAACATTGATTTGTGGCTGTTTCAGGATAATTCGCCGCTGATTAAATTCTGCGAGTCGTTGCCGCATTTCCAACGCCGATTGTACTGCCCGCCAAGCATGATTATCGGTCAACGGGAGTGGCGCACCAAATACTGCCATTAAGGCATCACCAATAAATTTATCTAGGGTGCCTTCGTGGTTAAAAACAGCTTCGACCATTGTTTCAAAATACTGATTCAGCAAGGAGACCACTTCGGCAGCGCCGAGATTTTCTGTCAATGTGGTGTAACCTCTGATATCAGAAAACAAGATAGTCACGTCTTTGCGTTCACCCACCATCAAAGCATCTTCCCCTAGTGCCATGACTTGTTCTGCGACGCGGGGAGTCAGGTAGCGGTACATGGTGGTTTTCATGCGTTTTTCCTGACTGATATCTTCTAAGACCACCAAACCGCCCCGTACGCCTCCTTCTGGGTTAGTCAAGGGGTTGACAGTCAGATTGATACTGCGTTCGATTTTCTCGACACTACTTGCATCAAGCAACGCCAAGCGAGGTGAAATAGGTAGATTCCAGGGAATGAAAAAATCTGGATTGGTGCGATCGCGAATTGCCAGAATATAAAGTTTTGATTCTTGAGAAGTCAGCCGTGTGGGCGTGTCCCCCGACTTGAAAGCACTGCTGTTATTGAGCCCTGAGTTTTTAGTTTCATTGAGCACTTGGCACTCAGCACTCGGTACTAATACCAGTCCTACCGTCAAACTTTGCTCTGGGACATAATGTTTTGCCCCAGTTTTTAAACTATCTTGGAGGCGGAATTGGAGATTATCAATTGGCACAACCTCCCATACGAAACGACCAATCAAGTTTTGTTCCCAAAGATGCTTGTTGTTTTTAGGGTTTGCTTCTTTTAAGGGACAACCTAAGAGCTGCAACGCTGCATCATTAATTGTAACAATTTTGCCTTCCATATCCGTAGATATTACGGCATCCGAAAGGCTTTGCAGAATATCTTTTTGATACTGTTTTTCTAATAATACATTTTCAAACAAGCGGGCATTTTCTAGAGCAATTCCTGCCTGGATATTAAAAGCCCGCATAAATTCTTCATCAGACGCGGTAAAACTACCTTGATGCTTATTAATTAACTGCGTTACGCCAATCAATTCATTCGCGGAATTAAACACTGGCAAACACAGGATATTGCGAGTGACATATCTCGTCTTCTGGTCTGTCGTGGGGTCAAAACGCGGATCTTTATAAGCATCGGCAATATTCAGCGCTTCACCAGTGGAGGCTACGTATCCTGCAATGCCTTTGTTATCAGGCATACGAATTTCCATCATCGTTTTATCATCCGCAGTTGCCACTTTAGTCCACAGTTCCCCCATTTCTTTACGATATAAAAATAGAGTGCTGCGGTCTGCTTGCATGAGAATCCGGGCTTGCTCCATGACGATTTGCAAAGTGGCTTCTAAATCCAAACTTTGCCCCAAAGTCTGAGTTGCCCGTAAAAGAGCAGTTGCGCCTCGTTGATTGCGAGCTGCAACATAGAAAGACTGGCAAGTTTCCAAAATAATGCCGATAGAAGAGGCAAAGTCTCGAAAGTGTACTTCATCTTCGTGATTAAATGGAATACCTCCAGCTTTATTTGCCAGTTGCACGACTGCGACAATCTGGTTTTTGCTGCTTAAAACTGGCATACAGAGTATATTACGAAACTTGTACCCCATTTGTTTTTCTAGTTCTGGGCTAAAGAGGGGGTGAGTAGAGGTATCAGATATGTTCAAACATTGAGCTGTACTGGCAACATGACCAGGGATACCAACTGTAATCGGAGTACGAATTTCTATAGCCCTTTGCGTGTTATCTTGGGGAACTTTTGACCAAAGCTGACCTTTGTCATGGTCAACTAAAAAAATCGTGGTTTGCTCTGCCTGGAGAATTTGACCAATTTTGAGTGTAATTGCCTCCAGTACCTTCTCCAGCATGGTTTCTAGAGCTTCGTTGTTAATCAGTTCAATTGCCCTGAGAAATTGCTGAAACTCGGCTGTGATAAAGTCGAGCAAGCAAACAAATTCGTTAACAGAAAGGTCTTTGACACGACGCAGTAACGAGTGAGTGCGATTAACTTGAGTCAGTTCAGTTAATGTAGCCAGGACGCTACCAGCATTTAGGAGGGACATGGGGATTTAGAATTTTAGATTTTAGATTTTAGATTGAGGAATAGGGAATGGGGTATGCCCTATTCCCTATTCCCTGATCATGCTTATGCCGCCCTTGGCAATTGAGAATAAATAACCTTTTGATAGTAGGTTTCTAGCTGGCGTGTAGCAGCAGCCCATCCCCAACGTTCTGCTTCCCGACGTGCGTTTTGACGGATAATTTCTCGTTCTTGTTGCTGTTGCAAAAGACGAACAGTCGCTCTTATGGCACTTTGAACATCTGCTTCCGGCTCAAAAAGATATCCATTCACCCCGTCTGTCACAATATCAGGAATGCCGCCAGAACGAGCTGCAACTACCGGGCACCCACCTGCCATAGCTTCTAGTAGAACTAATCCTAGTGTCTCTGTCCGAGAAGGAAAAATAAACGCATCAGCACTTGCAAAGGCAGAGGCTAATTCTGTACCGCCAAGATACCCAACAAAATGAGTATTTGTTCCAGCAAAGTGTTTTTCCAGTGCTTGGCGGTGGGGACCATCTCCGACTAACGCCAGCCGTGCTGAGGGTATAGCTTCTAAAATTGGTTTGATGCGCTCAATTTCTTTTTCGGCGGAAAGACGCCCGACGTAGAGTAATAAGTGGCTATGGGGATGATTTTGGGACAAGCGCGATCGCATTTCTTGACTGGCAAACTCAGGATGAAACGATTCCGTATCCACCCCTCTTTGCCACAAATCTACCCTTTCAATACCGTGTGCTATCAATTCCTGCATCATTGCTGTGGAGGTACACAGATTTAAAGCTGCTTGATTGTGACCTGCCTTCAGTAGTTCCCACAATAAACCTTCCAGCATTCCTAAACCGTAATGCTGAAGATACTGAGGCAGATGTGTATGATAAGATGCAACTAAGGGAATATTGAGGATTTTGCTATAAAATATACCAGCTACTCCCAAGACAGCTGGGTTTACGACGTGAATAATATCTGGCTTAAACTCCTCCAGAGTATCACCAATTGCTGGACGAGGTAGTGCCATTTTTAACTCTGGATACAGTGGGAGGGGAAAACCCGAGACACCATATACTTTAGCTCCTTTGTATTCAGTAATGCCACCATCTGGGGCAATTACCAGGACTTTGTTGCTATTGCGCTGAAGATGGTCAATAGTATGACGTAGGCGTGTTACAATGCCATCAACCTTAGGCAAAAAAGTTTCGGTAAATAGGGCGATCCGCATAAAAAAATAGTCAGTACAACCGAAATTTGTAATATAAAATAAAGGCAAAAATCAATGTGTAGACGCCACGTACACTTTGCTTTGGTCGGAGGGAACCTCCGCAGGACAGCTTTCCGTAGGGTAGTATAAAATTATTAAGTGAAGAATCGCGTATTTCACTGTTCATTCTTCTGATTCATCATTTTAAAAACACTGGTCGTCATACTGCGCGAGAATATGACGACCAGATTTAGACAACCGATTAACCAGCACTCTTGCTAGGCTAATACTCCCGCAGGCAACTGGTATTCGTCGTTTATGTACCCTAAAAAAGCGCTTTGCGGTTTGCGACCAGCCATGACGCAGAACTTATCTTTTTCGGGTCAAGCTTAGAAAAAAGAGCCAGCCGTTAGAGCAACTTTATCTCATAGCCGTGTGAGTGAACTAGTCAATAAAGGAAGGCTGGCTCATTTTTTGACCCAATGCGACGAAACCCTGAAATGGTAAGAACCTGCCATTTTGAAATGGATCAGCCCAAGGGCTTGCTATCTCCACTTTCCACCATGTCCAACACAACTGATACTGAATTTGAATTACAACAGTTGTGAGTTGTTTGTTTGTGATCAGCCGCATTCAGGATTTACCTAATTTCTCCGCCAAGAGACTTTAGGCAAGATTTGATTTTTATCAACTCGATCCTGGTACTTAATAGCAAAGTTCAGCAAAGAATCGAGAAGCGAATCAGAAAGATAATGGGGCTGCAAGCCAAGATCCAGCAGTCTGGTGTTTTTGGCGTTGAAGTAATGTTCTTCTCTTTCGACTCTGGGATTATCTAAATGATTAATTTCCACCTTCAGTCCGATTGCGTTACCCGCTTTTTTCACCATCAAGGCTAAGTCGCCGACGCTAAATTGTTCGGTAAACTGGTTGAACACGCGGAATTCACCAGGTTGGGCTGGGTTAGCTACAGCTAGTTCAATACATCGCACGGTATCTCGAATATCCAAAAATCCCCGAGTTTGTCCGCCTTTACCGTAAACAGTCAAGGGGTGACCAATGGCTGCTTGAATACAGAAACGGTTCAGCGCCGTTCCAAACACGCCATCGTAATCAAGGCGGTTAATCAACAGTTCGTCCATCCCTGTTTCTTCGGTTAAAACACCGTAAACAACGCCTTGATTTAAGTCTGTTGCCCTTAATCCCCAAATTCGGCAAGCAAAGTGGATATTGTGGCTGTCATGAACTTTGCTGAGATGATACATTGAACCGGGCTGCTTGGGATAAGGTAGGGTATCTTTACGCCCGTTGTGTTCTATGGTGATGTATCCTTCTTCAATATCAATGTTGGGTGTGCCGTATTCACCCATTGTCCCCAGCTTGACCAAGTGACAGTTGGGGAAATCTTCCCGCATCGCATACAGCAAATTTAACGTACCAACTACGTTGTTCACTTGGGTGAGAACTGCGTGTTCGCGGTCAATCATCGAAAAAGGTGCTGAACGCTGTTCGCCAAAATGCACAATAGCTTCTGGCTCAAATGTTTGCAGCGCCTTCTTCAGGAACTCGTAATTAGTGATGTCGCCAATCAAAAGGTCGATTGATTTACCCGTCAAATCGTGCCAGCGCTGTATGCGTTGCTGAATCAGCGTAATTGGGGTAAGAGTTTGTACTCCCAACTCATTATCCCAGTGCCGCCGCACTAAACTATCTAAAATACCAACTTCATAACCGCGATTTGAAAGGTAAAGTGCGGTTGCCCAACCGCAATATCCATCTCCACCAATAACCAGGACTTTCATTTTGACCAGTTTTTACTCGCTGATAGCTAAATCTAGCAGGTTTGTGTCACCTCTTAACTATCTTTAGATGGGGGAATAAGCAAGCGGGGGAAATAAAAATTGCTCTTTATCTCCCGTTGTCTTGTTTCACTCAGGACTTATAACCGAGGAATGCGATAGTGCTGAGCAATCTCGTAAAAGAAGAAGTTAACTTGGGTCTACATTTGCCGATTTTCAGTTTTGACGCAAAACTCTGAACTTATGGCTGCTCACACAGCTTAATTAAGAAATGTAACAATATTGCCGTCAAAACATTATGCTGTCTTGACAAGCAAAAGGGAAGCCGATATCGTAAGATACATACCCGGGTAAGACCGTTAAAGAGTAATATGCAAGCTAAGCAAAAGGTAACATTGTATCTGTCGCCAGAACTGCACAGGAAGTTGAAGGTTCGTTCAGCAATTGACTCCGAACCGATGTCAGAACTTGCTCAACGCGCCTTAGATTTCTATCTGGCCAACTCAGAATTAGTAGAAGAAGTAGAAGCATCATATGGTAGGACGCACAGAGTTCACTCCTGTCCAACTTGTGAAAGTTCATTAGTGCTACGCGATGGGGAATTGGTCACATTGGGTAAGCAGCCAGGAGTTGTAGCTCAAAAAGAGCGTTTTGCAATTGATGATATGGAAAGAGATGAAAGTAATCAGAAGGGTAAGGAAGAGTTAGTTCCTTGCTAAATAGGAATTATGAATTTTAGATTCATAATCGCCTCATCTCTATCAAAGAAAGCGATGTCTGTACTGTCTGTAAAGGTCTCAAGTAGGTCGATTGTATGAAAGAAGAGCTCAACATCCTTATTCAAGCTCAATACCCTCTAATCTACCTTGTGACCTCCGAGGAAGAGCGGGCTGAGCAGGCAATTTTTACAATCGCTCAATCGTCAAAGCCGCAGCGAAGAGTGTATGTGTGGACAGTAACACACGGCATAGTGGAGTATGGTCAACCCCGGAATGTAACCCAACACAACACCGTTTCTCCAGAGGCGGCGATTGAATGGATTATCCGGCAGAGAGAACCAGGTATATTTATTCTTAAAGATTTACATCCATTTATTGATGCGCCCGCGACAACAAGGTCATTACGTGATGCGATCGCTGGTTTTAAAGGCACTCAGAAAAACATTATTTTGATGTCGCCTATGCAGCAAGTTCCCATTGAACTGGAAAAGGAAGTTGTCGTTCTCGATTTTCCGCTTCCAGATATGGGTGAATTAAATAAAGTTTTAACGAGCCATATAGAACAAAATCGTGGGCGACGCCTAGCAACAGAAGCGCGTGAAAAGCTTTTAAGGGCTGCGTTAGGGTTGACTAAAGATGAATCTGAAAAAGTCTACCGTAAGGCACAGGTAACGAAAGGGCGTCTGACGGAAGATGAAGTAGATATCATTTTATCTGAGAAAAAGCAGCTTATCCGACGTAATGGTATATTAGAATACATAGAAGAAGACGCGACGATTGATGCTGTCGGTGGCTTGGATGAGTTAAAGAAGTGGCTAAAACAACGTTCTAACGCCTTTACAGAAAGAGCGCGTGAATATGGTTTGCCTCAACCGAAAGGAATGCTGATCTTGGGAGTTCCAGGATGTGGTAAATCTTTAATTGCCAAAACGACCTCTCGGCTATGGAGTTTGCCACTACTCCGCTTAGATATGGGGCGAGTGTACGATGGCTCAATGGTGGGTCGTTCGGAAGCAAACTTGCGTAATGCTCTCAAAACAGCAGAATCGATTTCCCCAGCAATTTTGTTTATCGATGAGTTAGATAAATCGTTTGCTGGTACGACAGGGTCTTCTGACTCAGATGGTGGTACTTCCAGTCGGATCTTTGGATCTTTCCTCACCTGGATGCAAGAGAAAAAATCACCAGTATTTGTTATGGCGACTGCTAACCGAGTTGAGCGCCTACCTGGTGAGTTTTTGAGGAAGGGTCGCTTTGATGAGATTTTCTTTGTGGATCTCCCCACACCTGAAGAGCGTCAGCATATTTTCAACATACACCTCTCGAACCGTCGGGAAGACATCTCGCGATTTGATCTAGAACAGCTATCTAAGATGTCTGATGGATTTTCTGGAGCAGAAATTGAACAAGCGATTGTTGCGGCAATGTACGAAGCTTTTGCCCAAGATCGGGAGTTCACACAATTAGATATTATTGCGGCACTTAAAGCAACGCTACCGCTGTCTCGTACGATGCAAGAACAGGTCACAGCTCTTCGAGACTGGGCTAGACAGCGAGCAAGACCAGCCGCATCCTCCGTTGCTGAATATCAGCGAATGGAGTTCTAAAAGCTTTCTCCTGCTACCACAGGGGGAAAGGCTAGCGTCAAAAGCTAGCAGTTATGAAAAAACCGCGTCTTGGTAAACGCGGCTTCGCTTAAAACAAACCGTTGTCTTTTTCTCTACTTTCTGTTTGGAGGAAACCCAAATGTCTCACTTTAGCACTCTGCGTACCAAAATCACCGATGCAGAAATCCTCAAGGCTTCCCTGCGCGACTTGGGCATCACTGTAAAGACCGAAGCTGATGTTCGTGGCTACAACGGTCAACGTGTTCGTTCCGACATCGTTGCAGTTTTGGAAGGCGAATATGACCTCGGTTGGTCTCGCAACAGCGACGGTTCCTTCGATCTGATCGCAGACCTGTGGGGCGTTGCTAAGAAGCACAATCAAACCGAATTGATCAACTCGATCAACCAGAAGTATGCCGTTAACAAGACCCTGGCAGAAGTGAAGCAGCGCGGTCTACAAAATGCCAACGTTAAGTTGGTATTGCAATAGTCATTTCTCTGCGCGTTCCCAAAGCTGCACGGGTTAACCAGGTCTATAGCGGTTAACCCGCTTTTTTTACCGGACTGAGTTTGCGCTCAGTCCGTTAATCTTTTTTTCCTTTTATGAATTTACCATAACAGAGACGCATTTTTCTTAACAAACTTTTTTTCGGGAGTGGCAAGTAGGGAGTCGAATTCCCGATTCCCTACTCGCCAATACCTTGGGTTAAGCCTTGGCGACAGGAAACTGCACTTCCGTTACATATGACTCGTTGTCCTGTTGGTGTCCCCCAATTATATAAACCTCGCGGTTAGAACCGATTATTTTATATCCATTAGTTTCAATCCAAGCTGGTAAGGCAGCATACGCTTGGTTAATGGTGTTGTAACTCCCTTGATGAACTACAGTTGCCATTTTTTCTACACCTGGTAATTCATAAATCAACACGCGGTCAGTACTGGATACCTCACCCTCAAATGAGAGCACAGCTTCGCCATCCACATCAGACTCTTTGTATCCAGGATCATGCCATATCGCGCCGCAATAATCACCCTCTTTCACTCCGTGTTGCTTGAAATACTCTAATAACTCATCGTATAGTGATCCTATACTGGGGTAATGTGGTAATATTTGCCTGATTGCTGCAACTTTTATCGGCTCCACGGTTTTAAGTACAACTTCGTAATTAGGCATAGTATCCTCCTGTTCAATTTGCTTGAGTCTTGCTTCCACACGTAAGAGCCGCGCCTGTTCTTCCTCAACTAACCTCTGAAGTTCCGCGTGCTTGAGTCGCAACATCCCGCGGATTTCCACTGGTGACAAATTCTCGTCTAGCAGCCTGGCAATTTGCTCGAGAGAAAAGCCCAAGTCTTTGAACGCCAAAATGCGATTGAGTCGAGGTAACTGGTCAGCCAAATAGTACCGATACCCAGTAAAGTGGTCTACATGAGATGGTTTGAGCAGTCCCAGTTGGTCGTAAAGGCGCAGTGCTTTTACCGTTACATGGCTGAGTTTGGAAAAGTGGCCGATTTTTAGCATTACTTGACCTCTCGGCTTGCTGGAGTTATGAGTGATGAGTTATTATTCTTAGTTCTCAAATGCTCATTCCTAACTCTTGCTACCAGTACACACCCTCCTGTAAGGGCAAAGTCAAGAGTGGTATCGAGGAATTTGATTCTCCGGCTGAAACAGTGCTAAACAGTCTTGATTTTTTGGAAAACCAGTATGGCTGAGTTATTGGTTATTTACAGGCAATTGGAATCACTGCTGAACAAATTCATCAGTTACGTGGGATGCTGGTTGATTAATTAGTTTTTAGCGACTGATGTCTGTTATTTCTTCTGTATCTATCACTGTTCCAGCTACAACTGCCAATTTAGGACCAGGTTTTGATTGTATTGGTGCGGCTCTAACGCTGTACAACGAGTTTAAGTTTACTCGCCTAGAACAGGGGAAAATGAAAATTACTGTCACGGGTGCCGAAGCTGAACGAGTTGTGACTGATGAAAGTAATTTACTTTATCAAGCGTTTGTAAAGTTTTATCAATACATAGAGCAGACACCGCCACCTGTAGAAATCGATATTCGTCTTGGTGTTCCACTGGCGCGGGGTTTGGGGAGTTCGGCGACAGCTATAGTTGGTGGGTTGGTTGGTGCCAATTTGCTAGCCGGGGAACCGATAACTCAGGTGCAAGTGATGGAGTTGGCGATCGCTCTGGAAGGACACCCAGATAATGTGGTGCCGGCTTTGTTGGGAGGATGTCGTTTGGCGGCGACGGGGGTGGAAAATGAACCGCCAAGGCTCCAAGAGCGCCAAGAGTGGGAAATTTGTGAGGTTCCTTGGAGTGAGGAGGTTGTGCCGGTGGTGGCAATTCCGGATTTTGAGCTTTCAACGAAGGAGGCGCGGCGGGTTTTGCCAACTGAGGTGAGTCGTGCGGATGCGATTTTTAATACGGCACATCTGGGATTGTTGTTGCGAGGTTTGGAAACTGGTACGGGTAATTGGCTAAGAGCTGCTTTACAAGATAGGTTGCATCAGCCTTATCGCAAAGCATTGATTCGAGGTTACGATACTGTGCATTCTGCTGCTGTTGCTGCTGGCGCTTATGGCATGGTAATTAGTGGTGCAGGTCCAACGCTGTTGGCTTTAACAAATAAGGCTGATTCTCAAGCTGTGGTGGCGGCGATGGCAACTGCTTGGATGAAGGAGGGAATTAAGGCAGAGGTGCGATCGCTTTCTGTTGATACTCAAGGAGCAAAAGCAATTCAAAATTCAAAATGATATAAAAGATTTTGGATTTTCTACAGCTTTGTTGGCAAACGCTCCTGGAGCTTACGCTTTACAAGGGGCTGCTGCCCTAAACTTATTTTTTGGAAACTTGCAACACTAATATATGTCTTTGAGGTTTGTGCAATATCCTGAAACCACCTTTTATCGGTTCAAGACGATTCCGGTTCCTAACGTTTTAGAAATTAAAGGTGTTGATGTATTTGTCAACCGTATCATATAAGTTTTAATTGGTTATTTTTGTCTATCTTTTGGACTCAGTAACAAGAAGTCGCATTGCCAAATATCCCTCCTAAAACAGAGTTAATATTACAATTTTTGACGGTGGCTGGAGTCACCGTTTTTTGTTGACTTAGTAAAACTTTACTTTTAGAATGAATTTTGAGAGTTATTGGTAAGTATTTATTCTTATCAATCCTAAAGATTTGATTTTTTTAAAGGAATCGCCTTCACAAAAGTATGAATTCCTTCATATAATGTAATTAAAAAGAAAAACGTAAAACGATTGTCAGTGATGAATGCTATTGAGTTTCCTTGGATAACAACCATAATTCTGTTGCCGATAGTGGCTGCTATAGCCATTCCCTTAATCCCAGATAAGGAAGGCAGAACTGTCCGCTGGTATGGTCTGGGAGTTGCGCTCACGAACTTTGCGTTGATGATTTACGCCTTTTGGCAGGACTACGATTTTCACAGTTCTGCATACCAACTGATTGAGAAATATGCTTGGGTTCCTCAGTTGGGTTTGAATTGGTCTGTTGCAGTTGATGGTTTGTCAATGCCTTTGATACTGCTGACAGGCTTGATAAACACACTTGCAATATTCGCGGCTTGGAAAGTTACCAATAAGCCGCGTTTATTTTATGGTTTGATGCTGGTGATGTACAGCGCCCAAATTGGTGTGTTTGTCGCCCAAGATTTGCTGTTGTTCTTCCTGATGTGGGAGATCGAGTTGGTGCCAGTGTACCTGCTGATTTCGATTTGGGGAGGAGAAAAGCGCCGCTACGCAGCTACTAAATTCATTCTCTACACAGCTGCTGCATCAATATTCATCTTGGTAGCGGGTTTTGCAATGGCATTCTTTGGAGACACTGTCACCTTCGACATGGCAACTCTCGGAACGAAGCAATATCCCAAGGCTCTTGAACTCCTGGTTTATGCCTGCTTCTTGATTGCCTTTGGTGTCAAGCTGCCGATTTTCCCTCTACACACTTGGCTACCCGATGCTCACGGTGAAGCTTCAGCACCTGGTTCGATGATTTTGGCTGGTGTGTTGTTGAAGATGGGTGGTTATGCGCTCATCCGCATCAACATGGAGATGTTGCCCAACGCTCATGCTTCCTTTGCCCCAGTGCTGGCAATTTTGGGTGTGGTGAACATTGTTTACGGTGCTTGCTGTGCCTTTGCTCAAACGAATCTCAAGCGCCGCTTGGCTTACTCTTCGATAGCGCACATGGGGTTTGTCTTGATTGGTATTGCTTCCTATACAGAGTTAGGGATCAGCGGTGCAATGCTCCAGATGGTTTCCCACGGTTTGATTGCTGCTAGTTTGTTCTTCCTCTCTGGAGTCACTTACGAGCGTACCCACACCTTGATGATGGACAAAATGGGTGGTATCGCAAAAGTCATGCCCAAAAGCTTTGCTCTGTTCACAGCGGCTGCAATGGCTTCTCTGGCGTTACCAGGGATGAGTGGCTTTGTCGGAGAGTTGATGGTATTCATCGGTATTGCCACAAGCGATGTCTACAGTTCTAGCTTCAAAGTCGTTGTCGTGCTGTTGTCGGCTGTCGGTGTGATTCTGACTCCGATTTACTTACTGTCGATGCTGCGCGAAGTGTTCTACGGTAAGCAAAACGAAAAGTTAGTGCTGGATGCAGTGGTAGCGGATGTCAAACCCCGCGAACTATTCATCACCGCTTGTCTGTTGCTTCCCATCATCGGGATCGGCTTTTATCCCAAATTGGCGACACAAACATACGATGTGAAGACGATGCAAATCGCAACTCATGCCCGTCAAGTTCTACCAGTTGTCGCCGAGCAGCAACCATCAAGTTTATATTCCCGTATATTTACAGCACCAACATTGGCTAATTCACAAGTTCAAGGTTTGGTTAATATTGCTGAGTAATATCTGTTCACAGAAGGCTGGTGCTATTAAATAATTGTAGGAAGATAATATGGGGGTGATTTCAGAATCACCCCCTTGAAATTTAGGACTTTTGTCACATCAGGTCATGACTTTTGTCCCATGAAATCGCTCAGTAGAATCTTTATTATTGACACGGCATTAACATCAAGCACTCTAAACCTGACCCGAATTAGATACGGGTTAGGTTTTTTTTGTAAAATGCAATATAAAAGACCTCAATATTTACGGTCTTGTGGTTGTAAACTATAAAATCCGTACCAATGACGAACCGCAAGCCAGATAGCTGAAAGCAAGCCTGCAAGGCTGAGAGTGAGACCGCTAAATGGTACTAATAATCCAAAGATCGGTAGCACAGCGCCAGCAATTGTGCAGATGACAGCAGCTAGGGAAACACTGCGGTTTTTTGACCCCAAACCCCATGTCAATGCTAGTAAGATAAGCGAAATGAGAGTCCAAGCGAACTGAGGATTTATAAAGCGACTGAGATAGGTTAAAGTCAGCAAACAAGCAAAAAAGATGCTACCTGCTATTGCCAAATTTCTCAGGCTCATGGGTAGCGACAAATACAGCAGCAATATCCACCACAAAAATATTGTCGGTGCTAGCAGTAGCAGTCGGGGAAGGACACCAGTGTGACGAATGGGGTCAGTGTAGGTATACACCCCAAATGGGTTCTTTACGGAAACATTATCGTCAAATACCCAAGTAAATTGAGTCCCTTGTCTGTCATTTTTAATTTCAGTGGGTACAATACCACTGGCAAAATCAGCTCCAGCGAAGTTGGCGATCGCACTCAAGCGGAAGTTAGAAAGCAACTGCCCGTTGGAATTATAAACCCAACGCGGTCCTCCTTGAGCCTTATAAGTGACTCTTAAACTCGTTTCTTCTCCGGGTTGCAGTTGGAATGGAAAGCCATAGTCACCCGGATTTCTTTGTTGAAGCCTAGTACCGTCACGCTCTACTTTATAGCTTTGCAATAAAGAGTAACCAACGGGCGGCGGAGCTTCAAAGAAAAAACTATTAATATCCTTGAGTTGGTTAACAATTTTGTAGTCAGCAGTATAGTCTATTTTATAAATGGCGCGGCGACCTTGAACATCTGGGCTTTGGTCAATCTTGACTTGAATTTGCGACCCACTTAATGTTAGGAAGCGGCTAACCTTCTGTTTATCATTTATCTTGACTATCTTATTATTAACTTGAGTCGTGTATGTGTATGGCTCTTCAGTAACATACCGTATTTGAGGCGCTATTTGTTCTAACTTTTCACCAGCGACACTCTCGGCAACTTCAGCCACCTTCGCCTGTTCCCAATGATGGTATCGATTGCTCAAAGTCGAACAAAGAAAAAATCCTCCCACCATCAGAATTAACACCAGCGTTAAATGCTGTAATCCTCGCAATAGTTGGGAGTAACTAACAGCCCATTCACCAATCAAAATCTCTTGCTGCTGTTGATTTCGACGAAGGGCAAAGCTTAACAAAGCAATTGCAACTCCCAAGGCGACAACCAGGAATACCAATAACAGTGAAGCTTTCAGTAAATGGGTTCCAAATTGGATCAGTTCGGTAGGATGCGTTAAGTCGGGCAATCCTGGGATGCCTTGGGCAGATTCAGACATTGGCAAATTTTTGCAGAATTTGGAGATTCAGACTCAAAAAATCTACCAAAAGTTTCTTGCCAAAAATCAAACTTTATTTTCATCCAGAATTGTGCCTTCTAGATTTGCGTCATTCAAGTTAGCTTGGTTCAAGTTAGTCTCGTTCAATTGGGCGTGGCTCAGATCTGCTTGGGTGAGATCTGCTTTCGCTAAGTCAGCATGACTAAGATCTGCTTCATTGAGAGAAACTGCATTCAAATTAGCTTCTTGTAGCTCAGCATCACGAAATTGAGCGCCAACCAACTTTGCGATCGTCAAGTCGGCTTGATTCAAATTTGCACCATCCAAAATGGCTCCTTCTAGAATTGCTCCATCTAGGATGGCTCCACTCAGATTAGCTTGGGTGAGATTTGCCTGATTTAAATTTGCTCCATTTAAGTCAGCTTCAATTAGGCTTGCTTGACTGAGATTCACCCTGCTTAAATCAGCACCATCCAAAATAGCTCTGTCTAAAATTGCTCCACTCAGGTTAGCTTCTTGCAAGTATGCTTCGCTCAGGTTTACTTCAGTAAAATCTCTTCTGCCTTTCTCGTATTCTGCCAATAGTTCATTTGCTTTCATTGCTTCCCCTCCAACAAGTATCTACTTCTTTTGCCACCTACAGTAGGGGACGTTTTGAGGGCAGAGTATCGTTGTGCCCTCCATTTACGACTCTTTGAGTGGGCTGCCTTTAGATTGAATAAGCATTCTGTTAATCATGACCCATCACTTGCTCAATCCACGTCTTACCTTGGTGGGAACTTCGGCGCTTGGTACCATGCCTATGGACGTACCGATAAAGAAAGAGTCGAACTGTGGGGTGCTGATCTAAGCACTTTTAACAGTGAACAGTACCAGCCGCAGTGTCGAGTTAAATACGAGTGGTCGCCCGTCCCCACCAATTGGACCTTTATGCGAGTGGTCGCCCGTCCCCCACCAATTGGACCTTTATGCGTTGGTGGCGGTGAGCGCATCCCCCAAAGCGCCCGCCTGATAACTGATAACTGATAACTGATAACTGATTTAAGCGTGCGAGTTTCAAGTCTTTTGATTATCTGACTTAAATCGACCTGCAACAAACTCTCGCTTTTGTAAATGCTTGCTGTTACGTCCAGTAACACGTTCCCGCCACATCTGAAAACTGGATGCTTTCATTTCACGGCGCATCAGGGCAATGACCTGCTTTTCTTGCAAACCGAATTGTTCTTCAATTGCCTCAAATGGTGTTCGGTCTTCCCATCCCATTTCAATGATACGGTCGATAGTTTCGGAAGCTAGTTCAGGTAACTTCATAAGTAGCTTACAACTTTAGTAGCAAGATTTGTGAAAAAAATCAGGGTAACAATGGAAGATTCCAGAATTACCCTGACTTTAAAGAATGAAGAATCAAGAGTGAAGAATGAAGAAATTGTTTTATCTCTTCTTCTTATTTATTAAGCAAACGTTGCAGTTTTCACATCGTTGTTTGCCAACAGTTCTTGCAACTCCTCGGCATCGACTGTTTCCTTTTCAACCAGTATTTGCGCGAGTTGGTCGAGAATGTGGCGGTTATTTTGCAACACTTCTTTGGAGCGTTGGTAAGCTGTTTCTACCAGCTTGCGGACTTCTTCATCAATAGCAGCAGCAGTTTCTTCAGAGAAGTCGCGTTCTGCCATGATGTCTCGACCGAGGAACATATTGCCTTGCTGACGACCGAGAGCAACAGGACCTAAGCGATCGCTCATTCCAAAGCGTGTCACCATTTGACGGGCTACACGAGCGACTTGTTGCAAGTCTTGAGCAGCACCAGTGGTGACTTCTTCTTCACCAAAAATGAGTTCTTCAGCGAGACGACCACCTAAGGCAACTGCCATCTGGTTTTCCAGATAAGCACGGCTGTACAAGCCAGTGTCCATCCGGTCTTCACTGGGGGTAAACCAAGTTAAACCACCAGCTCTACCGCGAGGGATAATGCTAATCTTCTGCACTGGGTCATAGTCTGGCATCAGCGCACCGACAAGGGCGTGACCTGCTTCGTGGTATGCTACCAGAGTTTTGCGCTTTTCGCTCATCACTCGGTCTTTCTTCTCTGGACCTGCTAGCACGCGATCGATGGCGTCGTTAATTTCATCCATCGAAATTTCGGTTAAATTCCGGCGTGCAGCCAGAATTGCAGCTTCATTGAGCAGGTTGGAAAGGTCTGCACCAGTGAACCCAGGGGTACGACGGGCAATTCTATCCAAGTCCACATCTTTTGCCAAGGTCTTACCACGGGCGTGAACTTTGAGAATTTCCGCGCGTCCAGCATAATCTGGGCGATCAACGACGACTTGACGGTCGAAACGACCAGGACGCAACAATGCTGCATCTAGAACGTCGGGACGGTTGGTGGCGGCAATAATGATGATGCCTGTGTTGCCTTCAAAGCCGTCCATTTCTGTGAGCAACTGGTTGAGGGTTTGTTCGCGCTCATCGTTACCACCGCCTAAACCTGCACCCCGCTGACGACCTACGGCGTCAATTTCATCGATGAAGACGATGCAGGGAGCATTTGTCTTTGCTTGCTCGAACAAGTCGCGGACGCGGGATGCACCCACACCTACGAACATTTCTACAAACTCAGAACCAGAGATAGAGAAGAAGGGCACACCAGCTTCGCCTGCTACTGCACGAGCAAGCAGAGTTTTACCTGTTCCTGGAGGACCAACAAGCAGCACGCCTTTGGGAATTTTTGCTCCAACAGCGGTGAAGCGATCGGCATTTTTCAAAAAGTCTACGACTTCGTTGAGTTCTAGTTTTGCCTGGTCAATACCAGCGACATCGTTAAATGTCACTTGGGTTTGCGGCTCCATTTGGACTCTCGCTTTGGACTTGCCAAAGTTCATTGCTTGGCTACCAGGACCATTTTGAGCGCGGCGTAGCAAGAAGAATAAGCCAACCAGAAGTAATACAGGGAAAAATAAGCTACTTAGTGCCTTAAACCAAAATCCTTCATCGGTTTGCGGCAAAACACTAATATCTACGCCATGTTGGGTGAGAGTGTTGATGAGGTCAGGGTCATTGACCAAGGTCACAAGCTTCTTAGTGCCGTCGCCTGGCGTCACAAGAGCTGTAGACCGATCTGCACTTAAACTGACTTTTGCGACTCTGCCATTTTGAACTTCTTGAATAAACTGGCTGTACCGCCATGTATCTCTACTTTGTGGTTGTTTGTCAAAAAACGCTGTCCCCAGCGCAATGACAACAATAAACAGCAGTGCGTACAGCCCCGCATTTCTCCATCGTTTGTTATTCACCCAGGTCAATCCTCCTAGATCTCTTGTGCTTTCCCGTAGCGTCTCTGTAAAGAGAGGGCTTTTTAAGAATTATGTTAACTTATCTTAACGTATACCAAATTTTGCACCTACAATGCTATAAAAAACATCCGCAGTTGTTGAAAACAGGGATGGTGGGGATTACATTCTAGCTTTCCTGTAGGCTGCATAACGGTATGAATCGGGACGGTTTCCACTACACTATTGCTGTAGGCAATAGCCTCAAAACCCTTGACTAGCTCTGGTGTCCAAGGTTCCTCTCGAACAATGTGCTGTTTCAATAGCCAGTCTCTAAGCTCTCCTCGTACGACTCCTGGCAAAATTCCTGCTGTTAAAGGCGGCGTCCACCAACTGCCATCCCGCCATCCCCAGAGGTTGCCTGTACTCGTTTCTAGCCAATTTCCCGCCGCATCCACTAATATCGCTTCTTGCGTATTTAATTTTTGGGCGTTAGCCTTTGCCAACCATGCGCTGAGGTAGTTTCCCGTTTTATGAGCAGGTAGACAGCGAACAAATTCCGACGCAGCAAGAATTGCATTAATACCATTCTCCTGTATTTCTCTCAAGCCTTTTGGCAGCAACCTACCCGTTATCCACTCCCGTCCATCAGGAAAGATGGTGATTCTGAGGACGGGAAAGTGTGCCATCATAACTTGTGCCCCTTGACGCAATCGCTCTTCATCTGGTAAGCGCCAATCAAAGGTTTGCAAGCTAAATTTTAGGCGATCGCAATGGGAGCGCCAGTAAGTTAACCGACTATCGAGCGAGTTATCATAAACCCGCAGCGTAGTAAAAACGGTTGCTCCATAGAGTAACCCTGGGTCGTCAATTTCTAATTCTAGAGTTTGAGACTCAATCAATTTGCCCTTGTACCAGAAAATAACCGTAACCTCACTGAGGATGGGTTAATAGTAAACGCTTAAGCGCCTACTACAAGCGTATCAATTTAATTATTTTCAGATAATTTAATTTTGTAAATACCGTCGGGATTGCTGATAACCTTTCCTCCCAAAGCTTCAATTTCATTGATTGCTCGCTGACGAGTTGTTTTATCAACTTGATTATTTAATATCATTGTCCAACTACTAATTCGAGCCAATTTACTGTTAGGATTTTGCTTGAGGAATTCAGCGGTTTTCTGCGAAATCGATGCCGCTTGTTTGCTTTCTTGATCTGTATGCTGACTAGCCCAATCTGCTGCTATTTCAAAGGAGTGTTGAGCCATTGATGATTTTCCTAAAAATAATAACTCATCAATGCCTTTATATCGCCACACATAATAAGACTTTTCCGGAACCCAAGGAGATAGTGACTTTAAAGCTTTCTCTGTTAATTTTATAGAACGTTCTGGCATACCTGCATACATGGAAGTACTAGTAGAAAGGCTTAGATAGGCAGGTATAAATCGCGGATCGCGTCCCAAAATGACTTCAAAGTATTCTGGGCTTAGACTGTAACCTGTTTTGGCACGAACTTCATCATCGCCAAAATATTGCACAAAATTGAGATAAACCCAATTAGCAATGATGTTATTGTAACCAAAAGATGGCATTTTTTTTAAAAAAATTAGGCGCACCTTTTCTGAGTCAATTGTTCTTTGTATTTCTAATGAAGGAGTTTTGTTACTATGAAGTAGTTTTTGCATTTTTGGAAATTGGAGCAAGCCAACTCCCAACATACACAAACAGGCTGCAAAAGATGCAGTGAAACTTTGACGAGATAGGGCAAACATCTTAGTTTACTGGTACAGTATCAGACTACAGATATATAGTTCCCTTTCATCTCCTCAAATTAACAGTGGCTTGCTCTATTTTTAGCAAAAGATAAAGAAGCTTTTATACAACTATTTTAATTATTTTAATTATTTTAATACTCACGTCAAAATCAACCCGTACTGGTCCAATCGCTTTCCTAAGTTTCAGAATCTCGATTCACAGTCTCAGGTGAAAAGGCTGGAAGACAGACGGAAATATATTCTGCACCTTCCTGAGTAGGAGTACTGTAGCGAACCGATTCACCCGCACGTGCAATCACTGCCTGTCCAGCTTGAACGTCCATTTTACCGCCCTCATATTCAACCCGAAGCATTCCTTTAAGAACAACAGTGAACTCGTCGAAATCAGGTTTTTGTCCAGGTTCTATCCAACCACCAGGGGAACGCATATGGGCAATACTAACAGCTGCGGTTTGAGTTGATACTCGACCGATATACTCATCAATCAATTTGGGCTTATTTCCTGCGGCTTCAATCCGATTTGGTTGAGGTATAAGTTGTGGCATGGTTGTTTGATACAATTGTTGTCATTGTCAAAGTAAAAGTTTACTCTAATCTCAGTTTCTTTAATAAACTGGTTATAGCCGATACAGCGAAAGTCTAAAAAGTTCTGGTAAAGTTCTTGAAAGTAGTTTTGCTTAGCTCATAGAAATACGCTTATACGTCCAGATTTTTGTTCACTGGACGTATAAACCTTCCTATGCAAGAGCCGGGATTATCACTCAAAAACCCTATGTAATAAATCAAAGAGCTTTCCAACTGGTAAATTCAATACGTGTTGGAGCGAATTGAGCCTTTTTCAGCACGCAAAGCAGATGGCCTTCCTGGCTGGCAGACCTTATGGCGACATTGGATGCGATTACAAGATATGTGGTGGGGAGCTAATTTTGCCACCCAGTCACTAGAAAGATGTTGGTAATGACAAGCCTTAAAACTTAATAAAAATAGGTTTCGAGAAGAAAAGTTCTTGACGCACTGTATTAATAGACACAATCTTTTGTAACTTGAACTCCAGCTTTAGAAAGGGGATTTACAAATATCGGCATCGATACTATGGAGCCAATGAAAACGGTTCAGCAGAAGCCTCCAGTAGTAGCACCCACTGGGGGCTTTTAATTGTAAGCTGTGGATCATGATTGGTTCTCGGTATTGCCAAGGGTTTCGTGCGAGAAATAATTTTGGGTCAAGCCAGGGTGTGTGGACAGTAGCCCAATCCCCTGATGAAATGTTGCCGGAACGCTTCTATCTCCTCTTTTTCTGGCTTACCATGAGAAACTACAGCAACCTGGTAGCGACGCATGACATCAACCGGGGACACTCCGCCAGCCAAACTCCAAAGTGCCAATTGTACCCGCTTTGGTGGTGAGTAGCTAATTCCTAATTCACTTAAGATTGCCCTCAAATTACCATCTTCAGTAGGTGAGACCTGATGCTTTAGTCTGACTCTAACCACCCAACCGTCAATTTGATTAATTACAGTGACGAAGCTGACTCTGAGTTCAGGTAACTTAAGCAGGTATTCAACCAACCGCAGTGTAAGGCTGGCATTCGCAAGATAGCAGAGGTATTCCATATGAGTGTTGGTGAATTGGGGTTAGTTCACTTTCAAGATAGGGAAACAATTTGAGGAACTTGTGAGCAAGAGATTTATCAGTTTTAGGATGTTTTTATAGATTTCTGCTTTACCGAAAAGCTGGGTTTAAAGCCTCGTCCTTCTAGGACGACTTTTTAATTGGGAACAAAATGCCATATTGTGCGACAATATAATTAGCCTACAGGTTGAGATACCGCCGATACGTGCCCGACAAATATGGCTCAGCTAGGAAATATGCTACGGTATGCCACACGATGGGTCGGAAAATAGTAAGGGCAAGAGCACCGAAAACTCTATAAACAGGGCAGTAGCTGTTCGACAACAGTGAATGATTTAGTAAAAAACAATTTGGAGTAATCCGCGTACCATGGGGCACATGGGAACGTACCCCGAAATGGGTAAACGCTTGGGGAGTTGTCCTTAAGTGGGTCATAGCCTAAAAAACTGTGATTCGGACAAGTTATGAACTGTAAGACCTATGATAGGGGCAACCCGAAAAAGGCAAGTTCAGCCCAAGAATCCTCATGCCTTTAGGCTGAGGAGTGTCAATAGGGTCACATTACTATGTAGCCTTCTCCCATCGTTCCCATCTTCCCGCACCCCATGCAGTAACGGCGGGGTGATTTTGCGTTTGCCTTGTGCGCGATCGCATAAGCATGGATTTTTACCGGAACCAGTAAAAAGTCCGCACCCCTTCCAGGATGACCTTGAAGCAGGGTGGTTTCATACAAAGAAAGAAAAAACTTTATCGAGTTGGTTGGAGAGGGCGCGTTGTGCTTGAGGAATAGTTCGGAAACCAAGTTTGCGAGCGATCGTAATAAAGAAATTGTGTAGAATAG
>JAESFT010000256.1_pt1 | contig 45243 bp, 51 predicted proteins | sample 9269451 | NCBI WGS metagenome assembly JAESFT01 (sample SAMN14502557, study PRJNA617106) | algae metagenome | isolation source: Scytonema hyalinum WJT4-NPBG1 and co-occurring heterotrophs from well... | place: USA: Mojave Desert, Joshua Tree National Park, California | collected 2006-05-25
TTCGTAGATCGTAGGACAAGGGCTTCGGCATGCGGGCTGGCCTCCCACACCAGCCCACACTCTGAATCAGATCACGCCGCCTCCCGGAAGCCCCTCCGATTCAACACGCGCGAGAACCGCTCTAGCATTCCCCTGTGATGCACACCAGTGGTACACATGGGGCATGGAAAAAGTGGCGGACACCCATCATCTCATTTGCCGCAAGGGCGTCTGGTATTACTGCAGGCGCGTCCCCGAGCATCTCGTCGCAGCGGTCGGCAAGCCTGTCATCAAGTTTTCGCTCCAGACCAAGAACAAGAAGGAAGCGATTAAGCTGCGAGAAGCATGGGACCTGCGCTGGAGCGCCCAGTTTGATGATGCAGAGAGTGTCCCAGCTGCTGCACCTACTGGAAAGCTGGCAGCGGGTAGCCCACAGCTGAGTCCTCCCCATCTCCGCTCATGCTTTTTTTGAGCAGGCGGTTCTCAAGGGTGAGGTCCGCCACGACCTCCTTCAGGGCACCGGCCACGCGGCGCAGACTCCTGACCTCGTCCGAGCTGGCCTCCCGGGCGGTGTCTCCCGCCAAGCGCTTCTTGCCGGGCTCCAGGAACTCCTTGGACCAGCCGTAGTACATCGAGCTGGCAATGCCTTCACGGCGGCAGAGCTCTGCGATGCTCTCCTCGCCGCGCAAACCCTCCAGCACGATGCGGATCTTCTCCTCGGCGGAGAACTGCCGGCGCGTGGCACGGCGGATGTCCTTCACAACAGTTTCTGCCGGCTGCTTTGCCGGACCGGTTTTCTGCTTCATCTTCCCTCCTTAAGGCTACGATGAACCAGAAATCCTCCGCTCGTGAACTCCCCCAATCCGTCTCACAGGCGCTGAAGGCGGACAGTCAGCCACCAACCGCCATCGACACGCCGGTACCCAGCAGCCCCGTGGTCGGCGGGGTTCCGCTGTACGCCTTCGACAAGCACACCCGATTGGGGAAGCAGGCCATCCGCCAGTTCGCCCGCGAGAACGACGCCGTGCGGCGGTGCCTGGAGCAGCATGTGGCGGACTACAGGGCACAGGCTGCGGCCTGCGTGGCAGCCTTCTATGCCGATGCAGCTCCGGTCTCCTGCCGTCTTACCTGGGAAGGCTCCCTGCCGCTTGAGGCGATGGGCACCGAGAACGACCTTCTCCTGGAGGGTGTTGGGGAGCAAGGCATCATGCCGCTCCTCCGAGCCGTACGAGACAACCTCGACCACCTGAACGACATCCGTGCTCGCCTTCTCAAGGCGGGGTAGAAAAACCAGGGTTGTAATCACGGTCGCACAACCCGATGTCTCCCAACATCCGCCGTTGCACCAGGAGCTCTGTGATGAAGCGTATCGCAATCTTCCTCGATGGCACCTGGAACACTCTCAACAACAACACGAATGTTTGGCGGCTAAAGACCCTCTGCGAGACGGGCGTGCCCCAGCAGGTCGTCTATTACAACCAGGGCGTCGGCACTCGTTTCGGGGAGAAGGTGCGGGGCGGCATCATTGGGTATGGCCTCGATAATCAGATCATCGACGCCTACACCTGGCTGACACAGGTCTTCGAGGAAGGTGACGAACTGTTCATCTTTGGGTTCAGCCGAGGTGCTTACGCGGCGCGCAGCCTCTCTGGATTGATCTCCAAATGTGGCGTTCTCAAACTCGGGGCACCTCTGTCCATTGAGCAGCTTTACACTCGGTATCGCCGAAGGACTGAAAGGACCATCAGGAAGCTGCTCGCGGATGGACCCGAGACACACAAGACGCTCGAAGAGCAGTGGATCGTAAAATACTGCGTCGTGACGAACGTCAAGTTCGTCGGGGTGTGGGATACTGTAGGGTCTATGGGGAACCCTTTGGCAGGCCTGCGCAGGAACATTTCTCAATATCGCTTTCTCGACACACACCTGTACTTGTCCAACGAGTTCGCCTTCCATGCGCTCGCGCTGGATGAGCACCGTAAGCAGTTCGAGCCTACGTTCTGGACCCGTACTGTCGAAAACCACCCTACCAGTCAGCCACCGCCTGCACGTACACTGGAGCAAGTTGAACAGCGCTGGTTTGTGGGCGCACACGCGAACGTTGGGGGCGGGTACCCGAGCGACATTCTGGCTCAGGCGCCCTTGAAGTGGCTCATGGACAAGGCGGCCACGCATGGGCTGAGCTTCAGGCAGGATTTCCAGATGGACGAGCAAGACCCTAGAGCGCCCATCGCAAACTCCTACGAGGATTTCGGTCCAGCGGTACTCCGTCTCTTTAGCAAACGGTTTTACCGCCCCGTTGGGATTGAACCCACAGTCGGCACGAAGCGGACGACATCAAGGATCAACGAGACCATCGACGCATCAGTGTTCGAGCGGTGGCGCCAAAATTCGGAGTACCGGCCACCCAACCTGCAGACGTGGGCAGAGCGCTTCAAGGTCGACCCAGCTAAGCTCACTGGAGCCGTGCTGGCGACTGATCCCCGTGTCGCCGTTGGGGATAGGTAACTCGTAGTTCTGCAGAACACCCGACGTCCGGGAGAGGAGAGCGTCTGATCATCCCAGCTCGACGAATGTCACTTGCGCTGCCCCTTCTTCCCTCCAGATGCGGCCTCATTCAGCTGAACAACTTCACCCGTTCTGGGCTTGAGGACGGCATCGACCACCCCGGTGATCCAGATGAGGTCTGGCTCCGAGAGAGCTGGACACCTCCAGAAACCTCCCTGTTTTGCGGCTGGTATGATTCAATCGCACCTGTGTTGAGCGGGAGCGATGGATGCGGGGTCAGGCAGGGTTCTTTGATCTGGATGATCGCCTGAAGGAGCTCTCGGCCAAGGGCGATCACCTCGAGCGACTGAGCGCCATCGTCGACTTCGAGCTGTTCCGCGCTGACCTCGTTCGGGCGGTTCCACGCTCTGACGGCTCCAAGGGTGGTCGGCCTGCCTTCGACCTGGTGTTCATGTTCAAGGTGCTGCTCCTGCAGGCGAGCCACAGCCTCTCGGACGAGAGAACCGAGTTCCTGATCAAAGACCGGCTCTCGTTCATGCGCTTCCTCAGGCTTGGACTGGCTGACCCGGTGCCAGACGCCAACACGATCTGGACCTTCCGCGAGGCGCTCACGCGAGCGCAGCTCGGTGGGGAACCAGCCATCCAGGTTCTGTTCCGCTCCTATGAGGCCGCGCTCACGCGGGCAGGCTTCCTGGCCATGGGCGGTCAGATCATCGATGCGTCGATTGTTGCGGCTCCTAAGCAGCGCAACACCGATGAGGAGAAGCGGGAGATTAAGGCGGGGCGCATCCCTCAGGCTTGGCGGGACAAACCAGCCAAGCTCGCCCAAAAGGACCGGGATGCCCGCTGGACCGTGAAGTTCTCCAAGGCCAAGCCTGCTGATGACGGCTCCCCTCGCATCGACCTTGCGGTACCCGCCTTCGGCTACAAGAACCACATCGGTATCGACCGCCGCCACGGGCTGATCCGCACCTGGAGGGCCACAGATGCATCACGTCACGATGGGGCGCAGTTGCCCGCCCTCGTCTCCAAGGCGAACACCGCCAGTGATGTCTGGGCGGACACTGCCTATCGCTCCAAGGCCAATGAGCGGCACCTCGCTGGCAACGGCCTGCGCTCGCAGATCCACCGCAAGAAGCCGCCGGGCAAGGCGATGCCAGTCAACATCTCCCGGGCGAACGGTGCCAAGTCGAAGGTGCGGGCAGCGGTCGAGCACGTGTTCGCCCGCGAGACAGGGGCCGATGGCACTCGTTGTGCGAACGATTGGCATTGCGCGAGCGACGGTGAAGATCGGGCTCGCCAACCTCGTCTACAACATGACCCGGGCGGTCTGGCTCGTGCGGCAGACCCGAGAGCCCTCCTGAGGAGCTTGGAGGCACTTGGGAGCCGCCGCGCTACGGCCCTGCGCAGTCGCTCAGAGCCCCTTCAGCTCAACTCGATACCCGCCGCCACTCAAACAGTAGGGTTTCTGGAGGTGTCCAGTCGCTATAGCTCAATTATATTCGTTGCTACTCCTTTTATCGCCTGAGTTGACTGCGGGAGGTACATCTCGGCGCCTCACTGCCGCAATCTCTTCTGTCGGAGCAGAATAGAGCAGGAATGCACACTTGAAGATGCCGCCAGCAAGCGTTACGACTTATGGCCGCGTTTCAGATCGAAATATTCAGACGGCCCAAGCATCCCGCTCGCAACGTGCTGCGGAACGAGGCTTATACTAGACCAATTGTGAAAGTGAAACGTTGAATGGACTGCTCTTCCCGATCGCTGTGTGTCAAGTTCGAGACATAGAATGCGGCATTAGACTCGCTGCTCAATTCGGCTTCCAGGCGGCAAGCCGATGTCCCTGTACCATTGGCACATCGCGGGCGATTACTGCGTGGCCGAGCACGTGGCAGATGCTGGGATAAGCGAGAAGGCTCTCCACCATGCCTGCAACGAGATAGACCACCCGGAGGCTAAGATAGGCGACGACCGTGATGACGGCATTGCGACGCCGGTGGCGCCATACCACCGTGCGATCGGGCAAACCTTTGAGCCGTGCGAAGGCGAAGTAGGACTGACGCGCTATCGCAGCGGCGCTATCATACGTGACCCGGCTCGACACTGCAACGGGACCGTCGAGGAGGTCGAGATCGACAAAACGGTGATGGATCGAGCGGGCGAGCCACTGGTTGGTCTGCAGGAGCTCGTGTTGGTCCATTAGGGCGAGTAGACTTGCAACGGTGCTCTCCCACACCGCCTTGAGGCGCGGGGCCTCCGAGAGCGTCACCCTAGAAGCCGGCGAAGGACGAAGCGGAGCGGACCTTCGGCTTGGCCGGGACCCCGGCGACGGTGGTGCATGGCGGGACGTCCGCGAGCACGACGGAGCCCGCCGCGACGACGCTGCCTTCCCCAATGTCGATGTCACCGAGGATGACGCAGCTCGCGCCGATCGTGCAGCCACGGCGTAGTCGCGGATGGCGGCTGTCACCATCCTGCTTGAGAGTGCTCCCCAGCGTCACGCCGTGCCAGATGGCGACGTCGTCCTCGACGACCGAGGTCTCGCCGACCACGAAGCCGACCCCGTGATCGAGCCAGATGCCCCGGCCAAAGGTCGCGCCCGGATGGATGTCCGTCGAGAACACGCGCCCGAACGCCGTCTTCACGGCAAGGGCTAGCTCGCGCCGCTCGGAACGCCACAGCGAATGCGCCACGCGGTGAGCGAGGATGGCGTGGATGCCTCTCGAGAAGAGAAGCGTCGCGATCTGCCCCCCAGGCTCAAAGTTCTTGGCAGTCGTGACAGCCACATCCTGAAGCGACGCGGCGGCGGCGCCCCGGTCGTTTCGGAAAACCTCTCTAGCGATGCCCAGCGCGTCGGCGCGCTCGCTCGCGCCCGATAAGGATGAGGCGAGAACGGCCGCGATCAGGTCGCCATCCGTCAAGGCGCCCTCGAGGCTTAGGGCCAAGATCGCAAGGGCCAGTGGTTCACGGCGCGCGACCTCGCGCGTCTGTTCGAGCAGGATGTCCGAATCGGGATCGGACGCGGCAGCGAGCTGCCCGCGGGTGGCCCACATCAGAGTCAAAACTTTGTCCTTCTTTGTTGGCTTGGATCTCAGTCGAGGAATGAGGGTTCCGGATGTGCCTTGGCCACCTCCCGGAGAATATGCTCGCGGGGGAGATCGACTGGGTGGTCGTGGACCGGCGGCAGAGATCCTGGTGAACTCGGAGCCGACCTCCCTGAATGTTCGGTGATCGACGCCGCAGAGGGTCAAGGCCACTGTGCCGATCCGGAAGAACACGCAGGGTGTGTCACCCGGGCCGGGAGCCTGCATGCTGCCGCCGCGGTACACGCCAAGAGCTTGCACGATTACCGCCCGGGCCCACTTCTCGCCCATACAGGCCATCCCCATCTGGCAATCCTCTCCGCGGATGAACTTGAACTTCTGCTCCTCGAGCTCCCAGTCCGCGCGAACGAGGGCGGAGACGTCCGGCGCGAGGGCGTCGGCATTCGCGGAGAGAGGTTGGGTGCCGGCGGGCGTGGAGGAGCGCGACCGCCAGGCGGCCGTGTTCGGCAGCGCTTGCATCGCCATAGCGTAGGCCTCTCATGTCTGACAGTCTCCGGATCAAACGAGGTATTCAATGGCGGAGCACCCGCGACAGGAAGGTTCGGGTGCGCTCGTTCGCCGGTGCGTCGAAGATCTGCGCGGGCTTACCGACCTCCAGGATACGGCCGCGGTCGATGTAGACAACCCGATCGGCGACTTCGCGGGCGAAACCCATCTCGTGGGTGACGATCATCATTGTCATGCCCTCTGCGGCGAGCTCGCGCATTACATCGAGAACCTCGCCGACCATTTCCGGGTCGAGGGCTGAGGTTGGCTCATCGAAGAGCATGACGTGCGGCTCCATCGCGAGCGCACGGGCGATGGCGACCCGCTGCTGCTGCCCGCCGGAGAGCTGGCTGGGGAACTTCTGCGCCTGGTCTCTGAGACCCACGCGTTCGAGCAGCCGCATGCCTGTCGCCTCAGCTTCCGCCTTGCTCTTCTGGCGCACGCGGATCGGGGCGATAGCGATGTTCTCGATGACACTCTTGTGGGGGAAAAGATTGAACTGCTGGAACACCATGCCGACGCCACGGCGGATGCCGGCGAGTTCCTTGTCGCCGCCGAACTCTCGCTCGGCCTGCGTCGGCATGTCGAACCCGTCGACGTGCAGCTTGCCGCTTTGGTACGCTTCGAGACCATTCACGCAGCGGATCAGCGTCGACTTGCCCGAGCCGCTTGCCCCGATGACGACGACAACCTCGCCGCGGTCGACTCCGAGGTCGATGTCCTTGAGGACGTGGAAGCTGCCGTAGAACTTGTTGACGCCTGCGAATGTCACGATCTTGGCGGCGGGTGCCCGCCCGACGCGCTGCAGATCGGCGCTCATCGCGTTCCCCTCCCGAGATGCTCTTCGAGACGCCGCGAGGCGTACGTTATGGTCGAGCCGATGGCGAAATAGACAAAGAACATGAACACGTAAATTTCGTAGACCCGGCCGCTGTTCTGCGGATCCGCGAGGATCATCTGCCCGGCGCGTAGGAAATCCGTGAGCCCAATGATAAAGATGAGGGTGGCGCCGTTGAAGATGTCGAGCACCTGCCCGACCAAGGTCGGCACGACGACACGAAGAGCCTGGGGCAGCACGATGTCAGTGTTCACGCTCCAGGTGCTCATGCCCAGCGAACGTGCAGCCTCGACTTGTCCGTTGGGCAGGGCTTGGAAGCCGCTGCGAACGTACTCCGCAACGTAGGCGGCGAAGAACAGGGCATACCCGGCCATGCCCCGCAGGAGACCGGGCACGCCCGCGTCAGGCGCGAGCAGCGGCACGATGATCCAAATCCAGTACACCACCAAGATCAGGGGCACGGAGCGCATGACTTCGATGTAGCCCGTGCAGAGGACGCGCAGGCTCGCGATCCGGCTCTGGCGCCCGAACGCGAGCAGGATGCCGAGCGGGATCGTGAGGAGCGATGTCGCAATCGTCAGGACGACGCTTAGCATCAGGCCGCCCCAAACATCGAAGCCAGCCCTGCCGAGAACGATAAAGATCGATCCGATGCCGACGAGGCCCGCCGGCGCGACCAGCCGGCGGGCCCCGGGGACCAGGACGACAACCGCCCAGACCAGGAGTCCGCTCCAGCAGCAAAGCACCGGGAGCAGTCCGCCGACGGGGACAAACTGCTGTAGGAGCGCCACGAGCAGGGCGAGGGCGGCACCGATGATCGCCAGCCACCGCACGCCCACCGGAAGTACGAGGCCCAGGCCCGCTCCCGTCATAGCCGCGAGCACGAACGCAGAGAACCAGGCACGCCACAGCTGATCGACCGGATAGATGCCAACCGTGAGAACACGCAGGCTTCCGGCGACCGCCCGCCAGTCTGCGTCCGCGAGCGCCCACCGGAGCGACGAGGCGATGAACCAGACGCAGAGCGGAGTCACGACAAGGGTGAGCGCGGCGTCGAGAGGTTTCGCGAGAAGGTTGCGCCGGAGCCATCCAGCCACATGTAAGATCATCGACTGGCCCCCGTGCGGGTGAAACTGTGGTTCACCAGGTTTACGGCCGTGCTGATCGTCCAGCTCAGCACCAAGTAGGTGGTCATCACGATAATGACGCCCTCGAGGTTCCGGCCGGTTTGGTTGGAGACGGTGCCGTAGACGTTGAACAGGTCCGGGTAACCGATGGCGATCCCCAGCGACGTGTCCTTTGTCAGGCTGATGTAGCGATTGCCCAGCGACGGCAGGACGATACGGAGGACCTGCGGGAGGATGATATCCCGCAACTGCTGGCCGCGGGACAGGCCGAGGGCGGCCGAAGCCTCCCACTGACCCTTAGGGAGGGTGTCGATGGCGCCTCGCACGATCTCGGCCACGTAGGCGGAGCTGTTGACCGTCACAGCTATGAGCAGGGCGGCCATCTCGGGCGTGATCTGCGTACCGCCGCGGGCGCCGAAGCGGGTCGCGACCGGCATTTCGAGACCCAGCGGGAACCCCAGGTTGATCGACGTCGCTACTCCAACAAAGGCGGCGACAGCCGCCGTCAGACGAACGGGCCGTCGCCGAAGGAACAGTGCCGCCGTAGCCGCGACCACGGCAGAGGCCAGGCTCAAGGAAGACGCCGTCGTCGCTGAATCCGAGGCCACGAGGCCAGCAAGGAAGACGCCGGATTGGCTTGCGATCACGACGCCCAACAGATCCGCTGCGGCCGTCGCCGGAGGGAAGCGCAGCACGACAGCGAAGTACCAGAACACGAGCTGGATCAGCAGCGGTGTATTCCTGACGAACTCGACGAGCCCGAAGGACAGATTGCGCACCAGCCAGTTCGATGACAGGCGCCCGACACCCACCAAGGTGCCCAATACCGTGCTCGCTGCGATGGCTGCGAGCGCGACCTTGAGGCTGTTGACCAGACCAGCGATCAAAGCCTGCAGATTCGTGTCGCTCGCCTCGAAGCTCGAGAACCTGGGCCAAGCTCCCTCGAGGGCAATCGTAGTTCCCTCGCTGAGACTGAAATTCGCGACGCTGAAGAGGTACGAGAACGAGAACGCAATGCCCTTCGCAGCGAGCGCTCCACGCACTGCAATGACCAACCAAGCCAGCAAGGCGAGGGCTCCGCCGATGACGAGGGCCTGGAAGACCCAGCGGCGAAGTCGCTTCGGCTGCGAGTTACGGGCATTCGGCGGCCCAGTTACGGGCATCTCTGTGGCGATCATGTGAAATGTCCAACGCCCCGCGGGCCCGGTGGACGGGCCCGCTCCGTCAGCAGATCAGTTCCACGGGGGCGAGTAACCGGCCCCCGCGTTCATCCACGAGGCATTCGGGGTGCCGGCCCTGTCGATGAAGTACGGTGTGTTCTTGCCGAGATTGCGGTCGTAGATCTCGCCATAGTTGCCGACGCTCTTGACCATGGTCGCGACGAACGTGTCGGCGACGCCGAAGTCCTTCCCGAAGCCGCCCCTCACGCCAAGGAATCTCTGAACGAACGGATCATCGGACTTCGCCTTCTCGTCAACGTTCGCTGACGTGATGCCCCACTCCTCGGCCTGGAAGAGCGCATAGGTCGCCCAGCGCAACACGTTGCGCCACTTAGAATCATTGCCGACCACGAAGCCCGCGAAGGGCGACTTGTCGAGCGTTTCGGGAAGGATGACGAAGTCCGCTGGCTTCGCTGAGTTGCCGCGCCAAGCCGCCAAGGCGGACTTGTCCGTTGACATGGCGTTGCAGCGGCCGCTGTCGAGCGCCGCGAACAGCTTCTCGAGGTTCTCGAACGTGAGCACCTTTGCATCCTTGAAGTTTCGCGCGCGGATGGTGCCGGCGAGCGTACTCTCCGTTGAGGATCCCTGGGTCGTGCAGATAGTGGCACCGTCGAGTTCCGCGAAGGATTTCACGCCGGAGGATGCCTTCACCATCACACCGGTGCCATCGTAGAAGTTGATCGGCAGGAAATCGATCCCGATGGCGGACTCGCGCATCGGTTTCACGGTGGTGTGCGCAAAAACGACGTCGACTTGTCCCGTCTGAAGCGCGTTAAAGCGGCTCTTGTCAGTGACGACGACGAAGTTAACCTTCGTGGCGTCACCGAGGACGGCAGCAGCCATCGCGCGGCAGAAATCGACGTCGAGCCCCTCCATCTTGCCGGTCTTCGTGTTCAGGTATCCGAAGCCTGGCGCCGTGTTGTCGGTGCCGCAGTTCAAGGTGCCGCGTTGCTTGACCGTTTCGAGGACGGTGGCGGATGCGGCCGTCACCCAAAGCCCAAGAGCTGCCGCGCCAACGGTTGCCAGTGCACTGATCTTCATATCACTCCCCTCTCGTTTGCCTGGGCTGGGCCCAGCGCCGAGGACGGACAAGCAGCCCGACCTGAGTTGGTAGGAGGCCTCATCCCTACCTGGGGCGTGCCTCTATCAACTGAAGAAAGGTTAGCTACGGCTCAGAGTGAAGGTCTACTTAATTCGCGTTGAGATATGCGTTAGCAGAATTGCATAATCGGAGCACAAACATCTATAGCAGGTGCCCGAGAAGATCAGTAACCAAGATGAGGCCGGTTGCCATCCTGGTAGCGCAAGTAGAGACGGTTGGCGTCGCCGTGCACTTGATTGGCTCTGTGGCGGTTAGTATTTTTCTGACCCGGATTGCTACACCTAGGCCATGTTAACAAAGTTTGAAGTAGAAAGATCTACTCGGCAACAGACGGTAGAGCCGAGCAGTGTGCGGGGCGGGCGTCCTCAGCGAGGCCAAGCATACCCAGTCTCCAGGTTACATCTGGCTTTCGCTACCCTCATCGTCATCTCGCCAGGACCGAACCACTTTCTTCTCTTGCGCAACACTCCGGCGCCCAAAGGCCACATAGGTTTGAGCAATACACTGGGCGTGTGCGGCGCCATTCTCAGCCGCGCGTTCTATAGCTTGACCGGCGTCGGTGCGGTGATCGTGGCCTCTGCAAGTCTGCTTGGAATGGTCAAGTTGCTTGGCGCGGCGTATTCTGTGTCGCTTGGGGTCAAGTCCTTCGCAGCGCCTTCGCCAGAGCTAAGCTTCCGAAGGCGGAGCCCGGAACCGTGAAGCTTACGCCGAAGCGCTCACTGTTCACACCCTTCGCTCAGGGGGTGGACTGTCAACATCGTCAACCCGAAGCCTGCTCTGTTCCACCTAGCCGCGTCCCCGCAGTTCATCGATCCTTCGACAGGGTCTGTCGTCCTGCAAAGAATGGCGCTCGGAGGTGTTCATACCGTGCTTCCGGCTATCCTGTACAGGTTGGTGGTGCTCGTGACCGACAGAGCGAACGATTGGTCGCGCCGCCCTCGCGTGTGGCAAGCCGTGCACGGTGTGTCCGGCGTTGTGTTTGTCGGCCTTGGAAGACGTCTTGCTCTTGCACGGTCGCCCAATCCTTGAATGTGACCCGTAGATACCGGCTTTGATGGGCGTAGGGTGCATTAAGCTCGTCGACCCCTCCCCAACCCTGCAGGAGGTCAACCCGATTCGAGGTCTGATGTGCGACGAGGAATGGGGGCTCTTCGCACTCGTTATGTTTGAGCAATGGCCGAAGCGGAGCCGACTTCCTATCAATCACCGCCGCGTACTCGATGCGATGTTCTGGATTGTGCGCACCGGCTCGCTATAGCGCAACCTGCCCGCGGAGCTTGGGCGCTGGGCGTCGGTCTACAAGCAGTCCCTGCGCTGGCCCCCGTCAGGGCTGTGAGACGTGCTGTTGGAAGCTCTGGCCGCCAGCGAGGTTGTGGTAGACAGAGTGCAGATGATCGACGCCACCATCATACAAGCCCATCGTTGCTCAAGGCTCTGCAACGGTCAGACCGGCTCAAGGGAGGACGCCCGCCCTACGATCCCGTGCTGATGTTCAAGATCCTGGTGCTCCAGACCCTCTACACACTGTCTGATGACGCCGCGGTGAGCATCGACAGAGCCCTTGGCTTCGTGCGCCGGTTCACAGTCACGGATGCAGCCGCTCATGATGGGGCGAGGCTCGCGTCCGTACTGGACAAGACGAACACTGCCAGCGCTGTGTGGGCCGACACAGCCTACCGGTCGAAGGCGAACGAAGCGCATCTGCAGCGGAACGGCTTCACCTCCAAGATCCACGTCCGGCGCAGACCAGGGAGTGGAGCTCACGCCCTCGCAGCGCAAGGCGAACCGGGTGCGCTCTGCTGTTGAGACGGTGTTTGCCGCCCAGAAGCACCGCTTCGGCTTGATCGTGCGCACCATCGGCTTGGCTCGGGCGAGGGTGAAGATCGGTCTGGCAAACCTCGCCTACAACTTCGGCCGACTCATCTGGCATGAGACGAGACGAGAGCCCGCAGCAGCTTGAGGAGCCCACACCCGGGCTTCTCCTCACCTCGCAACTCCCGGGTCGGTCTCTGCACCGACCATCAGGCTGCCTCACGCCGTCAGATGCCCTGCTAGTGTTCAACAGCCGGCTTTTTCGAGGTGCCCGACCGGGATTATGACGCCGACGCTGTCTGCTCAGACGTGAAGGCGAGTGGCGGCACGCCCATGATTCCGACCAAGTGCAATCCTCGTGTCCAAGTCACCTTCTACGGCGCGATCTACGCGCTTCGCAACCGATTGAGCGAGCCAAGGGTCGGCTGAAGAACGCGCGGCGCGTAGCCACATGCTACGAAAAAGCCGCCACCAGCTGCCTCCGCTTCGTCCAGCTCACTACCATCTGTTTCTGGCTCAGGCACTTCGGCAACAAAGCCCTTGCGTGCGATACTTCGTCTGTCCGCTGAGGCCCATATCCGCTGGCTGACATCATCTGAGTGTGGATCGAGTGATTTCCCATGTCTAAGCCATTGTTACATTCGCTGAACAGTTTTCGCGAGTAGGCGCAGCATCGAAGATCAAGAAGACATTACCATATTGCGCCGCATCTAAGAGAACTAATCGTTCTTGCACTTGCTTGTTTGCGACCCCGGCCCTATCAATGAATGGTCGAACGCGAGCGAGTTCGGTAACGCTCACGTGTACCGCAAGGCAAAATGGTGGCGGGCTTTCGCTGAGGACACGCGGAAGAACGCCATATTCTGCCTCGGCGGCGGCTCTATCGAGTATCACATAGCGGCCATTGCCGGTGCCGACGACAAAGCCGCCACACCTCTCCTTGATAGCTTCTGCACCATAGAGCCCAATAAATCGCGCTCGGATGCGGGGCTGAAGCGCCAACGGCGCGAGGACAGTCAACTGACAGATACCGGTCGCCCCATTGGGGTGTGCCATCCACTTTGGCACGTAGATGAGCTCCGGCTTGTGCTGCTGGCAGATGAAGTTCGTCAGCCGTGGAAACTGAGGGTCATAAAGGATCTTGAGCGTCGTTGCGGTTCGATCTCTGCCCCCATCCGGAAGAATGACGTCTCGGCCAAACTCGATACTACCCTGGCAGACGATGCCGCGTTTCATCACCACGGCGGCGTCCGCCGCCGCGTCTGTGCTGTTCAGCGCTTGCATGGAAATGCCCTCGCGTTCAGCTAGGTGATCGCGGATCAGGCGTCCGAAGCGGAAATCTCCTGTTGGCGAGACGTCGATGAGGCTCTCGTCATAGATGCTCATGAGTTCCAACAGACATCCGTCAAACATTGCTAAAGAAGTGCTAGTACCCCAAGGGTGCTTACCGACGGGTGTCATAGTGAAGCCGAGAGAGGCGTAGAGTTCGCGGGCGGCGTCGATGTCGCGCACGAGGATGAGCGGATGATCGATACCCAGAAATCCCGTCATAACTCGCCTATGGAAGCCTTTGCATGATCCGTCCGAGCGCAGCTTCTATCGCACGGCGACATGTTCTACCGTTGCGCCCGGCGCGACATGGTCTTGCACCGCCGCACCAAACGTGACTACGGACTGCTCGCCGACGTCGATGTCTCGGACCGAGATGCACCCGCTACCATAACTGCATCCTTACGCATCCGAGAGTGCCCTCTCGGACCGCTGGGCTCCGGCACGCTGCGAACGCGAAATCATGCCGGACCCGACTTCTTCCTTGATAGCAACTGTCTCGCACACAATGACGTCCGAACCGTGCCGCCGGCATCCGCGACACCCTATCTCCGCGCCACGACGGATGTTGATCGAGAAGTCGAGAAGGCTGCTATTCTACCCAGCGCATCGAAACTTGGGCTGAATCGCCCCGCGACATGGCCCCCCGCGATCCGCGCCAGGTCTCTCGGGAGACCGAGGCTGATAGCGGGACCAAACTGCCGTACCAGTATGCAGAGCCGCCGCCCGCGTTCAAATGATCGCGCTTCGCCCATTTTGTTGCCCCGAAGTCAACGGCGCCCCTCGCGGCAGCTTGTCATCCAAGTTGTCTATCCACTTTGAAAGCCTGCATCTGCGCCGTCAAGAAACGAAGGAGATGCGATGCAGCCGTGGGCAGTTGCCTTCCCCTGCGGGTTATCAGCTGCGCCTCAGCGAGCGAGATCAGCGAGTTATTAACAGGTGCCGCGACCAGCGCTCCTTCTGTTATGTCGAGGGTGACCGCAAATGCGGGTAGAAGCGTGACACCTAAGCCAGAGCGAACGAACTGTCGAAGGATGTTGATCGAAGTTGTCGTCAAGGACGCTTTGACCGAGATTTTCTCCGAGGCTCCCGCCAGCTCGACTACTTGCCGAGTGCCATAATTTTTGTGCATGAGGCCGAGCGGGTATGCGGCGACCTCTTTCAGGGTTGGAGGAGAGTGACGCTCAACCAGCGGGTGGGTCGGTGGTGCGATGAGCTGAATCGGCTGTCGTGAGGCAGCAGCGACTCGCAAACGCGGATCCGCCGCAGCGCCGTAGACAAGGCCCAAATGGTACCTGTCTTCGGCCACCGCGGCGACGACTTCATTCGTCCCGCCGAGGTCAAACGACATCGTGAGTTCAGGATGCCGCTTCCAGAACTGCCGCAGCGGGCCCGACATGAGATCGCTCACGAAGCCTTCACCGAGAACGATGTTAAGATGCCCGCGCTTTAAGCCCTGGATCTCACGTAGCTTCGCGATTGTATCGTCTTGATCCGCAATCCATTGACGTTGGCGCTGCACCAGCAACTCGCCGGCTTCGGTCGCGCGTATACCTCGGCCAAGACGCTCGATGAGAGCGACGCCGATGGCCTCCTCGAGGCTCGCAATCTGTCGGCTGATAACCGACGCATTCACGTTCAGCACGTCCGCTGCAGCCCGTATCGACCCCAATCGGACCGCTTCAAAGAGATAGATCATCCGGTTCTGGTTCAAAACGTTCAACGTGAGAGCCCTCAAGAACTGTTGCTCCGTAGTCAACGCTTCTAGCGTATCGGCGTGGTGTCTGTCGAGACCGCTGCTGTTAAGCCTGCTCGTCGTCAGAAGTTAGGGACAGAACATGGCGCATGTCGGCATAATCGGTCTTGGTGCCATGGGACGTGGCATGGCGTTTTCTTTGCGACGCGCCGGACACGAGGTGATTGGCTACGACGCCGCCGCCGGGACGCGCGAAGCCCTGCAGCAGGACGGCATAAGGATGACCGATGGAATTGCACCCTTGTGCGGTCAGGCCGACGTCCTGATCCTGTCCTTGCCGAACGCCGACATTGTCGAGGCGGTCGTCGCCGGCGATGGTGGAATCCTCGCACATGCGCGCCCGGGACTGCTGGTCATCGATACGTCGACCTCCCATCCAGCAACAACCCGAAGGCTGGCGGCGCTGATGATCAATGCAGGCATGGCGCTGATCGACGCGCCAGTAAGTGGGGGTCCCAATGGCGCTCATGCCGGCACAATGACGATGGTCATCGGCGGAGCCGACACCGACATCGCACGGGCTTTGCCCTTACTCGAAGTAATGAGCGCCAAGCGCGTACACGTCGGCTCCGTCGGTGCTGGCCATGTCGTGAAGATCGTCAATAACTTGCTGTGCGCCGCGCATCTCTTGACCGGTGCAGAAGCTCTTCGGATCGCGCGAGAGGCGGGCGTGGATGCGGAGAGGCTGCTTGAGGGCATCAATGCCGGTTCAGGACGCTCCGGGGTGACGATGACCAACCTGCCGACATGGGTACTGAACGGCGCATTCGACTCAGGTTTTACAATGAAGCTGATGCGCAAGGACGTGCGGTTGGCCTCGCAATTCATCGCCGAACTTGGCATTTACCTGCCTCTCGCAGCTGATACGGCCAAGATCTGGGCGGAGAGCGAAAACTCGATCGGCGACAGCGAGGACTTCAACCGAATAGTCGACCTACAGCTGAATTGCGCTGACAGCCACTGACTCAAAAGGATCAGTCATGACGCACTTCATCGATCCAACCGTCGTCGAAGCACTACAGCCATTCTGGCCGGCCGAGGTCGGCATCGGATCCTATGTCGGCGGAAGAATTCTGGCAGGGTTAGGCGAAACGATCTCTGTTGACGACCCTACCACTGGAAAGCTGCTGCTGACGTATGCGGACGCGGGCCCGAAGGTAGCCAATAGCGCAGCGGAGGCCGCTCTGGTAGGACAAATCGAGTGGTCGAAGCGAACGGCAGCTGCGCGTGGGCGGGCCATGCAGCAAGTGGCTCGCGCCGTATTAGCGGCCGCTGAGCCACTCGCAAAACTTGAGACTCTGGGGTCCGGCAAACCAATCCGTGACGCTCGCGCCGAGGTCGCGAAAGTGGCGGAGATGTTTGAGTATTACGGCGGCTGGGCCGACAAGTTCCACGGCGATGTCATTCCGGTCCCAACGACCCACCTGAACTACACACGACGCGAAGCCGTCGGAGTAATTCTCCAAATCACGCCCTGGAACGCGCCCATCTTCACCGCAGGCTGGCAAATCGCTCCGGCGATCGCGATGGGTAACGCCGTCATCCTAAAGCCTTCGGAATTAACCCCACTAACGTCACTTGCTTTAGCGCACCTTGCCGAGGAGGTAGGTCTGCCTGCTGGCGTAGTCAACGTTCTCGCGGGACTCGGCCATACAACCGGTCGAGCAGCAATGACCGAGGAGGCTGTCAAGAAGGTCGTTTTCGTAGGATCGGTGCCGACGGGCCGGCTCGTCGCAGAAGCCGCGGCCCAACGCTTACTGCCCTGCGTGCTGGAACTCGGCGGCAAATCCGCCAACATCGTCTTTGCTGACGCCGATCTCCGTCGCGCTGCGGCCGGAGCGCAGGCTGCAATTTTCTCCGGCTCAGGACAGAGCTGCGTCGCAGGCTCGCGCCTATTGGTGCAGCGTTCCGTCTACGATCAATTCGTCGAGCTGGTGGCTAAAGGGGCGGCAAAGATCCGCGTCGGTGATCCGATGATGGCTGACACGGAAGTCGGACCGATCAACAACGCGAAGCAGCACCAACATATCCTGTCACTCGTTGAACAAGCCGCTGGCGAGGGCGCGACGATCATGACCAGCCAGCGCAACAGCCCAACGGGCGGCTTCTTCGTTAGCCCCACGGTGCTCAGGGACGTAAGCAACAGAATGAGCATCGCGCGCAAGGAAGTCTTCGGACCTGTAGCCGCTGTAATTCCATTCGAAGACGAGGCCGAAGCTGTTGCCATCGCGAACGATAGCGACTTCGGCCTGGCTGGTGCAGTCTGGACCGGCGACGTCGGGAGAGCGCACCGGGTCGCTGCGGCCGTAAGGGCGGGCACCTTCTGGATCAACAGCTACAAGGCGATCAACGTCGCCTCGCCGTTCGGCGGTTTCGGGCAGTCCGGGTACGGACGATCGAGCGGCGTCGAGGCGCTCTACGAGTATACGCAGGCCAAGAGTGTCTGGGTCGAAACTGCGGCCGAGCCTACGGTTTCGTTTGGATATGCGCCTGGTGTGCGCTGAAGAGGCTGGTAGTCAGAGGAGGCGAAGGTGATGGTGGGTCAAGTCATCGAAAGGTCGGCAGGATGGCGGATCGTCACCCCAAGCGATCTCCTGCTCGTCGTCGTAACGATCGCAGGATCGTCGATTATCGCCGAGTCTATCGGGAGCGTTTCGATCCCGGCCGGAGTGACAAGCGTTGCCCTATTCCCATTCCTCTGGGCGCTCCTGATCTGCGTTGCAGCGAGCATCGCTATGAAGTACTTCATGATCACTGGTCACGCCTATATCCGACCCCAGACCCTCGCATCCGACTTCGTTCAGATTGGCATTCTACTCTTTATCGCAAAGCTCGGTTTCATCGTGGGCACAAACGTCGCCAAGATCATCGAGGCGGGTCCAGTCCTGCTATTGCAAGAACTCGGCAATTTCTTTGGAACAGTATTGCTGGCGCTTCCGATTGCGCTACTCCTGGGGATTAAGCGTGAAGCCGTGGGCGCGACTTTCTCGGTTGGACGTGAACCCGGCGTAGCGATTATTGCAGACCGTTACGGTATGAACTCCGCCGAGGGCCGCGGCGTGCTCGCTGAATACGTGACCGGATCGGTTATCGGGGCTGCATTCATCGCTATCCTAGCGAGCCTCGTCGCTCAGACCGGCATCTTCTCGCCGACAGCACTGGGGATGGCAGCGGGAATTGGGTCTGGTAGCATGACGGCCGCAGCGGTCGGGGCGCTCTCGACGCACTTTCCGGCAAGCAAGGATCAGATCGCCGCTCTGGCTGCGGCGAGCAACCTGATCACGACCGTCGTCGGCACATACATTCTAGTAGTCTTCTCATTGCCGATCTCGAACTGGCTTTACGCCAAGCTGGAGCCGATTCTCAGCCGAAATCACAGGACTATCATCATCGAGAACGAGGCCAACATTGCCGCCGCTCTCGGCGAAATGCATCGGGGGGCTAACCTCCCGAGCTGGAGCGTTGCGCTCGCCGTCCTCCTGACAGCCGGCATAGCGCTGGCAGGGAATTATATTGCAACGAAGGCGGCCACCGCAGAGGCCCTAGTTGGGATGATCGTCATCGTGGCCTGCGTGGGCTTGGGATTGGGTCTAGCCGCGGTGACGGCTACCTGGAAGATCCCGGCGCTGATCTGGGTATCGCTCGCCGCTGCCGTTGTCGCTCTACCGATCTCGCCGGTTTCGGCGATCCTTATCCCGTATGTTGCCAAGGTAGGCCTCCTACCGCTCGTGACGCCGGTGCTAGCTTATGCGGGTCTCTCTCTTGCCAAAGATTTCCCAGTACTGAAGGCTTTGGGATGGCGGATCGTCGTCGTGTCGTTGCTCGCCAATGCTGGAGCCTTCCTAGCCGGTGCAATCATCGCCCAAGCCTTCGGCGCTTGAGCAGCAGTCTCCTATTCGCAGAAGTAGGTCGCGTCGAGCCCCAGACGGCCTAGCGGACGTGCAACCCGACCCTCTTCTGTTTTCCCATGGCTCCAGAGCAAGGGGGGCACGCATCATGCGCATTGGCATACCGAAGGACGTCAAGAAGCACGAGCATCGAGTGGCACTCGTTCCGAATGTCATATCCGAGCTCACACGAGCCGGATATGAGGTCCTGGTCGAGAGAGGCGCTGGTATCGACGCGGGGTTTGCAGACGATTGCAGGCGGACCGGCGCGAGCTTAAGCACGGATGCTGCCGAGGTGTTTGGCGCGTCGGATATGATCGTGGAGGTCAAGGAGCCGCAGGCCGGCGAGCGAGTCAAAATCTGTTCGCATACCTTCACCTCGCGCCGGACCCTTATTAAATGCACGACCTATTGAAGTCCGGCGCAATGTGCTTCGCCTAGGGCGCGTCTGCAAAGCGAGGTAGCCAGAGCAGGATCATTGCAAGCGTGACCATCGCAAGGTAGCTGGCGGCACGCTTCTCGTAGCGGGTCGCCATGCGGCGGAACTGCTTCAGGCGGTTGATCAAGCGTTCGATCCTGTTTCGCTCGCGATAAGCCTCACGGTCGAACTCGGCGAGGCGACGCTGGTCCTTGCGGGTCGGGATCACGGGGGTAATCCGCCGCAGCCGGAGCCGCCGTCGAGCTGTCGGGCTTGAGTAGCCCTTGTCGCCTGCCACACGGCGGGGTCGGAAGCGCGGGCGGCCTGGCCCGGTTCTGCGGATTGCACCCTGGTCCAGAAGTGCCTCCAGAGCCATCTGCTCGTGACGCTCCCCGCCCGTCAGCACCGCCGTGATCGGGCGCCCGTTTCTATCTGCGCGTAGGTGCAATTTGGTCGAGAAGCCGCCTTGACTCCGGCCGAGGGCTTCGTCGTCACTCCCCATAACGTCGCCGATTTGGCGAGCTCCGGCGGCGTGCTGGTGGGCGCGAACGACTGTGGCATCGATGAAGTGCAGATCCCAGTTCACCTCACCGCGAGCGTCCGCTCGTGCCTGCAAGGCGGCGAGCACCCGACCCCATACGCCCGATGTCCGCCACCGATAGAACCGGCTCGACACCGTCCCAACCGGACCGTAGCGCTCGGGCATGTCGCGCCAAGGCGCGCCCGTGCGCAACACCCACAGAATGCCATTCAGGATCGTGCGGAGGTCATGGTTCGGCCGTCCCGTGCGCGGCCGCTCAGGTGGCAGAAGCGGCCACAGGTGCCGCCACTGCTCGTCGGTCAAGTCGTAACGTGTGGCTGTGCTCATCCGGGGGTCAGTGAGGCTAAAGCCTTGCCTGCCTTCTTCCGGCATGGCTCGGTCTCAATCAGCTACGCCGGTTGAAGAAGTTCCTTAGCTTTTCGGAACTCCCGGCACTTCATCAGTCCCGGCCAGACCACCAGCGAAGCCCGAGCTTGGGGCAGGAAGGCCGAGTTCAGGTCCAGCACCTCGGAATGCATCCCAGGATAGGGGCCCGGACCCGGGCGCAGCAGTGCGTCGACCGCGCCGCCAAAGAGATCCGCCACGTCATCGGTAGAGATCGCGCGCACGTAGGCAGGGGCACGCCCATCCCCTGCCAGTCTACCCAGCAGATGCTGGGGATCACTGGTCAGCAATGGGGAGATCCCCAGGCGCAGAACTCGCGCTGGTAATTCGGTCGTAATGGCGTCCACGGCTGCCGATAGGCGTTCCAGGGCGTCGCTGACGCTCGATAGTAGCGCCTCACCGTGACCCATCAGGACGAGGCTGCGATGGAGACGCTGGAACAAGGGTAGGCCGAGCACCTCCTCCAAGTGCTTGACCTGCTGGCTCACAGCTCCCGGCGTGACCGAGAGCTCCTGAGCCGCCAGCTTGAAACTGAGATGGCGGCCCGCAGCCTCGAAGGCACACAAGCCGTTGAGCGGGGGCAATCGATAACTCACGTACGGGCCTCGGCACGGAAGACAGGGGACGGTCAGGATAGAAAATCTAAGCCAAATGTCGAGAAACAATCGTTTGAGGATGATGACCGGATCGCGGCACAACATCTCATCCGAGCCTAGGAAAACCCGATGCAGCTTCGCCCGATCAACGCCAACACGGTACCGGCCCCGACGACAGGATACGTGCAAGCTCTTGAAATCGCTGGCCACGAGCGCATGCTCTTTATCAGTGGTCAGACACCTGTGGATACGAACGGCAACGTACCTGAGGGTTTCGAGGCACAGTGTAGGTTAGCTTGGCGCAACGTTGGGGCGCAGCTCGCGGCAGCCGGTATGACGCTCGACAATCTCGTCATGCATCGGACCTACTTGGCGGACCGTAGCTACGGTTTCGTGAACCGCTCCGTGCGCAACGAGGTCCTGGATGGTCGGAAGACGGCGTTGACGGTCGTCGTTGCCGGGATATTCGACGAGGCGTGGCTGGTCGAGATTGAGGCTGTTGCAGCTGCCTGACCAAACCCAACCCGACGAGTGGATTTGATGAAAGCCTTTGCAGACACACCCTAGGAGACTGTCACAGACAGCTTAGGTAGATTGCCGCTTCTGGCTCTCATGTCTGAGGTTGGCGGTAGTCTGTCTCCGCAGCTCGGAGCTGCAACGCTTCAGAACGCTGCAGGCGGGTGTGGCGTTCTACTCGGCGGCGTTCCGGGTGTTCACCCTGGCAACGTACTGATCCTGGGGCGGCGTCTCCGGCACTCACGCTGCAAAGATCGCTTTGGGCATGGCGCGGCAGTGACAGTCGTCGACCGCAGCCACGACGCGGTCGAATGTATCGGCAATCAGTTCGGCGGAGCCTCGCGTACCTTCTTCGACCGGCGACATAATAGCAGAAGAGTTGAGGCATGCGGACCTCGTGATCGCGACCGTACTCATTCAAGGCGCTGATTGGCATCCCGTCCCGACATGCGCCCTAGTGAGCGCAACGACTCCAGCTGGACGCTCATGGCACGAAAGAGCATATAATCGCGAGGTCTCAACTACGAGAACACATCGCGATCAACTGAGGCGAGGGCCGCAACGTTGAGATAGTCAATGATGGTCTAATGATAGGCAAGAGGCATCTTCGACGCGCCGCGACCGGCACCTGGACTGCTTCTCTCCAGACTCGGTTTCGATGGAGGATCGAGAGAGCCGGCTTTTGTCAGACTCGGACCTGCATGCGTACACCTATGCTTTGGGGGTGGACCTCAGTTGTCGAGGGGTCAACCCGGTTCGGCCCACAGGCCACAAGAAGCACGCGTTAGACTGGCACAATCTTCGTGAAGCCGCGGAGCGGGTTTTTCCTCCCGGCTATTCAAAGATCGATAGCAATCTGCTCGTCTCTGGACCGCCTGCGTTTCACGGCGCTCTCCCGCTTGGAGTCAGAGTGCCTGGGAAAGCTGCGATCAGCCCAGACCGACTCAGAGGGTCAGGACGGTCAAGTCATTGGCAATTTGTAAGCCAAACGGACCGGACGGCTTAACTTTCCTGCCATCGAAGATAGATATATAAATGTGTCTGCTTTGACAGATCGTTAGTTAAGCTGCACAGCTGCAGATAATGGCGTCTGAAGGTGTAACATGGATCTCGCAAGACTTCGCACACTGGGGGAACTCTCGCGCAGAAAGACGATGACGGCCGTTGCGGACGCTCTCCTCATCTCTCCTTCGGCCGTATCGCAGCAGATCACTCTTTTAGAAGATGAACTTGGCGTCGAACTCGTGGAACGCCGGGGGCGTGGCGTGCGGCTCAGCCCAGCCGGCGAACGCCTTGTCGTGCACGTCGATCGCATCATTGGCCTCTTGGAAGAGGCAAGGACAGATATGGCCGAGTTCAAGGGAGTTGTTACGGGAGAGTTGCGCGTTGCCGCTTTCCCATCCGTCGCGGCGGAGTTGGTTCCGAATTTAATGAAGCTGCTTGCTGAACGGCATCCAGAGCTTGTAGTCACGTTCGAGGAACTTGAGCCGCAAGAGAGCTTGGCGGCATTACGGGCGTGGCAAGCGGATGTCGCCTTGATCGATGACCTCACGACAGTAGCGCTGCCAGAAGCAACGGTTCAAACGAGGCGAATTCTTGATGACCAACTATATGTGATGCTTCCCCTGTCGCATGCTCTGGCCAAGCAAGAGCTGATTGGCTTGAGCGATCTCAGGGGAGAGCGGTGGGCTCTCGACAATGCATCTAACACATATTCCGAGATTATCGTTCGGGCTTGTCGCGAGGCCGGCTTCGTTCCCGTCATTAACGGTCACTGTCAAGGGTTTGAGGTTGTTCGTGCACTCGTGGAAAGTGGATGTTCAGTGTCAATCCAACCTGGACTGCGGGTGCGAAAGTACCACAAGTATGTATGCATCAAAGAGATCACACCCGTTATCCACCGACGAATACTGGTAGCTAACCGCAGAAGCGAAGAGAGAAAGCCATCTGTGGCCGCATTCCTTTGTGCACTAGAATCTATAGTACAGTCATTGAAAACACAGGAACTCTCTTTTAAGTGACATTATGCTATGATCCGCCGCCAGTGAGGTCGTCCGCTTATAGGCCCGACCTGTTCTACTGTGACTGCGCAACTGACGTCTTCCCGCTTCTCACAGCCGACACGACTGAATAATCGCGGCTTGCCATGCGTGTTCTGCTCACCGGTTCGTCAGGCTGGCTGGGCCGCTTCTTGGCACCTATGCTCCGCGGTGAGGGTCACCTGGTCATCAGTTCGGGCATCTGACCGGGAGTTGACACGGACGTTATCGGCAGCATTGCAGACAGGCCCGCTCCTCAAGAGCGTTTTCGCCGACCACGGCATCACTGCGGGCGTTCGCGCCGTCGCGCTCCGCAAGCCCGACATCGCGCGATAGCCGACCCGTCCGACATCAGCAGTGAGTACGTTCGACCAGTATGAAATCCCATGCAGATGGAGGCCATCAGGCTAGAACATGCGGCGGGCATCGGGGAAGAGCGAAATCCACCATGCCATGCGGGCTTGTGGCATCCGCAGTGGGAGGCTGCCTTCGTGCTTCCGCCAGACAACAATGGGCAGCCGCTGGAGCACACTGTGGATCTCGTGACGGTAGCGCCCGGCTATCTCCCAGCCGATTACGCATTCCAGCTCGCGCAAGGTCAGTGCAGAGACCTTCGACGGATCGGCGTCGCCGCGCTCCGTTAGATTGCTTCCGGTCGAGCCCGGCAAGTGTCAGCAGACACTTTGGACTGAGAATTTGCTGGTCCGGATGGCCTTGGGCATGACATGTGAGGCCGCAAGCTCTTCGTGTTCTCGTTCTGAGGTATCCCCCTAATTGGCCGGACAGGGCCTCGCACTTATGGAAGTGTGGTGCAGATGGTCCACCGTATGACTGGTTCCCAGTCAGCGTGCACAACAGGCCGTCGAAGGCCTTCAGCTGACTTTAGCTGACAAGCTTTAGCAACCTTGTCACCCCCATTGACGATTGTGTCCTCGTATTCCACTGTGCCATAACAAGAGTTTTTATTGCGCAATTGTGGAACATTCGGAGGATCGCCATGAAGCTCGCGAAGGCGTTGGTGCTATCGGCTCTCGTGCTCGGGGCCGGACCAGCCCTGGCCCAGCAGAAGGGCGGCGTCGTGAACGTCGCCACGGTCGGCGAGCCTCCGACCCTTGACCCGATGGTCTCGACCGCCGATCTCGTCGGCATCATCACGCAGCATTTCTTCGAGACGCTCTTTACCTTCGATAAGAACTGGAAGGTGACGCCCCTGCTCGCCGAGAGCATGCCGGAGATCACGGACGAGGGGAAGGTCTACACGATCAAGCTCCGCCAAGGGGTGACCTTCCACGACGGGTCAGCGATGGACTCGGCGGATGTGGTCGCCTCCCTTAAGCGCTGGACCGAGCTCGCCTCCCGCGGCAAGCAGACCGGCGGTAACATCGACAAGATCGAAGCAGTGGACGCCTCGACGGTTCGTGTCTCGCTGAAGGCCCCCTACGCGCCGCTCTTAGCGCTTCTCTCCTTCAACAATGCAGCCGCGGTGATCATGCCGTCGGAAAAACTCGAGAACCCCCTCAAGGAGCCGGTCGGCACGGGGCCCTACAAGCTGAAAGAACGCAAGCCCGATCAGTACATCCAGCTCGTCCGACACGAGGGCTACAAGTCTCGTGCAGGCGAGCCGGACGGCTATGGCGGTGCCCGCAAACAGATCCTTGACGAAATCCGCTTCGTCCCGGTGCCGGATCCCAACACCCGCGTCGAGGGTGCGATCTCGGGCCAGTACGATTATGTAGACGCCCTGCCCGTGGAAGCTTTCGATCGCCTCAAGGGCCAGAAAGCCACCGAGCCGGTGCTCATGAAGCCGTTCGGCTGGCCGGTCTTCGTCATGAACACGAAGCAGGGGCTCATGGCGAACCAGGACGCCCGCACCGCGGTGCGTACAGCCCTGAGCATGGAGGACATGATGGCGGCCGCCTTCGGCAACACGGAATTCTATGGGCTCAACGCCTCCATGTATCCGAAGGACTACGTCTGGCATACGGCCGCCGGCACGGAGGGCGGCTATAACGTGGCCGATCCCGACAAGGCCAAGGCACTGCTCAAGAAGGCGAACTACGACGGCAAGCCGCTGCGCATCCTCACGAGCCGGCAATACGAGTTCCACTACAAGATGGCACAGGTGGCGAGCGAGTATCTCAAGCAGGCCGGTATGGCCGTGGACATGCAGGTGGTGGATTGGGCAACCCTGACCCAGCGCCGCACGGACCCGGCCCTGTGGGACATCTACATCACCCACAGCCCGTTCCTGCCGGAGCCGGCCCTGATCGGTCTCCTCTCCGAGAGCTCGCCCGGCTGGTGGTCGACGCCCGCCCGCAAGCAGGCCCTCGACGCTTTTAACAGCGAGGCGGACCCGCAGAAGCGCGTGGCGCTGTGGGCCGAGGTCCAGAAGGCGATCTATGCCGAGACGCCAAGCATCAAGATCGGCGACTTCAACGCCCTCTCGGCGAAGTCTCCGAAGCTCGACGGCGTCGTGCCGGCCCCGTGGCCCTACTTCTGGAATGCTACGATAAAGCAGTAGCAACCAACCCCAGGGGGCGCGACCACCGCGCCTCTTCCCCAAACGCCTCGCCGGACACCCATGGGTCGCTACATCCTGCAGCGCTTTCTCGGCATGCTGGCCGTGATGTTCGTGGTCGTCACGATCGTGTTCGTGATTGTCCGCGTGGCGCCGGGCGATCCGGCCGGCGTGATGCTCGGACCTGACGCCACCCCGGCGGACGTGGCGGCGCTCAGGGCGCGCCTCGGCCTCGATCAGCCGCTCCTCGTGCAATACGTGCTGTTCCTCGCCCAGCTCGCGCGGGGCGATCTCGGCGATTCCATCTTCCTCAACCAGCCAGTGCTGAGCGCCCTCGCGCAGCGGGCGGAGCCCACCTTCTTCCTCACCCTGTTCGCAATCTTGATTGCGAGCAGCATCGCGATCCCGATCGGGATCCTCTCGGCTTACCGGCGCGGCTCCCTGTTCGATCAGGCCACCACCACTGTCGCGATGCTGGCGGCTTCAATCCCGAGTTTCTGGCTTGGATTGCTCCTGATCCAATTCTTCGCCGTGCGGCTCGGCGTGCTGCCGGTCTCAGGCTACGGCGGTCCGGGCGCGAGCTTTCTCACCCGCCTCACCCACCTCGTTCTGCCCGCCATCGCGCTCGGCATCGTCTCATCGGCCCTGATCCTGCGCTTCACCCGCGCCAGCATGCTCGACGTTCTCGGGGACGATTACGTGCGCACCGCCCGCTCGAAAGGTATGGGCGAGTTCAGGGTGGTGATGAAGCATGCCTTCAAGAACGCGCTGATCCCGATCCTCACCGTACTGGGGCTCACGACGGCACTGCTCGTATCTGGTGCCGTTGTGACCGAGACCGTGTTCGGTCTCCCCGGCGTCGGCAGCCTTGTGGTGTCGGCGGTGCTGCGACGCGACTATCCCGTGATCCAGGGCGCGCTGCTTGTGATCGCGGCGCTCTACGTCCTCATCAACTTCCTCATCGACATGCTTTATCTCGCGATCGACCCGCGGGTGCGCTACTGATGGCGGCCGCAGCCTCCTCGGATGCCGGCCGTGTCAGCTTCCTCGCGACGCTGGCCCGCCGCCGCACGGTTTTGATCGGGCTCATCATCATCAGCCTCATCGCAGCTCTCGCCCTCCTGGCGCCGCTGATCACCCCCTACGCGCCGAACCGCCTGTCGATCATCAATCGCCTGAAGCCACCGAGCGCCGTGTACTGGTTCGGCACGGACGAGTTCGGCCGAGATGTTTTCACGCGCACGATCTATGCCGGGCGCCTCTCTCTTCTTGTGGGGGCCTGCGTCGTTGTCTTCGCGGCTGTGGTTGGGATCACTCTTGGTCTCGTAGCCGGGTTCTTCCGCCGCCTCGACACACCGATCGCGCGGGTGATCGACGCCATGATGGCCTTCCCCGACATTCTCCTCGCGATCGCTCTCGTGGCTGCGCTGGGACCGTCTCTTGCCACGGTGATCGTCGCCCTTGGGATTGTTTACGCGCCGCGTCTGGCGCGGGTCGTGCGCGCCTCGACGCTGGTGATCCGAGAACTACCTTATGTAGAGGCTGCGCGAGCGCTCGGCGTGCCGACCTGGCGCATCATGACCCGCCACGTGCTGCGCAACCTTGTCTCCCCCATCCTCGTCCAAGCGACCTTCATCTTCGCCTATGCCATGTTGGCAGAAGCGGGTCTCTCGTTTCTTGGGCTCGGGGTCAACCCGGAGGTCCCGACCTGGGGCACGATGATCGCGGCCGGCCGGCAATATGTCGGCAAAGCCGATTGGATGACCCTGTTCCCGGGGATTGCGATCGTCCTCGCCGTCCTGTCACTGCAGATGGTCGGCGACGGCCTGCGCGACCTGCTCGATCCCCGTCTCCGCAAGGACCTCTAGCTGCATGATCCACCCCTCCTCTGCTGCGAACGCTCCGCTCTTGCTCCGCCGCATGAAACCGGTCGCCTTCGGTGCGGGTATGCCCGATGGGCCCGTGGACGTGCTGGTCGCGGCGGGTGGCCTGATCGAAGCGGTCGGTCGCGATCTACAGGCGCCCGCCGATGCTAGGACGGTGGACGGCAACGGCGCGTTCCTTTCACCAGGTTGGGTCGATCTCCATACGCATGTCTGGTACGGCGGCACCGATATCTCGATCCGCCCCTCGATCTGCGGTGTCGAGCGCGGCGTCACCACGGTCGTGGATGCGGGCTCTGCGGGGGAGGCCAATTTCCACGGATTTCGCGAGTTCATCATCGAGCCCGCCCGGGAGCGGATCCGCGCCTTTCTCAACATCGGCTCCATCGGGCTCGTGAACTGCAACAAAGTCAGCGAGCTCATCGATATCCGCTCCATCGACATCGACCGCACGCTGGCCTGCGTCGAGGCCAACCGGGACGTCATTATCGGGATCAAGGTGCGGGCAAGCCATGTGATCCTCGGCTCCTGGGGCATCACGCCCGTGAAGGTCGCCAAGAAGGTGGCGAAGATCCTGAAACTGCCCCTGATGGTGCATGTGGGGGAGCCACCTCCGCTCTATGACGAGGTGCTCGAGATCCTCACGCCAGGTGACGTCGTCACGCATTGCTTCAACGGCAAGGCCGGCGGCAGCATCATTGAGGACGAAGATCTCTTCATCTTGGCTGAGCGCTGCGCCCAAGAGGGGATCCGCCTCGACGTCGGCCATGGCGGAGCGTCCTTCTCATTCCGGGTCGCGGAGGTCGCCATCGCCCGCGGGCTGCTGCCGTTCTCGATCTCGACCGACCTGCACAACCGGTCCCTTGACAGCCCGGTCTGGGACCTCGGCACCACCATGTCGAAGTTGCTCGCCGTCGGCATGCCGTTCGAGGCTGTGATGGAGGCCGCGACCTTGGCGCCCATGTCCGTCATCGGCTTGTCTGCGCAGAACCTGCTCGCACCTGGAACGCGGGCGGAGTTCACCGTTTTCGAGGTTCGCGACAGCGACGTCACAACCCGCGACTCGATGGGATACGAGGCGCATCTCGACCGCATGATCGAGCCGCGCTGGACGGTGCTCGGGTCGGAGGCGATCGAGGCGAGCCCCTACCAGGCGAGACGCCCCTCGGTCCTCTCCTCGCAGGAAGCATGCCCCCATTGCGGATGGGTCAAGGCGCGATGAAGGCGCCGACGGCCGACGCGGCTTTGCCGGGTGCTAACGCCGCTCCCACGCCACTTTCGGCCGACATGGTGCTCGAGGTTCGGGACCTTAAGACCTACTTCGAGCTCGGACGCCGGATTGTGCGGTCCGTCGATGGAGTGAGCTTCAGCGTGCATCGCGGCAAGACCGTCGCGGTGGTCGGTGAATCGGGGTCGGGCAAGTCGGTCACCAGCCTGTCCATCATGCGCCTGCTCGCGCCTCCAGGCCGGATTGTTGACGGCGAGATCCGCTACCGACCCAGCGATGGCCGCGTGCTCGATCTTGTGCGCCTGCCCGAACGTACCATGCGGGGTATTCGCGGGCGCGAGATCGCGATGATTTTCCAGGAGCCGATGACGAGCCTCAACCCGCTCTTCACCGTGGGCGATCAGATCGTGGAGATGATCCGCTTGCATGAGCCCGTCTCCCGAGCGGCGGCCCGGGCGCGGGCACGAGCCATGCTCGATCTGGTCGAAATCCCTGCGGCTGAGCGGCGGCTCGATGACTATCCGCATCAGTTGTCAGGCGGCATGCGCCAGCGCGCCATGATCGCGCTCGCTCTTGCCTGCAATCCAAAGCTCCTCATCGCCGACGAGCCCACGACCGCGCTCGACGTGACCATCCAGGCCCAAATTCTCGACCTGCTGCGCCGGCTGCAGGACGAGATCGGCATGAGCATCTTGTTCATCACGCACAACCTCGGGGTGGTCGCAGAGATCGCTCATCAAGTGGTGGTGATGTATGCGGGCCGCGTGGTCGAGGCGGCGCCCGTCCAGCGTCTGTTCGATCACCAGAAGCACCCCTACACGCGGGGCCTCCTGGCCTGCATTCCGAACGCTGCCCGGGATCGCACGGCCGCTGGCGAGCGCCTGCGGTTGAACCCCATTCCAGGCTCTGTGCCCAGCGTCTCGGCCCTGCCGCCCGGATGCAGCTTCGCGCCGCGCTGCCCGTTCCGCATCGAACGCTGCGCCGAGAATCCGCCGCTGCTCGAGGCTGAGCACGCCCATCTCAGCCGCTGCTGGAGGCACGAGGTGCTATGAGCGCCCAGCCTCAACCGACTTCTTCAAGCGAAGCGCTGCTCCAGGTTGAGGGGCTCACCAAACATTTTCCGACCCGCGGCGGAACCGTGAAGGCCGTGGAGGATGTGAGCTTCGCGGTCCGCCGCGGCACCATCGTGGGTCTTGTGGGCGAGTCGGGCTCCGGCAAGACCACCGCCGGGCGCTGCACCTTGCGGCTCGTGGAGCCCTCGGCCGGCCGCATTCTCTTCGACGGGGTCGATCTCCGTATGCTCCCGGAACGTGCCATGCGGGCCTACCGCCGGCGATTGCAGATCGTCTTCCAGGACCCGTATTCGAGCCTTAACCCGCGGCTGCGGATCGAGGATATTGTCGGCGAGGCAATCGACACCCATGGCCTCGCGCGGGGGAGTGCCCGAAAGGAGCGCATCGCAGAACTGCTGGTGCAGGTCGGCCTCGATCCCGAGCATGCCCGTCGCTTCCCGCATGAGTTCTCCGGCGGCCAGCGCCAGCGCATCGGCATCGCGCGGGCGCTTGCGGTGGAGCCCGACTTCATCGTGGCGGACGAGCCGGTCTCCGCGCTCGACGTGTCGGTTCAAGCCCAGGTGCTCAACCTGATCCAAGACCTGCAGCAGGCCCTCGGGCTTACCATGCTATTTATCGCCCACGACCTGTCCGTGGTTGAGTACCTGTGTGACGATATCGTCGTGATGTATCTCGGGCGGGTAATGGAGCGCGGCCCGAGCCGCCTCGTCTACGCCCAGCCGCGCCACCCCTACACTCAGGCGCTGCTCTCCGCCGTGCCGGTGCCCAACCCAGCGGCCGCTCGGCAGCGGATTGTGCTTCAGGGCGATATCCCGAGCCCTATCCATCCGCCCTCCGGCTGCGTCTTTCGCACCCGTTGTCCCTATGCCACCGAGGCCTGTTCCGAGGTTGCGCCCCCGCTCGATGCGGTCGGGCCTAACCATCACGTCGCCTGTATCCGGCGGGACGACGCTCCGGTCCTGCAGGGAAGCCTCGCGACGCGCAACCCCGCGCAACATCCGGCGGCCCTCGAATGAGGCGCCTGCACCGCAATCTCTTCGCTCGTGAGGAACTGCCCATGAACCAAGCCGGCTATCCTGAGGGCTCCACCCCTTACGAGCGTCTTGCTTCGCTCGGCCTTTCCCTACCCCCTGCTCCGACGCCGGTGGCTAACTATGTCACGTCAGTGCGCGACGGCAGCCTCTTGTTTCTATCAGGGCAGGGCCCGCGCGAGGCCGATGGACGCCTCCACACTGGTAAGGTTGGAGCAGATGTCGGTATCGATGAGGCCTATGCCCATGCCCGGCTGACTGGACTCAATCTCCTCGCCATCATGCACCATGCGCTGGGTGATCTCGCCCGCGTCCGACGCGTTGTGAAGCTGCTCGGTATGGTGAATGCCGTTCCCACGTTCGGCGAGCATCCCAGTGTCATCAACGGCTGCTCCGACCTGTTCGTCGCGGTCCTCGGCAGCAACGGCCAGCACGCGCGCTCGGCGGTCGGCATGGGATCGCTCCCGAACAACATCACGGTCGAGATCGAAGCGATTGTCGCGGTCGCCGATTAGGCCGATGCGAGCCGCCGCGTTCCATCGCTACTCAAGCGCGGCCGAGGGCGGCCTCTATCCGAGCCGCGGCGGCCTGGACGGCGCCCGCGTAGCGGTCCTGCGCCTGCGCAGCCTTGGGCTCCGGGAGCACGACGGAGATCGTGGCGATGCAGGCGTCGGCTTGGTCCCGAATCGGAGCTGCGACGCAGGCTACCGAGAAGTCCGACTCGCTGATCTGGATCGACAGCCGCTCGGCGAGCGCCGCTGCGGCGGCAGCCGACAATACGGCGGCATTGGTCTCCGCGCGGCCGGTCGGCGATCGCCGCGCGGAGCGGCGGAAGAGCGCGAGGCGATCGTCGGCTGGCAGATGCCCGACGAGAAGCCGGCCCGACGCGGTCCAGTTGAGCGGCACGCGGGTCCCGACCCGCGAGGTGACGCGGAAATGGCCCGGCCCCTCCGACATCGCCAACACCACCATATGGTCGCCGTCGCGGCCACAGATCTGCACGGTCTCCTCTACCTCGCGGCTGAGTGCGTGCATCTCGTGCGTGGCGACATCGAGGAAGTCGAGGGAGCGCGCATAGGCCAAACCATAATGGTAGAGCCGAGCCCCGAGCCACACAGCTCCGTCGGCGCGGCGGCTCAGCAGACCCTTTTCGACAAGATCGTCGATTACCGCATAGGCTGTCGAGAGTGGCGCGCCGATCGCCCTGGCGATCGCATAGGGACCCGCTGGCGTGCCGGTCTCCTGGAGATGGTCGAGAACCTGGAGCGCGCGGTCGATGCCGCTCACCCGGGATCGGCCCGATTGAGAACCGGCTCCAAGCCTGTGGGCGGGTGTGGAGGCATCCATCCTCTGGCCTTTCCATCGGGCAACGAGCTGCCCGTGTTGTTATCGCTAACGTTATAGCACCACCCCTTCCCGAACAATGGAACAGGCAGCCCTCCTATGAGCCAGATCGACATCCGTGAACGCCTCGGACTGCGTCCAATCATCAACGTCTCGGGCACTATGACCTCACTTGGCGCCTCCATCGTGGTGCCGGAGGCCGTCGTCGCCGTAACGGCGGTCCTGCCGCAATTTGTCGAGATCAACGACCTGCAGAAGAAGGCGAGCACGGTGATCGCCCGCCTCTGTGGTACGGAGGCCGGGTTCGTGACGGCGTCGTGCGCCGCCGGTATCACTCTCGCTGCCGCGGGAGCCATGACGGGACCGAACCTCGGTGCGATCGAGCGGTTGCCGGACACCCTGGGCCTCAAGAACGAGGTCCTGATCCAGATGGGTCACATGGTCGGCTACGGCGCGCCGGTCGAGCAGGGTGTTCGACTTTCAGGCGCGCGGGTCGTGCCCATCGGGCAGGCCACGCATGCGCGGCGCTACCAGCTCGAAAGCGCTATCACGGAGCGCACTGCAGCGGCCCTCTATGTGGTCTCCCATCACACGGTGCAGTTCGGGCTCATTCCCCTCGAAGAATTCGTCGAGGCCTGCCACGCGCGCGGCGTTCCGGTGATCGTCGATGCGGCCTCGGAATACGACCTCAAAGGCTTCCTCGCGGCGGGCGCTGACATTGCGCTCTACTCGGCGCACAAGTTCCTTGGCGGTCCGACTGCCGGCATCGTGGCCGGGCGCAAGGATCTCGTCCGCGCCGCCTACCTGCAGAACTCTGGCATCGGGCGCGGCATGAAAGTTGGCAAGGAGGGCATAGTTGGCACCATCGCAGCGCTGCAGGCCTGGGAAACCCGCGACCACGCTGCCGTTCGCGCACGGGAGACGAGTGCCCTCACCCTGTGGCACCACACCCTTTCCGATTGGCCTGGCGTAAACGCCACCATCGTGCCGGATCCGACCAACAATCCCCTCGAACGTCTCCAGGTTAGCCTCGAACCATCGGCCGCCCACATCACGGCTTGGGATCTTGCAGACGCGCTAGCAGCTGGCCAGCCACCTGTCATCGTACGCGACCACGAGGTGGAACACGGATTCTTCTATCTGGACCCCTGCAACCTTCATCCCGGCGAGGAGACGATCGTAGCTGAGCGCCTAGTGGCTGAACTGGAGCTCGCTCGGCAATCGAACGAAATCATCGCGACGCCCTTAGAGCGACGACGGAACCGCGGCGCGGAGGCGTTAATGCGATGGCCCGTGTGAGTGTCATTCGCCAGCTTTTTTGTGCCTTTCCCGAAACCAGGCGCAGCTATCTGCGGAGACTTAGTTTGCATCCCCTCAGCTCCACCAAGCAGTCCACCGCGAATGGCTGCCTTTCCCCAATTGCGAATAGCGTCGGGTTTCCGGGTAGTTAGAGCGGTTTCGGGTTAATCCGGTTCGTAACCAGCGGCTCTGAAGTAGTTGGCGCATTCCGTCGGCGTGAGGGCGTCCAGCACGAGGCCGATCCTAGCCCAGAGTGCATCGACGGTTCGCTCGGCTGCCTTGCGCAGGAGCGCCTTGAGCTTGGCGAACGCATTCTCAATCGGGTTGAAGTCAGGGCTGTAGGGCGGGAGATAGAGGAGGCGAGCTCCGACAGCTTCAAGAGCCCGTCGGACTGCCGGCCCCTTGTGGCTGGAGAGGTTGTCCATGACGACAACGTCGCCCGGACGGAGCTCCGGCACGAGTACCTGGTCGGCATAAGCCTGGAACGCATCCCAGTTGATCGGGCCATCAATGACAAAAGGCGCCACAATCCCGTCGACGCGCAGGCCCGCCACGAAGGTTGTCGTCTTCCAGTGACCGTGAGGGATGCCGGCGCGCAGGCATTTTCCTTTGGGAGCCCGCCCGCGCAGCCGAGCCACGTTGGTCGAGGTCCAGGTCTCGTCAATGAAGACGAGGAGGGCCGGGTCGAGATCGAGCTGGCCATTGAACCAAGCCTCGCGCCGTCTCAGGACGTCTGGGCGGTCCTGTTCGGACGCGTGGGCGGTCATTTTTTGAACGTCAGGCCCGCCCGGTCCAGAAAGGACCAGATCGTGCCGGTGGACGCCGATACGTCGGTCTCGTTCCGCAGCCGCTCCCGCATCTCGGCGATGGTGATGTCGGGCTCGGCCTCGATGAGGCCCAGCAGGTAGTCCCGGTGCGGATCGAGCTTCGAGCGCCTGGGCTTTCCCTGCTTGCGGGCGCTCCGCTCGCCCTCACGCGCCCCGCGAACCCACACAACCGCCGTCGCCACTCCAATCCCGAACCGCTCAGCCGCCGCTCGTGCCGATGTGCTGGCGTCGATCACCCGATCCCGCAGATCCTGGCTATACGCTGTCGCCATTCTGACCTCCGCCACTCCGTGACAGAGGACTCGCACGCCTCAGACCAGCCGTGAATCCCGCTCCGACTCGAAATCAGCTGAACATGCTCTAGCGCGCCGGGAGCCGGTCTGCCGCCCCTGCTTCTACCTTTCTGCCGCGGCATTTGCAGGCGTCTTGCCCTGCCCGTCTGCCGGGGCTTTGCGCTTCTTCCTGAGGGCCGCCCTTCCGCGCTCATGCAGACCCGTTTGGGCTCGCTGCGAGACGGGTTCGACTGTGCAGGTCCGTTCGGAGGCGGCGTCCAACCATCGCCGGACCTGCTCCCCGATCCAGCAACACGTTCCAGGGCGACCCTAACGTCACCTTAGGATGTAAGGTGCCATGCGTCAGTAGATCCCACCCTTCTGAGCTGGCTCGGGTGTCCTTCGGATCAGTCGCAACATCTGAATCTGGCCGAAGGCGGTCCGACAGTTTTCGGACTCACATAGTGGAATTGGCCTGACCGGGCTTTTGGACCGGGCTCAGTGAGACGACTACATGGCGGCTGGTGTGGGTAGCTGCCGCACGTTGGCCTGCAGGGTGACAGGGGCAGGTGGCCGGTGGCCCAAGGAGGAGTGAGGTCGCACCCTGTTGCAGTGGCTCTTCTATGCGCCGATCACGACCTGCGCCTCCCGTAAGCTGTAGAAGATCTCCCGCTTCAGGCACTCGTCCTGGAGCTCTGTTCGGAGAACTCAGCCTCTTTAGCTAAGCCAGCGCCAGGCTCTTGCCTTGCGCTATCTGGATCTCGATCTGCCGCAGCTTCGCCACAAAGGGCTCCGCACTCCAGTTCCTCCGTCTCGCCATCCAAGGCTCCTTCAGTCCAGGTTGATCCTCTCAGTCAACCCGGTCCAAATCGAGCCAGTCAGGTCAAAGCCCAGAAGATGCAAACTCTGAGCCAGCTCACAGGCGGCATCGCCCACGATTTCAACAACCTGCTGGTCGTGATCCTCGGCAATGCCGAGGTGTTCGTGGACGAACTCGTCACGCCGCCCCAAAGGAGGCTTGCCGATCAGATCCTTGGTGCCGCAGAGCGCGCCACTGATTTGACCTAGAAGCTTCTCGCCTTCGGCCGCAAGCAGACGCTACTACTTCAGCGGCTGGATCTCTCGGAGGTCGTGTCAGAGATGCGGCCCATCCTGAAGAGAACACTGCGGGAGCACATAGAGCTACGCTTCGACATGTCGCTCAGGAGTATGTGGGGCCGGCCGCACTCTCCTCGTGAGTGCTGTACGCAACCTGGCAATCAATGCTCGAGACGCGATGAGGGGTGGTGGCCAACTGACGAGCACAGCAGGGCTGAGAAGCGCTGGACTCGGTGAGGATCACTTAAAGCCAGGAGCGCCGGTGGCCTTTGTATCCGTATCCGACACCGGCATTGGGGTGGCGCCTGAGGTCGTAGAGCGTGCCTTCGAGCCTTTCTTTAGCACCAAAGGTGTTGGCGAGGGCTCTGGCCTGGGGCTGGCAATGGTTTACGGCTTTACCAAGCAGTCTGGCGGGTATGTTGCGATTCAAAGAGCCGTTGGACGGGGTACGACCGTGAGCATCGTTCTTCGCGTCGCGTACGCCGAGCCGCAGCCCTAACTTCGATCAACCGCCCAAGCACCGTCGATCTCAAGGAGGGTCGACATCACGAAAGTGCGGCTTCGCTCGAGGTGATCCCGCGCCGCTTCGGCTGCCATGTCGGCATTGCCAGCCTCGAAGGCCTCGATGATCGCTGTATGATCGCCAAGATCCTTGATCTTGCGTGCGCGTGCCTCCACTGAGATCCCTGGCCCGAACTGTGCCAGATGTAAAATGCGATCCACTTCATCGATCAGCCGAGAGATGAACGACGCGAGAGTTCGGTTGCCGGATGCTTCTGCGATCATCACGTGAAACTCGCGGTTTGACCGCACAAAATCGATTGTTCGAGCAGGGTCGCCTGCAGTGGGGTACGGCCGCTGGGACTCCCGCAGCAGCTTCGGATCAATCCGACCAACTGCCATCCTCGTAGCGAGCGGCTCGAGCGCAAAGCGGACGACGAGGTTATCTTGGACGCTCCTCAGCGTGATAGGAGCGACGATGAACCCGCGCCGAGCGAGAGATCGAACGAGCCCTTCTTGGCGCAGACGCGTCAACCCGGAACGAATGGGGGCTCGACCAAGCCCATAGCGCGTAGCAAGTTGCGCCTCGGTAATTTCGGCACCCGGGCGGAGCACCCCCAGGATGATGTCGCGACGAATGCTCCCGTACGCCTGCTCCCCAAGCTCACTCGATGGGGCGGGGTCGGTTGCAAGATCATCCATGAACATCCTCAACGCCCCCGACACCGGCGCAGCTTAAGACTAGTGGTTGCTCGCCTTCCAGCATCTCTTTGAATGAGACCGCTTGACAGTGCGAGTGCTGTCCTGCTTTCCTTACTGACATTTCAGAGGGATTTCAATGCAGGCAGCCGCAGCCCCAAGGCCACTACTCCACCCCGCAGAGGCCGTGGCCAAGCCGAAGAAGGCGCGATCACTCGACCATGTGGTCGCCATCGCTACCGACCTCGAGGGCGTTCGATCCATGTATTCGGCGATGGGCTTCCACGTCCTGCCAATCATGCGCCACATCGAAATCGGCACGTCGAACACGCTGATCCAGTTTCAGAACACCTACTTGGAGTTCGTAGCTGACATCGACCGCGGTCCCCGCTTTCTCAGTGACCGCGTTCTACCGCGTCTCAAGGTCGGCCCCGGCCTTATCATGCTTAGCCTGACTTCTGATGGCCTCTCGCAGGACTGCAAGGCACTCGTAGGTCAAGGTATTGCGACCGATCCAATCCTGAATGCTCGCCGGGCCGTCCAGATGCCCGACGGGTCTGAGACGGAGACCGACAGCTCGTCTACCTACACCTGGAATCCCGAGGGAAACCTTCTCTCCTTGTTTCTGTCGGAGCACCGCCGCCGCTCGGCGATCTGGATCCCCGAGTACCAGAAGCATGCCAATCAGGCGTCGGACGTTGTGGCGATTACCTATGCCGTAGATGGGGATCCACACGTGCACGCAACTTACTTCTCCGCCATGCTCGGCTCACCACCTCAGCGCTCCGCTCCAGGAGAGCTGGTCTTCCTCACTCCGCGCGGCGAGCGGATTGAGCTCGTCAACCGCGCTGCCTTGGCGCGCCGGTTTGAGGATGCGCAAAACGTTCAGATCAGTGCGAGCGGCCAGGGTTATGCGCTGACCCTTCGCGTTGCAGATTTCGCCGAGGTGCAACGCATCCTCGATCTCAACCATGTCGCCCACAGGGCCAAGCAGAACCAAATCGTCGTTCCTGCCGCGTCCGCGGCCGGGATCGTGCTGGCCTTCACGACCGAGCCAGCCTGAAGTCGTATTTAAGGGCACCAGAGCCTCCACACAGGGGAGAACCACCATGAAGACCTGCTTACGCTTAGCTGCAGCAGCCGGTGCTGCTCTGGTCATGAGTTGCTTTGCTCAGGCCGCTATTTCTCAAGAGAGGCTCGTGGTCGGCTTCCCGCTGACGCCACTTTCCGTTCAATTCGCCTATTTTGCATTTGGCGAGGAACTCGGCTTTTTCAAAGAAGAGAACCTCAAGCTAGAATACAGCTTGGTGAATGGTACCGCAGTGCTGTTACCACAGATCGCATCAGGTCAAGTTCATCTCGGGATTGCTAACCCAGACCTTACTCTCGTCGCTGCCGCAAAGGGTGAGCCCCTCCCGATTACCTTCGTGATGAACTGGTTGCGAAGCCACGGATACGAGTTCGTGGTCGCCGATAAGAGCCCCATCAAGGAACTCGCCGATCTCAAGGGTAAGAAGCTGGGCGTCGGCGGATTGACGTGGGGCAACATCCCGATGTCCCGCGCAATGTTGAACGACCTTGGTATCGCCTGGAGCAAGGACGTCGAAGTGCTCCCCGTCGGCATAGGGCCAGCCGCTTGGCGGCGACTCGACACAGGCGAGGTCGACGCCCTCAACCTGTTCGTCTCTCAGCACGCTGCGATGGAGCAGTCCGGGATCAAAATCCGGCGCCTGACGCTGCCAGAGAAGTACCGCGTAATCTTTTCTAACGGTTGGGCTGGGAGTAACACGTTCGTCGAGAAAAACCCTCAATTGATCGCTGGCTTTGGACGAGCACTTTCCAAGTCGTGGGTTGCTTGCAAGACCAATGTGGAAGCTTGCGTCCGCGCACATTGGCGCCGGTACCCCGCTGAAGCGCCTGCTGTAGGCAAGGAAGCGGAGCAGATAGCCACCGACGTCAAGCGGGCCATGTTCGACGCCCGCATGATTGATGACTTCGAGCCTGGCAGCAACGGACAGTTTGGCCACTACACCAAGGATCTCTGGGTGCGCTACGTCGAGGTGATGCACGGGGCTGGCCAGCTCGCCTTGCCGAATGTCGACGTCGACAAGCTGTTTACGAACAGGTTCGTGCCGGAGTTCAATCGGTTCGACCGAGCTGCTGTCGAGGCAAAGGCGAAGACAGTCAACTGAGCCGGCAGATGGCCACCACCCAGCCCCTTGTAATTACCGGAGCGACTCTGATCACGCTCGATGGCGGTCAGGTCATTCCAGAGGGCTGGGTGGTGGTGCAAGACGGAGCCATTACCGGCATCGGCTCTGGATCTGTGACGTCGCCCGAGGGTGCAAGGGTTGTCGACGGGGTTGGTCTCTATTGTTTGCCCGGCCTTGTCGACATGCACGTGCATCTCGGATTTCCGGCGCTGCAGCATCCAGCGGGGTCGGCTGAACGTGAGCGGCTCTCCCAGGAAGCTCGGCTCGAGCTTTTGCTCTACCTCGCCCATGGCGTCACCACCGTGCGCAACATGTGGGGTGACCCTTTCCACTTACGCCTAGCGGCTGACGTGGAGGCTGGAAGGGTATTAGGCCCCCGAGTTCGATCAACCTCTCCGATTTTGGACGGCGCTCCCCCTGTTTGGCCAACGAGCCAGACCCTTCGGGATGCCGTTGAGGCCGAGCGGGTTGTGCAAGAGTACAGAAAGATCGGGTATGAGGCTGTGAAGGTTTACAATCACCTCCCCGCCACCGTGTACGAACACCTCGTACGCACAGCGCGCGATGCCCGGATTCCCGTCGTTGGCCATGTACCCTTCACCGTCGGCGTCTATGGAGCTCTAGCTGCGGGCCAGCGGTCGATCGAGCATTTCCGCGGCTACGACTTCGACCCTGAACATCCACCAGGCACATCTACGGCTAAGCCGCGCTTCAGCACTTGGGCCGATCTCAGGGGGGAGGACCTTCAAACCTTGGCGGCGCGCACCCTCGAAGCTGGTGTATGGAATTGTCCTACCTTAGTGACGGTGAGTGCTTGTGTTGGTCTCCTTGAGCATGGATCGGAAGCTTTGCCTCCGCCTGACGTACCCCTGCCGGCTGGCCTGAGAGCCCATATGCAGCAAGAAGTGCGTGAACCCGTCATTCCGGCAGAAAGCGCGCGCTATCTCGGTGCCTCACTGCCCAAGCAGCGCCTGCTCCTCAAGCTCCTACATGACGGGGGTGGCGGTCTCCTCGTAGGCACGGATGCTCCACTTTTAGGCCTCGTCCCCGGCGCCTCGCTTCATGCTGAGCTAAAGGAGTTCGTGGCCGCTGGGCTGACCCCATTGGAGGCTTTGAAGGCCTGCTGCACGGGCCCGAGCCGCTTCTATGAGGAACCCTACACCGGCATAATCCGAGCAGGGTATCGCGCTGATCTCATCCTCGTCGATGGTGATCCTCTTCGCGATATCGCGAATACCCGCAAAGTGGCTAGCGTCGTAGCCGCTGGCCGCTTCCATTCCCGTGACGCGCTGGCTGGTTACCTCGATTGTGTGCGGCGCAATCAACTCCCGGGCTATCACTGATGCAGCAGGCCAGCACGATGAGAATGGCAGGGCCGTCGGCTGCTGCTGCGGCCAGCAATGCTGCGGCCCAGCCAAACCATCTTAGCGTTCGTCACCTCGATCTTGTCTACGCGACCAGCCGGGGACCGCTTCCAGCTCTCCGGGACCTCACCTTTGGGATCAACAAGGGCGAGTTTGTCTCAATCCTCGGGCCGTCGGGCTGCGGGAAGTCTACACTCCTGAAGCTTGCCTCTGGTCTCATCGCACCTACAGCCGGGGAGATTTCGTTAGCAGGACGTCCTGTAAGTGGGCCACGTCCGGACGTCGGGATTGTCTTCCAGCAACCAACGTTGCTGCCGTGGCGCAACGTGCTCAACAACGTGCTCGTGCCCATCCGCGCCCGTCGCACCCCAAACCAAGATGACCGCCGGCAAGCCGAGGCCCTCCTAGCTTTAGTTGGGCTGGCACCCTTCGCAAAGCACTACCCACACGAACTTTCCGGCGGAATGCAGCAGCGTGTTGGACTAGCGCGCGGCCTCGTGCACGATCCCGAACTCCTTCTCATGGACGAGCCTTTTGCTGCTTTGGATGCCATGACCCGCGAGTCCATGATGGACGAACTGCAGCGCATTTGGCTCGCCGCACAGAAGTCGGTCCTCTTCATTACTCATTCTATCCCTGAGGCCGTTTACCTCTCCGACCGGGTCGTCGTCTTCGGGCCGCGACCGGCCCGTGTCTTGGACGAGCTCGTGATTGACCTGCCACGCCCCCGAACGGTCGACACAATGGCGACGCCAGCCTTCACGGAATATTCACACCACCTCCGGTCAATCTTCCGCAAGATGGAGCAGGGGCCCCAGACATGAGGCGGCTTTGGCATCATATCGAGGTCATTGTCTATCCCTTGGCGGCGCTCGCGCTGCTGATTGCCTTGTGGCACTGGCTGGTGGTCAGCGGCAGGGTTCCAACGTTCCTTCTCCCCTCCCCTCCGCGCGTCGTCACGTCAGTTGCTGGCGCTGTGACGGATGGAACGCTGAGCCGTCATCTCGCCTCGACGTTGCAAGCAGCTGGTGCGGGCTACTTGATCGGGACCTCGGTTGCTTTGCTCCTGGCCGCCTTGGTCGCTGAGTACAAGGTCGTCGAGCGCTTCCTTCTCCTTCACCTCATCGCGTTCCAGTCTATCCCTAAGGTGTCGATTGCGCCCTTGATCTTCCTCTGGGCTGGGTTCGGCCTTGGGGGCAAGGTCATCCTTGTGTCTCTGATCTGCTTCTTTCCAGTATTTGCAAATGCGCTTGCTGGATTTCGAGCAGCAGATCGCAATCTGGTTGATCTCATGCGGGTTGCTGGGGCCTCTCGGATCCATTTATTCTACCAGGTCCGCCTTCCTGGAGCATTGAGCTACATCTTCGCTGGCCTGGAGGTTGCCGTCACATTCGCTCTCATCGGCTGCATCGTGATGGAGTTTATCGGCTCGACAGCAGGCATTGGCTTCCTGATCCAAGAAACGTCAACGATGTACGACCTGCCGCTAACCTTCGGGGTCATCGTCGTTATTGGGTTGATCGGTGTACTAGCCAACGGCTTGGTTCGTGCCTTGCGAGGCCGCCTCCTGTTCTGGGAGGTCCGGAAGGATCGGCCGACAGGTGCGGCTGGCGGCCAATATGCCTGAACCGATTAAGCTCACACTCGCGACTTTAACGACCTTTGGCGTGCTGGTGGGCGCCTGGATGGCGGCGATCTGGTGGTTTCGGCTACCAGCCTACATCTTGCCACCGCCTGCTTCCATCGGGGGTGCGCTATGGCGAGGATGGGTTGAGGGTATCTTTTGGGAGCACACCCTGTTCACCCTCAAGGGCGCCTCATCGGGCTTTCTGTTGGGGGGTATAGCGGGTCTCCTCATCGGAATTGTCGTCGCAGAGATCCGAACGGCGCGCCTTATGGTCTATCCAGTGGTGATCGCAATCCAGTCGATGCCGACTGTCGCCCTTGCGCCCCTCATTGTCGTCTACCTTGGGGTAGGCCTTGCGTCCAAGGTTGCGACGGTGGCCCTGCTTTGCTTCTTTCCCGTGTTCGTCAACACCGTTGCTGGCATTGCGGGTAGCGACCCGCGACTGCTCGACCTGTACCGCGCGGCTTCAGCGTCGAAGCTAAGAACCCTCCTCGAGGTGAAGTTGCCGAGCGCCGCGGATCAGATCCTCGCCAGCCTTCAGATCGTCATTGTACTGTCGATCGTCGGCTGTGTTGTGTCGGAGTTCGTCGCCTCGTCAGCAGGGCTGGGCTACATCATTAAAACATTTGCGAATGAGATGAACGTCGAGGTGATGTTTGCAGCCATCCTCTCGCTTGCGGCAATCGGCGCCTGCTTTGGCAGTCTCGTGCTTGTCCTGCATCGGTGCATCATATTCTGGCGGCGCTAGCCGCTGCGGAGTTGGCGGCACGCGCCCCAAACGGTGAGCTCACGCGGCTCTCCGGCCTAATGCGCGGCGCGCGATGCATGCTGGTGATCAACTCCCATATCGTCATTGTCTCGTGCTGGCGCGAATCTCCGGGAACCATCTACCGGCGGTGATCTGAGGATTGCGTCAGGCTCAACTAGCTCACCCGCCAGTGGCGGTGCCCGCCTGTCCTATCTATGTGCCCGTCAGGCAACGCGCTTTGCGACGGAGGTAAGCGGTTCAGTCCCCCGCTCTTCCGGTTAGGCTGAATAGTCCGACTGGTGTTGTGTGCCCTGGGTGGCTGCCGACTTCGTCGCGATGTGCCATCGTTCATCGGCGAACAGGCCCGATCGGGATCTGCTCGTACATGCGCAGGCCGAGTTCATATCGTCCTGGCGTGCACGCATTCCGTTCTGCGACGAAGCGTTGCGGGCGGCGCGCCGAGTTAGGAGGATGATCCAGACTGGATCAGGGACGGCCGAGGCGACCGCCTCGACCCGGACCGACTTTGGAGCAAGGTCGAGACCCTCGACTACCTTCGTGGACCCACGCACCACGCTCTGAACGTCCCCGGACGGGTCCACGCCTATGCCAACACCAACTACACACTCCTGGGCCTCGCGATCGAAGCCGCAACGGGCGAGCCAGCCGAACAGGCGATCCGGCGCCGCACAATCGAGCCGCTGGGGCTTGGCCACACTTTCCTGGAAAGCTTCGAGCCGCAGGCGGGCGGTCCACTGGCGTGCCGCTACCACTACGCGACTGACCAGTACCAGTCGATGGCGAGCCTTAACGACCGCTTTCCGGAGGTGCGGCCCGGCCTCATTGACGTGTCCGCATCCAACCTGTCGGTCAAGTGGACGGCCGGCGGCCTCGTCTCGACCGCGTCCGATCTGGTGGCCTTCGGGCGGGCGCTACGGGATGGGCGCCTCATCGGCGCTGCCGAGGCGAATCGTATGGCGCCGTTCTTCGAGGTACCCGCAAAGTCTGGGGAGACAGGCAAACCGGCCGTCAGCCTGGGGCTGTTTCGCCACGTCATTGAAGGCGTAGGCCCTGTTCTGGGCCATGGCGGGGCCGTGCTGGGGTCGACCGCCTCACTGTGGTGGTCCTCGCACCCCGACCTTGTGCTGGCCGTGGTGTGCAATGTGGGTACCACGCACGCGGGCCCAGGGTTGGCCAGCGCCGGTACCGTGGCTGTCGACAGCGACCTCGTGCAAGCTACGTTGGCGCTCGTCCGGGGCGAAGCAACTGGCTGAGAGCGAACCTTGGCAGGCTCAGGCAAGTAGCCGCACGACAGACGACCAGAGATCATCAAGCACGAGAGGCTCGCTCATAGCTCCTCAACACCCAGAACTAGGAGCCCGTCCGAGTAACGAGACACTGCTCGGTTAGGGCACGCATGATTATAAAGAAGCCGCGGCACTTCGGCTTCATGTTGCTGTCGCCTGTGCGAGCTTGAGGAGGTTGTGGGCGGTGCAGATCATCGCCCACTCGGCCCTGACCTGATCGAGACCTCGCAGCAGGAACTGCCGGAAGCCTCTGGCGTGCTCGATCTGCCCAAGCACGGGCTCGACCACCTGCTTGCGCAGCCGGTAACGGCTTCTGCGGCCAGCTCGCTTCAGCCTCTGAGCCATGGCGCTCATCAGCGGCATCCTTGGTCAGCTTGCGTCTGCCTGCGGCATGCGCTTCCCCATGTCGCGCTCGACCGGGTGGCAGGTAGCCCCTACTCCAGCGCTCCTTCAGCGCGGCGAGGTTTGCTTCCGTGGCAAAGCCTGCATCGCCTGAGACCTCCCCGCGGCTTGCGCCCGGAGATGAGCTTGCAGGCTGTCGAGGATGGGCATGAGGGCACGATAATCGG
>JAESFT010000257.1_pt1 | contig 45076 bp, 46 predicted proteins | sample 9269451 | NCBI WGS metagenome assembly JAESFT01 (sample SAMN14502557, study PRJNA617106) | algae metagenome | isolation source: Scytonema hyalinum WJT4-NPBG1 and co-occurring heterotrophs from well... | place: USA: Mojave Desert, Joshua Tree National Park, California | collected 2006-05-25
TCTCATTTGCAAGGCTTGCTGATACAACGGTTCGGCTTGTGAGTACCTTCCTTGGGATTCGTAGAGTCCTGCCAGGTTGTTCAGGCTGGTGGCGACATCCGGATGTTCCTCTCCCAGCAGCCGTCTTCTCATTTGCAAGGCTTGCTGATACAACGGTTCGGCTTGTGAGTACCTTCCTTGGGATTCGTAGAGTCCTGCCAGGTTGTTCAGGCTGGTGGCGACATCCGGATGTTCCTCTCCCAGCAGCCGTCTTGTCATTTCCAAAGCTTGCTGAAACAACGGTTCCGCTTGTGAGTACCTTCCTTGGGATTCGTAGAGTCCTGCCAGGTTGTTCAGGCTGGTGGCGACATCCGGATGTTCCTCTCCCAGCAGCCGTCTTGTCATTTCCAAAGCTTGCTGAAACAACGGTTCCGCTTGTGAGTACCTTCCTTGGGAAGAGTAGAGTGATGCCAGGTTGTTCAGGCTGGTGGCGACATCCGGATGTTCCTCTCCCAGCAGCCGTCTTGTCATTTCCAAGGCTTGCTGAAACAACGGTTCCGCTTGTGAGTACCTTCCTTGGGAATCGTAGAGTGATGCCAGGTTGTTCAGGCTGGTGGCGACATCCGGATGTTCCTCTCCCAGCAGCCGTCTTGTCATTTCCAAGGCTTGCTGATACAACGGTTCCGCTTGTGAGTACCTTCCTTGGGAATCGTAGAGTGATGCCAGGTTGTTCAGGCTGGTGGCGACATCCGGATGTTCCTCTCCAAAACGCTTTTTAGCAATTAATAAACTTTGTTCGCGCCAAGGTAAAGCTTGCTCGTAAAGTCCTTGTCCTTCGTAAAATCTAGCTAAACCAACAAAAACCCAGATTAAATCCTTATCGCTTAACCAATCTTGATAAACTGTAGCAGCTTCGGCAAGGTGAGGAATGGCAAGGCTAGCTTTAGCTATTGCTACCTGAGTGGGTGTGTGGGGGATATCCTGCGCTACTGCTACCATTGCTTCACAAAAGCCGCGCTTGAGTTCATCTGCTTCTGCTAAATCTTCTAGTTTGACGCGCAACAATTCCCGAATTCGTTCGTGAATTTGATAAGTGTCTTCTGCTAAATGCTGCAGCAGGTATCGTTGAATTAAGATAGTGCAGCTAGCTTTGATGTCAAAATCCAAATTGCTAGCACTCGCTGCTGATTCTACCAAAGACCAAGAAATAGGAGCCAAGGCAAACAAACTTAACAAACCAGCTAACTTTTGCTCCTGGAGTTCTAAACATTCCCAGTTGAGTTCAAAGGCTGCTGTTACACCTGACTCGCCTTCTGATGCTTGCTTTTGTTGTAACTGTGCGAGGATGTCTGCTAGCATGGCACTTTCCCTGGCTTTCGGCAGATAGCTGCAATTTGGTACAGTCCAAGGGGTATATAACCCACATGTTCACAGAGTATTTTTGCTTTATCTAACTCCCATTCAACTTGTTCTTGTCCCAATAACTTTGCTAACAACTCTAACGCTGCATCTGGTGATAATTCACCTAGTGGAAATACGGGATATGGTGAACCTACTCGTTGGCGAGTGGTGATTAACACCTTAAACCGAGAACCTTTTGGTGGCAGATAACGCTGAACCTCCGCCCAGTCTGTGACATTATCAAAAACCAATAATACATTGCCTGATTGCCAGTTTCTCCAGCAATACTGAATTTGACCGTCAAGGCTTAATCCTGAAGGATTGAAGTTAGGGAAATTGACTATGCCAAACTCCGTCAACTGCGTTCCTATGTCAGTTGCTTTAACGTTCAACCAACAGCACCCACCGCTGTAATTTTCCAAATTCTCCCATGAGTAATGAATTGCTAATTCTGTTTTACCCACCCCTCCCTCGCCAGTCACATCGGTAATTGCCACAATATCATTGTCCTGCAATAGCTGATGTAGCTGTTTAAGCTGTTCCTCTCTACCAACAAATTTACTGGCATTGCTTTGAGGAATATTGTGCGGTATCTCAAAAGGGTTGAGATGCTGTTCTTCTTTATCCCCATCCCAACTGCGGTAATACCAGTACGTCGGAAGTTGTCTTTTATCTAACCTTGCCAATCGCTGCTTGACTTGTTCTGCAACAACTCTCATATTTGGCGGAAAAATCTCAGCAGGTGCTTGTTCTAACGCTTCCCGCACTGCTTGGGAAAAGTATCCCGTTTTCTCAGAACTGACTTTGGCTTTTTCTCCATCTCTAGTCGCAAGTAAGACAAATTGTTGACTATCTTCCCTTGGCTTACCGCTATTAAATGTTTTTCCACCTAATTGAGTTGGTCTTTTTGGAATATCTAGGTAACAATTGGCACAGGCATCAATAATACAAATATGATTACGAATTTCAAAGAAATCTGAACTTAACAACTGCAGCAACGAATTTAAATCAAAATTCTGCCAATTCTGATATGTTGCATCAGCGCAAAGTAACCTGCGCTCTCGCTCTGATGTTATCAGACCATGCCCCGCCCAAAAAATATAAAGTAAATCTCCTGACTTTCGTAGAAGTAAATTATTAATGATATTATCAAGAGTTTGCAACGTAGCTTCTGCTACTGGTAATCCACATTGCTCCACCTGTTCCTGATTTTCCTCTAGTGGAGACAAACACAACCAAATATTTCCTTGAGGCACGCCCTGCTTTTGACACAGCCACTCAGCGAACTTAAGGGCATCGTTGACCGGTCCCCCGCCTTTGACATTCCAACTTGATTCGTGGTATTTTTCAATACCTACAATTAACCCGTAAGTTTGCTTTGGTTTGGCGGTTAATTCCGTCATCGCAGTTATCTTGGGATAATTTCCATAATACATTCCCAAGTTCTGTCATTTTCCCAATATGCACTGTGCGATCGCGGAAATGGTTGTTTGCTAATCACTTCCTCATCCCTTGCTTTAGGAAAGATTTTACTTCCTTTGTAGCTAAGGAAATCTCGTAAATCGTAAATATTTAACCATTTTGGAAAGTGATCCGGCAGTGGTTGCCCAAATTCTAAACTGCAAAGGGCGTTAATCTCATACATAAATGGTGCTTGGGAGCCAACTGTTACCAAATGCACTACTTGCGGCAAAGACTGTTCTACCAATAAATCCACGCAAGCGATACCACCCAAGCTGTGAGCAAGTAATACAACTGGTGGTTCTGCTTGTTCTATTGTTTGCTTAATAAAATCGCGGATTTTCTCCCCCCGCGCTTGATATAACAGGATATCGCAAGGCATAGGCGAAAATTTATTGGTAACAGATCCGCGTTTTCCTTCTACATAATTCGTTCCTATAGGTAGTGCTAATTCAGCAATTTTTCCCAACACCCAGCCCCCCAATCCCAACTCGGCATCCGCCAAAGCCAGACTAAGTAATTCCACTACTTTATCTCGCAACTTTGCATTAGTAAGTACGGGTGGATATTTTTCTTGCTGTTCGCAAATCAGCATCGCTTCAGCTACAACAGCCCTGGAGATGGCATTACTGTATTCACCTAAAGATTCTTCTGATACATTTTGTAATGCTTCATTGTAGGCGTCAGAGCGTATCACCGCCTCTCGTGCCTCATCAAATACCTCTGCAATTCCCGCCTCTGCTAATTTGGCTTGCAGTTCATCCTTAGGAGTAAGACTGTAAACACGCTCGCGCAATTCATCTGCTGGAGTTTCTGCAAAAGGGTTATCGTTTCTCTCTTCGTCGGTTTTTAGTGACAGCAGCCGCAATTCATATAACGAGTCACGGTACAATTGCTTCCACAGAAGAATTTCTTTGTCTTCCTCTTCCTGATCTAGTGCCAGAGTTTCCTCATACCTTGGAACAGATGCGCCTTTGGCACGTAAGCTCGTTCCTAATTCGTCACCCCAAAGGCAGCGTTCTACCTTAACATTAGGACGTTGTGCGTGAATCTTTTTCTCAATTGTTTTAAAAGTTTCCTCGTATTCGCGCTTCCGTACTCCTGTACCATGTACAAATATTACGGTCGTCATTGCCTTTTACGGTTAAGGTAAGTGATTAAACAGCTGCGACTATTCTAGTATCTCATTGACACTCTCCTGCCTAAAGGCTTGATTTTTCGTTGCCTATAACGGTGTTAAGTACAAACAACTAGCAAATTACCAAATCTAAGTAGGATAATAGTTTTCAGCCTTAATTTCCGAATATAGCGCTTCTTAGTTGAGTGCAATACATTAAGAAATAAGAACCACAGATGGACACAGATGGACACAGATAAATCTGTACTGCATCCAAACGAGAAGCGCTATATGCAGCTATCTCGGCTCAATGCCTATGTCTTCTTCTTAAAAGTAATTAGGGACTTCCAAATAAAAAAGTATCCAGCTACCTCTTGTGGAGGCAGACATCTTGCCGGCAACTGGCTTAGGGCGAGCAGTCGGGCACAACGCCCTTCTCCTGCCGGAGAAGGGCGCTGGTGCTATAAGATGGATAATTTATTTGTTGGAAATCCCTTAATGTGTAGATGCGCGATGATCCGTCTCTTTGAGTATTGACGAACTCCCGTTGCCATCAAGCGGAGCTTTTTGGAGTTGAAAATCGTTCACCCAAATCGATTGTTGAGGCAAAGGAATAGAAACTCCGGCCTGGTCGAAGGCGACTTTCAGACGACGGCGAAACTCTCGTGCTACTTCCCATTGCTTAAGGGGCTGTGTCTTAATCCATACGCGAATATTCAAACCGCGATCGCCAAAATGATCCACTCCCAAAACTTGAGGAGTTTCCACAATTTGATGCTGCCATTTTGGGTCTTGATCCATCTCTAAGGCGACAGTTTCAATCAACTTTAAAGCTTGGTCAATATCGCTGTCATAAGCGACTGGGATAGTTAAGTCAGCGCGTGACCAGCGACTAGAAAGATTGGCAACAATTTTGATTTCGCTGTTGGGGATGGTAATCAGCCGTCCTTCCGCATCCCGCAGTTGGGTCATCCGCAGATTCAGATTTTCTACCAATCCTCCCACATCTCCCACGTTAATGACATCACCCAAGGCGTACTGGTCTTCGACGATGATCAGAAAGCCGTTGATCGCATCTTTAATTAAGTTTTGCGAGGCAAGCGATACGGCAACACCAACCAAACCGGCACCAGCTAGCAACGGACCGATATTTATACCCAGCGTCGTCAGGGATAGCAGGATGCCAACTCCCACGTAGACAAGGGTAACAATACCTTTGGAAACGCCAGAAATCGTAGAAACTCGCAACTGTAGCCGTTCAGAAGTTTGAGGAGTCAGTAAACTACTACTGTTGATAAAAGCAGTGGTAAAGCGGTCAATCAGGGCATACGAGAGACGTACTGCTACATAAGTTCCCAGTACCACAACAGCCAAGCTCAAAGGAATTTGCGCCGCTGAGATAATGAGGATCTGAAGCGGTCGCGTGTAGGGAAACAGACCCAGTATGAAGAAAGTTCCACCGCCCCAAATCGTTGCTTGCCCTAGCTGAGAAAGTCGCCGCTTGACTTCTTTGAGATGTTGATGTTGCTGTTGACTCAGCTGTGTCGTAATAGGTTTAGCTTCTGCTGAGGTTGGAAGCGGCGGCTGTAGTGGGTACTTTCTTGAGCGGCGCTGCCAGCTATAGACTCCCCAACTCAATACAATCATCCCCAAACCAGTTGCGCCAGCAATTGCACCCTGGCGAATTAAAAATTCGGATCGTCGCTCGTTTCTTGCCTCATTCAATTCGTCGTCCAAGGTTTGGGCTATTAAATCTGCCGCCGCCGAGGGGTTATTTACTTGTAGCTGGTTCGCGTCCTGGGAAGTGACGGTCATCAGGTAATGACCATTAATGCGAATGACTGGTGGTGAACCAGCTGAACGCTCAACCTGCACATCAAGCTTTGAGTCAGGTTTTTTCAAGAAATCTTCGCTAATTTCATTCAATTTTCGTTGAACTTGTTGTGAACGTTCTGAAACGTTTGTCCTTGGTGCCGCTATCTGTATCACCCGACGACCATCCAAATACACCCACCGAGAAACCACTCTATTGTCTGATTCTTGAGTGCGATGGGTGGGAAGTTGCACCGTAGGCAAAAAAGGAATCTGCGCTGTTACTGCAGGCATCGCCCCTACTGTTATCACCGTCGAAGAAAGAGCTATCGCCAAAAATTCAAAGCGCAATTTTACACCTCCTTGAGCAAAATGTACAGTTCAGTACTCTTAGAGCCATACTCCAAACTCAATCTGTGTAATTGTATCCGTCTTCAGTCAAGTTTTAACAAATCTTAAGGTCATACTTTCTGGTTTTTTTTGCTTATTATCTATCTTGAGGAAGATGACACAAGAAAGAATAAAGTATTTATGCAAAAGTATAAAATAAACAAATTAATCACACATTATATTTCACACTTAAAGCAGGCATTTTGCTAATTGTGGAATAATCTAGTAGTGTGCGTAAGAATTTACGCCAATTTCTTTCTAATTGAGGAACTATTTAATGACCGCAACTTCTCCCCGATTAAAGCACGAGGTTAAAGACCTCGGCCTAGCTTCCTTGGGAAGACAGCGCATTGAATGGGCTGGACGCGAAATGCCAGTTTTACGGCAAATTCGCGATCGCTTCGCCCAAGAAAAACCCTTTGCGGGTATTCGCCTTGTGGCTTGCTGCCATGTCACAACAGAAACAGCACACCTAGCAATTGCACTGAAAGCTGGTGGTGCAGACGCCCTGTTGATTGCCAGTAATCCCCTATCAACTCAAGACGACGTAGCTGCTAGCCTCGTCGCCGATCATGAAATTCCTGTCTTTGCCATCAAAGGTGAAGATAACGAAACCTACAGCCGCCACGTACAAATCGCTCTAGATCATCGCCCCAACATCATTATTGATGACGGTTGTGATGTCGTCGCGACTCTGGTACAACAACGCCAGCACCAACTTGCTGAGATCATTGGTACCACAGAAGAAACCACAACAGGAATTGTGCGGCTGCGCGCCATGTTTAGAGATGGCGTCCTCACCTTCCCCGCAGTCAACGTCAACGACGCTGACACCAAACATTTCTTTGATAACCGCTACGGTACCGGACAATCAACCCTCGACGGCATTATCCGCGCTACAAATATCCTACTTGCTGGGAAAACCTTAGTTGTTGTTGGTTACGGCTGGTGCGGTAAAGGCACAGCATTACGAGCGCGGGGACTCGGTGCTAACGTCATTGTCACCGAAATTGACCCCATCAAAGCAATTGAAGCCGTCATGGATGGTTTCCGCGTACTCCCAATGGCGCAAGCTGCACCCTTGGGCGACTTGTTTGTGACTGTCACAGGCAATAAGCACGTCATTCGCGGTGAGCATTTCGACGTGATGAAAGACGGCGCTATTGTTTGTAACTCCGGTCACTTTGACATTGAAATTGACCTGAAATCCTTGGGCGAGAAAGCGAAGGAAGTCAAGACAGTACGTCCTTTCACCCAAGAATATCGCCTGCAAAGTGGTAAATCCGTTGTCGTTCTCGGTGAAGGACGCTTGATTAACCTAGCCGCCGCAGAAGGACATCCCAGTGCGGTGATGGATATGAGTTTCGCCAACCAGGCTTTGGGTTGCGAATACCTCGTGAAGAATAAAGGTCATCTGGAACCGGGTTTGCACTCGATTCCAACTGAGGTGGATCAAGAAATTGCACGGCTGAAGTTGGAGGCGATGGGAATTCAGATTGATACCCTCACCTCAGACCAAATTCAGTACACAAACTCTTGGACTTCTGGAACCTAAGCGTTACTTAAGCGCTTAAGCCAAAGCTTAATTTTCTAAATTTTTGTCGTGGGATAAGCAACTTGCCTATCCCATTTTTTTTGTCATTGATGAGGATGGGCGGCGATGGGCAAAGCCCCGCATAAAGGCGATGGGCTTTGCCCCGCCTTCGGCGATCGCGATTTCTAATTGCCAATGCTGAATAAAATTTTACTTAATTGCCCCACCTGAATGAGCCTTGAGAGGTAAAGCCGATTCAAGTAGGGCAATCACTTTTGGTAGTATCTCTGGGTTAACCACGCTCTTGTTTACAAACTGCCTTTGGCTAACTTGTGCTTCCTCTAGCTGTTACCGTGGGTACTGTTCCAGTATTTTTGAACAAGCAGCGCATACAATACCATAAGTTTTATGGATGCGTTTGTAGCAGCTATATGCGCCTCTATACCCTGTACGTACAAGTCAAGGATTTGAGTATTCTTTGACTCTATTAAAGACTTAATTACTACAAACAATAGTGAGGTTTTTAGATAGTACTTTAAAAATTTATTGTACTCTCTGATAAACTCACTATACTCACGAGAAACGTGAGCAATATCTTGACAGCTACAACACATAAGCCATTTAGGGAACAAAGATAGCTATAAAGTAACTACCTTAGTTCCCTTAAAGCATCTTTCGTTGGAAATACTACAATATAATAACTTTTCTGTAAAAATAGCTACATCTGAAGTTATCAGGCATCTAGCTATAGCAAGCACCAGAAAAAAGGTATTTGATTAAAGACATTATATATAGGAAGCAACGGGCGATCGCCCTCTGTCATAGACGATCGCCCTCACCAACATTTAAGCCGCACAACAAATAGGGGCAGGTTTGAAACCCGCCCCCATGTCTTGCGATATACTCCGTCCAACAGATGCTGCTACAAGCCTTAAGCTATCAACTAAATTCACCATATCTTCCAAAGACAGCGCTTGACGTGCATCAGAAACAGATTTTTCTGGTTCTGGGTGACACTCAATAATTAACCCATCTGCGCCACAAGCAACAGCCGCCTTTGCAACAGGTGCCACGAGTTCCCGCTTGCCTACTGCATGCGAAGGGTCTACAATCACAGGCAAGTGAGTGATCAGCTTAAGAGCCGCCACTGCTCCTAAATCCAGGACATTACGGGTGTAATTATCAAAGCTGCGGATACCTCGTTCGCACAGCACCACATCAGGATTTCCGTGGCTTAAAATATATTCGGCTGCCATCACGAATTCTTCAATTGTCGCCGATAAGCCGCGTTTGAGGAGTATCGGCTTACCTGCTTGTCCTAAAGCTTTGAGCAAATCGAAGTTTTGCATATTGCGGCTACCCACTTGCAGCATATCAACATGAGCGGCGACGACTTCAATTTGCGAAATTGACATAACTTCGGTGATGACTGGGATATTATAGTGCGATCGCACCCCTGCCAAAATTTCCAGTCCTTCTTCTCCCATTCCCTGGAAGGCGTAGGGAGAGGTGCGGGGTTTGTAGACACCGCCACGCAAAGCTTGTACGGGTGCGGCGGATAAGTTTTGGGCGACTGTTTCCATTTGTTCGGCGCTTTCAACAGCGCAAGGTCCGCCAATAATCACCAGTTCTGTACCACCAAAGGCGACTTTTTCGGAGAGGTTGACGATTGTCTGATGGTGAGGATGAGATTTTGCGGCTAGTTTAGCATTATTCATGGTTCGATTCTCCTAAAAAACAAAAATGAGAGGTTGACACTAAAAAAGCCCAGAACCTTTGTCAGTTCCGGGCTTTAACGATTCATCGACATGACGCGACTTACCCGGAACTTGTTCTGGGGTAAAAGTAAAAGCCATAAAACCAGCTACTGAAATAAGTCATCACGATGAAATTTCACTCCTTAAAAAACAAAAACCGCAGAGTTCACTCTGCGGTTCACCGGGCGGCTTCCATAAGGAAACTTGACTCACTCCCGGTGAACCACCCTAAACCAAAAATAAAAATAGGAACTGCTGCTGATCATTTGTCAGGCGTTTTGTTGAATAATTTAATTTACACTTATGTTTTCTGACGTTAGCATAGGAAACAAGTCGCGTCAAGACCACCAGAACTAAAAAAAAAGGGTTAAACTCAGTACAATTCTGGCAATCAAAACTTATTGCTGGCTGGCTATCATCTCATTTACAGAACTTTAAAAATATTTTATTTCACAGAGCATGGAGAAAGAATGAATGTATGAATGCTGAATGAGAAATTGGTGTGGACTGCTCATTACATAATTCATAATTCATCATTTTGACCTCACAATTGACTGTATTAACACTTGAAGACGACCAAGTATTATTATGCCCAGTACCAAAGTTTTAACCACATCTTTCAATTATCAAGGAGTTTACCCCTGCCCGGTCTGTCGTGTGGGTAAGATTAGTCATATGCCACTCATGGAGGCTATGTCTTGTGACTTCTGTCAACAAATTTTTACTGTCAACGTAGAACAACAGCTTCTTAAAATGCCATCCAGACAACCACCCCTAATTTGGCATTGGAATGGCTTTAATTGGACAGAAGCGCAAATAGAAGGTGTAGAATTTGGTTGGGGCTATGTGATAGGAGCAGCTGCTTTTGTACTCCTGCCAACGACTTTAATTGGGATAGTGGCTTATAATTTCCCACCCCATCCAGCAACTCCCCTATCTTGGCTACCATATTTCTGGACGATATTAACTCTGTTGTCGCATCTCACAATTATTGTTTGGCTTTTTATTGAAATTTATCAAATTCCACTTATGGCATACTGGCGAGCTATACAACAGCGTTTTCTAGGTCGGGAAAATTAAGAAAGACTTGCTGTTAAGCCGCAGGTCATAATCACTTCAATGACTTAAATCTTATGACTTAACAATAGATATTGCAAAATCTCAGGCGTTGCTTAATTTTCCAAGCTGAAGCGCGGTGGTGATGTTTCTATCCTAGAAATGTTAGCAGCTATCTAAAGATTGGAGAAACTACCGCAACTTAACAAATTTTACCAAACAAAAAAATAAATTACACAATATTAAGGAGTATGTCATTTTTAACAGTTTTAAAAAGCAATTTAAATTCAAACTTATGTAAAGTATAGAGTATGAGACGTGGGTACAGGATGCTTGTTGTATTTTCTTGAAAAACTGCATCTGTTAGCATACTCGTATGTCGTAGTAAAACAGAAAGTTACTGTTGCTCAAGTGTAATCTCAAGCTTTGCAAATAATACTGAGAAGTCTCGGATTTTAGCTAAAATTACCCAACAGCAAAAAAGTTTGACAAATAATTCAGCCGCTAATCGCTTGCATCACTCATAATTAAGATAATTTCCACTGAAACGTCTTATGAGCGAGTTGGAGCAGTACTATAGAGTGTTGGAGTTAGAGCCTGGGGCAACATTTGACGAAGTGACCCAAGCCTATAAAGATTTGGCTTTTGTATGGCATCCCGATCGCCTTCCAAAAGACAATACCCGTTTACAAGAGAAAGCGCAAAAAAAGCTACAAGACATTAATGAGGCTCGTGAAAAATTGCGCTTATCAAAAATGAAGTATCAAAAATTACATCATGAAGCGCCACCTGCACACAAACAGCCAACCCAAAAAACCCATCAACCACCAAAGCAAAACCCAGACTTAAGTGGAAAAGACTTTAGTCGCGCCAACTTACAAGGCAGAGATTTATCTGGCAGAAACCTGAGTTATGCGAACTTGTGTGGTGCAAACCTCAGTGATACGTTTATGCACAAAGCAAATCTTACAGGTGCAAATTTGTCTGAAGCAAATTTATTTAGAGCTAACCTACTTTTAGCCGACTTGAGAGAAGCCAATTTACGGTCTGCTAACTTAATTGGAGCAGATTTGAGCGGAGCAGATTTGCGGGGAGCAAATTTAACAGGAGCGCGTATTCGTTCTGGTGACAGACTTCTTGTTAAACTGATTGGAGCTAACTTGGTTGGGGCAATCATGCCCGATGGGAAAATTTACGAATAACTACGACAATGAACGTTGCGATTATTGGTTGCGGATATGTCGGTTGTGCAGTTGCTCAATATTGGCAACAAAATATGAGTTTTGTCGTCACCGCTACCACAACCACTCCTGAACGTGTCCCAGAATTACAAACAGTAGCCCAACAAGTCGTAGTAGTACAAGGAAACGACTCAGACTTGCTCAAATCAGTATTGAGAAATCAAGATGTTGTGCTTTTGAGTGTCGGTGCAAAAAGTGCCGATGTTTACGAAGAAACTTATCTACACACTGCTCAAACTTTAGTCTCTGTCTTAAAACAGATTCCCAGCGTGCAGCAACTGATATATACAGGGAGTTACGCTGTTTATGGTGACAGAAACGGAGCGTGGGTGGATGAAGAATCACTGATTGCACCCGCTCACCAAAATGGGCAAATTCTTAGCGATACCGAGCAAGTTTTACTCTCAGGATCAAGTGAAAACCTCCGTGTTTGTATTTTGCGATTAGGAGGAATTTATGGTCCAGGTCGAGAACTGGTAAAAATATTTGGTCGATATGCTGGTACAACCCGACCTGGCAATGGCAAGGATACAACAAATTGGATTCACCTTGATGACATTATTGGTGGTATTAAGTTTGTCCGCCGGAATCGACTGCAAGGCATCTATAACTTAGTTGATGATGCCCATCTCACAACTAGAGAATTACTTGACCGTCTGTGTGAAACACACAATCTACCTAAAGTTAAATGGGATTCTTCCCAAGAGAGTAAGCGCCCATATAACGCCAAGGTGTCTAATAAAAAGATAAAAGACGCAGGATACAAATTTATTCATCCACAGATGATATTTTAAAAGAGTTCTTGCTCTGCGTCCTCAGCACCTCAGCGGTTCCTTACTCTTAAACATATGATTACTCAAGATAAAACAACATCTCCAACCCAGTTTTACACCTGGAAAAATTATCGCTGCGCCTATGAAATTCATAACCCAACCAATTCAACCGCTGAGGGTATTCCCCTGCTTTTAATTCACCCAATTGGCGTTGGGTTGTCGCGGCAATTTTGGCAGAGGTTTTGCCAGGAATCGTATAAACAAGGTCACCGCAATCCGATTTACAACCCCGATTTGTTGGGATGCGGTGAAAGCGATATGCCCCATGTGGCTTATACTCCCAAAGATTGGGCGCAACAGTTGCAACACTTTTTACAAACGGTCGTCCAGAAACCTGTCATTTTGGTAGTACAAGGTGCTTTATTTCCAGTTGCAATAGAATTAGTTAAAAAGGAACCAAATTTAATCGCTGGGCTTATATTAGCTGGTCCTCCAGCTTGGGCAATCATTACGAAAGAAACGTCCCAATGGCAAGATAAATTCATTTGGAATCTGTTAGATTCGCCTTTGGGTAATGCTTTTTATCGCTATGCCCGAAGAGAAAAGTTTTTGCGTGATTTCTCAACACGTCAATTGTTTGACTCAGCCGAAGGTGTTGATGGTGAATGGTTAAATACCTTGGAACAAGGTGCAGAAAATCCCGAAAGTCGTCATGCAGTGTTTTCTTTCTTGGCTGGTTTTTGGCGCAAAGATTATAGTCAAGCTATTGCTTCTATCAAACAACCTACTTTGGTAGTTGTAGGGGAAACAGCATCAAGTATTAGCCAAGAAGGTAAAAAAGAATCACCAGATGAACGCTTGGCAGATTATCTCGCTTGTTTACCTCAAGGACGTGGAATTAAAATGTCTGGTCGGAATGTTTTACCGTATGAATCAACTGCTGAGTTTGTTGAGGCGATCGCACCGTTTCTCGATGAAGTTTCATCAACTAAATTCTAAAATAGCTCTCAAAGTGCTATTACTGTGCTTGACCCCAATCAGTCTTACACCTTAAGTGACTTCTGTAAACTGAGGTTCGGTTCTACAATTTCAGACCAACTTTCAAAATTGCGCCTTACCCAATCCATACCAACTTCGTTGTTTAGCTTAATTTTTTGGGGCGTATTCGGGTAAATCTTCCGCAAGATATCACTATCTTGCTCAACTACAACTTTGGCTAAGTTGAGAGCCGTCTGCCCTAGAGCCTTAAATGCTGGATTTTTCGCTATGCCATACATCAGTATATAAGTTCGTGTCCGATTTTTCGACTCTGGTACAAACAAGTGGATTTGAGCTATTTTGCCCATTGCGATTTCTGTATGTAATATCACTACGGACGGAAAGTGATTTTCCAGATGAGCCTTAATAACTTTTGGTAGCAGCAACATACTTGGATTTGTCAGTTTTTCACCCAAGCTAGTTTGTGCTATGGGCATACTGTAAAAAGCATGCGAATGATGACCGTTATCCTGAAAAGTCTCAAAATGCACTTCCTCAATCCTAAATAAAGGTCGATGGGTGCCGTTTTGGTGATTGTAGTCGTGCATAACGAGCAACATACTCAGCAAATCAGTCTCCACGCTAGTATCAGCCGTATGACCGATAAAGTCGTATTGCGAGGCAATTTCATTCAGGATATTGGGAATCGGTATTTTGGGTTCAAAGCCGCCATAAGACCAAATAAAATCATCTTGAATAATCAGTTCTAGCGGCTCCAGTTGCGGTAGAGTTTTCTTTTTAGAACCTGGCAAAATCGTGCAGCCTTCACCATCAAACTCAAGTGCATGAAAAGGACAGACTACTACACTCGTTTTATCTTCACGTTCTTGACACCAGCCTTCAGATAACATAGCTCCCATGTGCGGACACGCGTTGGGTAGGGCATTTACCTTGCCAGTTTTATCTTGCCAAAGTACATAATCAATACCGTAAAGAGAGACTTTTTTTGGCTTGTTGATTTCCAACATAGACTTGTGTGCTAATAGCCAAGGCGCACCAGCAAGCATAGACATCGGTGTTACTCTCCTGATTTACTAGTAGTCTGTCAATTTTGATTTGAGGAGTTTGTAGTTGCAAACCACGCCTTTGCCAGTCCAATTTGACGCAAACAAAATCTGCTTGCGGTGGATGTGGCATATATCTGAGTTGTGTTGAAATGCCTGCTAGGGCAACTCAACTAGGCTCAGGTGCGATCGTAAAATAAAATGTGACTAATTATTCGCTTTTATTATAATTTACGAGTAACAATTCATGTTTGTCAAGAGGATTAGTGACTAGGGAAGGGGTGCAAGGGTCGAATTCAAACAAAAAGGCATCCATGCGCCGTCAGCCCAAGCAAAAGCGCAGTCAAGAGCGTATCGAACGCATTCTAGATGTAGCAGCTGAGGTATTTGATGAAGTGGGTTTTGAAGCGGCGACAACTCATGCGATCGCATCTCGTGCTGACACAGCCATAGGTTCGCTTTACCAGTTTTTTCCAGATAAATTGGCAATTTTCCACGCTTTGGAATTGCGTCACGTCGAGCGAGTACACACCGTATGGGCAAAGCTGAATCAACCAGAAATCATTCAACTGCCTTTTGAGGAATTTATCCGAACTTTGAGAGAAACATTCCAGGAACTTTTTGCACAACCCACTTCTCGGATTGTCTTTGTGCAATTCTTCACTTCCCAGGCAATATTCCAAAACATCGATGAGAGTTTTACTCAGGAAGCCATTCACTTTATGGCGCAACTGCTGCAAAAGCGCAATCCAGCATTAAGTCCCGAACAGTGTCACTTGCTTGCGGAAGTTTGCACCCATACCTGTAATACTTTGCTACTTCTGGCATTACGCAGCGATGAAACTCACCGCCAACAGATTTTTGAGCAAATCGAGGCGCTGCTGATTGCATACCTACACCCTCATGTAGGGGATGAAGTGTTGCACAGTGAAGTAATGATAGTAATGAAATGCCCGCACTGTGATGGAGAGCGCATTTCTAAAAATGGGCATCGTCATGGTAAGCAGCGTTATATTTGCAAAGACTGTGGTAAGCAATTCCCTGAATCTTATTCGTTACAAGGATACGGCGATCAACTGAAGCAGCAATGCTTGGAACTGTACAGTCATGGTGTTGGTTTTCGGGAGATTGAAAGAAGAACGGGAGTTTCCCATAATACGGTGATTCACTGGGTGAAGCAGAGTGGCAAAAATAAAGAGGACTAAATCCTTGTTTGAGCAACAAACGAAGGAATAAAGTCCTCACTACTTTTGCACGCAGATGTCAATAAATGACTTCACATCCTGCTCACTCCGAACATCGGCTTTCTGGTAGCTAGCGCGACCTCCTTGAGCAGTAATTTCCTGGGCAATCTTTTCTCCCAAAGCTTCTCGGCGACCGCAAAAATGAACAATTGCCCCTTCTTTAGCAAACGCCCGTGCCGTAGCTTCCCCAATTCCTGAAGTAGCTCCAGTAATCAATACTACCTTGCCAGCAAATTTGCCTTTGGGATTTACGGTTGTTTGTGGTGCAGGTGCTTTTTGGGTGTTTGCTTGAGCGCGTCCAGCAAATACCGTCGCGGTAACTCCAGCAACAGAAGCACCACCAAGAATCATCCGTCGTCTGTTAAGCCCTTTTGTTAACTTTCTACTCGCGCTGTTTGCCTCTGGGGGTGTTGTTTGTTCAAAGTTGTCTGTCATCTTCACTCCTGTTAATCTTGCGTTTTATTTCTGGGCAGATTTAACATCCAAAAGTGTGTTTTTGAAGTGAACAGCAGCAGCTTGCACCGCCTTGGTTACATATGGCTCTTGGTCGTAGAAGTCAGTGTGCTGACCTTGTGTCCAGAACAACTTCTTCTGTCCAGGCATGGTATTGTAGAATTTACGCACGCTGTTTGGTAAAGCTGAATTATCACTGTGAATAAACAGCGTCGGAACATTGACTTTGGGAGCGGCGGCAAGAGCATTAAACTGCAACCATTCTACCCACGACATCTCTGCAAACTGGTTCTTCCACTGCGCGATGGTGCGGAGCACCCGCCAAGGGCGATCGCACCGCGAGAAGAACTGCCATAATAACTCAATGGACTCGACATGGCAGCTTTTGGGTCATTTTGCTTGTAAGCTGGCACATAGTCCACCTCACCAGTTTGAGCAAATTTCTTTTGTGCAGCTATCCCGGCTTGCATCTTGCGACGCACTCCTTCTTCACCAAAGACTGAACGCAGAGATTCAGGGTCGTGCAACCATGCAGCGACAGTCACGAATGATTTGAATCTGGTATCTTCAGCTACCGCCTCTGCCATATAACCAGCACTGGCACACACGCCCAAGCCACCGATCTGGTTAGCATCAATCATGGGTAGCGATCGCAAGTAGCTTACTGCATTCTTAATATCCTGAATTTTCTTTTGTGGCGATTCATACTGACGTGGTTCACCGCCGCTTTCACCCCAGAAGCGAAAATCAAACGTAAATGTTGCCAACCCTTGTTCTGCAAGCTTTTTGGCATACAAATCAGGCATTTGCTCCTTCACCGTTGTGCACGCGCCAGTCACTACAACAGCTGGAAGTTTATCGCCTGGTTTGTAATCAGCAGGCAAATGCAAGTTGCCGACCATCTTGACGCCTTCGCTTTGGAAAGTTACTCTATTTAAGCCTGGTTTGTAGTCAGCAGGCTGTTGCAAGTCGCTTGCCATTTTTACATCGTGACTAAGTGTTATTACTTGATTCCCAGCAGGCTGAATTTGCTGAGTTTTGGCGAAAGCAACGCCACCCACCAAAGCAAGGGCAAGTGCTGCTCCGATAGTTAGAAGTTTTTTAGGAGCATTGTTTGTTTTGGGAGATGGTGTATCTGCATTACTAGCCATGTTTAAACCTCCTAACCGTTTGTTGATTCAGTAATCATCTTGTTATCTCTAAGGTTAGGGGAAACAAAACTGGGATTCAGCACCCGTTCTTGCGCGGAAATATCAAAATCTTGCTCAACTCCTCATTTGCCAGAGGAAAACATCTCAATGATATTGAACGGTTAATACTACAGGGAACATTAGCCAATCAAACGTATGAGAAAATTTCAGAATCAACAAAATACTCTGCACGTTATCTCAGGAATGTTGCTCTCAAGCTATGGGACAACAACGCAAGCGGCAAACATCTCCATGAAGCGTGACGGCAATCTTTGGCCTCAACAATGCTAGCACTTGTTTGGGCAACGATTTGGGCAGTGAAAAAAATGCCATTTTGGTGTATTTTACTGGAAAGACTCAGTATTTTCTGTGGAAAATCAGGTGAATTATGCTTCGCTCATCCACTGCTAGGCTATTCGCTTTCGCTCTCACGCTTACAGGTTTCGGGTAAAATGTACAAAGCGCAGCAGGTACTGTGAGAGTAAGCGGCACGATTCAAGTCCCCTTTACTCAAAAAGTTCCGGAACCAACCAACACGGCTGCGCTTATTGGCATGGGTATGATTGGGGTTGGATTTGGACTGCGCCGACACCGCCATAAAGCTGCTTAACAGTAAACAGTGAACAGTAAGCAGTGAACAGTGAACAAAAAGCTGAGGACTAGTAACTGATAACTGGTAATTGATACTGCGGGTACTTGATACTGCGGGTACTTGATAACTGTTCACTGTTTGAATAATAGCTTTATTTCTGCCGTGCTGTAGTAGGCTCCTCAAGAATATCCCTTTCATTTTGGGAGAGAACTTTGGGCTTCATTTGGTGTAGGTCATTCAGCACATTTTTGGCATTTTCAGTATTGAATTTGTAGTATTCTGTCAAACTTCCAATTTTATGATTGAAATCGTGATAGCGGTACTTGAAATACAGTTCTACATTTCCTCGATGTTCCCAAGTTCCTAGCACTTTGATATCAACGCTTTGGTAATGCTCAAGTAAATCCATTTCTACTTCTGCTACTCGCTTTTCAATAGATCGCTGGGTGACTCCAATTTTGTACAAAATCCCTTTGTTTGTTTGAATCTCTAAAAAATACAGGGTGCAGGATAGGATTCGTTTGAGTTGAGCGCAATACAGTTTAAAATCTGTCAATCTGTAGTCCAAATCAGGAGCATTCTTATGTTTGGCGTGTTCTACGGCTAACTCTAACTTGAGTAATTTTTTGAGTAATAATGGTTCTTGTACTTCGTTAAATAGCATTAACGAAAGTGCTCCAACAGGGATTTTACCCAGATTGGTGAATTCATATTGAGGTGGGAAAGTCAAAACATTTTTTTGTAATAATCCTGCTCGAATTAAATCAGAAGGAACTAGGTCAGAACTTATAAAGTAATTTTTGGAGCCATACTCTTGCCAGAGTAGTTTCAATTGCTTTAAATCCTTCCCTGATAAATGAATGTTGAAGTTGTCATAGAGTGGTAGAACTGGAAAATCACCAGTTGATACCGGACGGCAGGTTTCTTCAGCATGGGCAAAATGATGTTCTTTTATCTTGCCTTTTTTGGCAGTCAGCCTGCAATCGCAATAAGGACACTTAAGTGAGGTTTTTCCCTTGGTAACATCTGAGATACTTACCAGTGTCCCATCTTCATCTACGCCAAATTTTAGCCACATTGAAAAATCTTTGTTGGTATTGCTGTATGGTTGTATAAGTTCGTAGTAAGGAATGCGCGTCCTAAACTCCGAGAGCGCAAAGAGCGCTCACTACGAATCCCTCAAAACTAATGAGACAGACAAAGAGTGGTTCATCGCATTAATTCTAATGGGTTACAAGATCCCCGACTTCTTAAAGAAGTCGGGGATCTGACTCCTACGACATATCAAAATTAATGAGACAGACCACTAGTCTAAACTACAGTTATTCAAAAACTGCAAAATATATTGGGCTGTGATTTCAGGCTGTTCAACTTGGGGGGCATGACCGCAATTCTTGAGCTTTATTAGTTGAGAATTGGCAATATTTTGATGAAATTTTTCTGCATCTTCAGATGGGAGCATATCATCAGCTTCTCCCCATAAAATCAGCGTTCGTTTGTCAATTTGGGGGATTCTATTCGCCAAGTCGTTATAACCACCAGTTTTAACATAACAAATCATGGCATCATGCCAAAGCGGCATTTCTTGGTGTAGCATCGCGCATTGAATAGCCAAAAGCATATTCGCATCTAAATTAGCTAAAATACTGCCAAAATTTAAGGCAACTCGCAGGCGTTGACGTAGGTATTCTACAGCAAAGAAGTCAAAAGGAGGAAACAAGTATTTACTAAAGGCGGGGGCGCAAGTGTAACCCAAACTATTAATCAGTACTAGCGATTTCACAGCTAATGGATAAGTCAGAGTAAAGTCAATTGCAGTTGCGCCTCCCATGGACGCACCTACTAGTATGATCGGTTGGTTGATTAAAGTTTTCCAAAACTCGTAAAGGTGAATTTTGATTGCAGTTGGGCTGTAGTTTATTTCTTTTTGCCTTTCTGTAAAGCCAAAACCTAACAAATCTACTGCCCATGTTTCATTTTGAGTCGCAAGTAATGGCAACAGAAGACGGAACTCTAGGATGGAACTGTCGAAGCCGTGCAGCAGCAGAATTGGTGTTCTTCCCCTACCTTTGTGGATATAGGTTGTGAGAATTGGTTGTTGACTAAGGGTGGTGGCTAGGGCAATTCTCTCAATATTTTGAACGAAAGCGCGAGCTTTAGCGTCTGTTAGTTGATTAACTTGTGTTGGGAGATAATTGGTCAACATTGCGCCATAATGCTTACTTCTTTACGTTCGGGTGCATAAGAATGCGTGATGCAAAAAAATCGGAATCGATATCATCTAGGCTAACATTTGCCCTGCTGTTCATACCCAGATGGACAAAAAATGCACTTCTGGAGAAAAAGGAAGGTTAAGATGCGATTGCGCAAAGCGCACCTGGAAGAGGCAATCGCTGGTATTGACAAGAGATTTCTCTAGAAGCGATCGCTGGTATTGACAAGCGGTTTCTCTAGAAGCGATCGCTGGTATTGACAAGAGATTTCTCTAGAAGCGATCGCTGGTATTGACAAGAGATTTCTCTAGAAGCGATCGCTGGTATTGACAAGAGATTTCTCTAGAAGCGATCGCTGGTATTGATAAGGGGTTTCTCCGGAAGCGATCGCTTGTGCAGAAAATGTTCTTGAAAATCTTACAATTGAGCAACTGCGTGAAGTGGAAGCGCTTGCAAGTCGGCGGATAGCAGAGCAATTGGCGGATAAGAAGCAAGACTGAACTACCCCATACATGAATGCAGGGGGTTCCAACTTACTGCGTAAGTTTCGTTTACCCTTACAGGTTCCGACTCCTTACAAGCTATTGGATTGCTGGACATCCGCTCTATCCCACTTTGAGTAGGAGACTTTGGACTAGCCGCAGTTCTCGCAGATTGATTTGACCCATTCCGCCAACCGTCCAGCAAGGATTGTTCCATCCCTAACCAACCATCTCTGGCTAGTTGGATTGACAGAGTTTCTGTTTTTGGATCGACGTAACGACTCAGATAAGCAGATAGAATATCACGTTGCATCTTTAACCCACAAATTGAGCAATGATGAACACGTTGCGACAGTGATTTTTTCTGTTTATTTCCGCACAGACAAGTTTGAGATAGTGCAGTTTTACGAGTCGAAAACATGAGAACTGTTCCACCAGCATTTTCAGCGTCTTTTTGACTGTTCCTAATCATCTGCGGTGGGACGCGTCGTGGATGTAAAATTAAATTGCCTGTTGAGATGGTCTAACGGGGATTACTAAGACAATTTAGTGCTCTAGTCAAGAATCTAAGAAACAGGAATAAAAGTGTAGAAGCACGGCAATAGCTAAGCTTCGTAACATCCTTTTAAGAATCACCGAGGCTTTAGCCCGGTGAGTACGTCAACAATAACTGTCCCGGTAAGCTTTTGGTGTTGTCCCAGTCGCTTTGCGGAACTGTGCGGTGAAGTGGCTTGTGTTGTAAAAACCTACTCGATAAGCGACTTCAGCAACAGAAAGCCGTGTCACAAACAGCAGTACCTTTGCTTGTTCCATCCGCCGTTGGGTGAGATAGCGATGGGGAGATTGACCTGTGGCAGTTTTGAAAGCACGGGCAAAGTGAAACTGACTCATATGCACAACAGCAGCCATGTCAGCAATGCTTAAATCTTCCGCCAGTCGTTCTTCAATAAAATCTTTAACTTGATTTAGTTTGAGGGCGTCTAGTGGTGAGTCATCCAACGTAGGCTTTTCTACTGCCCCAGTGTAGTTTCGCAGCAAATGAACAGCTAACAAATTCCTGAGAGACTCGGTGTAGAGTTTCCCAGCTAAGCCACCGCTGTTGACTTCTGACTTGAACAATTGCGCTATATGCAGAATGGTAGGGTCAGGAAAAATAACGCGGTGTTCAATTTTTACGGGAGTAGACAAACCGTTTTCCGATGCTACTTGGTTGAGAACTTGGGGATCGAGCATCATGTTAATGTATTCACTCTCACGCTCTCGCTGATGCCAAACAAAATCACGGGATGAGTATATGAATACACTTCCTGCTGGCAAAGCAGTTGTTTGCGTCGTACCTCCATCAACCGACCAAGTGACGCGATCGTGAGGTGTAAAGGCAACGCTGATGGCGTGCTTGGGCATGGCAAAATCAAATTGACCGATCGCATTTAAGCAACCATACTCAACAGTAATGCCGTCCCATTCGGCTTTTAAGTTTAACGAAGAAGGTTGGGTGCTGACAGACTGCATAGGCATCGAATGATATTCCCAAGAGAAATCACCTCAAATCTATTAAACTACACTTTCTCTAAACCAAGGCTTTGTCCATGAAGATAGTACCTGTGTGTCCTTCAATAGACTTCAAAACTTGCTGCCCCTGATAGGTAAACTGCTTGTACAGCATCTCATGGCGAGCAACAAAACCTAATTTTCCAAAAATGTGTTGTGATATTGAATGAGTTGCCTCAGTCAAAGCCGTCCGATAACCTTTTTTCATTCCATATCCTAAACAAGTCTGAATCAAGTTTTGTGCTATCTTCTCTCCTCTTCGCTGCGGTGCTACTGCAAGCATATACAGATGTAGGTATTCGCCAGTACGTATGTTTTTATCCTGCTTGTACTGTACTTCTAATTTTTCAAGAAGCTCCATGATAGGTTTAAACTTATCGCTGATATTGTCAATTTCTAAAGGAGAAGCTGAGGCGAAATCACCAGCTATCAGCGCACCAACAAGTTCATTGGTTTGCTTATCCCTAGCGATTACAGTTAATTTTTCTTGTTCTGCCCAAGCTCCTAAAAGTCTGATATAATTGGCAAACTCATCAACAGAAAAACCTTGGTTGATTGTCATTGGTTCAGAGTGAATGAATGCCTCAGCAACTAAAAGAGCCATTTCAAGAAGCGACTTTTGATTAAAAAGTTCGTACTGCAAGGCATGAGTCTCATGTAATCTCTGCATATTTTTCCTACTCCTTCTTCTCAATTTAGTAAGTACTAGTGCGTTAGGCTTTGCTATCACGCACCACGTTATATGACAATGCGTTAGCTCAGTTCTTGCACCTCGCCTGGCCTTCAACTTCAGTTGAAAGGTGATAGCTTAAGTCCGTTCGTTTTTTTCATTTTTCTTCCAGAAGTGCATAAGTAGATTATGCTTACACCTATTAAGAATAGTAGAACTTGGGAATTTCTGGTATCGGCGATCGCCCTTTGGGCAGTGCGCTCCGCGCAATCGCGAACGCGAGTGCGTGTTCGGAGGACTCAGCGGGCGCTCTGCGTTATCGCCTTTGCAGTGCGCTCCGTGCGCTCGCACAGTCAGGACAATGCGCGAGTTTTTCCTTTACTTATATCTTGCACCTGTTCAGTTGAATGTCAATTCCATAACTAAGTGCAAGAGGACGCATTCGTTCAATGTCTAGTAAAAAACAACACAGAAGCAATTCTGGAAAGAAGGTTTGAAATGCGATTTGTGCAGCTTCTCCCCAATCAGGTAGATCTGTAGTGGCAAGCGATAAATAAGCCCAATGCGCCAAAATATAAGCAATTAGCGAAAGTACTAACCAGCGATAAACGCCCAAAAGTGTTCCTTGACCAAAGCGGTGTAACCCAAACCGATGCTTTGCAGTCTTAAACCAACCCTCAATCTGCCAACGGCGTTTACCCCACCAATTAATCGTGCTTGCTTTGAGGGGTCTAGTAGACACAATGAAACGTTTTTCCGCCTTGCCGCAATCACGTTTGAGGTAGTACCAAGATACGGTGACAGGAAACTTTAAACCCACTAACTGTACTTGCTGTCCTGGTTTATGTAAACGTCGTAAGATACGCCCATCAACTAATTTACGGTCAAAGCGAACACCAACAATTGCGTGATATTTAAGCTTGCGTATCCCGTGAAGAAACTCAATGCTACCAAATGCAGTATCTGCCAAAATCATCATCTTGAAATGTTTGGTTAATGCTTTGGGTAAACATTTGACCAGTTTTAACCCCAACCGTGCAGGTGAGTCGGTACCTTTTCCTCGCCAGACACGGAAACTCCACGGTACACGCCACTGACCTACAACCAAGTAAAGCACCACCAGATGTAATCCTCGTTTGCCGTTGTACACACTGATTAAATGCTTGAATCCCTTAAATTTCCCAAATTTTTCCAGAGTTGTCAGCTCAATGATGACTTGTAAAAATGGTTTACGTCCCTTGGGGCACTCAGACAATATCTGTTTGAGTATCTGCTGGCGAGTTGTGCGGATTATTTTTCTGGTTGACCAATTATAAATGTTGAGAAATCGGCTCAGGGCACTGGCTGACTTACTTTTACTATGCTCAGGTAGCGGATATCCTTGCGCCTGCAAAAATAACCCCAACATCGCTTCTAGGTTTTGTTGTTGGTATGTAGAAGGCATCAACGACAGGAGAGTGTAAACTAGCCCTTGTCCCGCGCCTAAGAATTGAAACCATTGTTCTTGCTTAATTTATATGCATTTCACGCCCTTTTCTCTCATATTTTCGCTCATGAGTGCAAATCCAGGCACTTCTCCTATTTAACGATCGCCTGTAGTGAGGTTCATTACCGTATTCTCAACATTTTTATAGTTATACATATGACTTGTTATTGCGTAAGCTCATTCTTGCTTCTGGTGTTACTTTCTTACACTTTTATTCGTGTATTCAGGGTTTCTTCAGAGAGGTGCAAGATATAAGTCAATTCACATCTACTCGGTAGACTAAGCGATAGCAAAATAACTCACTATGCTTTTTATATTGATTGAATCTCTTAAAAACTTTACCGATGTTCCTAGCAAGCTATCTCTGCGAACCGTTCTTATAGTCCCCTTTATTCTGCAAATCTTTGCGGCGGTGAGTTTAACGGGTTATCTCTTTTGTTTGGATTTGTACACCTGCGAGGAGTGCGATCATACTAATCAGATGTTTTTTAATTTACTGAATATATTTTTCCGGAATAGTTATCCCTACAGTTGTATATTTCTTCTATGAAAACTTTTAAAAAAGTAAGTATGAGTAATAGTAAATAGAGCACAACGGCAATGTAGATTCACATAGAGATTCATAAACCACGGAAATTTGATTGTAAAGCGCCCGCTACGCGATCGCCGTAAGTCCTGCGGACAGGCTGCGCCAACGCGTAGCGTTCCGCAGGAAAGGCGGTCACTTTGTGCCATTGCACTCTTGGTGATAGGGTTAAAGCAGGCGATGTCTCTTAACTTGCCGCTTTGCGTTTACGCACTCTTGGCAATTGTGTCAAATGGAAAAATATTCAACTAAATGGATTCAATGTGGATATACCACAACCCTCAAAATCCTTAATATTTCTAGTAACAAGGGTCAAGGAATGTATTTTAGCTGTTGCGGCGATAAGTATATCAGCTTGCGCTCGCGGTTTACCTTGAGTCCTCAAAAAGCCTCTCAATTCACCCGAACACTTTGCAATTTCTGAAGTGATAGGGAAAATTTGACAGTGAGTTGTCAGAAAGTTTTCAAACCAGTTTTGAATTCTCGCATTAGGCTTCGCTGTTAAACCATAATAAATTTCCTCAATTGTAATAACACTTAAGTTAATAGATGTTACAGTACCGCTCCATGCTATCACCCCTGGATTTGGAATCGGTCGAGTTAACTCACTGATAATATTAGTATCACAAAGATTATTCATCCTCGTCTTCAGTAAAAGGATTGTCGCGATCGCTTCGTAGTGGTATCTCTAAGCTATAATTTTCTTCGGTACATAACTGCTGAAGTTCTTTAAAGACTTGAGCTAGAGATGTTTTCGCAGCTTTTTGTCGCCAGTTTAAAAATTCACTGAAAAGTTCAGGGTCTACAATTGCAGCTACTAATTCCTCTTCGGTATAGATTAGCTGAGGTTCAAGACTAGTCGCATTAATTACTGTGAGTAGCTGTTTTTGGGCTTCTTCAAGTGTCCATTTCATTCTAAAAATCTCCAAGCTTTGGAAGCATTTCATATACAGACTTTTCTCAAGTTAGCTTATTTTCCCAAATACAAAAACTGTCTGCCCAACTTATTTAAGCCGATATTCCTCAACAATGCTTTGCTCCCGTCAGTTTCCCAGTTGGTGCTAACGACTTCCACCACCAGTTTAAGCGAGGGTTAAGGCAAGTGATGCCTCTTGACTCGCCGATGCAGCGTCTACGCGCCCCAAATAATCATACTCTTGTAAAGGCGATGCTCCTCTGGAGCCGCCCTGCATGGCGATCGCGTACCCGAAGGGGGTGCTTTGCACGAGTGCGCTGCTGCTTTGGTGCAGATCGCACTTCTGGTGATAGGGTTAAAGCAGGCGATGTCTACGACGGGCTACGCCTACGCACCCCGAATATTCATACCCTCGCTTCATGCGATTGCCCAAAAGGCAGTGCGCAAGAGCGCAATCGCTTCTCAATTTTCTTCTGCACTTGCCTACCATCTCAAGAAAGCAACACTTAACGAGGAAGGATATCATTTAGGTGAAGATGGAGACCAGGCAAAAGCGGCGAATTAATTGATTGGTTTAGTCGGTATTGTTGTTGAGTATAGGTGTCTTCAACCAGTTGACAAACAGTGAAAGTAGGTTGTTTGGGTTTACCAATAAATGCCACACCACCCAATCCTCGATAATCTACAATCCAATATTCAGGGATGCCTAAGAGCGCGTATTCTTCAACCTTGCGAGCATAGTCAGTTTCCCAGTTAGTGCTAACGACTTCAACCACCAGTTTAATCGATCGCCCCAACGTAATTACGGGTTCTCGCTCCCAAAGGGGTTCACGGTCGAGAACGGTTTCATCGAGAACTACGATATCCGGACGACGAACTGTAGCAGCATCTGCGAAGGGGTAAATTAAACAAGTGCGAGGAATAAACCACGGGAGTTGTTCTGTAACAAGGTAGATACCAATTTGGGTTGCAAGTTTTCCACTCACCGTTTCGTGCCGGCCAGTGGGTTCCATATCAATTAGTTCTCCGTCTGCCAGCTCATAGCGGGGATTATCTCGGTATTGGGAGAGAAAATCTTCAACGGTGAGGGTTTTTGGGGAGATATATGTCATTGAGCCAATCTCCTGAAGGCATTGTTTTGATTATAAATTAGAAGCAAATCCCTGATTACTCATCTATTAAGATAGTTGTGCGATCAACTTCCAACTCTCGAAGCGTCGAGTTCAATCAGCAAAATGGCAGATTGCTTTCTCGGTTTGCCTAAATGCTTTCTCATTTCAGTCGTTCACGCATTCATTTTAGTGTTTTCCGTAAGCAAACAGGCAGATTGCTTTCTCATTTCAGTAGTTCACCCATTGATTTTGGTGTTTAAGGTATTTAGCTTAGTGGGGGTGAGGATGTCAATCAAACTGAGAAATTACAACCTCTTGATCAGGAAAACGAGCAATGATTGTCAGACTTCCCCCAAGAGATTTAATGTATCGCGAGAGTGTGGATATCTGAACATCTTCCTGATGCTCAATTTTTGAAAGTGCTGATTGTACCACTCCCATATTCTTCGCAACATCGCTTTGAGTATGTCCAAGGGATTCTCTAAGCTCAGAAAGTGTCAATTTGAGCAATGCAAGGTTTGCTTGCATCTCACTTTCTGCCTGTTGTTCAAGAGTCATTATGAATGCGAAGTTCTTTAAATGGCTTCGTCTTCATCGGAATCCTTCTGTTTTTAATTCCTCTAAGTGTTCGTCATACAACGTATCTGCTTTTGGCACATTATCCTCATACCAGCGATTATTATTTCATAGTGTAAATAGTTTGAGTTACTGCTGGTTTTGCAACCAAACTGCCAAGTCGGATATTTCCGAAAAGTCAAACAGTGCATCGCTTAAATCATCTAGCTGGTTAATCGACAGTGCTTGAAGCTGTTGCTGTAATTCAGAAGAAATTGTGCCAAATCGCCGTGAAAGTTGGCGGGTTAAGGTTTGTAGCTTTCCTTGCTTCGCACCTTTTTCTAGTATTTCTTGATAAATTGGTGACTCTTGCATTAGTTCCTCCCTGAAATACTGGCGAATGAGGCGATCGCTGACTTGTCAGTTGTAAAGGCGATTGCATGCGTAGCGCACGCTAAGGGCGATCGCAAGTCGCGTAAGGAATGGATGCACAAGCATTGCGATAGATTGGGGAGCCAGTCTTGGTGAGACTGTTGCCCTTTGTCGAGTATTATGGGCAAGGTTATAAAACTAATTTACTGATAAACATTAAATTTGCAGTGTTGCCTAAAACCCAAACGCGAATAAATATTTTTTCCAGCTTCTGATGCTTGCAAAGTTGCAGTCTGATAACCCACTCTGTAGGCATCCTGAAGAGCAGCTAATGTGATAGCAGTTCCAATTCCACATTTTCTAAATTTTTCCAGCGTTGCTACATTGTAGATGCCAGCAACACCAGCAGCCAAAAACAGTTCACTTGTGGCTACTGGTTCACCATTGAAATAGCCAATATAAAAGCGAATGGGACTTTCAGGACGGAATGCGATTTCTGCTGCTTGTCGATAGAACTTAACCACAGAAGTATCTGGTGGACTCCAATTTGCAGCAATCACAGCAGCATAATCGTCAAGTTCATCAGCATTCGTGACTCGGCGAATCATTAAGCCTGTGGATAGTGACTCATTTTGCCGCAGTTTGTTTAAGTCTAATGCCATGCCAAGCTCTTCTTCAGTATGTTTTAACCCATGTGCTGCTAAACGTTCAGCCAGGTTATCGGGTTGCGAACTGGGACTTATCCACCATGCCATAGGCAGTTGTCGCGATTGGAAATAGGCGATCGCACTCTTGATGCGAGAATCAACGTCTGATTCCTTAAATTTTGCGCGGCACACAAAGTTGAAGGTATCAGATGGTAACTCTGAGTTAATCAGTAGCAAATCAGGTGCGTCAATCACTTTCATTGTTGATAGACGCAGTGGGAAGTAAGACATATGCTCAAACATATTCGACTCAATGGCATACACGACTTCCTCCTCTGTATTTTCTCCAAGTTTAACGAAACGCATCTTTTAATACCTCAAACTTCCTCTAGCCATGCAAGGATGCTGTCTTTACTTTCCGTCAACCCCTTATAAACTAGTGAGTCCTGCGTCATAGACTGAATAGCAGCAGATAGTTTAGACCGCAATACTGCGTCTTTTTTTATCTCTGCACAATCCCTAAAATAGGTGCGGATAGTGAATAGCGCTGCATCGTATTCTGGCAATCCCCAAATGACCTGGCGTTCAATTCTAAGAAACAGCCGGGGGTTCTGCTGGTCAAACTGTCTACCATGCCACTCCTTGATTGGTACATTTGCAGGTGCTTCGGGGTGATGGTTTAGGCGAGTATCGGTACTCAAACCCCAGGCAAAGCGCACCATTGGTTCCCGCACAATCATCGTGTTGACAATTGCACTCGCCCGTCGATTAATTTTATCTATACCTGCCACAGGTGCATGGATTGTGGTAAAATCTTTGCCAACTTTCTCCTCGGCTGACCAATGGTTGGGGTAGCACAGATGAACAGCACTCAGCCAGTTGCTACCATCAGCACAACGACAGATAACTGTTATGTCTTCCTGTAACTGGGCAGCTATTGCATCGAGGGTGGACGCGTAAGGTGGAAAGACTTGGTTACCCTGAGTCTCGACTTGCCGTAACTCGTAGTTTGCATCTAAGTAGAGGATTTCTCCGGTAAGCTGACAGTGAAATGCTAAGTCGCCACTGGCTAGCCGTTCGATGTGAAAGTAGTGGGGGTGTTCTTGGGTGAGGCGATCAATAATTAGGCGGGCGATGCCTGACGGCAAGCCGCTCCGCGTCAACGCACTTGCTACACCATCAGAATAATTGCAGGTTTGGTAGTACTTGCTCAACCGTTCAGCACGATTTATGAGCTTAACTTGACGATAGTGAGCAAAGTTACCATCAATTTGAAATACCTGCTTGTCCGCCTTACCATTACCCAAGCATGAGCCGAAAGGAATAAAACCAGGCTTAACCTCGTAGCGTCCGTTATCAAGGGGGAAGTAGCAAGCCGAACCGTTCAATGCTTCAACTGTCTTTGCTTCGTGCAACCAACTTTCTGCAAGCGTATGCATAACCATTACAGTTGAAACTCGTGTTTACTCACACCATATTTTACTGCTTTTCGCTCTAACGGTTGCAAATTAGGCAGTTGGCTTTCTGTGAAGGCAAACTCTTTTTCAAACTTCAAACCAGCTTTTTCCATCACCCGGATGGATCCTTTGTTTGCTGTTAATGCCCAAGCGACAACTCGTTGAACGTTTAAATCAGCAAAACCCTTAGATACTAATGCTTGTGAGGCTTCAGTTGCATAGCCTTTGCCCCAACTAGATTTACGCAACCGATAACCAAGGGCTATTTCATGATTATTTACCAGTTGTAATTCAACCGCAAATTTATTTTCAATTGCTGGATAGAAATGAAACCAACCGATAAACTCATTGCTTGATTTTTCAATAGTCGCCCAAAAACCGAAGTTTTTATACTTCTGGTAGTATTCTAAAAGTCTCGGCAAACCTTGTTTTTTGATGACTTCGGATTCTGTTGGCTTTCCCCCATTCATAAAGCGCATAACCTCGGGGTCACTATCTAATAGAAATAGGTTGTCAGCGTCTTGTTCGGTAAACTGACGTAGAATCAACTCTTGTGTTTCTAAGAAAACTTTCATCGAAAACTCCTGGGTTTGAAACCCCGTCCTAGAAGGACGGCTTTGCTTTTTGTGTTACAATAGTGACAGCTAACTTAAGACACATTGACCTAGTTTGCCGTGGGTTGAAACCCCCTAACACCGGATTCGTAAACACTTCTTTACTTCTGGAGGTAGAAAATGGGGCGATTATTGAGTGAATCAAAGCATACACAAAGTTAGCGACATTACCTAGAGAACGACATAGAAGTAGGGGGTTCCAGTATGATCGCCTAAACTGGGTAAAACTTCTAGGGTGTAAAGTGCAGGTATGCCCAATGTCAGAAATGACGGAGGGAGTAGACGCAATTGGCACCGCGCTGTATGCAGAAAGCCGTAAGGTGAATATGGTTCAAAACTAGACTAGGTCGTTTAGTTTTCTTCTAAAGAATCTTCGTGGCTTTAGCCCGAAGAGTGTCAAAAACATCCCCAGCACAATCAACAACATAGCCGGAAAGAAAATTTTACCGTGTCTTACGAAGTTGGATGGGATGGCGAACGCCTGCGGCACGCTACGCGATCGCCTGCACCAATGGATTTATTGCTCCGGAACAAACAATATCTGGTCACGAAGGTCGGGCGTAGGGTAATAATTTCCCCACACCCGAACACAACCGAAAATATGCAATCTAAATGTGTTTTAGTTTACTGCTTCAGGACTTCTTCCTGTGTCGGTAATGCATTGAGGTTATCAACCACGAATGAATTTCTGGTATTTTCAGCACGTGAAGGCAATTGATATCCTGAGTCGTGCAAAGTCATGCCAGCTGTTGAAAACAGAAGTTTTTTGCCAGCATGTTCTTCAAAAAAGCGCGGATTGTAGACCTTAAAATAGATACCTCCTGGAAATTCTGAATACTTGCTGATGCGGTAGTCATCTAGGTAGATGCTAAATCCTCGTGATGTGATTGGCGGTTTATTGCTCAGGTTAATTTTGACAATGTATGTCACTCTGTCTAATGTGGTGTTTTCCGCCGCTTCCATAAACTCAATGTTTCTCAAGTCTGCTGGTTTTGGCGCAGTAGCAATGACTTGGAGATTTGCCACTTCCGGATATGTAATGTTGACCATATATTGCTCCTTTTGTCAATTAGTGAGATGTAACTCATCGACGTAAAGAGTTCCAGATGGAACAATGTTGAATGACACCTTAATTTCCGTCAGATTGTTAATGTCAATACCATCGTCTTGAAGACGCTCTAAGGGAATGCGGAGGGTTTGCATGACGGTACGAGAGAATGTGCTTTCTTCCTCTCCTTCATTTGGAAAGCCCAACGCAACTTTATCTGGATAGATGAGCCTGTTTATGGAACTAGCAGGAAAACAGCTTCCCTTGACTTTGTCGTGTACCTCGATGGTAAAGTCCTGATCCTCTCCTATTTGATTATTGGGTTCCGTTGACTGCCCAACTCGCAATGCCAGGAATTTAAACGCTTTAGTATCTAGCGTTTGGGGATCTAATTTGATGCGATAGCTACCGCCACCACCAGTCCATCTTAACCGTAGACCTTGAGTCTCCTGGTAGAGATGATCTGTCGGTTGCTGTCCTTCAAACGATAACTTCTTCGCGTTGATTTCTGAAGTTTCGACTGTACCTACAACTGGCTTTGAGACTACGAGACTGGTTTGAGATTCCTCAAAATGTTGCACAAACAAACGATGAGAATCTTGAAATTGTGAAACCAGATTGACATTGTTTGGAAGCCAACTAGCCTCAATGCCAAGCGCATGGTTTCTTAACAATTCCAAAAACTCTTGTTCGCCTTGGAGTACAGACATCGCCAAGGCTGAAATGTAAACTTTAGCAATCTGTTCCTGGTCTTCACGCTCAATTGTTTTGGCAGATTCTTGCTGCCAAATACTGTTAAAGTGATTATGATTTGCACCATGAATCCACAACAGCGATTTGAATCCTCGTGCTGGTTGTGTAGGGTTAGCGAGGTCAACTGTATGTGACCTGTCATACGTCTTATAGCCTTCAAACGTGAAGACATCACCATCGCGGCTACCATGAATGATGAGGTAGTTGTCCCGCACTTTGGTCGGTCCGGTTACAGGCACATACTGACCGTCGGTAGGGGCGATCGCAACGGCTGCACGAATGTCAAAACCATAGGGTCCCAAACCAAGAGAACCATCAAGTGGAACAGGTGCTAATTCGGGGTCAAATTGCACACTTTGCATCGGGTTAAAAAGACTGGCGTGTCCTACTGCTTCTCCCCCACGGGAATGACCGACAATCATCACCCGCGACATATCGACTTTGCCTTCTAAGGGATGTCCAGCCTGTGCATTCCATAGCCGGAATTGCTTAAGGTGTTCTAGATGGACAATCGCTCGTGCATCGTTTTCGCCGAAATTACCGCCGTTAAGAAAGTTAACATCTATCGTTGCGGCAATCATTCCATGAGATGCCAGCAGTTCGCACAAATAAATATATCCTGGTGTTGAGTTTTCTAGGGGGTCGTGGTTACCGTGGGCAAAAACTACCAATGGGAAAGGTCCATCTCCCACAGGTATTCTGATGTGTCCGTTAATGGGAACCTGAGTACTATCAAAAGACCAATCGACACCAAAGCCCAATTCAGCAATGTTCGATATATCAATCCGTCGCGTAGCAAATCCCTCAGTTGGGTTGTGGTACACATAATATTGATTCAAATCCGGATTTGAGCTGTAATCCAAGTTTGGTGCGGCATAGACCACTTTACTGAAAGTATAAGCACCTGGTTTTCCTGGATTGCTGAGATTAGTACATAAATCAGTTATTTTCTGCATAGAAGTCTCACCTAGGGGTGCAGCGTTACAATACTGCCCCAGTATTGGCTTCGGTTGTTTACAAACTTATCTACAAGTTGTTAACTTGAGTTTCCACAATCTAGGCACCGCCTGCTGTGAAAATAAGAAGGACGCGCGAAGAGGTGAGGACACCCGCCCCCACATCCTACAAAACCTCTTATTTCACTCCCGCCTATGTGCAACGCGACAGCTTGACTAAAAACCACACATCCAGTTAAGCTTAATCAGACCAATTGGTCGGAAAAGCGCAGATGTCAAAAGGCGAAGAAACAAAAGAAAAAATTCTCCAACAAGCAGCCGAACTGTTTAATCAACAGGGGTATGCTGGCTCGTCTATTTCAGACATCATGCGTGTTACAGGATTGCAGAAAGGAGGAATCTACAATCACTTCAAAAGTAAAGATGATTTGGCGTTACAGGCTTTCGACTTTGCGATCGCCCAACTTAGACAACATTATTTAGCAGCAATCCGAAGCAAGCATCATGCAGTTGATCGCCTGCAAGCAATCATGGGTGTATTTCGTAGCTACGTTGATAATCCACCTATTAAGGGGGGGTGTCCACTGCTGAATACTGCGATTGAGAGTGATGATGCTCATCCTGCTTTGCGGGAACGCGCTCAACAGGCGATGAACTCTTGGCGCAAGCTGTTTTATCGAATTATCCAAAAAGGAATCGAAAAGGGTGAAATTCGGTCAACAGTTGATGCTGATGAAGTTACAACTATCCTGATTGCAACACTGGAAGGGGCAATGATGATGAGCAAGCTTTATGGAAACTCAATTCATATTGAACGAGCAATCAATCATTTGGCTCATTACATTGAAAGCCAATTACGCATTTAAACCAAGTAAACTTTCTTGAGTTTCGTTTAACCAAAAAAAGACCGTTTGGTCTGAAAAAAGAAATATTGAGAAATCATAGTTCAACAAGAGGAAAGCGATGAGTGATTTTTGTGGTCAGGTAGCGCTGGTGACGGGAGCATCACGAGGTATTGGCGCAAGCGTCGCCCGTATCTTAGCCGAACGTGGTGCTGACATAGTGATTAACTACCGCAGTAAGGGTTCACGTGCTCTTGAAGTCGCCGATGCAGTACGTGTCACTGGTCGTCAAGCCCTCCTTGCTCAAGCTGACATCACGAGTGAGAGCGAAATGAGAGAGATGATGAAGCTGGTAGAGGAGCAGTTTGCACGCCTTGACCTCCTCATCCTCAATGCGAGTGGTGGATTGGAAAAAGATAAGGCTTTGGACTATGCTATGCAACTCAACCTTACCGCCCAGGTACGTGCCGTTGACCTATCCTTACCACTGATGCCACCTGGTGGACGCATCATTTTCATCACCAGCCATCTGGCTCACTTCTATGGACACAAGCCAGTTGCTCCCATTTACGAGCCAGTGGCACAGAGCAAAAAAGCTGGCGAAGAGGCTCTGCGATCTCGTATACCTGAACTGACGAATAGAGGCATTAAACTGCTGATAGTCAGTGGTGACTTGATTGAGGGTACTATTACCCCTAAACTCATGCAGCGCCAGAACCCGGGTTTCATTGAATCCCGCCGCAAACAAGCAGGTGTTCTGCCTAGCGTTGAAGACTTCGCCTGCGCCATTGTCGATGCTGCAGCAAACACTCAATTAGAAAGTGGAGCAACTATTTTCGTGGGAAGTACTGAATGGGAGATTGCCTAGGCACTCTGGAAACTCCTAAGCAGCCGTTAGCGAAAAGCTGACGATTGTACACTGTTGACCAATATCTAATCCAAAATCCAAAATCTAAAATCCAAAATTGATATGACTCATTCTTTCAGTAGTCAGGAAAAACCCTTGCGTCTGATTACAATTCCTATCAGTCATTACTGCGAAAAAGCACGATGGGCGCTGACAAAGCTGAAACTTCCTTACATTGAAGAACCTCATATGCCACCGTTTCATCGATTTGCAACTGGTCAAGTTGGTGGAAAATCAGCTCCTGTTCTGATAACTGAAGTAAGTGCTTTCACTGATTCAAGTGATATCTTACGATACCTAGACGAAATAGCTCCTGATAACGCCAAGTTATACCCCACTAACCCTGAGTTACGCCAACAAGTAGAAGAACTAGAAGATTTATTTGACAAGCAGCTTGGACCTGCGTCACGCCGTTGGGGTTACTTTTATGTGATCGATGACTACAAGTTTATCCAACGTAGCTGGTGTCAGGGCGTTCCTTTTATTGAGGGGGCATTATTTCCAGTAGTTTTTCCCTGGATGCGCTCAGTGGTTCGGCGAGGCTTCAACATAACCCCAGAGTCTGCTGCACAAGCATATGAACAAATCAAGAGCATTTTTGAGCAAGTGAGTAAATTATTATCTGATGGACGCACCCACCTGATTGGAGATAGCTGTTCTGCTGCTGACATTACTTTTGCAGCACTTGCTGCTCCTGCTGTGTTACCGTCAGAACACCCCATGAGCGGTGGTAACTTGCAGGAGTTGCCATCCAAAATGGCATCTGAGATTAATGAATTCCGTGAAACCCCTGCTGGAGCTTATGTGCTGCGTTTGTATGGCGATAGAAACAATTGAAGAAAGAGAATTAAAAAATGAATCCATTAGCTATTCAATTAACTCTTCATGGAGCCATAGTTGTGCTTGTCGGGTTATTAACAGGAATACCTTATGGCGTAGCCATCAATAGAAAAGAGGATGAAAATACCGTTCGTGCATGGCGTGTGGCGCATTCTGGTTTGGCAATGGGTGGAACCACAATGATTGCAATCTCTGCTGTTCTATCTAATTTGAAATTAGACCCTATATTTGGCTTAACTTTGGTCTGGTCATTTGTGGTTTCGGGATATGGATTTTGTATCGCTTTGCCTTATGGTGCTTGGGTAGGTCATCGTGGTCTTTCTATTGAGGGACCAAGCCAAAATAAGGTTGTCTATGCAGGCAATATGGTAGGTGCAATTGGCTCATTAATTGGAACCTTGGTACTCATCTTTGGCTGTTTCAAAACTCTTGTATAGGAAGAAACAGGAATTTTTTTGTTTATTGACAGACCATTCGGTCTTTTTTCTCAACGACAAGGAGGACTCTTAATGCTCAAGTTTTACTACGCACCTCTGTTGCCCGTTGCTCGTCGTGTGCGGCTCGCCTTGCTAGAAAAGGGCATTGCATTTGAACCAGTCTTACTCAGCTTGGATGGTGACCAATTGCAGCCAGAGTTTTTGGAAATCAATCCCTTTCATCACGTTCCAGTTGTGGTAGATGACGGTTTTCGGATAGTAGAGTCCCTGGCAATTCTAGACTATTTAGAAGCAAAGTACCCCACACCTACGCTCCTTCCAACTCAACCTGAAGCTTTAGCAACAGTGCGAATGGTGGAAATGGTGACGGCTAATGAACTATTTCCTCAAACTATCCCACTTATTTATGAAAACGAAGAATCTCCAACATTTGCTCAGGCAAAGCAACATATTGATAAAGTACTAGAGTTTTTTACACAAGTATTAGGAGACAGTCCTTACTTTGGTAGCGAACAGCTAACTCTAGCAGATATTGTTGCGGGAACAGTTGTGCCTTCATTACCTAGGTTGGGTATAAATCTCAATGATTATCCCAAGCTACATGATTGGTGTGGACGCTTGATGCAACGGGAAGCATGGCAGAAGACGGATGTAAGCGCAGAAGATTTTGAACAATTCAAGAGGAAGGTACGCGCTTTCTTTAGTGAACCTACGTAAGCGCGAGATGAGTCGGGGTAACGCAAACAGCTTACAGGCAATCAACCAATAAGCATGAATGGCACGCTTGTTAAGGTCGAACCTGCCATCAGCAAAACCTACCAGAACTTTAGCTGTATCGACCATAAGCAGATGATGGTAGAAACTGAGATCAGAACGAATGGAGTGAGGTTTAACAAGCGTGCCATTCGTTTATAAGCATTGTGAGCGCTTGCTCAACAAAATTCCTGCTGCTAACTCTGGTAGTTACTCACAGCCAGAGCAAAACGGGACAGACATAACACTCCTCCCTTTAAATTTGTAATGTCTAGAAAAAGCTATGTTGAAAAGAAATGGTAAGTCATTAGCGCTCCAGAGCGCGATGGGCGTAGCCCCGCCTCCGGCGATCGCCTGTGCGTCAGGGAGTTTCAAAGGTGCTTTTGCTCATGGCGTGTTAAGTGCTTTGGAAGCTGCTGGAGTTCGCGCTGATGCTTATGCTGCTGCGTCTTCCTCAGTTATTCCCACAGCTTGGGCTGCCATTGGCAAAGCAACAGAATTGGGTGTGGATTACTGGTTAGCAGGCTTACAAGTCCTCAAACAACCAAATGTGGGAATGAGTCAAATAGTACTTGGGGGAATTGCACATTTCAGTCCAAATAAACAACTGTTTGAACCAGAAACACCAGAATATTTCGTTGCTACCAGTGCGGTGATCACTCCAGAAGCTGCTGGCGAAACTCAAGGAGAAAAAGCAAGACGCTTAGGGCGACGCTTGTTGGTATCAGCAGGGAAAAAAGACCGCAGTTGGGCGGATGAACACTTGCAATTAGCTGTATTTGGCACAAAACTAGGAGGTGAACTGCATCTTGATGCCAGTAACTTTGATGAAGTGGCGTACGCATCTTCTCGGATGCTTCACGGTTGGGATATTCCTGCTTGGATAGGCACAAAGCCTTACATTGATGCTTCCTACACTTGTTTGTGTCCGGCGATGAAGATGATTGAGCAAGGATATCAGGAAGTAGTGGCGATCGCCAACGAACCAGGCACACTCTATCACGATATGTTCCAGTTAAAGGCAATTCCTGAGAGCTACAAAGGAGTTTCCATTCACATCATTCAACCAGATGTAGACCCTAAAGAATTTGGAGTCAATTTTACAGATGCGACTGAAGAAGGGTTATTGGCACTGTATCGCCACGGAGAGGAAAAGGGCAGAGAATTTATCAATCGCTGAGGAAAGGATTTAGTGCCTTCTCAATACATTAACATTGCGACTTTTCAAAATAAAAAATCAGTCCATTGTCAGGCTGGACTGTAAAAGATATCGACAAACCACTTACCCATATTGGATAAACGTTAGCCAGGGAGCCGCCCGCCTGACTTAGGTTAACCATCTAGTCTTAGTGAAGTACCCACCACCAAATCGGAATACCTCTAACTGGTGGGGGCTTCGAGTTTCATCCATCGATGCCACGGCGCGGAATCTCCCAAGAGATCGCCAACCAAATCCCGTGATGGTCTTACGGGCGCGTCCGGAGGTTTGGGACTCGCCCCAGAAATTAGATTTCACAGCCAACGGCATAAGGGTTTCAGACTCATTTTCGGACAGGTCTAAAGGCTTCGAGGTGATTAGATACAGAACTGGGGTTCTTTCCATCAGGCATGATTGCCCCATGCAGGTAAGCCTGATTTAGATTCACATCACTTAGATCGACTTCAGTCAAATTTGCCTCAGTGAGGTTGGCTTGAGCCAAGTTTATTTTAGTTAATTTTGCCCCTTTCAAAATGGCACCAGTGAGATTTGCCCGACTCAAATTTGCCTGAGTCAGGTTTGCACCACTCAAGTCGGCACCACTAAAGTCGGCACCACTCAAATTGGCACTCTTGAGATTAAACGCAATCAACTTCAGGTTCCTAAAGTCTCTTTGCCCAGCTGCATATCGGCTTAAAAGTTCATTGGCATCCATATTGGCTGCCTCGCAACGAGTAGCGTTGTCGCTGTTTACCGATCTTAATCATAATTCACAATCAACAGTTTTTACCAAATTACCCATAAGTATAAGCTGACTGCCCTAATATGCGCCTTTCTGCGTTCTCTGTGCCTGGAGCGGTTCGTTAGTATTATATAGATATGCACTCCCAGCCAATTGTCTAAGTTTGAGTAAAGTATGGAAAAACAAACGATTCATGTTATCGGAGGTGGACTCGCTGGGACAGAAGCAGCGTGGCAAATTGCTTCTGCTGGAGTGCCGGTTATTCTTTGGGAAATGCGCCCAAATCGCTACAGTGGTGCGCATCATACGGAAGATTTGGCGGAATTGGTGTGTAGTAATTCTTTTGGCGCAATGGCAAGCGATCGCGCTGCCGGTCTATTGCATGAAGAATTGCGTCAACTCGGTTCTGTTGTGATCTCAAAAGCTGATGAACACGCAGTTCCTGCTGGCGGGGCGCTAGCAGTAGATAGAGGACGATTTAGCCAGGACTTGACGGAAACTCTCTCTCGCCATCCCCTTATTGAACTGCGGCGGGAAGAACTGCGTGTTATTCCGGAGGGAATTGTCGTTTTGGCAACTGGACCATTAACTAGTCCGGAATTGGCAGAAGATTTACGCCGCTTTACTGGGATGGAATACCTCAGCTTTTTCGATGCCGCAAGCCCTATTATCGTGGGAGAATCGATTAACCGCGACATCGCTTTCATGGCATCGCGCTACGACAAAGGTGAAGCTGCTTATCTCAACTGCCCGATGAATAAAGAGCAGTACTTGCAGTTTTGGCAAGAACTACGTACAGCCGAACAGGTGGAATTGAAAGATTTTGAACGGGAAACGGCGAAATTTTTTGAAGCCTGTTTGCCAATTGAAGAACAAGCACAGCGAGGGGAAGACACCATGCGCTACGGTCCCCTTAAGCCAGTGGGTTTATCGGATAGTCGGACTGGGGAACGTCCCTACGCCGTGATACAGTTGCGGCAAGAAGACAAAGCAGGTCAACTTTGGAATATGGTAGGATTCCAAACAAATCTGCGCTGGGGTGAGCAAAAGCGAGTCTTCCAGATGATTCCTGGTTTGGAAAATGCGGAATTTGTGCGGCTGGGGGTGATGCACCGCAACACCTTCATCAACGCGCCTCAGCTTATGCTGCCTAGTTTGCAATTTAAGGAGCGTCCAACGCTGTTAGCTGCTGGACAGTTAATTGGGACTGAAGGCTATACCGCAGCCGCCGCAGGTGGTTGGTTGGCGGGAACGAATGCAGCAAGGCTAGCTTTGGGGAAAGAACCGTTGACGATTTCAAATACAACGATGATGGGGGCGCTGTTTGAGTTTATCAGTTCGGCTTCGCCCAAGCATTTCCAGCCAATGCCTCCTAACTTTGGGATTTTCCCAGAACTGGGTGAGAAAATCAAAAACAAACAGGAACGTTACGGACGTTATCGCGATCGCGCTTTAGCTGAGGTAAGGGAATTCGTAACTCGTAATTTCTAACTCGTAATAGAGGGGGAATAATTACGAATTACGTATGCGCAAGCGTGCCGCTAGGCATACGCGTAGCGTGTCCGTTAGCCCTTGGCGTGCCGCAGGCATAGGACATATTACGAATTATTTTGATGGCTTGCGTTGGTCTTGAATTGTCTCCTCTTTAGTCGTTGCGATTCCATGTACGCCGATCGCGGCGATCGTTGCACCTATGAAGCCCCAAGTCCCGTTAGCAAATGCATTCATGCGATGACTGAGACTACGATGATAGGCAAGATCCAGTTGTCTATTATTAACTCTTCCATTCCTGGTTAACTTGTCCACATACCTTTCGGTTCTTCCTAGCGCTTCGTAGTCAGTGTTGAACGAGTAAAGTGATGACCCCGCCACCAACAAACCAGGAATAACCAAGGCAATAAAGAGAATCACTCTGCCTATGCTCATACAACCTCGTTAGGCAACATATTTGAGTTAATGCTGACATAGCGGGAATTTGCTGAGAGTATCTGGCGAACAAATTAGAAAAATCGTGCCTATGAGAGGTTCAGACATATTTTGGGAATAATACTCATGATGTTTGGAGCTATACCTTAGGGACTTCCAAATAAAAAAGTATCCAAAAATCTCTTGTGGAACGGGCGAGACGCCCGTTCAGATCGAGGGCGGGCAGGAGGGATGCCATTGGTGTCAACTTAAGCTAAAACCCTTTTATAGCGCAACTCAATTGAATGAAGTACAGATTTATCTGTGTCCATCTGTGTCCATCTGTGGTTCATTATTTCTTTGTGTACCTTACAAGGGTTGCAAAGCGCTATAAAATCTCGTTTCCAGGTTCCACCTGGAAATGCCCTTGAAGCGGCTAGTAACGCTCTTAAGCAAGGCAGAGCCTGCCAAGGCTGCATTCCCAGCCTCAGGCTGGGAACGAGGCAATCTCTTAAAGCTTGTTCTATACTGCTTTTCACCTTAAGTTGACACCAATGGCTAGAAGCCCATCCCACAATCCAAGGTTGTATTGCACTCAATTAAGAACCGTTATATAAGCATCGCAAGCGAAGCCTACGGTCCTTGAACAGGAATATCAGCAACCCTAATCTTGGGCAAAGTGCTGTAACTTTGGTCGCTACCAGACATATTATTCGTCGCTAAAGAAAATGAGGTGGCTGATGGAGACATTCTTCCCAAAAAAACAAATTCCCCCTTGAGAGTCGTTCCAGGTTGAATTTCAATTTGAGAGTTGTCTGGTGGTGCTACCAAGTTGTACTGATTACCCAGGTTATCTATCAGTACCATGTCCTTACTATTGTTCAACTTAATCGGGTCTTTATGACCATTGGTCACCGCAAGGTTGATCTTAGTAGTATCCTCAGCAAAGGATATACCAGTTAAACGTGCCACAGTGCCATTGGCGTGATTAACTTGGAGGTTGAGAGTTTGAGGTGGTGGTAGTAATGGTGAGGTATCTGTAGAGGTCGTTTGGGTATCGGTCGTTTGGGTATCGATAGTTTCGAGTGGTGATGCAGTAGGTGTCGCTGCTGTGTTAGCTGGAGGTGAATTTGTGGCAGCATTAGGATTGATTTGTCGCAATAGAAGCTGTTGCAATCGTGGGGTTTTGATCAATAGCCAAATACCAGCACCCAGTACTAGTAGTAAAGTAAACAGAATTCCTAGCAGAAAGCCACGAAAGCCATTATTGCCACGACGGTTGGTTTTAGGTTCTTGTTGAAAGCGGTTTTCCGTCATTTGAATTAAAATTGCTACTTTACACAACAAAGAATATCTGTTTTGCACCCACCTTTGGATCTATCTTATTAATGATTAGAAAATTTTATGCATAAATAATTCTATCAAATATCTATTTATCTATAAGATCTGTAACAGTACAAGATAGCCAGTTGCGCCCAAGCACCAAATTAACTAGATTTGGGATGAGGTTTCTGTTTATCCTCAAGCTGAAGCAGTTAGCAATTTTACGGTTTTCAATATTAAGGGCAATAAATATCGCTTAATCGTTAGTATCAATTTTATCTAACCAACCGCAAATGGTAGTCACTCAGGCAAATCAAAGCTATGCTATAATGGATCAAGATAGCGGACTTAGATGTTTGCTTTTTTAAGGGCGCGTGGCTCAGTGGATAGAGCAACAGGTTCCGGTCCTGTGGGTCGGGGGTTCAAATCCCTCCGCGCTCGTTTTGTGTCGATTGCCAAATTATTTGACCGCCTTGACACATTGATGTAAATGTAATTGACTGTCGCGATCGCCTGAAGGGTACTGCGCTGAGTCCTGTTCGCGTAGCGTGCCCGCAGGGCATACGGACACGCTACGCGTTGGTGGAGCCTGTACTCGTATAGAACCGCCGTGGTTGACCAATAAAACGTGGGTCATTTTTGAGCGCTTCACACATTTGTTTAATTTGAAAAATCGGTACAAGCAACTCAAGGACAATAGTCTGCAATTCCTGTAAAGTTGACACCAAAAACATATGTATGAAGGCTTTCAGAATTTTCCAGAGAAGCTAAAGCTTCTTTTTCTCTAGTCTCCGTGTAATTTCTGAGGTCTATATTACATTTATGAATTAAATCTGATATGGATTTTAGTAATTAAATATACTACTGATTCGCTAAAACTTCAGATTAATTCAGTTAATAGTAGGATTTTGCTTATGTATAGCAGTTTAAAATAAATAACCATTGTTTAAAATTTACTTTTACTCCTCTGTACAAACCAGCACAATTTACGTAAATATATTATACTGAGGAAAAATGGACAAGGTCGCATCTCAGTTCATAGGCAACGCTTATTTACTTATCAACGCTCAAGACGACATCTACCGTGCAGATGCTTGGTTAATCCTATAGGAACCACGAGACTGCTTTATTTCATCTCTAATATTTTTAAATGCATTTCTCTACAACGACGAATATGCATTGTTTTGTAGTGAAAAATTCCCTATTAACAAGTTAAGAATTACTGCTTTTCTGTACAAAATCAGGCTAGAGATTGACGGTTCATCAGCGATTTATTATTGCCCCGTTAACTGATGGCATCGTAACTGTTTAGCAGACTTTTTGATTCCTCTAAGCGCAGCAGATTTATATCTGGCTAGTGCCAAGTTGTCATGCTTTCAATTTTTGAGAACTGCTACGAGGTTTAAGCTTCGGGGTCAAACTTATGCTGCGCGGTTGTTAAGAAAAACACACTTCTGGAATAGCATCTGTAATATATGCTCGCATTAGAACTACAACAGTCAATCTTAAATTCACTCCAAAATTTGAAAAGTCTTGATGTACTTAAAAGATTATTTTGGAGGCAATTGAATTACGAACGAGTAAATCAAGAACTTTCTCATCGGAAATTGACTGATGCAGTTGCTTATGAAGTTAAAGGCTCCCCCTTGTTATTAGCTTCAGGGGGAGCTAACAATGCTTTCCATGTTATTTATACTCGTTTGAAATCAGAAGAATTATCAAGGCAAGGGGAAAGAAATATTGTTAATCATCTTCTAAAAGACCACCCGTATGCTTTATTCGTCTTTTCCAATAAATCACAATCGCGGTGGCACTTCCTTAATGTTAAGTATGATAATTCGCCCCAAAAAAGAAAGTTATTTCGCCGTATTACCGTTGGAGAAGGCGAACAATTACGCACAGCGACAGAAAGGATAAGTCTGTTGGATTTGGAGCAAATAAGCTCAAATGCATCTCCCTTAGATATTCAAACACGCCACGACGAAGCATTTGATGTTGAAGCTGTCACTCAAGAATTTTTCAGAGAGTATCGTAAAACTTTTGAAAAAGTTGAAGGACTCATTCAAGGGATTGAAGGTGATGAAAGTAAGCGGTTATTTACTCAAAAGCTGTTTAACCGTTTGATGTTCGTCACTTTTATCCAGAAAAAAGGATGGCTGAAGTTTCAACAAAGAACTGATTATCTATCAGCTTTGTGGGAAGCTTACCAGGATGACGATGCCATATCCAACAAAAACTTTTATAGAGATAGGCTTTCTCATCTATTCTTTGCAGGGCTAAATAATCCTCAAGAACCGGACATTGTAGGAATTAATAATGGTGGTTTTTTCAAAGAATTAATTGGTACTGTTCCTTACCTAAATGGCGGTCTTTTTGAACAGGGTGAAGATGATCAAAATCCTAAAATTATTATTCCAGATGATTGTATAGATAGTATTCTTCATGACCTATTTCAACGCTTCGCTTTCACGGTTACAGAAAGCACACCCTTAGATGTAGAGGTAGCAGTAGATCCAGAAATGCTAGGAAAGGTGTTCGAGGAACTAGGGCGTCGGTCAAGTAATCGTGATTGACAAAAAAGAGATAATGTGAAGTTGGAAAAACCAGGAAGAAAAGGATGCGATGGCACGAAGTGCCCGCCGGGGTGCGATCGTTAACTAGGGAGTTTA
>JAESFT010000258.1_pt1 | contig 45019 bp, 35 predicted proteins | sample 9269451 | NCBI WGS metagenome assembly JAESFT01 (sample SAMN14502557, study PRJNA617106) | algae metagenome | isolation source: Scytonema hyalinum WJT4-NPBG1 and co-occurring heterotrophs from well... | place: USA: Mojave Desert, Joshua Tree National Park, California | collected 2006-05-25
GGAGAAGGTGCTGATCCAGAAGGCGCTCGCGCGCTGGAGCGGCAACGTGAGCCACGCGGCGCGCGCGCTGGGGCTGAGCCGGAGCGCGCTGTACCGGCGGATGGCGGACTATGGGCTCTGAGCGCTCTCGCGCTCAGCGATCGGCGCTCAGCGATCAGTCGGTCCGACGAGAGCGCGCACGCCCCCGCACCGGACCCGCTGATCGCTCCGCGCTGATCGCTGAGCGCTCATGAGACACGACCGCCGCGTCCTCCTCCTCACGCTGCTCGCCGGCGCGCCCGCCGTGCTCGCGACGCTCTGGCTCGCGCCGCGGTCCCGGCTGGCGCCGGGGATGCGCTGGTCGCTGGTGGCCGTCATCGCGCTGGCGTGGGTGGCCGTCGCGCTGATCGCGCAGCTGCAGGTGGTGCGGCCGCTGCAGACGCTCGCCAACGTCCTCGCCGCGCTGCGCGAGGGCGACTTCTCCTTCCGCGCGCGCGCCGCGCATCCCGACGACGCGCTCGGCCTCGCGCTGCACGAGGCGAACCTGCTCACCGCCGTGCTGCGCGAGGAGCGGCTGCGCGCGCTGGAGAGCGCGGCGCTGCTGCGGCGCGTGATGGCGGAGATCGACGTCGCCATCTTCGCGTTCGACGAGGCGGGGCGGCTGCGGCTCGTGAACCGGCAGGGCGAGCGGCTGCTCGCGCGCCCGTCGGAGCGGCTCATCGGCGAGACGGCCGACGCGCTCGGCGTCGCCGACCTGCTGCGCGACGCGCAGCGCGCGACGGCGGGCCCGCAGGCGCCGCGCGTGCTGTCGGCGAGCTTCCCCGGCGGCACCGGGCGCTGGGAGGTGCGGCGCGGCGAGTTCCGGCAGGGCGGGCGTCCGCACGCGCTGCTGCTGGTGACGGACCTGAGCGAGACGCTGCGCGCCGAGGAGCGCCAGGCGTGGCAGCGCCTCGTGCGCGTGCTGAGCCACGAGATCAACAACTCGCTCGCCCCGATCAAGACGATCGCCGGCAGCCTGCTGCGCCGCGTGCGCAACGCGCGCGAGCGGGCGCTGCGCAACGCGCCCGCGGTGCCGGCGACCGCCGCGCCGCCCTCCGTCGCGTCGGCGCCGCCGAGCGCGTCGGGCGTGCTGGCGGCGTTCGGCACGGCGGACGACGACTTCGCGCACGGGCTGGGCGTCATCGCGGAGCGGGCCGAGTCGCTCGGGCGCTTCATCGGCGCGTACGCGCGGCTGACGCGCCTGCCCGCGCCGTCCAAGCGCGCGGTCGACGTCGACCACTGGGTGCGCCGCGTGGCGACGCTCGAGTCGCGCGTGCCGCTGTCGGTGGCCGGCGGACCGCCGGTCGTCGTGCCTGCGGACGCGGACCAGCTCGACCAGCTGCTCATCAACCTGCTGCGCAACGCCGCCGACGCGGCGCTGGAGACGCAGGGACGCGTGACCGTGTGGTGGGACGCGCCGCCCGGCATGCTGCGCCTCTTCGTCGACGACGAGGGGCCGGGGCTGGGCGAGACGTCGAACCTCTTCGTGCCCTTCTACAGCACGAAGCCCGAGGGGAGCGGCATCGGGCTCGCGCTCTGCCGGCAGATCGTCGAGGGGCACGGGGGCGCGATCACGCTCGAGAACCGCCCCGACACGCGCGGCGCGCGCGCCACGGTCACGCTGCCGCGCTGAGCGCGTCCCGCGCGCGCGCCTCAGTCGTCCGCGCCGCGCCCCTCGAGCCGCGACACGTCCACCGCCGCGCGGCGCGCGTCGTCGCGCAGCGCGGGCTCGGCGCCGGCGCGCAGCGCCGCGTAGTGGCGCGCCGCGCGCACCGCGCCCGGACGGTCGCCGGTGCGGGCGGCCAGCCGCGCCTCCTCGCGCAGGATCGAGGCGAGGAACGGCTGGCGGCCGAACAGGTACGTGCGCCGCCGCAGCGCGACCAGCGCCGCGCGGTCGTCGCCGAGCGTCTCGCGCAGCCGCGCGAGCACCAGCGGGCCGGCCTGCAGGACGAGCCCCGACTCGCCGACGCGCAGCAGCGAGTCGAGCCGGTCGGCCGCGGCGAACGCCTGCGCCGGCGGCGCCTCGCCGCGCTGCACCGCGGCGTGCGCGCTGCGCGCGGCCATCGTGGCGTCCAGCAGCGCCGCGCAGCCGCGCGCCGAGCGCGTCGGGGTTCCCACGCCCGGCGGCACCGGCGTCGGCCCGGTGTAGGGCGAGCGGAGGCGCGCGATCGCCGGCGCGACCGACCGCGTGTCGCCGCGCGCGACGCGCCACAGCTCCGACGCGCACAGCGCCGTCTCCTGCCGGTAGCGCCTCGGCAGCTCGGCCGGCGTCGCGCCGTACGCCAGCGGCTCCAGCGTGCGCAGCGCCGCCACCGCGGCCGTCGAGTCGCCGTCGCCGAAGAGCGCGTCGAGCACGTACGCCACATCGACGAGGTGCGTCGGGTGCCCCGCCTCGCGCATCGCCTCCAGCATCGTCGCGGCGCGCGCCGGCTGGCCACGCGCGAGCGCGAAGTCGTGCGCCATCGTCGCGAACGCGAGCCGGTCGGCGGTGCTGCGCTCCGCGCGCGTGGCCTCGACGTTGGTGGCGAAGATGCGCGCGGCGCGCTCGAGATCCACGCCGTCGAGCAGGCTGATCTCCTCGATCAGGTGCGAGCTGAGGGGGTGCATCGCCCCCGCGCGCTGCTCCAGCCGCGCGAGGGTCGCCGTGTCGCCGAGCGCCACCGCCATGCGCCACCGCACGCCGTCGGCCCCCTCCGCCGTCGAGTCGGTCCGGAGGAACTGCGTGCCCGCCTGCCGCACCGTCGCCGTGTCGCCCGCGCGCGCGGCGATCAGCACGAGGTGCTCGAGCGCCGGCAGGTACGTCGAGTCGAGCGCCAGCACGCGGCGGAACTGCGCCGCGGCGCGCGCGTGCGCGTCCGGCTCGCCCACCAGCGCGCCGAAGTGGAACATCGCGTCCGCCGCCTGGAAGAGCGCGTCCGGGCGCTCGGGCGCGACGCGCGCGTAGCGCTGCTTGGCCGCGAGCAGCTCGGCGAACGGCGGATACGTCGGGAAGCGCGGGCCGCCCGCGGCGTCGAGCGCCGCCTGGTCGATCGGCGAGAGGCGCGCGCGCTGCCGCCACGCCGCCTGCAGCCCGCGGAACTCCTGATCGGGCTCGCCGAACCACTGCGCCGCCGTCGCGAGGCCGAGCCCCGCGTGCGCGAACGTCGAGTCGAAGGTGAGCGCGCGGTCGAACTCCTTCGCGCTCTCGCGGTAGCGCGAGCGGCGGTAGAGCCAGGTCGCGTTGAGGTACGCGCGCAGCGCCGGCAGCGACGTCGTCATCACCGCGCCGCTCCGGTCGCCCGCGGTGCCGCGCGAGAGCAGCGCGACGGTCAGCCGCTCGACGAGCTGCGGCAGCGAGTCGGGCGAGCCCTCGACGCGCACCGGCGCGTCGCCGCGCCCGTCGCGCACCGCGAGCAGCGACGCGGTGAGCACGACGCGCCCGTCGGGCGTGCCGGTGATGTCCCCGAGCAGCAGCCGCCCCGCGCCGAGCCGCTCGGCGACGTCGAGCGCGCGGTCGCGCGGCAGGTCGGCGTCCTCGCTCCCCGCGGCGCGGCGCCACGCGCTCAGCACGGCGCGCGGATCGGCGGAGCGCGGCCCGGCCTCGCCCGTGAGCGTGGCCGCGAGCAGGTCGAGCATCCCCTCGCGCAGGAAGCGGAGCGACGGATCGGAGCCCGCGACGCGGAACGGCGCGACGGCGACCACCCGCTCGTCGAGCGGCGCCTCGCGCTTCCAGAAGATCCCCGCGGCGGCGCTGAGCGCGGCCACGATCCCGACGCCCGCCGCGATGAGCGCGGTGCGTCGCGTGCGCCGCCGGCCGGCCGCACCGCCCCAGGAGGGCGTCGAATCGACGCCCGGCGTGCCCGCCCCGGGCGTGGGTGCCCCCGGCGTGCCGGCCCCCGGGGTCGCGACCGCGGTCAGCCCGTCGCGCACCACGGTCGCGTCGAGCGGGCGGTCGTCGGGGTGCTTGGCGAGGCACTGCATCACGAGCGCGGCCAGCGCCGGCGGCACCTCGGGGCGGTGCGCGTCCACCGGCTCGGGCGCCTCGGCGAGGTGCGCGCTGAGGACCTCGGCGGGCGTCCGCCCGCGGAAGGGCGGCACGCCAGCGAGCGTCTCGTAGGCCAGCACGCCGAAGGCGTAGAGGTCGGCGCGGTGGTCGACGGCCGGATCGGCCGCGGCCTGCTCGGGCGCCATGTAGGCCGGCGTGCCGATCGCGAGCCCCGCGCCCGTGGCGTCGTGCTCGAAGCCGTCGCCGGGCGTGACGAAGGCGGTGCGCAGCGCCTTGGCGACGCCGAAGTCGGTGACGAGCGCGTGCAGCCCGCTCAGCAGCACGTTGTCCGGCTTCACGTCGCGGTGCACGATGCCGCGCCCGTGCGCGTGGGCGAGCGCGTCGGCGACGTCGTGCAGGACGCGGATCGCCTCCCCGACGGGGAGCGCGCCCTCGCGCGCCAGGCGCGTGCGCAGCGACTCGCCCTCGACGAGCGGCATCGTGTAGTACGGCACCCCGCCGGCCGACCCGGCGCTCAGCACGGGGACGACGTGCGGATGCTGCAGCCCCGCGGCGAGCTGGATCTCGCGGCGGAAGCGCTCGACGTTGAGCCCCGCGGCCAGCTCCGGCGGCAGCACCTTCAGCACGACCGACCGGCCGAGCGCCAGCTCGCGCGCCACGAACACGCGCGACATGCCCGCGCCCCCGAGCTCGTGCTCGATGACGTACTGCTCGCCCAGCGCGCGGTCCAGATGGGCGCGCAGGGCGCCCGGTGCGAGCGGGTCGGTCACGGCGGGGACGGCGGGGGAGGGTGGTGCCGGGGAGGCGACGAGGACGGGGCCCGGTCTTCGTCACGGCACGAGGTCCGTACGTGTTGGACCTCGCGGGGGTGTCGACGGTTTGCCGGTCGACGGGGGCTCGACGTCACGAACGCGTCAGGACCGCTCCAGGCAACATCGGCCGGGCGAGGGGATCGCGCCGGACGCTGCGGACTGCGGGCTGCGGGTTTCGTGGCGCTGCGTGCGACGTGGCTGGGTGTCCGGGCGGCGCACGCAGCGCCGGTCGGAATCCGCAGCCCGCAGCCCGCAGCACCCGCCACGTGGCGCCGGCCCGGGCGATGGATCGCGGCTCAGGGATCCCGGCGCACTCCCCCCACGTCCACCACGTACCGCGTCAGCCCCGCGACCGTCCGGATGCCGAGCTTCCGCATGAGGCTCTCGCGGTGCGTCTCCACGGTGCGGTGGCTGATGCCCAGCTCGCCGGCGATCTCCTTGTTCGTGAGCCCGCGCGCGATGCCCTCCAGCACGTCGCGCTCGCGCGCGGTCAGCACGTCGATCGGCGGCAGCGCCCCCTCGGGACCGTCGCGCCCCTCGCGGTCGTCGCCGGTCGCGGTGCCGGTGCCCGTGAGCCCCTGCGCCGCGGGCGTGCTGAAGTACGACCCCCCGGCGTGCACCGCCCGCACCGCCAGCCGCAGCTCGGCGGCCGCGCTGTCCTTGAGCAGGTAGCCGCTCGCGCCCGCCCGCACGCCCTCGCGCACGTACTCGGCGTTGTCGTGCATGCTCATGATGAGGATGCGCGCCTCGGGGACGGCCTCGCGCAGCCGAGGCGCGGCCCGCAGCCCGCTCTCGCCCGGCATCGAGACGTCGAGCACGATGACGTCCGGCCGGTGCTCGGTCGCCAGGGCGAGCGCCTGCGCCGCATTGCCGGCCTCGGCCACCACGCTGACGCCGGGCTCGGCTTCCAGCACGTGCCGGATGCCCTCGCGGACGACGGCGTGGTCGTCGCAGACCAGGACGCGGATGGGGGGGGAGGACATGAAGGGAAGGTAACGGCGGATCGGGTGGGGCGGGTCGGGTGGGGCGGGAACGGGTGAGGCGGGGACGGGTGGAGCGGGTCGGGTGGGGCGGATCGGGTACGGCGGAACGCCGCCCACCTGACCTTCCTGCCCGACCTTCCTGCCTGGACCGTCCAGCTCGGACCGTCCAGCTCGGACCGTCCAGCTCGGACCGTCCAGCTCGGACCGTCGCGCTCGGACCTTCCGGCCTGACCGCTCGGCCTGACCTCATCGCCTGACCACCCGGCCCGAGCGCTCCGCTGCCCTCGACGCACGCACGCCGAATCGGCGAGGCCGCGCCTCGTACGCTGACACCGCCGCGGGAGCGCCGCGGGCTAGGGTGCAGCACGCGGTGGATTCGGTCCGTGAGGATTCGCTCGAAGCGTCGAGCAAAGGGGTTCGCAGTCATCGGCTCCGCCGTACCCGCCCCCGCTACACCCGCCCCGCCCCACCCGCTCCCGCCGTCCCCGTCCCCGCCGTCCCCGTCCCCGCCGTACCCGTCCCCGCCCCATCCGACCCCGGCACATAGATCCGCAACATCGCGCCACCATCGCAGTTCTCGAGCGTCACGGTGCCGCCCAGGGCGCCGATGCGCTCCCGCATGCCGACGAGGCCCATGTGGCCCTCGCGCTCCCACCGCGCGGGGTCGGCCGTGGTGGCGAGGCCGCCGCCGTCGTCGACGACGGTGAGCCGCACGCCGGTCGTGTCAAGGAGCAGGCGCACGGTGACGGTGCGGGCGCGGGCGTGGCGCGCGACGTTCGAGAGCCCCTCCTGCAGCGCGCGGAAGAGCGCCAGGTCGGCGTCCTCCGGCAGCGTCGGGAGCGGGGCGTCGGGGAGGACGAGCGAGGCCGCGATCCCCGTGCGCTCCGTGAAGTCGGCGCACAGCGACCGGAGCGCCGGCAGCAGCCCCAGGTCGTCGAGCAGCGAGGGGCGCAGGTCGTTCGTCACCGAGCGGATGCTCCCGATCCCGGTGTCGATGAGCGCGAGCACCCGGTCGAAGCGCTGTCGCTGCGCGCCGTCGACCCCCTCGCGCAGCATGCCGAGCTGCATCTTCACGGCGGTGAAGACCTGGGCCGTCTCGTCGTGCAGCTCGCGCGAGAGGCGCCGCCGCTCCTCCTCGTGCTGGCGGACCATGCGCAGCGACAGCCGCTCCAGCTCCGCGGTGCGCGCCTCGAGCGCGCGGTAGAGGGCCGCCGAGTGGAGCGCCGCGCCCACCTGCTGGCCGAGGGCGTGGAGGAAGCTCTCGTCGAGCGCGGTGAACGGGTCGCGGGCGTCGCCGGCGAGGACGAGCGCGCCCGTCGGCACGCCGCCGGTGAGGACCGGGAGCGCCGCGACGTACGGCAGCCCGCCGACGCCCTGCGCCACCTGCGGCCGGCCGGTGGCCTGCACGTCGGCCAGCCGCGCGGCGAGCGCGCCGTCCGGGCGCGCGCCCTCCCACGAGGCGCAGGCGCCGGCGCCGCGCAGGCAGCGCGTCTCGCTCCCGCCGTCGTCGCTCGCGACCGTGGTGAAGAAGGCCGTCCCGCGCACCGCGGGCAGCTGCAGCGGGCGGGCGAGCAGCGCGTCCAGCACGTCGTGCTCGCGTGGGGAGCGCTGCAGGTCGCCCGAGAGCGCGCTGAGCGCGCCCAGCCCGCGCCGCAGGTCGTCGAGGACGAGCAGGATGATCCCCAGCCCCACCGCCAGCACGAAGGCGATGTCGAGGTAGTAGCCCCACGGCGTCCACGCGCCGCGCGCGCGCAGCAGCGGGTAGTCGAGGTGGTGCAGCCCCCAGAGGACGAAGGCGATCGCGAGCACCTGCGCCCCCGTCGAGCCGACCTGGCGGTGGTAGCGCCAGAACGTCCAGCCGCTCCACAGCGTGGCGATGGAGAGGAAGGCGACCATCGGCGCGGCCGCCAGCATGAACGAGTCGAGCTCGTAGATCGCGAGCAGCGACCAGACGGTCGGGAAGAGCGCGACCGCCAGGTAGCGCCACCGCCACTGCAGCTGCCGCGAGAAGACGAGCGCCGCCCAGAGCAGCGCGAGCGCGGTCAGGCCGGTGATGACCTGGTGCGCGTAGAGGAAGCTCCAGCGCCGCGTGAGGAGGAAGCTGCCGATCGCCGCGAGCCGCAGCGCGTAGAGCCCCCACGCCGCGGCGAACCAGGCGAAGTACGGCTTGCCGTGGCGGCGGTAGAGCCAGAGGCACAGGAGCGCGAGCGCGATCGTGATCGCGGCCTGCAGCCCGGCGGCGGCCAGCTCGGTGCGCGCGACGGCGGGGATCTGCCAGTCCATGCCCGCAAGCTAGCGGGCGCCGCTCCGTCAGTGCCGCGTCAGCGACGGCACCTGCACCGACGCGACGCGCCACGCGTCGCCCGCGCGCTCGAACTGCGCGAGCAGCTCCACCGTCGCGCGCTTGCGCCCCTTCTTGATCCGGGTGCCCGGCAGGAAGTTCTGCCACGAGAGGTCCACGCGCACCGGCACCGTGGCGCCGTCGCCGGCGCGCTGCACGGGACCGGTGATGTGCGCGGGCGCCTGCACGCCCGCCTCGCGGCGCAGCACGTCGACCAGCTCGGCCGCCGCCGGACCGCCCAGCAGCGGGCGCAGGTCGTCGACGCGCCCGCCGGCGATCGACGCGCCGAGGCGCTCCACGTGGCGCTGCGCCTCCTCGACGCCGAGCGGCGGCAGCGTCGGCGGGGGCGGCGCGTCCTCCCGCGTCGCGACGGTCGGCGGCGGCGCCACGCGCACCGACCGGGTCGCGGCGAGCGCGCCGATGCGCGCCGTGATCGTCGAGCGGCCGGGCGCCAGCGCGACGACCCAGCCGTCCGGCGACACGCGCGCGACCGCCGGCGCGCTCGACGTCCACCGCGACGGGTCGATCGTCGCGATCGTGTTGCCGTTGCCGTCGGCGAGGCTCGCGGTGAGGCGCACCGAGTCGCCGACGCTCAGCGTCCCCGCGCCCGCGCGGGCGGCGGTGATCCGGACGCGGCGCTCCGCGCTCCGGGCGGCCGCCGTCGACTCGTCGGGCGTCCCGGGGGGCGGCACCGGCGAGACCGGCTCGACCTCGCCGCCGGCGGGGCCGGGCTGCGGCGGGGCCGGATCCACCGGCGGCGGGGGGACGGCCGTGGGGCCCGTGGCGACCGGCGTGGCGACGCGTGGCCCGCCCGAGTCCTCCGGGCGCACCGCCACCCAGACCACCGCCGCCAGCACGGTGGCGAGCACGCCGCCGACGATCCAGCGCTGCGCGCGCCGCGCCGGGTCGCGCGGCGGCGGGGGCGGCTCCACGTACGCCGGCGCGACCGGCGTGTAGCGCGAGATCGTGGCGGTCACCGGCGCCTCGGGCGCCGGCGCGATCGTGCCGACGACGTCGGGCCCGTCGGGACCGTCGGGCGCACCCACCGGGGCGACCCCGCGCGGCGTGTACCCGGTCGCCTGCAGCGACGGCACCGCGCTCGGCGTGTCGCTCCCGACCGCGGGCGCGTCGGCCGGCGGGGCGAGCGGGGCCGGCGCCGCGGACGGGACCGGCGTCGCCGCGGACACGGATGCGGGCGTCCGCGGCTCGTCGCGCGGCGGCTCCTCGGTGCGGCGCACCCCCGCGGCCGGGCTCACGGGCGTCTGCGGCAGCAGCGGCGCCGGCTCGTCGGCCTCGCGGTCGGGGAGCAGCGCGATGAGCTGCGCCGGCACCGCGAGCGCCGCCGAGCCGACGTGCTCCGTGAACCGCGCCGCGAGCTCGCCGAGCGAGGGCCAGCGATCGGCCGGGGCCTTGGCGAGCATGCGCGCGACGATCGTCTCGATGATCGGCGGCACGTCCGGGCGCAGCGCGCGCAGCGACGGCGGCGGCTCGCGCAGGTGGGCCATCAGCACCTCGGCCTGCGTCCCGGTGAACGGCGGCCGGCCGGCGAGCATGTGGAAGGCGACCGCGCCGAGCGCGTACTGGTCGGAGGCGCCGGTGACGTCCTCGCTCGCGTACTGCTCGGGGCTCATGTACTCGGGCGTCCCGATCGCCAGCCCGGTGTTCGTGAGCCGCTGCCCGTCGGCGACGCGGGCGATGCCGAAGTCGGTCACGATGGCCCGCCCGAATCGGCGGTCGATCATGACGTTGGCGGGCTTCACGTCCCGGTGCACCACGCCCTGCGCGTGCGCGTAGTCGAGCGCCGCGGCGATCTCCGCGAGCAGGTGGCAGGCGATCGTCACCGGCAGCGGGCCGCGCGCGCGCTGCAGCCGCTCCAGCGAGCAGCCGTCGATGTAGCGCATCGCGAAGTAGCGCAGCCCGTCCTGCTCCCCCGCGTGGAAGACGGGGACGATGTTCGGGTGGTCGAGCATCGCCGCCGTGCGCGCCTCGCCCACGAAGCGCTGCGGCATCACCGCCGAGTAGGAGAGCTCGGGCAGCATGACCTTGAGCGCCACGCGCCGCGGCAGCCGCAGGTCCTTGGCGAGGAAGACCGCCGCCATCCCGCCCCGTCCGATCTCGTGCGAGACCTCGTAGTCGCCGAGGAGCGCGGCGCGCACCCGCGCGAGGAACGGGTCGATGGCCGGCCCGCCCGCGCCGCCCGCCGGGCCGCCGGGCGGGTCGGCCGCGAGGCGCTGGCCGCAGGTGGGGCAGAATCTGACGCCGGCCGCCACCGACGTTCCGCACGAGGGGCAGCTCGCGAGCCGTTCCAGGACCATCCGGACCTCTCCGCTGGCCGCCGCGGCGTGCGCTCCGACCGTCGCGTCGACGCGACGGTGTGGCGACTGCGCCACGGCCACGGGCCCAAGGTCGGAGCGGGGCGCGCGGCACGCAAGCGTCCGGCATGCGTCGGGCAGGCGTCGGACATGCCGTCCATCACGCTTCGCGGCGACCGGAGCGCGCTCCGTGGCCGCGGGGTGGGCCGCGCGCGGCCTGGCGCCCTACTTCCGCGGACGCTCGGGGAGGGGCGGCCAGACGTACCGCCCCGTCAGGCCGTAGCGCCAGGTCAGCCCGTGCGTCCGATAGAAGTCGGCGCAGGGCGCGACGCCGCGCAGGTGGTGCGCGCGCCCGCGGTCGTAGACCGCGAAGTGGTCCTTCTCCGACACGCCCGGGTTGCGATAGTCGAGGAAGTCGTCCTGGCAGCCGTGCTGGATGGGCGAGACGAGCCGCGTCGTCAGCAGCGCGGCCACGGTGCGCGCCTCGAGCGTCGAGTGGTCGGCGAGGGCGCCCGAGAGGTTGCGGAGCGGCAGCGGGCGGTAGCGCCCCGCCTCGTACTTCCAGATCCCCATCAGGTCGTAGTCGGAGACCCAGGTGCGCACGTCGCCGGTGGCGTGCGACCCGCGGCTCACGACGCCGAAGTCTTTGGACTTCTCCTTCACCGCCATCGGCTTGGGCGGGAGGACGCCCTGCAGTACGCGCCCGTCCGGCTTCGGGCAGCGCACGATGACGCACAGCCCGCGCGTGCCGGAGAGCTCGCGCAGGAAGCGCACGTCGCGCGCGTCCATCCCGCTCGCCGTCGAGAGCTCGATGTCCGAGTCGGCGATGTGGTGCTCGCGGTACTGGCGCACGCGCGAGTAGTCGGCGAGCGCGTGGAGCGAGGTCTTGAGCGGCGTCGTCAGCGGCGTCGTCATGCGGGGCGCGGATGCCAGGGGTCGGGCGGGCGTCGCACGGTAGCGCGCCCTCGCGGCGGGGCTCAAGGGTCATTCTTCCCATGCGTGCCCAGCGGGGCGCCGCCCGTCCGCGCGCCGGCGCGCCGCACCTCGCCTCCCGGTGCTGCGACGGGACGATGCGACGGGACGATGCGACGCGGGGCGGCGGGCTCGATGGCCCGCCGCCCCGCATCGTCCCACGCGCGGCCGTTCGGCCGCCGCGTCGCTACTTCCGCACCGGCGTGCCGCCGCTCGCCGTGCCGCCCGGCCGCAGCGTGCGCTCGAAGAACGCCCACGTGCGGTTCCAGCTGTCGATCTGCTCGGGCGAGTCGTCGCGCTGCAACGTCTGCCGGTTCACGCGCCGGCTGAAGGTGTGGCCGACGCTCACCGGGCCCGGCGTCGGGTTCCAGTAGATCTTCGTCTCCGCGAGCTGCGGCTTGCGCGCGATCAGCGCGTCGACGAGCGGGCGCGCCTCCTCGAAGTTCACGTCCTCGTCGTTCGACGCGACGTGCACGAGCAGCGGCTTCCGCAGGCTGTCGACGCCGTAGTACGGCGAGCGCTTGACGTACTCCTCGCGCTTCTCGAACGGCAGCCCGCGCAGCCCCGGCTGCGTCGAGAAGCTGCGCTGGTAGCCGGGCCCCTTGAAGGCGAGGCGGAAGAACAGGTTGGTCACCGGCACGATCGCCGCGCCGCTCTGGAACGGCGTCTCGCCGCGGAAGAGCAGGTGCGCGGTGATGAAGCCGCCGTGGCTCCAGCCCATGACGCCGACGCGGTTCGGATCGACGAACGACTGCCCCTTGAGGAAGTCGTACGCGCCCAGCACGTCGTCGACCTCCTTGCCGCCGTAGTCGATCGCATTGTAGTGCGCGGCGCCGTAGCCGGTGCTGCCGCGGTACTCGGGCGCGGCGATCACGTAGCCCTTCTGCACCGCCTCGATGATGAAGGGCAGGTAGTTCTGGTCCCAGTTGCCGTGCACGCCGCCGTGCACCCACACGAGCGCCGCGTGCGCGCGCGCGCCGCGCGGCTGCAGCGGCGCGAACAGGTAGACGGGGATCTCCATCCCGTCGACGGGGCTCTTGTAGCTGGTCTTGCGGTACTGCATCACGCCCTGGCTGCGCGCGGCGAAGATGCTGTCGGTGCGCGCCTTGGCCGCGAGCTGCGCGGCGAAGTCGGCCTGCGGGTGGTCCTCGGGGCGGTTGCTGACGTACAGCATCGCGGCGCGCGCCGAGTCCATGGGCACGACCTGGCGCGGCCGGCGGCCACCGGGCTCGTTCCCCTCCTGCGCGACGGCCGGGGCGGCCCACAGCGCGAGCGCGGCGGCGGCGAGGGCGGCGCGACGCGCGGCGGGGCGACCCGCGGAACGAGCCGAGGAACGGCGACGTGACTCGAGCATGCGGCTTCCTCCATGGGGGACGGCGGCCGGCCGCGGGCACCGGCGCCCGCGGCCGTGGCCGTCGCTGCTGGATTGAACGCGGCGCTCCCCGCGCGCGTTGACGCCTCAGCGCGGCGGCAGGGCCGCGCGCAGCAGGCGCAGCACGTTGCCGCCCATCACCTTCGCGACGTCCCCGGGCGAGAGGCCGGCGTCGAGCAGCGCCTGCGTCACCTGCGGCAGCCCCGCGGCGTCGAACGGCGTCGTCGTCGCGCCGTCGAAGTCGGAGCCGAGCGCCACGTGGTCGACGCCGGCCACGCGCACCGCGTGCACGATCGCGCGCGCCGTCGACGCGGGGCCGATCTCGCACACCGCGCCGTCCCAGTAGCCGATGCCGATCACGCCCCCGGTCGCGGCGATGCGGCGCAGCTGGTCGTCGGTGAGGTTGCGCGGGCCGGGGCAGGTGGCCTGCACGCCGCCGTGCGACACGACGACCGGGCGCGTCGCGAGCGCCAGCACGTCGTCGACCGTGCGCGGCGAGGCGTGCGCGACGTCCACGAGGATCCCGAGCGCCTCCAGGCGTGGGATCACCTGGCGGCCGAGCGGCGTGAGGCCGCCGCGCGAGACGCCGTGCGCGGAGCCCGCGACCTCGTTGTCGAAGAAGTGCGTCAGGCCCATCATCCGGAAGCCGGCCGCGTGCAGCGCGTCGACGTGGCGCAGGTCGCCCTCGAGCGGCTGCAGCCCCTCGGTGGCGAGCAGCGCGGCGACGCGCCGCTCCGTCGGCGCCGCGGCGCGCGCGGCGACGAACGTGTCGAGGTCCGCCGCGCTGCGCACGAGCACGAGGCGCCCGCCCGAGCGCGCCGCGGCGTCGGCGAGGCGCTCGGCCTGGAACAGCGCGCGCTCGCGCAGCGAGCCCCACGTCCGCACCGGCCAGCGCTGCAGCACGGCGAGCGCGGTGATGTTGTCGCTGTCCGCGGTGTTGCGCTCGTAGTTGAGCCCCCGCGGCGTCTTGGTGACGGTCGAGAAGACCTGCAGCGCGACGTTGCCCTCGCCGAGGCGCGGCACGTCGGTGTGGCCGCGCGCGCCGCGCGCGAGCGGGTCGCGGTGCCAGAGCAGCAGGTCGCTGTGCAGGTCGGCGACGAACAGCGACGCGTGCAGCCGGCGCGCGGCGTCGGACACCGGGCCCGCGCGCGAGGCGTCGACGCGGTTCATGCCCCGCTCCACGAACGCGGGCCCGAAGGCGAAGGCGCCGATCGCCGCGAGCGGGACGAGCGCGGCGAGGGCGAGCGCGACGCGCCCGAGGAGACGACGGCGCCGCGTGCGCGGCGGGCGGGCGGGCGAGACGGGGGAGGACATGGCGCGGAACGATCCGCGATGGCGCGGCGCCCGTCAACGACCGCGGCGCGCGCCGCGCGGACGTCAACGTTCGGTGCACGGCCCGGCGCCGCGCTGTGCGCGCGCGCGACGCGGGCTATCATCTCGGCATGTCGAATCGCCTGCCCACCCGCCGCGACTTCCTCCGCGTCTCCACGGGCGCCGCCGGCGGCGCCGTCGCCGCGGCGCTGCTCGCCGGCTGCGCGCGCGCCGCGTCGCCCGCGACCGCCGCGTCGGCCGCCACGCGCGCGCCCGCGGCCCGTCCGCTCGACCTGCTGATCCTCGGCGGCACGGGGTTCATCGGGCCGCACCTCGTGCGGCACGCGGTCGCGCGCGGGCACCGCGTCACGATCTTCACGCGCGGGCGCCGCACGGCCGACCTGCCGGCGAGCGTCGAGCGCCTGGTGGGCGACCGCAACGGCCAGCTCGACGCGCTGCGCGGGCGGCGCTGGGACGCGGTGATCGACGATTCGGCGACGAACCCCGACTGGGTGCGCCAGTCGACCGCGCTGCTGAAGGACAGCGTCGGCCGCTACCTGTTCACGTCGTCCACGGGCGTCTACTACCCGTACCTCGCGCGCGGCGTCGACGAGTCGACCCCCGTGCGCACCGAGGCCGAGGACCCGAAGGACGGCTCGGCGGCGTTCGGGGTGGCGAAGGCGCGCTGCGAGCGCGTGACGCAGGATGCGTTCGGCGACCGCGCGCTCGTCGTGCGGCCGACCTACATCGTCGGGCCGGGCGACACGACCGACCGCTTTCCCTACTGGCCGGTGCGGCTGGCGCGCGGCGGCGAGACGCTCGCGCCCGGGCGCCGCGACGACGCGGTGCAGATCGTCGACGTGCGCGACCTCGCCGAGTTCATGGTGACGCTGGTCGAGCAGGGGCGGTCGGGGATCTACAACGCCGCCGGCCCCGCCGAGCCGCTGACCTTCGGGCGCTTCCTGGAGCAGGCCGCCGCGGCGGTGCGGTCGAACGCCCGCTTCGTGTGGGTGGACGACTACGCCTTCCTCGAGCAGCAGGGGATCACCGAGGCGATCCCGTGGGTCATGCTCAAGGGGAACGACTTCGGGCACACGCACGTGCGCAACGCCCGCGCGCGGGCCGCGGGGCTCGCGTTCCGTCCGCTGGCCGACACGGTGCGCGACACGCTCGCCTGGTGGCCCACCGTCCCCGAGGCGCGCCGCAGCGCGCCGCGCTTCGCGATCAAGCCGGAGCAGGAGGTCGCCGCGCTGGCCGCCTGGAAGGCGCGCGCCGGCTGAGAATCGCGGCCGAACTCCGGCCGAGCCCGCTCGCGGGGTCCCGAAGTTGCCTCCAGCCGCTGCGAGCGACGAGTGGATCGTCGCCGCAAAGCCTTAGGAGGCAGTGTGATGCAGCATCGTCCATTGAGCACGCCCCAGATCGCGGTGGCCCTGGCCGCCCTGCTGGCGGGCGCGTGCGTGCGTACCCGAACGGACCCGGTCACCGGCCGCGTCGACGTCGACGTCGAGTCGCCGACCAAGCGGGGCGAGGACTGGAAGGCCGGCATCGCCGGCACCAGCGGCTACGGCTCGATCACGGGGCAGGGCCGCGCGGCCGTGCTGAACGGCCAGAGCACGATCACCGTCAACCTGAACGGGCTCACGGCCGGCCGCACGCACTCGTGGCGGGTGTTCGAGGGCAAGTGCGGGGGCGCCGGCCCGATGTTCGGCGGCGCCGGCTTCTATCCCGACTTCACCGTCAGCGACAACGGCACCGCCCAGGCGGTCGCGCGCCTCTCGATGGCGCTCGACGAGGCCAAGGACTACAACGTCCGCATCTACGCCAACCCAGGCGACACGAGCACCGTGGCGGCCTGCGGGGACCTGAGCGACTCGGCCTGATCGCGAATCCCGGCGCGCGTGGGGGCCGCCCCCACGCGCGCCGCAGTGCCGCGGGGCCGCGGGCGCGACGTCGGGACCTCCCGCGCGTCGCGCCCGCGGCCCCGCGGCGCGTTCAGGGCAGCCGCTCCGCGGGCGGCAGGGTGGCCGGTGGCAGCGTGCCGTTCGGCAGGTTCGGGTCGGCCGACGGCGCGACCGGCGGGAGCGCGACCTCGCCGCCGACGACGGTGGTGTCGCGCACCGGGCGCCCCTCGCGCTCCAGCACGCCGCGATAGACCGTCGCCTGCACGTCGGCCTGCGCCCGCACCGCCCGCAGCTCGACGAGGCGCCGCTCCAGCAGCCGGCGCGCGTCGTCCACCTCGCGCTGCTTCTCGGCGATGCGCTCGTTGGCGGCGCTCAGCTCGCGCCGCGCGCGGTTGGCCGGGTCCCCGTAGTACACGACCATCATGAGGAGCAGCAGGAGGAGCGCGCCCGCGGCCAGGAGCAGCGGCCGGCCGCGCGGGCTGCGCATCACGGACTCGAACGAGGAGCGCGCGCGCGCCGGCTCGTGGGTCCGGTCGTGCGACGCCTCGTGCGGCCGGTCGTGCAGCGGATCGTGCCGCGAGTCGTGCAGCCGATGATCGTGCGGGCGCTCGGTCTCGGCGCGGTACGGCTCGCGCAGCGGCTCGCGAGGGGGCTCGCGATACGGCTCGTTGTACGGGGGCGCGTGCATGGTCGGCTCCGGTGGCTCTGGGGAAAGCGAATCGCGGGGTCGCGGGCCTCGCAGAAGGTCGGGTCGTGACGTGGGTCCGGCTGGCGTCGCCAGGAGGCGAGCATCGTGCCCGTCGACCGGACCCGGGCCGGTCCGTGGCGGCTCCGAATGGTTGCGGCCGCCGCGCGCGCGTCGTCCCTGCTGGACGCGCCCATGCCGGAGCCCTCCTCGCCGACCCCCCGCTTCCCCTCGACCATCCCGGTGCCGCCCTCGTGGGACCGGGTGCGGCGCGTGCCGCGTGCGCCCCGGCGCTGGCGCGGCTGGCACGGCGCGATGGTCGGCCTGGCCACCTCCGCCGTCCTGGTGGCGGCCGCGGGCTGGATCGCGACGCGCGACCTCGCGCGCATCGACGCCGCGAACGCGTGGGTGCGCCACACGAGCGAGGCGCTCGGCATCGCCGCCGCGGCGGCCACCGCCGTCGACCGCGCGGAGACGGCGCAGCGCGGCTACCTGCTCGTGGGCGACCCGGCCTACCTGGACGCGGGGCTCAACGCCGACAAGGCGGCCGAGTCCGCGCTCGCGGCGCTCCGGCGCCGCACCGCCGACAACGCGTCGCAGCAGCGCCGGCTCGACACGCTGCAGCGCATCGTCCCGCAGCGCCTGGGCGGCCTCGCGCGCACGGTGGCGCTGGCGCAGTGGGGCGCCCGCGACAGCGCGCTGGCGATCGTGCGCACGCGCGCGGGCAAGGCCGAATCGGACACGATCCGCGAGGTCCTCTCGCGCTTCGTCGCCGAGGAGCAGCGGCTGCTGCGGGCGCGCATGGCGGCGCGCGAGGAGCGCTCGCGCATCGCGATGCGGCACACGCTCCTCGCCCTCGGCCTCGCGGTCGCCAGCGTCGCGTGGACCGTGCTGCTGCTCCGCCGGATGCTGCGGCGGCAGGCCGCGCGCCGCGAGTCGCTGCGCGCCGCGCTCGCGACCAGCGAGGCGAGCGAGGCGCGCTACCGCGCGCTGTTCACCGCGCTGCCGCGTCCCGCCTGGGTGTACGACGTCGAGACGCTGCGCTTCCTTGCGGTGAACCCCGCGGCGACCGCGCAGTACGGCTGGTCGGAGGCCGAGTTCCTGACGCTGCGCATCACCGACGTGCGCCCGCCCGAGGACGCGCCGCGCGTCGCCGAGTCGGCGCGCGCGGCGGGTGCGGCGAGCGTGACCGCCGGGCAGTGGCGGCACCGCTGGCGCGACGGCAGCGACCGCGACGTGCTGGTGTCGACGCATCCGCTGGAGTACGCGGGGCGCGCCGCGCGGCTCGCCATCGTCGACGACGTGACGGAGCGCCTCGCCGCGGAGCGCGCGCTGCGCAGCCGCGACGCGCGCTTCCGCGCCGCGATGACCGGCATGCGCGACGCCTTCCTCGTGCTGCGCGCCGTGCGCGCGGACGGCGCGGTGCGCGACTTCGACATCCTGGAGATGAACGCCGCCGGCGCGCGCCTGCTCGGCGCGCCCACGGTGGACGCGGCGTCGCGGCGCACGCTGCTCGCGCTCCTGCCGGACGCCGCGGCGAGGGGCTTCCTCGCCATCGGCCGCGACGTGATCGCCGGCGGGCAGCCGTTCGAGGGCGAGCGGCAGACGCGCGGCGCGCGCGTGCCGGCCGCGGAGTGGGTGCGGCTGCAGGCCTTCCCGCTGGAGGGCGAGGCCGACACGCTGGTCGTCATCGTGCGCGACATCACCGCCCGCAAGCGCGCCGAGGCGCGGCTGCGCGAGGAGGCCCAGCGCGACGCGCTCACGGGGCTGCTGAACCGCCGCGGGCTGGAGGACGCGGTCGACCGGCGGCTGCAGGAGGCGGCCGCGGGCGGCCATCCCGACATCCTGCTGTACCTGGACCTCGACGGCTTCAAGGGAATCAACGACACCTTCGGCCATGGCGAGGGCGACGACGCGCTGCGCGTGGTCGCGAGCGTGCTGCGGCGCGCGATGCGCGCGGGCGACGCGATCGCGCGCCTGGGCGGCGACGAGTTCGTGGTGTACGCGCCGGCCGGCCCGCTCGGCGTCGAGCGCGACGTCGACCTGCTGACGCAGCGCGTGCAGCACGCCCTGGGCGCCGAGCGCGCGCGCGGCGACGCGGCGGGCCGCCGCTACGAGCTGCGCACGAGCATCGGCGGCACGGTCGTGCGCGCGGGCGACACGCTGGCGAGCGTGCTCGCGCGCGCCGACGCCGCGCTGTACGAGGAGAAGTCGCGCCGGCGCGGCGCGCGGCGCGCGAGCTGACCGCGCCGGCGCGTCACGGCGCCGTGCGCTCGGGTGCCGGCGGCGCGGCGGCCGGACGGGCGGGCCGCGCGGCCTGCATGCGGCGGCGCACGCGCCACACGATCGCCGCGACGACCGCCAGCGGGATCAGCACGCCGAGCGACGCGATCGCGAAGGCGAGGAAGCCGACGAAGTTGCGCCACGCCTGGCGCAGCGCCTCGACGATCGGGTTGGCGGCGGGCGAGCCGGCGAGGATCGGCGCGCGCTCGTGCACGGTGACGTCGAGCGTGCTGAGCGCGACGCGCGTGCGCAGGTAGCGCAGGCGGCCCTCCGCGCGCTCGATCTCCTCGCGCACGCGCGCCAGCTCGCGCTCGACGGCCAGCACGTCGCTCAGGCGCGCCGCGCTGCGCTCCAGCAGCGTGACCAGCCGCGCCTCCAGCCGGCGCGCGTTGGCCACGCGCGCAGCGACGTCCACGTACTCCTCGCCCACGTCCTCGGCGTTCACGTTCACCGTCTCGACGCGGCCCACGGGCGCGAGCCCGCCCACGAGCGCCTCGAAGCGCGCCGACGGCACCTTGAGCTGCAGCGTCGCCGAGCGCACCTGCTCGCGCCCCGCGGAGAGCGCGGTGTTGGCGACGTAGCCGCCCAGGCGCGTCGCGAGCGCGCGCACCGCGGCGATCGCCGGCTCGAGCGAGTCCACCTCGACGGACGCCTGGCCGGTGCGGATCAGCATCGCGGGCGCGGCGACGGTCGCCGTGTCGCTCGCGGCCGCGGCGCCGGGCGCCCCGGGCGGCTGCGCGGTCACCGGCGCGGGGGACGGCATCGGCGGGGGCGGCGGCGCCATCGCGGGCGCGACGTCGACCGACGACTGCTCGGTGGGCGGCGCGCCCGCGACCTTGCCGGCCACGCCGGCGCCGGCGCCCGCGTCGCGCGCCATCGACGGCGCGCGCTGCGGCGCGAGCTCGACGTACTCCTCGCGCGTGGTGGTCGCCCCGTCGCGGGGCTGGGACACCTCGCCGCACGCCAGCAGCACGGTCGACGGCAGGAGCGCGAGGAGCGCGGGACGGATGGCGGTGCGGGAGCGAGGCGACATGCGCGCGGCGTGGGTTGGGGTCCGGGGCGACGGCGGGAAGCTGGCGTCGGGGCGCCGGATCCGCTCCCCCGTAGGACGTCGGCCGCGCGCCGACTTGCACACGCCGCGCAGCCGCCGCGGGCCCGCCCTCTTACATTTCCCGCATGCCCACGCGCTACACCTGGCTCGACACCCCGATCGGCACCGTGCTGCTGACCGCCGACGGCGACGCGCTCACCCGCGTCTCCATGGGCGCGTCGCCGTCGGCGGTGCCGCCGGAGTGGGAGCGCGTGTCGTCGGGCCCCGGCATCCTCGCCGAGGCGTGCGCGCAGCTCGACGAGTACTTCACGGGCGCGCGCACGACGTTCGACCTGCCGCTCGCGCCGGTCGGCACGCCGTTCCAGCAGCGCGTGTGGGCGGCGCTGCGCGCGATCCCGTTCGGCGAGACGACGACCTACCTCGGGATCGCGCGCACGCTCGGCGACCCGAAGGCCACGCGCGCGGTCGGCGCGGCGAACGGACGCAACCCGATCGGCATCGTCGTGCCGTGCCACCGCATCATCGGCGCGGACGGCTCGCTCACCGGCTACGCGGGCGGCCTCGATCGCAAGCGCTGGCTGCTGCGCCACGAGGAGTCGGTGCGCATGCGCGACGGCGGCGGCTTCTCGCTCGCCCCGGGATGAGCGTGCGTCAGGCGATCCTCGCGGCCACGAGCGCGCTCGCGCTCGTCGCCGGCTGCGCGCGCACGCCGACGCGCGCCGCGTCCCCCGCCGCGTCGCCCGCCGCCTCCCCCGCGCGCACCGCCGCCGACACGGGTGGACCGATCGTCGTCCTGCTCTCGTTCGACGGGTTCGGGCGTGCGTACCTGGAGCGCGGGCTGCCGCTGCCCAACCTGGCGCGGCTGGCCGCGCGCGGCGTGCGCGCGCGGGCGCTGACGCCGAGCTTCCCGTCGCTGACCTTCCCGAACCACTTCACGATGGTGACGGGGCGGGTGCCGGGGCGCTCGGGGCTCGTGATGAACAAGATGTGGGACCCGGCGCTGCGCGCGATGTACGTCAGCAAGGACTCGATCGCGCCGGCCGAGGCGCGCTGGTACCGCGCCGAGCCGCTGTGGGCGACGGCCGAGCGGCAGGGGGTGCGCGCGGCGACGTTCTTCTGGCCCGGCTCCGTCGCGCCCACCGCCGACGGCGTGCGCGCGAGCGTCGTGATGCAGCCGTACGACGACCGCATCACGACGGAGACGAAGGTCGACTCGGTGGCGGCGTGGCTGCGCCGGCCGGCGGCGACGCGGCCGCGCTTCGTCGCGATGTACGTCCCGCACGTCGACCAGGTGGGGCATCGCCAGGGGCCGGCGTCGGCGGCGCTCGACAGCGCCGTGGTCGCGGCCGACCGCGCGGTGGGGCGCCTGCTCGACAGCGTCGCGGCGTCGCCGGTGGGGGCGCGCGTGAACGTCGTCGTGCTGTCGGACCACGGCATGCTGCCGCTCGCGCCGGAGCCCGCGCTCGACCTCTCGCGCTGGGCCGACATGACGGGCGTGCGCGCGGTCGACAACGGGCCGTACATGGCGCTCTGGTTCGACGGCGACGACGCGCGCCGCGAGGCGACGTACGCGGCGCTGCGGCGCGGGCTCGCGGCGTCGAACGCGCCGGCGCGCGTGTGGCGGCGCGCCGAGACGCCGATCGAGTGGGGGCTGCGCGACGAGCCGCGCGCCGGGGAGCTCGTGGTGCTCGCCGCGCCCGGCTACTTCGTCACCGCGCGCCCGGTGCCGCCGACGGTGCGCATCAGCCCCGGCGACCATGGCTGGGACCCGGCGGTGGCGCCCGGCCTCGACGGCATCTTCTTCGCCGCGGGGCCGAACGTGCGCCCGCTCGGCGAGCTGCCGGCGTTCCGCAACGTGCACGTCTATCCGTTCCTGGCGCGGCTGCTGGGCGTGCGCCCCGTGCCCGGCGGCGACGGCGACGACGCGGTGCTCCGCGGCGCGTACCGCGCGACGGGCGAGGCGCCCTAGCGACCGATGGCGCTGCGCCCGGGCGCCGATGCGCGCGACCGGCTCGCGTCGCGCGAGCTGGGCGAGCGCTCGCTGCTCGACCGGGCGTTCACGCGCGCGGTGGGCGCACCGCTGGTGGGCGGCAACGACGTGCGGCTGCTGCGCGACGCGGCGGAGAACTATCCCGCGTGGCTGGACGCCATCGCCGCCGCCGAGCGCACGGTGCACTTCGAGAGCTACATCATCCACGACGACGCGACCGGGGCACGCTTCGCCGACGCGCTGATCGAGCGGGCCCGCGCGGGCGTCGCGGTGCGGGTGCTCTACGACTGGCTCGGCGCCGTGGGCAAGAGCTCGCGCCGCTACTGGCGCCGGCTGCGCGCGGCGGGCGTGGAGGTGCGCGTCTTCAATCCGCCGCACGTCTCGCGGCCGTTCGACTGGGTCACGCGCGACCATCGCAAGATGCTCGCGGTGGACGGCGCGGTGGCGTTCGTGACGGGGCTGTGCGTGGGGCGCATGTGGGAGGGCGACGCGGCGCGCGGCATCGCGCCGTGGCGCGACACGGGCGTCGCGCTGCGCGGCCCCGCGGTCGCCGACGTCGAGCGCGCGTTCGCGCGCGTGTGGGCGACGTGCGGCCCGCCGCTGCCCGACGCGCCGCACGCGCACGCGCGCCCCGCGCCGGCGGGCGACATGGCCGTGCGCGTCGTCGCCGGCGAGCCGTGGACGGGCGGGCTGCTGCGGCTCGACCAGCTGATCGCGGCCGCCGCGCGCGAGTCGCTCTGGCTCACCGACGCGTACTTCGCCGGCACGCCGCCGTACGTGCAGGCGCTGCTGGCCGCCGCGCGCGACGGCGTGGACGTGCGGCTGCTGGTGCCGGGCGGCACCGACATCCCCGTGCTGCGGCCGCTCTCGCGCGCGGGCTACCGCCCGCTGCTGGAGGCGGGGGTGCGCGTCTACGAGTGGAACGGCCCGATGCTGCACGCGAAGACGGCCGTCAGCGACGGCCGGTGGGCGCGCGTGGGCTCGACGAACCTCAACCTCGCGAGCTGGCTCGGGAACTACGAGCTGGACGTCGTCGTCGAGGACGCGGGCTTCGCCGAGGCGATGGCGCGCAGCTTCGCGACCGACCTCGCCAACGCCACCGAGATCGTGCTGGAGCAGCGCCTCACGCCGGTGCGCCGCCTGGCGCTCGCCCCGGCCGACGGCGTCTCGCGCCCGGCCCGGGAGCGCCGCCGGCGCGGCGCGCGGCGCGGCCACGGCAGCGTGGGGCGCGCCGCGGCCGGCGCGCTGCGCCTGGGCAACGCGGTGGGCGCGGCGATCGTCGGCACGCGCGTGCTGGGACGCGCCGAGGCGTCGCTGTTCGCGAGCGTGGCCGCCGCGCTGATCGGACTGGCGGTCGTCGCGGTGCTCTGGCCCTGGGTCATCGCGCTGCCGATCGCTCTGCTCGGCGCGTGGATCGCCGTCGGGCTGCTCGGCAAGGCGCGGGCGCTGCGGCGCGCGGGGCCGCCGGATCGCTCGTAGCGCGCGCCTCGCGCCGGCCGCGCGTCGCGCTCAGCCCGCGCGCTGCAGCACGCGCTCCTGCTGCTCGGCGGCCGGCCAGAGCTCCGTCTGCGGAAGGTCGGGCTCCAGTCGCCGCCGCACGCGCGCGGCGACCACCTCGATCGCGTGCGGGTCGGCCACCAGGTCGTAGTCGCGCACGTCGATCGCGAGCACCGGGCAGCGGCGGAAGCCGGCGATCCAGCGCTCGTAGCGGCGGTGCAGGCGCGCCCAGTAGTCCACGTCGGTGTCCTTCTCGGCGGGGCGGCCGCGGTGCGCGATGCGGCCCACGATCACGTCGAGCGGGCCGTGGAGGTACACGAGCAGCTTGGGCGGCCGGGCGGCGGGCGAGTACAGCAGCTCGCCGTAGAGCCGCTGGTACAGCTCCCACTCGACGGCGCTCATCAGCTGCTCCTCGTAGAGGCCGCGCGCGAACACCTCCGCGTCCTCGTACCAGGTGCGGTCGAGCACCCAGCTGCCGCCCATGCCGCGGATGCGCCGCATGCTCTCGAAGCGCGTCGCGAGGAAGTGCAGCTGGAGGCGCAGCGCGTACTCGCGGCGCGACTCGGCGCCGCGCGCGTAGAACGGCTCGAGCCACGGGTTCTCGTCGCCGACGCTCTCGGGCGCGAGCTGGAGGCCGAAGCGCGCGGCGAGCGCGCGGGTGAGCGTGCTCTTGCCGGCGCCCACCATCCCGGCGACGCCGATCAGCATGGACGCGGGGCGCGCGCGGGCACGCGGCGGGCGGGAGCGGCGGGGGCGGGGCGGACGGACGACACGCGCGAACGCTCGCCGGGCCCGGCGGCCCCGGCAAGGTCTTGACGACGGGCGCGCGGCGTTGCCGGGACGAAGTGGGGTCGATGTACCCATTCGCGGGCGATCGGGCGGGGCGATCATCGAAGCGTCACCCAGATCCATGGCGGTCCACGGCGCGGCGTCACGCGCCACGCGGACCGCAGTCGCCCCTTCCGGAGGTCATTGCCATGCGCAAGCCCGTCCTGCTCCTCGGCCTGTGCGCCCTGCTGCCCAGCGTGGCCATGGCGCAGCACGCGTCCCACGGCCCGTCGGCGTCCACGACGTCGCACTCGGCCCCGTCCGCCCGCTCCGTCGTCGCGGCGCTCGCCGCCGCGCCGCGCGTGGTGACCATCAAGACGATGGACTACGCCTTCGAGGCGCCGGCGTCGCTCCCCGCGGGCGCGACGACCTTCCGCATCGTGAACGCCGGCAAGGAGCTGCACCACGTCTGGCTGGTGAAGCTCGAGCAGGGCAAGACGGTCGGCGACTACATGGCCGCGATGCAGGCGGTCGCGAAGGGCCAGGCCCCGCCGCCGGCGTGGGCGATCGACGTCGGCGGGCCGCAGATGGGCGCGCCGGGTGCGCTCGCCGACGGCACCGTGAACCTCGAGGCGGGCAACTACGTCATCGTCTGCCACATCCCGTCCGCCGATGGCGTGCCGCACGCCGCGAAGGGGATGTACAAGGCGCTCACCGTAACGCCGACGAAGACGCCGGCCGCGGAGCCGAAGGCCGACGTCACGATGACGCTGCGCGACTACGACTTCGCCTTCTCGACGCCGCTGGCGGCGGGCCGCCACACGCTGCGCATCGTCAACGCCGCCGAGCAGTTCCACGAGGCGCTGATCGTCCGCCTGCTGCCCGGCAAGAGCGCGCCCGACGCGCTGCGCTGGCTCGAGACGGGCATGCAGGGCCCGCCGCCGATGGAGCTGGTGGGCGGTGCCACGGGGCTCGCGAAGGGGCGCGGCATGCAGTTCACCGCCGACTTCGCCCCGGGCGAGTACGCGCTCCTCTGCTTCCTCCCCGACGCGAAGGACGGCAAGCCGCACGTCGCGCACGGCATGATCAAGCAGATCACGATCGGGAAGAAGACGGCGGCGCGCTGACGTCCTCGCGCCGGACGCTGCGGGCTGCGGACCGCGGGTTCTCGAATCCGCAGCCCGCAGCGTCCGGCGGCTACACCACGTGCGCCCCGACGACACCAACCGTGTCGCGGGCGCGTAGTGCGGGCGGGAGGCGCGCCGCCACGACTGGCGGAACGGCGCGAGCGGCGGAGATTCCCCGCACCCTCTCCACCCGCTCACGCCACGACCATGCGCCTCGCCCGCCTCGCCGCCCTTCCGCTCCTCCTGCTCGCCGCGTGCTCGTTCGGCGGCGCGAGCGATGCCATCTCGTTCGAGTCGAGCGACACCGCGCGCGCCGTCACGCTCGGCGAGGGCGACGTGGCGGTGACGAGCACCGACGGCGCGGTGCAGCTGATGCTCGTCGGCGACACGGTGCGCATGCAGCTCTCCGACAGCCTGCGCGCGAGCGTGAAGGCGGAGGTCGACTCGTCGCTCGACCACGACGCGGGCGCGATCGGGAGCGCGATCGGCGGCGCGGTCGGCAAGATCGTCGGCGGCGCGATGGGCTTCGTCGTGCGCCTGCCCGTGGACGAGGTCGAGAACGTGCGCTACGAGGAGGGGCAGATCCGCTTCGAGAGCCGCGGCAACACGAAGTTCACGATGAGCGGCCGCAGCGACGGGAACGGCGACGGCAAGGGCGCGAGCTTCACGCCCGAGGACGGCGAGCGCTTCGTCGAGGCGGTGAAGGCGCGGCAGCGCGAGAAGGGGTTCTGAGCGGCGCCGCGGGCTGCGGATCTCGGGCCCGCGCGGCTGCACGTTCGCGGGGGACCCGAACGACGAACGGCAGCAGGGATTGGAATCTGATTGAGCAGCCGGACCAGATCTGATCAGCCCCGTGTGGCGCGACGTCCCCTGCGCCGCGAGGAGCAGACATCAGATCTTGTCCGCTTTTCAGAATCGGACTTCAATCCCTGCTGCCGTTCCTAGCGTTGCCTGTCGTGCGGCGGCCCCGGGCGGCGGACGGCGTGCCAGGTGCGAGGTGCGACGGAGCGGATCACTCCCGTCCCCGGCTCCCCCACTCCCACATCCCGAACGCCGCCGTCTTCGGGAGCGGGTGCCCCACCTGCCGCGCGAGCATCGCGATCTGGCCGCGGTGGTGCGCGTCGTGGGCGACCAGGTAGCCGAAGAAGCCGACGACGTCGGGGGTGAAGCCCTTCACGCGGCCGTCGCCCGCCAGCGCGGCGGCCAGCACGTCGGCGAGCGCGGCGCGGCTCTCCGCGAGCGCGTCGGCGGCCTGCGCCGGCGTCACCGCCGCGCGGTCCAGCTGGGCTGGGACCGCCGCGCCGGCGATCGACTTGAGCCACATGACGCGCACGTTGTGCATGTGCGCGACGATCGCGGCGATCGTGCGCCCCTTGCCGCCGGGCGGCGGCGCGTCCCAGGCGGCCGTCGGCAGCTGGGCGAGCAGGTACTGGTTGATGCGGTCGTTGGTCGCGAACGCCTGCAGCAGGGCGGCCGCCGGATCGAAGGGCGCGGCCGGCGCCCGGGGCGGCGCCGCGCGCCCCGGCGCGGCCTTCGGGGCGCGCGGCGTCGGGCTCATGGCGTCGGCCCGGGGCGCAGCCCCACCGCCTCGGCCACCCGGTCGACCACCGTGTCGGTGACGTCGAGGACCGCGTTGACGACCGCCAGCGGGCCGGCGAGCAGGCGCCGCCAGGGCGCCGGCTCGAAGTGCGCGCGGTGGTACGGCGGCCCGTCGGGGTTCGGGAGCAGCGCGGTCGCGGTCGTCGTCGGCGGACGGTTGCCCGGCGGGTTCAGGGCACCGGACGGATCCGGGACGGGCGTGTAGGACTCCTCCTCCATGACTCCCTCGGCGGCGCGGGTCGACGGTGACGGCTGCCCCAACCTCGCGCGGCGGGCGCGGGGCGTCCAGACCGCGCGCCCGGGTTCCCGCGCGTCCCGGCGCGTTCCGGCGGCGCGTCCCGACGGTAGTTTGGGGCGGTCGTCCCGGCTCGCCGCGTCCCATCCGTCCCTGCCGCCATGTCGCCGCTCCCCCGGTTCCGCCCGGCCGCCACGGCCCTCCGCCTCGCCCTCGTCGCCGGCGGGCTCGCCCTCGGTGCGCGTCCCGCGTCGGCGCAGACGCCGGGCGCGACGCCCACCGGCCCCACGCCGCCGGGCGCGGGCGCACGCGCCGCCGAGGAGTACCCGCTCCCGCCGCGGCGCACGTTCAAGCCGCCGCTCCACGGCTCGCACTGGGTCGCGGTCACCGGCAAGCCGCTCGGCGCGACGGCGGGGGCGATGATGTTCCAGCGCGGCGGCAACGCGGTGGACGCCGCGGCGGCGATGCTCGCGGCGACCTGCACGATGTGGGACACGCTGTCGTGCGGCGGCGAGACGCAGGCGCTGATCTACAACCCGAAGACGAAGCAGGTCGTCGGCATCAACGCGCTCGGCGTCGCGCCCACCGGGGCGACGGCCGAGTTCTACCGCAGCAAGGGCTATCGCTATCCGCCCGAGTACGGGCCGCTCGCGGCGGTGACGCCCGGCACGCCCGGCGGCCTGATGACGATGCTCGCCGAGTACGGCACGCTGACGCTGGAGCAGGTGCTCGCGCCCGCGATCCAGATGGCCGACGGCTACGCGATCGACGCGCAGACCGCCAACGCGATCGAGTCGAACAAGGCGCGCATCAAGCAGTGGAAGTACGCGCCGGCGATCATGCTGCCGCACCGCGCGGCGCCGCTGGCGGGCGGCCGCGAGGCGCCGGAGGCGGGCGAGATCTTCCGGCAGCCCGACCTGGCCGCGACGCTGCGCAAGCTGGTGGACGCCGAGCGCGCCGCGCGCCGCGCGGGGAAGGACCGCAAGGCCGCGATCTACGCCGCGTACGACCGCTTCTACAAGGGCGACATCGCGCAGGAGCTGGTGCGCGGCGCGCGCGAGGACGGGGCGCTCTTCACCATGCAGGACCTCGCGAATTGGAAGGTGAAGATCGAGACCCCGGTGAGCGTGAACTACAAGGGGATCGAGGTCTACAAGCTCCCGATCTGGCAGCAGGGCCCCGCGATGCTCCAGGCGCTCAACATCCTGGAGAACGCGGACCTCAAGGCGATGGGCTACAACTCGCCGCGCTACATCCACGCGGTGTACCAGGCGATGAGCCTCGCCTTCGCGGACCGCGACTTCTACTACGGCGACCCGGCGTTCGACCCCGCGCCGCCGACGTGGGGGCTGCTGTCGAAGGAGTACGCGAAGCAGCGCTACGCGCAGATCGACTGGGCGAAGAACGACCCCACGATCAAGCCGGGCGACCCGTATCCGTTCCAGGGCGGGACGAACCCGTTCCGCGACCTGCTCGCGCGCTGGACGGTGCAGCCGGCGCCGGACACGCTGAAGCGGAGCGGGCAGCAGGACCGGGTGGTGCCGCAGGAGAGCGATCAGCGTGCAGCGTTCAGCGATCAGCGCGCCGATCGCTCATCGCTGAGCGCTGATCGCTCCACGCTCGGCGAGTTCGCGACGTCGATGGCGGAGCACGATTCGGCCTTCACGGCGCAGTTCCACGCCGGCACGACCTCCATCGAGGCCGCCGACAGCGCCGGGTGGGTGGTCTCCATCACGCCGAGCGGCGGGTGGATCCCGGCGGTGGTCGCGGGGCGCACGGGGATCGGGCTGTCGCAGCGCGCGCAGAGCTTCGTGACGGCGGCGGAGGACGGGCCGTACAACGTCATCCAGCCCGGCAAGCGGCCGCGCGTCACGCTCACGCCGACGCTCGCGCTCAAGGACGGCGCGCCCTACCTCGCGTTCGCCGTGCAGGGCGGCGACTCGCAGGACCAGAACCTGCTCCAGTTCTTCCTCAACGTGGTCGAGTGGGGGATGACCCCGCAGCAGGCCGTCGAGGCGCCGAACGTGAACACGTTCCAGATGCGCAGCTCCTTCGGCGCGCACGAGTCGCGGCCCGGGCGCATCCTCGTCAACACGTCGACGCCGGACCCCGTGCGCACGGCGCTCCGCAACATGGGCTACACGCTGGAGTTCGAGTCGCGCACGAACGGCCCGATCAACGCCATCTGGTTCGACCGCAAGCACCGCACGCTCTGGGGCGCGTCCGCCCATCACGGCGAGGACCACGGCATCGCGTGGTGAGCGCGCCGGGGCGGTGCCCCGCGCGGCTCCGTCCGACATCCGACGCCTCCCTCGCTTCCATCGCCGCCCGCATGCCCCAGCCCACGCCCGACGTCACGCACGACCTCCGCGCGCGCCGCTTCGTCGCCCAGACCGAGGACGGCCCCGCCGTGCTCGCGTACGAGCAGGTCGGCCCCGACGTCCTCGACCTGCAGCACACCGTCGTGCCCGAGGCCGCCCGCGGCGGCGGCGTGGGCGATGCGCTCGTGCGCGCCGCCTTCACGTACGCGCGCGCCGAGGGGCTGCAGCTGGTGCCGACCTGCCCGTTCGTGCACGCGTGGCTGGAGCGCCACCCGGAGGAGGCGGACCTGCAGGCGCGGTGAGGCCGCGGCGTTCGGCGGGCGGCCGGGCTGCGGAAGGGCCGCTCGGGAGGTGCCTGCGCGTTGGACCCGAACTGCCAAGAGCAGCAGGGATGAAAATCCGAGAAGATCGGACAAGATCTGATTGGATCCGTGTGGCGCAGGGGACGTCGCGCCACGCGGAGCCAATCAGATCTGGTCCGGCTTCTCGATCACATTCCAATCCCCGCTGCTCTTGGTCGTTCGCTCTCGCGTCGCGCCGGCCGCGACCTGGCATGACCACGCGCTGCAGGCAGGCAGGACCGCAGCCCGCTCGTCGCCCGTACCACCCTTCCTGCAACTCCCGCCGCCCGCGCGCGTAGGGCCAGCGAACCCCGACCGCTCCGAGGAACCGATGACCGGCACGCGTCCCCCCATCGTCGAAGAGATCCAGGCCACCGGCAGCGAACTGCTGCAGGTGGTCAAGAACATCGTCCGCGCCGGGAACGTGCGCCGCATCGTCATCAAGAACGGCGCGGGGCGCACGGTGCTCGACGTGCCGCTGACGGCGGGCGTCGTCGGAGCGGCGCTACTTCCGTTCTGGGCCGCCGTCGGCGGCGTCGCGGCGCTGGCCGCGCGCTGGACGATCGTCGTCGAGCGCGAGGCCGGGCCGCCGGCGCCGATCCCGCACTGAGCGCGCGCGACCCCACGCCCGCGCGTTCGCGACCAGCGCGCCCCGTCCTCGTCGTCGAAGCCGTACTCCCGGCCCAGCGCGGCGCGTAGGGCCCGCCCGTGCGGCGGTGCACGCCGCCATCGCCGCCCTGCTCCCTCCGGCGTCCAAACCTTCGCGCACGTCCCGCGGTCGAAGTCCGGGCGATGCACGACGGACCAGGCGCGGCATCCGGAGGAGCGCATGCAGGAGACGACGACCGCGGCACGCGCCGGCGCACGCCGTGCGCGGCGAACGCCGGCATGGCGTGTGGGCGGCGCGCTCGCGGCCGTCGCGGCGCTGCTCGGCGTGGCCGCGCCGGCGGTGCGCGCGCAGCCCGCGGCGAGCGCCGCGACGATGCCGGCAGCGGGCCCGCCGTCCGGCATCTGGCAGGTCGCGTTTCCCGCGGGCGCGGACACGATCTGGATCCGCTTCCGGCTGCGGTTCGCGGGCGACAGCATCGTGATCCCGCCGACTACCCGGTGCGCGGCACGCTCACGCGCGACTCGGTGCGCTTCCTCGTGCTCGGCCTGCCCGACAGCACGCGCGTCGACTTCGCGGGCGTGCTGCGCGACGGCGTGATGCGCGGCCGGCGGCTCGACACGGCGTATGGCGCGACGACGCCGCGCGACTCGGCGGAGTTCCTCGCGATGCCGGAGCTCGACGCGTCGCGCGCGCCGCGCCTGCACGCGTTCACGCCGCGCGAGTTCCACCGCTGGTACTCGGGTGCGGTGCCGCCGGCGCTGCGGCTCGTGCCCGGCGACACGGTGCGCACGTGGAGCCTGGATGCCGGCGGGCGCGACTCGATGGGCGTCGCGCGCTCGCGCGGCGGCAATCCGCTCACGGGCCCGTTCCACGTCGAGGGGGCCATGCCCGGCGATGCCGTGGCGGTGCGGCTGCACCGCGTGCGGCTGAACCGCGACTGGGCGTTCGCCGGCACCGAGGTCGTGTGGAACGCGCTCACGCCGGCGTACGTGCGCGGCATCCGGGGCGCGCCGTTCGACGGGCGCTGGCGGCTCGACCGGGCGCGCGGGGTGGCGACGCTCGCGCAGCCGACGCCCGCGCAGCCGACGCCCGCGCTCCGCGCGCTCGCCGTGCCGCTCCGGCCGATGCTCGGCTCGATCGGCGTCGCGCCGCCGGGCGGGCAGGTGATCCGCGCGTCGGACTCGGGGCCGTTCGGCGGCAACATGGACTACAACGAGCTGCGCGAGGGGACCACCGTCTACCTCCCGGTCTTCCAGCGCGGCGCGCTGCTGTTCGTCGGCGACGGGCACGCGCTGCAGGGCGACGGCGAGCTGACGGGCGACGCGCTCGAGACGTCGATGAGCCTCGAGTTCAGCGTCGCGCTGCTGCGCCGGCATCCGATCGCCGCGCCGCGCGCCGAGAACGACGAGTTCCTGATGGCGATCGGCATCAGCGGCGATCTCACGGACGCGCTGCGGCGGGCCACGTCCGAGCTGTCGCGCTGGCTGGAGACGGAGTACCGGCTGGCCGCGCCCGAGCTGGCGTCGCTGCTGGGCGCGAGCGTGCGCTACGACGTCGCCGATCTCGTGGGCGCGCAGGTCAGCATCGTGGCGAAGATGCCGAAGGCCGTGCTGCGCCACCTGGAGCGCGCGCCGCGCTGACCGCCCCGCGGCGCGCCGCGCGAGCGCTCAGCCCACGTACTCGGCGTACAGCCGGTCGAGCGCGCGCGCGGGATCGTCGCACAGGCCGCCGTGCACCGGCGAGCACTGGATGACGTCGGATCGGGGCGCGGTCATCCAGTGGAAGCGCTCCGACGGCGGCGCGAGCGCCACGGGGCCGGCCGCCTCGTCGCCGCGGCAGACGGCCTCGCACGCCGACAGGTAGCGCGCGAGCAGGTCGGCGTCGACGTCGGGCACGCGCGCCTGCAGCGCCGTCGCGTCGCGCAGCGTGCGCAGCGCGAGATACTCGGCGGTGCGCGCGTGCACGACGACGCCCACGGGCACGAAGGTGCCGAGGTGCGGGTGCGCGACCGCGCGCAGCACCGCGAAGTCGTAGGCCACCCAGTGGGCGGCGGGCGCCTGGCGCATGGCGGTGTCGCTCATCGGCGGGCGGACATCCGCTGCGGCGGCGCGCGGCGCGCGTCCGCCTGCGCGGCGATCGCCGCCTCGAGGAAGGCGCGCGGCGCGCGCACGCGCGTGAGCAGGTACTCGACGTAGCGCGCGCGCGCCGCCTCCGCGCTCGCGAGCTCGCCCGCGCCCACGGGGCCCGAGGGATCGTCGAACAGCGCGTCCGGCACGTCGGCCAGCACGGCGGTGAGCGCGCCCTCGGTGACCTGCGGCGCGAGCGCGGCGTCGGCCGCCGCGAGGTCGCCGCTGCGGCCGAGCAGCACGTGCTGCTTCACGAGCGGGAAGGGCGCGCGCGTGCGCGCCTCGTCCACGCCGCGCCAGTCGTGGTGCACGTACAGCGCGGCGCCGTGATCGATGAGCCACGGCCGCCGCTGCCACACGAGCAGGTTCGGGTTGCGCGCGGTGCGGTCCATGTTGGTGACGAAGGCGTCGAACCAGACGATGCGCGCGGCCAGCTCGGGGTCGATCAGGTCGCCCGCGGCCAGGACGTCGAAGTTGAACGCGCCGTCGAGGTAGCGCATGCCGATGTTCAGGCCGACGCTCTTGCGCAGCAGCTCCTGGATCTCGGAGTCGCGCTCCATGCGCCCGAACTCGGGCGGCAGCTCGAGCAGCGCGAGTTCGGGGACCGGCAGCCCCAGCGTGCGCGCGAGCCCGCCGACCACGAGCTCGGCGATCAGCACGCGCGCGCCCTGACCGGCGCCGCGGAACTTGGCGACCCAGAGGCCGGCGTCCTCCGCCGTGTCGACGACGGCGGGCAGCGAGCCTCCCTCGCGGAGGGGCTGGACGTAGCGGGTGGCGACGAGCGTGGGGAGCGGCACGCCGGAGAGTAACGCGCGCCCCGGGCCGCGTGTAGCGGCGCGACTGCATCGCGGCGCGTGCGCCACGCCGGGCGACCCGCACGCGTCGCTGACGTCGCCCTGACCCGCGCGCGCGGCCCCGGTGCAAACCCTTTGACGCCGCTCGCTGTCCCAACGCTCGGTCGCGCCCCCCGGGGCGCGCATCCGGAACCGGATGCGCGCGGGAGGGCCCCCTCATCTCCATGTCATGCGCCGTCTTCGTCGGTCGCCGCTCCAGGCCGTCGTGCCGTCCCGCCGCATCGCCAGCCTCGCCGCGCTCCTGCTGCTCGGGAGCGCCGCCGTCGGCGCCCAGACCAACGCGCAGACACCGGTGCGCCCGGTGAGCCGGGACCTCGCGGCGACGCCGCCGATGACGGAGGCGACCGCGCGCGCGACGGCGCGGGTGGCGCTCGCGCGCCGCGCCGATCGGGCGCCGGCGATCGACGGGCGCGACGACGACGCGGTGTGGCGCGGCGCGCAGGTCATCGACCAGTTCCTGGAGTACGAGCCGACGCCCGCGGCGGTGCCGCGCTTCAAGACCGAGGTCCGCGTGCTGTTCGACGACAAGTACCTCTACGTCGTCGGCCGCATGTTCGATCCGGCGCCGGACAGCATCATCTCGCTGCTCAGCCGCCGCGACGTGCGCACGCAGAGCGAGCAGCTGAAGCTCGTCATCGACAGCTACCACGACCGCCGCACCGCCTACCAGTTCATCCTCAACCCGGCGGGCGTGAAGCGCGACTTCTACGTCTACAACGACGCGACCGAGGACGTGACGTGGGACGCCGTGTGGGACGGCGCCGCGCGCGTCGACTCGCTCGGCTGGGTGGCGGAGTTCCGTATCCCCCTCTCACAGCTCCGCTTCCCCAAGCGCGACGCGCACACCTTCGGGCTGATGATCGTGCGCGACGTCGCGCGCACGGGGCAGCGCATCAGCTGGCCCCTCTATCGCCGCGACGTGCAGGGCTACGTCTCGCAGGCGGGCGAGATCTCGGGCTTCGCGGGCTTCGCCACCCCGCGCCGGCTGGAGGTCTCGCCGTACGTCGTGACCAAGAACGTCACGCAGGCGCGCCCGGGCACGAACGCCGGCTACACGCATCCGCAGGAGCAGGCGCTCGGCGCCGACGTGAAGTACGGGCTGACCTCGAACCTGACGATCGACGCGACGATCAACCCCGACTTCGGGCAGGTCGAGGCCGATCCCGCGGTGCTCAACCTCGGCGCGTTCGAGCAGTTCTTCGAGGAGCGGCGGCCGTTCTTCCTGGAGGGCGCGGGCATCTTCAGCTTCCGCAACTCCTGCAACGACATCGACACGGGGTGCCGCGGGCTGTTCTACTCGCGCCGCATCGGGCGCTCGCCGCAGCTGGCGGGCAACTTCGGCGACGCCACCACGCCGCTCAACACGACGATCATCGGCGCCACGAAGCTCACCGGGCGCCTGCCCAACGGCATGTCGGTGGGCGTGCTGGACGCGGTGACGCAGCGCGAGATGGGGACGCTCGGCCGCGTCGTCGAGCCGGGGACGAACTACTTCGTCGCACGCGCGCAGCAGGACCTCAACCGCGGCCAGGGCGATCTCGGCTTCATGGTGACGGCGGTCAACCGCGACCTCGACACGCTCAGCGCGCGCTTCCTGCGCCGCGCCGCGTACACCGGCGGCGTCGACTTCCGGCACCGCTTCTTCGACCGCAAGTACGAGCTGCACACGTCGCTGTCGGGGAGCCTGATGGAGGGCTCGCGCGAGGCGATCGCGTCGCTGCAGCGCGACGGCGTGCACCGCTACCAGCGCCCCGACGACGACATGACGGTGGACCCGACGCGCACGCGCCTGTTCGGCGACGCGCAGCGCATCTCGTTCTCGAAGTTCGGCGGCGGGCGCACGCGCTTCCAGTCGGTCTACCAGCGCTTCGGTCCGGGCTTCGAGATCAACGACCTCGGGTTCCAGCAGCGCGCCGACGAGCAGCTGTTCCGCAACTGGTTCGCCTACCAGGTGCAGCAGCCGACGCGCCTGTTCCGGCAGGGCAACTTCAACTTCAACGCGTCGGGCTCGTGGACCACGGACGGGCTGCCGACGTACACGAGCGTCAACACGAACTGGCACGTCCAGTTCCACAACATGATGTGGGGCCACTGGGGCGTGAGCGCCAGCGGGCTCCCGTTCATGGGCGCGGTCTACGACGACCGCGAGGCCCGCGGCGGCCCGGCGCTGCGGCGCGCGCCGTACGCCGAGGTGTGGGCCGGCATCGAGGGCGACAGCCGGAAGGGGTGGACGCCGTTCCTGTGGGGCGGCACGTGGCGCGGCGACGCCGGGAACTCGACCGGCTGGTGGGTCGAGCCCACCCTCCACTTCCGCGTCGCCTCGCAGTTCTCGGCGGCGGTCAGCGCGCGCTTCCAGGCGAACGTCGACGACAGCCAGTGGCTCCAGAACTTCGGCGCGGCCGGCGCGGACACGACGCACTACACGTTCGCGCGGCTGGACCAGCGCACGCTCAACCTGACGACGCGCCTCAACTACACGGCGACGCCGACGCTCTCGTTCCAGTTCTACGGCCAGCCGTACATCGCGGTGGGCGACTACACGAACTGGCGCGAGCTGGCCGACCCGCGCGCCGAGGCCTACGCCGACCGCTTCCGCCCGTACGGCGAGGGGCGCGACCCGGGAGGGCTGGACTTCAAGCAGCTGCGCACCAACTCCGTGCTGCGCTGGGAGTACCGCCCCGGCTCGACGCTGTTCGTGGTGTGGGCGCACGGGCGCGACGCGTTCACCAGCGAGAGCCCCGTCGGCCCGCTCGACGTGCGGCGCGAGTACTCCGACCTGCTGCGGCTGCACCCGAACAACACGTTTCTGGTGAAGCTGTCGTATTGGCTCAACCCGTGAGGCGGATCGGGTGGGGCGGATCGGGTGAGGCGGGGACGGATACGGCGGGGACGGGTACGGCGGGGGGCGACAACGGCGTAGCTCTCGGCTCCAGGCCCTCAGCGAAACCTCGGCGCGACACCTGACCGCGACACCTGACCGCGACACCTGATCGCGACACCTGACCGCGACACCTGACCGCGACACCTGATCGCGACACCCGGCACCGGGGATGCAGAACGGCGAGGCCAGCGCAGCACGCGCGGCCTCGCCGTCTCGCTTGCCCACGGGGGCCGTTCGCCGAAATGGTCAGACTGGGCCCGCAGCGGTGCGGCCGAGCGATGCGGCCGAGCGGTGCGGCCGAGTGGTGCGGCCGAGTGGTGCGGCCGAGCGGTGCGGCCGAGCGGTGCGGCCGAGCAATGGCCGCCGTATTCGACCCCGCCGTTCCCGCCCCGCGGTATCCGTTCCCGCCGCACCCGCCCCGCCGTACCCGACCCGCTCCACCCGTCCCCGCCTCACCCGATCCGCCCCACCCGCCCCGCCGTCTCCGTCTTCCTCACCCACCGCGCCACGCCGGACACCGTCATGTAGCTGGGAGTGGCCAGCTCGTAGCCGCGCACGAGCGTCGCGAGCGTGTCGGCGTCGACGTCGGGGAGGGCGCGGGCGATCTCGGTCGCGCCGCGGGCCTCGATCGCGGGAACGAGCGTCGCGGGATCGGTGCCGGGCGTGGCGAGGCGACCCTCGATCCAGCCGGCCCACTGGAAGAGGCGCGCGGTGAGGTCGTCGAGGTGCCACGCCACGTCGTCGACGGCGCCGAAGTGCGTGAGCAGCAGGCGGCGCGGCGCGAGGGCGCGGAGGCGGGCGATGCTCGTGCGCCACGCGTCGAGGTCGATGTCCGGCGGCGGCGTGGGCGGGCGCACGTGGGGCGCCCCGGCGAGGCGCACGCCGCCGACGTCGCCGGTGTACACGTCGTCGTGCGCCGGGTCGTGCAGCGCGACGTGGTGCACCGCGTGCCCCGGCGTGTGCCACGCCACGAGGCGCCGCGCGCGGCCGAGCGGGATGGCGTCGCCGTCGGCGAGCGTCGTGACGCGGTCGGCGGGGACCGGCTCGAAGGCGCCCCACAGCGCGTCCATCGCGTCGCCGTAGATGCGCGTCGCGCTCGCGAGCAGCTTCGACGGATCGACGAGGTGTGCGGCGCCCAGCGGATGCACGTGCAGCCGCGCGCGCGGCGCCTCGCGCAGCAGCGCGCCGGCGGCGCCCGCGTGGTCGAGGTGGATGTGCGTGACGACGACGTGCGTCAGCGCGGCGAGCTCGAAGCCCGCCTCGGCGACCGCGGCGCGCAGCGTCGGCAGCGTGGAGCCGGGCCCCGTCTCGACGAGGGCGAGCGCGTCGCCGTCGGCGACCAGGTACGCGGCGATCGCGCCGGCGACGCCCTGAAAGCGCAGGTCGAGCTGGAAGACGCCCGGAGCGAGCGGCGTGACGAGCGGCGGCGCGAGCGGCGGCATGGATGGCGGCTGGTGAGCGGGCGCGAGGGCGCGGGTCCGGGGGCGTGGGCGCGGCAGCGTACCGACGCGCGGCGCACCCTCGGGCGAACGCGGGAGGACGTCGGGGGTAGTATCACACAGCCCCGGCACGTGCGGCACGCCGCTCGCATTGCTGACGCGACGAGTGGACACCGCAGCACGCGCCCGGGACCCGCGAGCACAGGAGACCGCATGCCCCGCTTCAATTTCGCCCTCGGCAAGGCCGGCACCCTCCGCGAAGCGGGGGAGGTGCAGAGCGACACCTTCGACGATGCGCTCGAGGCGATCGCCGAGCAGGCCGTCGTGCAGGTCGGAGACATGCTGGAGATCGGCGTGTACGGGTTCCCGCCCGCGCGCTACGAGCTGGTGAAGATCGGTCGCAAGTCGCGCGGCTGGAAACCGGCCAATCAGCTCGCGGCATGACGCGCTGATTCGTCCGTCCGTACAGCAACGCACCAACACGCACGAAGCCCGGGAGCTGCGCTCCCGGGCTTTCGTCGTTTCCGCGTGGGTCCGTCGGCGCGCGTACGCCGGCGGACGTTCGCCCGAACGCTCAGAGGTTGTCGAGCAGGTCGTCGATCGCCTTCGTGCTCGCGTCGCTCAGCGCGCCGCCCGTGAGGATCTTGTGCAGCACGTCGACCGCCTCCGCCGCGAGGTCGTCGGGGTGCTTGCGGTCGGCCGCGAAGCGCACGATGTGGCCGAGCAGGATCGTCTCCAGGTGCGGCCCCTCGTCGTCCTCGTCGTCGGACGCCTTGAGCGCGTCCTCGTAGCTCGGGACGCTCGCCTTCCACGGCTCGTCGGCATGCTGCGCCTCGGAGAGCGAACCGCTCGGCACGAGCGCGAAGAGCCGGCACTGCAGCCCCGGGTCCTCCTCGTAGGCGAAGAGGCCGAGCGGCACCGGCTGCTGGAAGAGACCGAGATCGAGCAGGCGGTCGATCGCCTCGGGCTCCATCGCGCTGCGCGCGACCAGCCGGTCGCCGATGAACGCGCCGAGCACCGAGCCGTCGGGCGCGCGCTCGTCGTCCAGGCGGTCGACGCGGATCGTGACCGGCTGCGCGGTGGTGATGAAGACGGCGGGACGCTGCGGACCGTCCTCGTCCTCCTCGTCGTCGTCCTCGTCCCCCTCGTCGTCGGCATCGTCGCCGTCGAACTCGTCGTCGGGCTCCTCGCCGTCCGCGAAGGGATCGTAGGCGTCGTCGGACTTCACGGACTCTCCAGGTGCGGGTACGGCGCGGAACGCGGCGCGGCTGCGCGGTCGGGGACGGGGCGCGGGCGGACCCGGCGACGCCGGAGCGCGCGCCCCCGGCAAGATAGCGCGCTCGGCGCCGCGATGGCGTCGTGCGGTGCGGCCGCGGCGTCGTTCACGCGCCGTACCGCGACGGGTCGGGCGGAGCCGGGCGGGGGCGCGCCGTCGACGCCGGCATCGTCAGCGCGCGGCACCGAGCGCGCTCGGGTCGGTGCGCTCGAAGACGCGCCCCAGCCAGCCGTGCACGGGGCGCATCTCGAGTGCCGTCGCGGCGGTGAGGAGCGCGGCCGCGGGGAGCAGCGCCCACGCGCCGAGCATCGGCCAGAGCCCCCACGCCAGCAGCGCCGAGACGGCGCCGGGGAGCGCGAGCAGCAGGAGCGCGACCACGATCGCGAGCCCGGTCGAGAGGAGGTTCTGCCCCATCGCCTCGACGCCGCGGGGGCCGGCGGCGGGCCGCACCCAGGTCGGGAAGAGGAGGGCGGCGCCGTTCTGCACGGTGAGGCTGGCGGCGTTGACCCCCGGCAGCCCGAGGACGGCGGTCGCCAGCCCGGCCGCACGCTCGGGGATCGAGAAGCCGAGCGCGAACGGCGCGCCGAGCGAGGCGACGAAGAGGAGGCCGAGGATGGCCAGCTGCGCGGCGGTCAGCGCGAGCGTCGAGGCGAACACCTCGGCGGCCACGACGTCGCGGCCGGCGAGCGGCCAGGCGCGCAGCACGGCGAGGTGGGCGAGGTCCTGCCGCAGGTCGAAGCGGATCCAGAGCGGGCCGGCCACGAGGAGCATCGTGAGCCAGACGCCGACGACCACGGTGACGATCTCGGCGAGCCGCGGATCGCGGGCGGACAGCGCCAGCAGGCCGGCGGCGACCACGCCGTACAGCGCCAGCACGCGGGCGATGGCGGTGGCGCGCAGCGCGGCGACGGCGTTCTTCCAGACGATCGCCCAGGCGGCCGGGCCGACGGGGGCGAGCGGCGGCGTCCAGCGGCGGGGGAGGGGGACGTCGACCGCGTCGTCGGAGGGCGCGGGCCGGCGGTCGACGCCGGTGCCGCCGGCGCGGCGGTCGGCCTGGCGGCGGGCGCGCTGCTCGGAGGCGATGAGCGCCGCCTCGTGGACGGCCGCGTCGGTGCGCAGCACCCAGACGAAGTGGAGCGCCAGCAGCGCCACCGCGGGGCCGAGCGCGCGCGCCCAGCCGGCGGCGTCGGACGCGAAGGTGGGGGTGACGAGCAGGCGCGCGGGCGCGAGCACGAGCGCCGCCGACGTCGCCTCGAGCACGCGGGCGAGCGCGCGTCCGAACGCGCCGAGCCCCACGTCCCACGCCGAGGCGAGCTGCGCGCGCTGGCCGACGATCGGGACGAGCACCGCGCCGGCGACCGCGGCGAGGACGAGCGGCGGCAGCACGCGACGGACCACCCGACGCCAGCCGCCCTCGCGCGCGTCGGCCGGGGGCGCGGCGGTGGCGAGCGCCGCGCCGAGGCGGTGCAGGTAGAGCACCGAGAGCAGCAGCCAGACCGCGAGCGCGCGCCGCCAGGCGGCGAGCTGCGTCCCCTCGCCGCGCAGGATCACCGCCCAGATCACCGTGTTGGCGAGGATCACGAGCTGCGCGCGCAGCAGCTTGTAGGCGACGAGCCCGCGCCGCGTCACGGGCGCGGGGAAGAGCAGGTGCACCTCCGCCGGCGTGAAGGCCAGCGCGCGCGGATCGGCGCCGGCGAGCCACCAGCGCGCGGCGAGCACCGTCAGCCCGAGGGCGACGACGCGCGGCGCCCAGGCGTCGGCGAGGAGCGCGGCCGCGCCGCCGGCGTTCGCGGGGCGCACGAGGAACCACCAGACGTACGCCGCGCCCGCGGCCACGGCGACGATCGTGCGCGGGGAGCGCGCCCGCCGCAGCTGCACGCGCACGCGGTTGCGCAGCGACGCCCAGCTGAGATACGCGACGGCGGGGAGGAGCATGCGGCGACGCGCGGCGGTGGGCCGCTCAGGCGCCCGCGGGCGCGCCGCGCTCGGTCGCCCCGTCGCGGGCCGCTCCGTCGGGGGCGGCACCATCGCGGGCGGCGCCGTCGGGCGCCACGCCGTCCTCGCTGGTGAGCGCGACGAAGACGTCCTCCAGCGACAGGCCGGCCAGCTCGGGGCGCGCGGCCACGATCTCCGCCATCGTCCCGTGCGCGACGGCGCGCCCGCGGTGCACGACGAGGAGCCGCGTGCACAGCTCCTCGACGAGGTGGAGCAAGTGCGAGCTGAGGACGACGGCGTTGCCCGCGCGCGCCCGGTCGCGGATCGTCGCCTTCATGCGGCGGATGCCCGCGGGGTCGAGGCCCGTCAGCGGCTCGTCGAGCAGGAGGACGCGCGGGTCGTGCAGCAGCGCGCAGGCGATGGCGAGCTTCTGCCGCATGCCGCGCGACAGCTCGCCGGGGAGCGCGCCGCGCTTGTGCGACAGCTCGAGCTCCGCGAGCAGCGGCGGGATCCGCTCGGCGGCATCGGCGACGCCGTAGAGCCGGGCGATGAAGCGCAGGTGCTCGTCGACGGTGAGGTAGTCGAACAGCGCCGGCTCGTCGGGCACGAAGGCGAGCGCGCGCTTGGCCGCCACGGGATCCTCGCGCAGGTCGATCCCCGCGATGCTGACGCGCCCCGCCGACGGCGACACGATCCCCGCGAGGCAGCGCAGCGTCGTTGTCTTGCCGGCGCCGTTCGGCCCCACGAGCCCCAGCACCTCGCCCGGTCCGACGGCGAAGCTGAGCGCGCGCACGGCGACCTGGCCGTCGTACGACTTGCGGAGATCCTGGGCAGCGAGGAGCACGGGGCGGGTGGGGCGGATCGGGAAGGGCGGGGACGGGTGGAGCGGGGACGGGTACGGCGGGGCGGAGACGGCGGGGCGAGAACGGCGAGGTCGGATACTGCGGGGGCGGAGGGCTGGCGGGAACCCGTGGGGGCAACCTTCTCGGCGCGGGTACCGCTCCGGCACGCGCAGCGCAGACCGCGCGGCAGCCCCGCTGCCCCTGATCAGACCTCGTCCCGCCTCATTCGCCTCGCGTCACCCGCTCCGCCGTACCCATCCCGCCGTACCCGACCCCGCCTCACCCGTCCCCGCTTCACCCGTGCCCGCCTCACCCGATCCGCCTCACCGGATCGTCACCCCTTCCGCGAGGCTGATCCGCACGGGCGCCCCGGCCGGCAGGCAGACCTCCTCCTTCTTGCCGAGCTGGCCGGCGGCGGCGCCGGCGGCGGCGCCCGTGGCGGCGCCGATCAGGGTGCCCTTCGTGTCGCGGCCGAGGATCTGGCCGATGATCGCGCCGGCGATGGCGCCCTTCACGGCCTTGCCCTTCGTGTCGTTCGTGCCGGCGACGGTGCGACGCTCCAGCGCGGCCTCGCCGACCGCGACGTCGGCGACGATGGGGTGGAAGGCCCCGTTGAGCGAGACGCCGCGCGCGATCAGCTCGACCTTGCCCTGGGGGGAGACGCTCGCGACCTCGAGGACGACGCCGGTGCCGGCGGGGAGGACGAAGCCGTCGGCGCCGGTGACGTCGGCGGCGAGCGTCGCGACGAGACGGTCGCCGGGGTGGTTGCTGGCGGAGCAGATGCGCGAGCCGGTGGTGCCGGCCAGCAGCGCGCCGCGGCCGAGCGACGGGCCGCTGGGGCCCGCGGGGGCGCTCGCCTGACGGACGGGCGTCGCGTCGTCCGCGACGGGCGCGGGGGCGGCCACGACGGGCGTGGGGGCCGCGGGCGCCGGCCGCTCGACGGACCGCTCGACGGGTCGCTCGACCGCGCGCGGCGCCGGGGTGCCGGCGACGCGGGTCGGCGCGCGGCGCGCGGGGGCCGGCTCGGGCGCGGGCAGGGTGGGCGGCGCCACGGGCGGCCGCTCCGCGACGATCGCCGTGTCCCCGAGGGCGAGCGAGTCGCGCGGGGCGGGCACGGGCGCGGTGGCGAGCGTCAGGTCGCGGTCGAGCGCCGAGTCGGCGGCGGCCGCGGCGTCGTCGCCCCGCGCGCAGGCGGCGAGGAGGACGAGCAGCGCGGCGGGGGAGCGGAGGGCAGGGCGCATGGGGGAGCGCATAGGCGGGCAGGGCACGGACGCGAGTCGGGGCGCGGCCGCCAGGATGGCGCCGCTCCCCGAGGAACACGGATACCCCGCGATCCCCGCGAGCGATCCCGACCGCGCGACGAGCGTGGCGCCGGGCGGCACGCGCGCGCGCGCCGCGGGTCGCGCGCGCGCCGTCGGCGCGTGTGCCGTTGGGTGGGTTGGCTCGTCCCACGAGTACCCCTACCGACGCTTCATGTCCCTGTTCTCCCGCTTCTCCTCCTCCGGGCGCTCGGCGCCCGAGACGTCGGCCGCGGCGACCGCCGTGGCGCCGGACGCCGCGCCCGCGGCCGCCGATGCGAGCGGCGGGATCCGCGACGTGTTCGTCGCCCGCCAGCCGATCTTCGACGAGCGCGATCGGCTGTTCGCGTACGAGCTGCTCTATCGCAGCGGCTCGGCGCAGAACTGGGCGAACGGCGTGTCGTCGGAGCAGATGTGCACCGACACCGTCATCCACGCGCTGCTGAGCATCGGGATGGCGCCGCTGACCGGCGGCACGCTCGCGTTCATCAACATGACGCGCGACTTCCTGCTCAGCGGGCAGTACCAGCTGTTCGAGCCGAAGACCGTCGTCATCGAGCTGCTGGAGACGGTGGAGCCGACGGCCGAGGTGGTGGCCGCGTGCGAGCAGCTGCGCCGCAAGGGCTACACGCTGGCGCTCGACGACTTCGTGAACGCGCCGGGCTACGAGCCGCTGCTCGCGCTCGCGTCGATCGTGAAGATCGACGTCCTGAACAAGTCGGAGGCGGAGGTGAAGCGCGTCGCCGACGACCTGCGCAAGCACGGCGTGCGGCTGCTCGCCGAGCGGGTGGAGACGGCCGAGGTGCGCGACATGTGCCGCCGTCACGGCTACACGCTCTTCCAGGGCTACTACTACAGCAAGCCGCAGATCGTCTCGCACCGCGAGCTGAGCGTCGAGCACTCGACGATGATGCGCCTGCTCAACCTCCTGGAGGACCAGAAGGCGAGCGACGCGGACATCGAGAACGCGTTCAAGTCGGATCCGTCGCTGTCGTACAAGCTGCTGCGCATCGCCAACTCGGCGGCGTTCGGCGGGCGCGACGTGACGTCGATCGGCTTCGCGCTGCGGATGGTGGGGCGCGGCGTGCTGCATCGCTGGCTGACGGTGCTGCTCGTGTCGAGCGTGGCGTCGAACAGCGGCATCGCGCTCGAGCTGGTGCTGGCCGCGCTGGTGCGCGCGCGCCTGGCGGAGCTGATCGGCGAGCGCACGGGGCGCCGCGGCGCGATGGGGCCGCTCTTCCTCGTGGGGCTGTTCTCGCTGCTCGACGCGCTGCTGCGCATGCCGATGGAGGGCATCCTCGCGCGCATGGCGATCGGGCCGGAGGTGAAGGACGCGCTGCTCTCGCGCAGCGGCCCGTACGCGAGCACGCTGGCGCTGGTCGAGGCGCAGGAGCGCGGCGACTGGGGCGCGGTGCTCGACGCCTCCGAGGCCGTGGGGCTCACGCCGGCGCAGGTCTCGGCGCTCTACACCGAGGCGCTGCTGTGGGCGGGCGAGCGCGTGCGCGGGATGAGCTGACGGGCGCCGCGGGCTGCGCCTGCGCGTCCGCTCGATCCCACGGGTCCTGTCTGGCCGTTCACCGTTCGGGCCCGGCGCACGGAGAGAGGAACGACGAACGGCGGGAGCAGGGATGAAGATCTGACAACGTCGGATGAAGATCGGATGGCTCCATGTGGTGCGACGTTCCTCGCCGCCACACGGAGCCATCGGACTTTCATCAGATTTTCTGAGAGGGTGTGGAGAAATCGGTGTTCGGCGGGGGCACTGGTCCGCGGCTCGCGGCGTCGGCGGGCATGTCGACCACACGCCGCCGCTATCCGTCGGATCTGACGGACGCGCAGTGGGCCGTGGTGCAG
>JAESFT010000259.1_pt1 | contig 44959 bp, 39 predicted proteins | sample 9269451 | NCBI WGS metagenome assembly JAESFT01 (sample SAMN14502557, study PRJNA617106) | algae metagenome | isolation source: Scytonema hyalinum WJT4-NPBG1 and co-occurring heterotrophs from well... | place: USA: Mojave Desert, Joshua Tree National Park, California | collected 2006-05-25
AGTATTGGTAGATGCACCCTGATAACTGACACCCCTGGCTAGCTACTAGCCACTTGGGGTTTTTTATTTTTTACACCAACATCCCCAGAATTTTAGCGTTTTTGTCCGGAACCTACTGGTTTTTTCGAGAACATAGTATTGGTAGATGCACCCTGATAACTGACACCCCTAGCTAGCTACTAGCTACTTGGGGTTTTTTATTTTGAACAAAATAACCGCAGCTGCAATTCTTAATATTTTTTCTATAATTTTTTGCTTTGTATATTGGTATCTTACTGTTTGAGTCAAAAGCTAGTGCTAGTACCTAGAGAGTTGCAGAGCCATGAATTTAGCTGTCATTAAGTTTTCTTCAGAAGACTGCGGTCTATGCCACAAGATGTCTTTCTATGACAAAAAGGTGGCTGAAGAACTGGGCTTGCAATTTATTGATGTGAAAATGCAGGATACAGCTACTTACCGCAAGTATCGTAAAATTCTACTGACTCAGTATCCAGATAAATCAGAAATGGGATGGCCGACCTACATTGTTTGTGATTCGCCAGAAGGAGAATTTCAGATTTTGGGTGAGGTTAAAGGTGGTCATCCCAAAGGGGAATTTAGAAGTCGGCTGCAAGAAGTTCTGAATTCAGAAGCGTCTAACCAGAACTAAGGACTTCAAAAGATTTTACTTCCAGCACTGGACCAATCATCGCAATGGTCATAACATCTTCACGCACCTGTCCAGTGACTTTTGCTTTTTGTCCTTGTTTGAGTAAGCTTTTGTCAGATCCTTTAGAGATTTCATAGGTCACGCCATCATCACTAACTAACGCCCAAGCGCCAGTACCAATGTCACGGCGTTCAACGGTACCTGTAACTGTAATGCTCATATCCATTAACCTCCGGTTAAAAAAGAAAGAAGAACGAAGAACGAAGAAAAGTCATAAAAACTCTTCTTTGTTTTTTCTCTCTTCTCTCTTGTGTGTTCACTCTTGACTTTTTTAGGCTGGTTGTTCTTCGTTTTTGACTGCTAAACGAGCTAAACCGAAACATAGCACGGCATTAACGATCAAGAACATACGAGCTAGGATACCACTGCCCAATCCCCAAACTGCGGGATCTGATACCGCACTCACGACCAAACACGTTGCTACACCTAGCGATGAACCAATGGCAAACCACTTCCATTTAGAATTTCCCAACAGCAATGCCATTAAGACTAAGGGAATCAGCACGCTGGCAAATAGCGGATTAAAAGCATTTGTTCCTTGCAGGGTGTTGCCTAATTCCGGAATGGAACTGCCCAACAAGCGGAAGGGCCACTGGGGAAGGTCAAAGATATAAATTCCCTTGAGGAAAAATAAGCCAGAACTACCAGTTATCAAGCCCCAGGATAAATTCCAACCCCACTGGAACGGAAAGTAAACCCGTAAAAACCAAGCGAGGAGATAGGAACCGAGAACCATCATAATCTTGGGTAACAGTGCCACAGCACCGCCATCAATCCAAAAACCGGGGTTGAGATAGCCGTTATCCCGTAACCAGCGAAAGAAATCTTGGAAACTGATTTGCCCTTGGGTAGCACGTTGCACTGCTGCATCTGCATTCAGTAGTCCAGCGCCGTAATAGTTCAAACCATCATCCTGGACAGTTCGTGCTGACTGCTTGAGGACTTCGAGGATTTCATCTGGTTCTTTGACGCCAGAGGCTTTTACCAATGCAGCAACACCAGCAACGTGAGGCGCTGCCATGCTTGTACCCTGGAAGCCCATAAACACGCCTACACCTTTGTTTTCGGGGTCTATGGTTTCTTGCAGAATCTTGCCCGCATCACTGCCACCAGGGGCGGAGATATCGACTCCGGCACCAAAGTTAGAATAGGGTGCTCTTTCCCCATCTGGACCTAATGCCGAAACGCCAATAACATAGGGATAACGCGCTGGATAGGAGGCAGAATTCTGATTCTCATTACCCGCAGCGGCAATGATGACAACGCCTTTTCTGTGGGCATATTCAATCGCGTCTTTCATCAGATGGCTTTCACCGCCACCGCCCAAGCTCATATTAATCACATCTGCGCCATTATCAGCAGCAAATTTAATCGCTTCGGCTATATCGGCAACAGTCCCGCCACCATAATCACTCAGTACCTTGAGAGGCATCAGCTTGGCTTCGTAGGCAATACCAGCTACGCCATAGCTGTTGTTGGTGGATTGGGCGATGGTCCCACCAACGTGGGTGCCGTGTCCGTTGTCGTCGTCAGCTTCTACTCTGTCGTTGACAAAGTCGTAACCAGGGACAAATTCTGTCTCTACTAAGTCACGGACGCGGGTAATGCCGGTATCAATGACTGCAACTGTAATGTCTTTACCTTTGGTTTGAGTCCACGCGCCTTCAATATTGATATTGTGCAGATTCCACTGCTTGCTGTAATAGGGGTCGTTGGGACCTTTTAATGTCGGTTTCGCTTCGTCACCCTCTTGTGAGGGCTGCAATAATTCTCCCAGCCAAGCAACTTTACCTGGTTTGGGAATCTTGTAGATATAGTTTGGCTCAATAAAATCCATTGCTTGGGCAAATGGCGACTTTTTCAGTTCTTTCAGTCGCTGTTTATCGCCCTTGATGATATAAACATTCTCCTTGGCGGAAAATTGATTATCTAATCGGGGAGTGACGTTGTACTGTTGACCAATAGCTTGCAGATCCTGCTGCAATACCTCTTTGGGAATATCTTCGCGGAAGTTTAGCACTATCGTCTCAAATTCCCCTTTGGCTGCCAGTCCCTGAAAATTAATAAAATTAAACAGGGCAACACCTAGCCCGATGACAAATAAGCAAAATAATATTAGCTTTCTCATCTCAAACCATTAGCGCTTTTTGCCAGTTTGCTCACTACCATAACTCATACACGCCCCTTATTGGTGCGTTTAGGAGTAAACTTACAATTTTTACACAAAACTCAGGACAATTTATCAACGATGGAACGCGGTCTTTTATGGTTACCCCTGTTATTTGCATTTTTTTGGTTGGCTTGGCAAGGCTCTAAGGAGTATCAAAAAATTGAGGCATATCGCACTTGGGCAGAGCAATTTGAACGGGCTAAGTTTGATATCTATGCAGTTTTGGGTCAAAAAGGTAACAATATAACTTGGGGCAAACCAACGCCAAAAGGTCCAATTAAGCTAGAAACATTTTCTTTGCTTGATGTCCAACAAGTTCGCCTTTTAGTAGATGACAAACAAGTAGAGATAGAACAGCCGCCACAAAAAGGTCGTACTATCGAGTTGGAATTTCTGTTTCCTGAAAGAGCGAATTCAGTACGTGTTCCTTTTACGGAAATTCCCTTAGCCGCAGAATGGGGCAAGTTTTTGCACTCAAGAGTCAATAGTCAAGACTCAAGAGTCAATACTCAATAAAGATAGAGTGCAAAAGTCAATTGGATGAAAATGAAACCACAGATGAACAACGGACACTTGCTATCTCCTATGTCCTGAGCCCTGAGTCCTTACGGACACGCTGCGCGTTGGCGGAGCCTGCGCTTTGCGCTTACGGGCACGGCTTGAGGCCGAACGGACACGCTACGCGTTCACGAACGAAGTGTGCGCTTTGCGCTTACGGAGACGCTGAGTCCCTTGCGGGACACGCTGCGCGAACGCGAACAACGGGGGGAACCCCCCGAAGTTTGCAAAGGAGGAAACCCTCCTTGCAACTTCTCTCCGCAACGCAGTGTCCTCCAGATGCATACAGATGATTTATTTGTGTTAATCCGTGTGCATCTCTGGTTATAAATATCCATTCATCGTAATCTTTTGCAAGAAGTCTAATAGTCAAGAGTTATTCTTTCTCTTCCCTCTCTTCCCTAAACTATGAACGCTGAAACAACACCCATGCCCGTTGCTTTAACCATCGCCGGATCTGATAGCGGTGGTGGTGCAGGTATTCAAGCCGATTTACGCACTTTTGCTTTTCACTGCGTCCACGGTACAAGCGCTATTACCTGCGTCACAGCACAAAATACTTTGGGGGTTAACCGGGTTGATGCTATGCCACCAGAGGCTGTTGTGGCGCAAATTCATGCTGTATATGAGGATATAGGTGTGCAAGCGGCGAAAACGGGAATGTTACTCAATCAGGAAATCATTGCCGCTGTTGCCCAACAGGTGAAAGCTTTAGAAATCCATAACTTAGTTGTTGATCCAGTTATGGTATCCCGCACAGGGGCGCAATTGATTGATGATGATGCCGTGAAAAGTCTCCGCAATCTCCTCATTCCCCTAGCAACTATCATCACACCAAATCGCTACGAAGCTCAGATTTTGAGCGGTTTACAAATTAACTGCTTAGATGATATGAGAGCAGCCGCGCAAATCATTCACCAGAATACAGGGGCAAAGGTTGTTTTAGTTAAGGGTGGAGGTATGCAGGGGAGCGTGCGTGGTGTTGATATCTGGTTTGATGGGCATAAGATGGAAACTTTGACAACAAAACACGTAGATACAAAAAATTCTCACGGTACTGGTTGTACTCTCTCAGCAGCGATCGCCGCTCATCTTGCACTGGGAACCGACTTGATAACAGCAGTGCGAAAGGCAAAGGAATATGTCACTTCTGCACTCTCTTACTCTCTTAATATTGGCAAAGGACAAGGTCCTGTGGGACACTTCTTTCCACTCTTGATATCAGGGGAACGCCAGGTGTAAGCCTCTACCAAAGTCGTTCAGTAGTTACGCAAGGTGCAGAATATGCTGAACTCCTTTTCTACCTAAACTTCCAGTTAACCTCATACCTTTGGGATAAATATTCTATTATTGATTGACTTGTATCTTTTTGCCCTAAATTGTAAATTAATAATCTTTCCCCTATGCACACTTTTCCATTATTCTTGGGCATAGTTTCAGAGACTGCTAGTCTCTGATAGCAAATCCGCTTCGTTGACTTACGTTCTCTTTTGAAGCTAATCCACCAATGCGAACAATCTCAGATTCTGTTTACAGCAGTACACCCGTAGGAAATACCCAAGCCTATTCTCCCTCTGTACCAATCTCTGTGTATCGGGACTTGGCAACAGAGTTACATGCTTGTCAAGCAAAGTTAGATGCTCTTAGCGCCCAAAATCAACAACTCGTACAAGAAAATCAACTACTTCGGCAAGAAATAAAGAAAGCTGTTGAGTCTGTTTTGCGCCTGCAAAAGTTGGTTGATTCACAACCAAAGGTTAGTTCTCACACAGCTTCTCAAGCTATACCTGATGATAAATCTCAAACCAAACGACCAGTCACCACAGTGTCTCCCAAAGAGCAAGTTTTCCGTGGGCGTCCTTCCTCCGTAGAACCTTCCCCAACACCTGTCTTTCCTCCAGAAATGGAAATTCCGAGTTCCATTCCCGAACCAGTGTTTATAGAAGAACAGGAAGTCAGTTATTATCCCTACAGTGAATCTGAGCCAACGCATATTAAAGGCTGGTGGTTGATAATAGCTATCTTATTAATTATTGTTCTAGGTTTTGGTGCTGGGTATTTGGTTGTACGCCCCTTATTGGAAAAGCATAGTCGTTAGGTGAAATCATTCTCCCAGTCAATTGAGCGCACATCACAATTCATCTTTATTTTCAGTTAAATAAACTACGAAAAAATGATAAATTGAGCTAGAAACCTCAAGTTATTACTTAAAAGACCATTCAGGTAGACAATGCTTACTAATTTGACTTTTATTTGATAAGCAGGGCATCTATCGTGATGCCATGTGCCAATTTCGTAGATATTTATTTGAGGTTGCGCTGCTTTTTTAAGCGTTACACCACTCCCAAGGCTTGTGCAAATTAAGCGCCAAAGGTTTCATCTTTGGCGTAAACGCACGCTTGTTTCAGCCTACACTTTTATAAACATAGAACTCAGGAGACAAAAAATGAAAAAAGTAGAAGCTATTATCCGTCCGTTTAAGCTTGATGAGGTCAAAATTGCCCTAGTCAATGCTGGTATAGTTGGCATGACTGTTTCTGAAGTCCGGGGTTTTGGACGGCAGAAAGGTCAAACAGAACGCTATCGTGGTTCTGAGTATACTGTTGAGTTTTTGCAAAAACTTAAAGTGGAAATAGTTGTTGAAGACAATCAAGTTGATATGGTAGTTGATAAAATTATCTCAGCTGCTCGCACTGGTGAAATCGGTGATGGCAAAATTTTCATCTCGCCAGTTGAACAAGTTGTCCGGATTCGGACTGGGGAAAAGAACACAGAAGCAGTTTAGTAGTTAATAGTTAGTTGTTAGTTGTTAGTCGTTAGTCATAAACTCAACCAACAACTAACAACTAATAACTAAGTATGAGTAATTTGTAAATGGGGCAACTTTTGAAGTAAAGCGGCAATTGCTTTGCCTCGATGACTAACAGAACGCTTCAATTCTGATGTCATCTCGGCAAATGTCAGTTGCATTTCGTGGACGTAAAAAATTGGATCGTAGCCGAAACCGCCACTCCCACGAGGGGCATGGAGAATTTCGCCACGACAAACACCTTCTGATTCTAAAGCAATAGTACCATCTGGAGAAGCGATCGCCACTGCACAAACAAATTGCGCTTGCCGATTTGGTGTATCGCCCAATTCGCTCAACAACCTGGCAATGCGATCGCTATCGGTTTTGCCATAACGTGCAGAATACACTCCTGGTGCGCCACCAAGGGCATCGACTTGCAAGCCAGAATCATCAGCGATCGCCCAATTTCCTGTTGCTTGTGCAACTTGGGATGCTTTTAAGCAGGCGTTGGCAGCAAAGGTGTCTCCCGTTTCTTCTATATCCAATTCTTCTGGTTTGAGGGTTAATTCCCAACCAGAATCAGTCAGGTAAGCTTGCATTTCCTTCAACTTACCTGGATTTCCTGTAGCTACTACGAGTAATGTCATAAGTCAGTGAACAGTGAACAGTTAACAGTTAACAGTTAACAGTGATAACTGACAACTGATAACCCTTCGGGTATGTCCTTCGGACACGCTACGCGTATGCCTAGCGGCACGCTTTGCGCTTACGCCAGTCGCCTACGGAGGGAGACCCTCCTGCAGCGCTGGCTCACTGATAACTGATATTACTCTGCCCAGTCTTTCGCCCAAGCTAGAGTTTGATGTACTTGCTCTAGTGTAGGGGCTTCGCAGTACAAGCGTAAAACGGGTTCGGTACCGCTGAAACGAATCATTAACCAACTTTGATCTGCTAGGCGGAACTTGTAGCCATCTATTGTTTGGCAATCAATGACTGCTTTTCCTGCTATTTCTGTTAAAGGTTGGGTTTGGAGTTGTTGCAAAAGACGCGATCGCACTTCCATACTCGCAAGGGGTAAATCGATGCGATCGTATGCGGAAGTGAAACCTGTTTGTTCTTGCAACTGGCGATAGTAGTCACCTAAATCCAGCCCAGATTCCACAATGGCTTCTAGTACATACAATGCTGACAGAAGTGCGTCGCGTTCGGGAATGTGGCTTCCGTAGCCAATTCCTCCCGACTCTTCGCCGCCCAACAACACCTGTGTTTCTAACATTCTGTCAGCGATGTATTTGTAACCTACAGGTGTTTCAAAAATTGACAAGTTATGCATTGCTGCGACGCGAGGCATCAAGTCAGAACCACTGACAGTTTTGACTATTTCACCCTGAAAGCCGCGTCGTAGGGTCAGGTGGTCGATTAATATGGGGATTAAGGCTTGGGAACTCAGGAAGTTGCCTTCTCTATCAACAGCGGCAATGCGATCGCTGTCTCCGTCAAACACCAAAGCCACCGTTAAACCTGCTTGATTGGTTTCTCGGTGATTTCGCATCACCTCAAATAGATGCGAAAGATATTTAGGTAGTGGTTCGGGCGCACCGCCACCAAACAGAGGATCGCGATTGCTGTTAATTTCTTTGACTTCATTGCCGAGTAGCATCGCCAGTCCGCCAGCAGCAGCGCCGTGCATAACATCGGCAAATACCGTGAGTTTACCTGTGCTTATAGCATTGCGGATTTTTGCTATATTGACTTTGCCTTCTAAACCTTCACAATAACTGCGCCAAGGGTTAAACGTCTCTATCTTGCCTGGGATTGACGCGGGGGGTAGTGCCTCTGCTGATAAAAGTGCTTCTATTTCTTGAGTGACTTCTGGCGGTACGGAACCACCAAAAGCGCTTTTGACTTTTAAGCCCAAATATTTACCAGGATTGTGACTAGCAGTAATAACCAGTGCGCCCAAAGCATTTTCTTGCTTTGCCGCCCAACTAAAAGCTGGGGTTGGGGCAAAGGCATCTGTCAGCAGTACATCAAACCCAGCGGCTGAGACAACATCAGCAACTTTAAGGGCAAAGTCTTCTGCCATAAATCGTCTGTCGTGTCCGACAACGATTGTCCGGCTGCCTACTTTTTCTCCATATGTATTAAGTAACACTTTTGCGGCAAGTGGAGCGACCAAGGCTACACGTTCAAATGTGAACTCATCGCCAATCACACCACGCCAGCCATCTGTACCAAACTTGATTGAGTTAGCTGCTACTGGCATTGAGGTATCCCTACTTCCTAACTGAGGATTCTAGCATTCACACAGGGCACCCGGTAAAAAAGGCATCTAGTATACAAAATGTAACAGTAATACCACGCTATTTGTGACACCTCAGCAAACGAGTATGTTCCCTACTCACTTAATGCAAACTTATCTGTCGCTTCAATTAAGGCACTGCGAATTCCTGGTTCACTCATCGAATGTCCAGCATCAGGAACAACAATAAATTCTGCTTGATCCCAAGCACGATGTAATTCCCAAGCCGATATCATTGGACAAACAACATCGTAACGCCCTTGAACAATCACAGCAGGTATATGGCGGATGCGGTCAACATTTAAAAGTAATTGATTTTCTGTTTCAAAAAATCCTTTATTAATAAAGTAATGACACTCAATTCGCGCAAATGCCTCTGCAAATTCATTCTCACCAAACTTTTGCATCAGTTGTGTGTCTACAAACAATCGACTTGTACTCGCTTCCCAAATTGACCAAGCACGCGCTGCTTCCAACCTAATTTGTGAATCTGGACTGGTCAAGCGTTTGTAATAAGCTGTGAGCAAATCGTCACGTTCAGCCAGTGGAATTGGTTTTAAATATTCTTCCCAAGTATCAGGAAAAATATAGCTAGCCCCCTCTTGGTAGAACCAGCGCAATTCTTTTTGCCTCAACATGAATATGCCGCGTAGAATCAGCCCCGTGCATGAAGTGGGATAAGTTTGGCTGTAGGCTAATGATAGAGTACTGCCCCAACTCCCCCCGAATACCACCCACTTTTCTATACCTAAATGCTTTCGTAGCTTTTCAATATCACTGACCAAATCCCAAGTCGTGTTCTCACGCAGTTCCGCATGAGGTCTACTTTGACCGCAACCGCGTTGGTCAAACATCACCAGACGCCATTTTTCTGGATGGAAATATTGTCGATAAAAAGGCGGACATCCACCACCAGGTCCTCCATGTAACAAAACAATCGGCTTGCCTTGCGGGTTGCCTGATTCTTCAAAATGAATCGTGTGGAGGTCGGAAACCTTTAAATTGCCTTCTTTGTAAGGTTCGATGGGTGAATAAAGTTCTCGCATGCCGTCCATTCTACTGCCTTTGATGGAAAAATTGTATAACAAATTACTTAGGCATTGAGTTGTTTCTCAGGCAGGCGATGACACTATAGATGCAACCAAACAGGGGTGATTGCCTTTTGCATCGGGGGATGCCAAGAAGAGTTTCCGTCAATTTTCAATCAAATTTCCATCGGATGGCAGGTGACAGGAGAGCATAAGGGACCCACCATTTACGTGAATGACCTGACCAGTTACAAAGCTGCTAGCATCCGAGGCAAGATAGAGACATGCCTCGGCAACGTCCTCACAAGTTCCAAGGCGGCGTAAGGGTATGATTTCCCTGAGTATTTGATACTTTGCTTCTAAATTCAAATAATCTTCAGCAATACGACTGGTATCAATTGTGCCAGGGCTTACTGTGTTGACTGTTATTCCATAGGGACCGAACTCCATAGCAATGGCTTTTGACAAGGCGTGAATACCGCCTTTGCACGTCACGTTATGGGCACGATCAGGAGCCCCGACAAATCCGTCGTAGCCGGATATATGAATTATTCGACCCCATTGTTTTGCTTTCATACCCGGCAAAGTTGCACGGGCAAGGTAGAAAGCGGAGCTTAAATTCGTGTTGATAACTCGATGCCAATCTTCAATCGAGATATCCAGAAAAGCTTGTCTTGGTCTGATTGCCGCGTTGCACACGACAATATCAACTGCACCAAACTTTTCAATAGAAACATCGACCATCTTTTGCACAGCATCTGGGTCACTGATATCAGCCATTACAGCTATTGCCTGACTCCCAAAATTACGGGCTTCTTCAGCAACCTTTTCTATGGCTTCCTGATTACGATGACCATTGATCACAACATTTGCCCCTGACGACGCTAATAATAACGCGATCGCCTTGCCAATATTTTGCCCAGAACCAGTAATCAGGGCTGTTTTACCCTGTAACATTTTATTCCTATCTTTCATGATTTAGAGTTAATTTATACTGAAGTTTTTTATCATATCACCTTTTCTATTTCCAAAAAATATTCCTTATTCGAATTTTCTATTTTTCACATTTAAAAAGATTTTTATTAACTTTATTTTGTATAAATTAAAGTTACAATTACAATTTAAAAGTTATGCTTATCTCTCAAAAATCATAGTCTCAAGGAGCTATATTTTTTGTTTAGTATAGAAATACAGCAGATTGCAAGTAGGTGAAGTACAACGCTCTTGTGTAAAAGCCAGACACACAGCCAATTTTGCTTCTAATTCCTGACTCCTGAGTCAGGAATTGCTGCTGTAAGTTTAAGAATTGCAGCAAGGCATAAACAGAGGGTTTAATATCAATTGAAGCTCGAATTTGCCAGGGAATAAAAACCGCCCTTAAAAGCCAGAGCATCTATAAGAATTTCCTAACAAAAGGACTAAATCAATGTCACTAAGCCAGTTTGCAATCGTTGAAAGTACTCTGCGCGAGGGAGAACAATTTTGTCTTGCCGACTTTTTATCAAATGATAAGGTTGAGATTGCCAGAGCACTCGACAATTTCGGCGTTGACTACATCGAAGTGACATCTCCTTGCGCCTCACCCCAATCCCATCGAGATTGTCAGCGTTTGACTCAATTAGGCTTGCGCTCCAAAGTAGTGACTCACATTCGCTGCCATCTAGACGACGCCAAAGTTGCCCTAGATACAGGCGTCAATGGCATTAATATGTTTATCGGCACCTCTAGCCTCCTACGCCAGTTTGGTCATGGCAAGAGCATCAATGAAATCCTTGAACTGGCAACGCAAGTCATTACCTTCATCCACGAACAAAGCCCTGAAACTGAGTTGCGCTTTTCCACCGAAGATTCCTTCCGTAGTTCGCTTCCAGATTTGCTACAGGTTTATCTTGCCATCGATAAACTCGGAATCGTCAACCGTTTCGGCATTGCCGATACTGTGGGCGTAGCTACTCCGAATCAAGTTTTTAATCTAGTGCAGACTCTGCGGCAATATACTGATAAAGATATTGAGTTTCACGGTCATAACGACACTGGTTGCGCGATCGCCAATAGCTACGCTGCCCTCGAAGCTGGTGCAACTCATATTGATACGACTATCCTAGGAATTGGTGAGCGCAACGGGATTACACCCCTTGCTGGATTGATTGCTCGCCTTTATACTGTCGATCCAGAGCAGTTGAAGCGTAAATACTGTCTGGATCACCTCCAAGAATTACATCACCTAGTCGCTGATAAAGTTGGCATAACTATTCCCTTCAACCACTACATTGTTGGCTCAGCGGCTTTCAGCCACAAAGCTGGCATTCATACTCAAGCAATCCTCAATAATCCCAAGACTTACGAAGTGATAAATCCCAATGATTTTGGTCAGACGCGCTCGTTTTTGATTAACCATAAGCTTACAGGTAAGCATGCAATTGCGAATCGAGCGAGTCAACTGGGGCTAGACTTTGACAAATTCCAAATTCAGACGATTACCCAGAGGATTAAAGCCTTAGCTGATCAACAACATCTCACTCTAGATAAAGTTGATGAAATTCTCTACTCTGCCTTAAACGTTCAACACAGTTAAAACTCTGCTTGATCGGGGTTAAATTCCACCAATCCTTCTTCTTCCTTCGGTTGAGAATTAGCATGTTTGCCACGTTTGACCAAAAAAGCAATTAACCACGGGGCAATCAACAAAATACCTAACATCCGAGTCAATTGCATTGCCAGCACCAAGCCGGTGTCACCGCCTAACTGCATAGCTGTGGCAATCATTGCCTCAATTCCCCCAGGAGTGAATCCTAAGACTGCCGTTACCGTATCAACGTGTGTTACCACATGGAACTCATATCCAACTCCCAAACAAATGAAAATCAGCGCAATGACCAAACCCACCTCAATTAATACAGTTCGCAAGAGTTTGCGGGCTGTTTGCCAGTCAAACTGTACACCAATGTACAGTCCAATGAGCAGTTGTCCTGCACAAAAAACAGGCTGAGGCACTTGTATTTGGTACGGTAGCATCCAAAACGCGACTAAGCCAACGAGAAACGGACCCAAAAACCCGGATGAGGGCAGACGGAGTTGCTTTCCCCCCCAAATCCCCAAGCCGCTGCACACAGCGAGTACCAATAAGTTCAATAACATTGGCAGTGTTGGTAGGTTATTTGTTATCACAACACTAGCTGTGGCTTGGGTGTCTGGGTTGGCGGGAAAAAGTAAGGTGGCTGCGGTTGGCAGGATTAAGACGACTAGCAATACCCGGATATACTGAATGAGGGCAACAGCGATTGTATCTGCCCCCATTTCTTCACTCATGGCAACGATGCTAGAGGCGGCACCGGGTATAAAACCTAAAAAACCCGTAGTGCGATCAATACCAGCCCAACGGCTTAACAGGTAGCCGCTGAACATACTCAGGCTACCCGTGGTAAAAACACATAGTAGCAGAGGTATGGCGTAGGTTGTTGCCACACTCAGTGTCTCTGGGGAAAGACGGGTGGCAGTGACGATACCGATGATGACTTGCCCAACAATTTTAAAGGTCGAAGGTAGGGGTTGGGGGCTACCCTTGATAATTGCATAGGCAATTCCCCCCAGCATTGGAGCGAGTAGCCAACCGACTGGAACGTGCAGCCAATGGAATAGACAGCCAGCTAGAATCGCAGTTGCTAGCTGCTGGATAATTTTTTGAATCTTTGGCAAGCTTGAAACTATTTTCTCTCCCAATTGAGAGCGGATATCTTGATGGCAGACACATTGGGAGTCAGGTAAAGGTAGAATTTTCCAAGACACAGAGATATAGAAGAGCTACAAACAGCTTAGCTCATACAGCAATACTAAAATTAAAATATTTAAACATTAAACCTCCTCAATGAGGATTTCATTAAGGAGGTTTAACAGCAGCGAAACACTTTCACACCCTGAAATTTCTTTAGAAATCATCCAGAAATTGACTAATGCGGCTGATGAGTGGGTCAACCTCTTGAGGAGGAGTAGCAGCAGCATTAGTAGGAGTAGAAGTACTATTGATAACTTCTAGCACTGGTGCGCTTTGGGGTGCTGGAGGGGGACTGGTTGATACATGATTGACCATGATAGCCAGTTGAGCCACTTGTTGACTAAGTTGCATTAGATGGTGTTCCATCATCTCCAACCGATTAGATTCCTTGGCAAAAAAACGTTCCTCAAGGCCAGCTATCTGACTTCTTAGGTCAGCAATTTGTTGTTCCACCCCTGGTGTTGCTGTTGTTGCTGCTGGTTTTGGGGCTGGTCGTACAGATTCCGGTACGCACAAAGATTGCCATAAGGCTTCTTTACACAGGTCGCTGAAGGTCTTTTGGGGATCTTTTTCCAAATGACTTTCGACGAGAGCTAACAAGCTTTCGTCAGCCACCCCTGGCTCGAACGTAACCGATTTAACGACTTTTTTTGACCATTGGAACATCAGTCTTAAGCTCTAGCGCGAGCGGAGGATAACTGTGCTTCTCCATAAATGTACTGCCCGAGAGCATTTGCTTGTCGCGACGGTGAAGCTAGATGAGCGTTAATTTTTGCTTCTTTAAGCAAACGTTGAACATCTTCCCAGAAAAATTCTCCACCTCCTCCGGTGAGAATCACATCGGTAACGCGCTCTGGTAGCCATGCTAGCACGCGGTTACAGATTTCGCGAGAAAACATTTCTATCAGATTGGGGAGAAAATCATCCAGATTCGTGGGCTTGCTGGCACCTCTGGGACGGTAGAAGCGATCGCTCTTGGGTCGGTTGACTGCGGTAATCAAAGAGAGAGATTGGCTATCTGCTCCCTCAATTTCGGCAGCAACCAGCTCATAAAACTTGCTCATACCAAAGTCTTCACTCTTGGAAGCACCTCGGGCAAAGCGGAAGTTATCAACCATCAAACAATCGGTCGTTTGATGTCCAATATCCACAATCGCCACAGAGACTTTCGTGAAATCCGGCATGACTGTGCCTTTTTTCGGTTGAGCCTCACTCCAGAGCAAGCTGCCATACCCTTCTGGCATCACCCAAACCTTGGTAACGTTCAGTGATACGGCTTCACCGCGAAAATTCATCACATGAGGACCACTCAGTTGGCTAATGAGCTGTGCTTTTTCCTTTTCAAATTGTTCTTGAGAAAGGTAAGGCAGACCCAGGATCACAGAGACCTCATCCTTGATCTTAAAATAGCCAGCGCAAGCTAAAACTTTTACCAGTGCGTCTTCAACCTTAGATTGGCCCACACCTAGGTTAGCCCCAAAATCTGCTGCCAGTTGACCAACAGCATATCCACTACCTTGATATTCCAGCCACAAATCCATTAATGGGTCAGTAGCACGGGCTTCAAAAACACCCCCGCGCACCTGTTCCATTGACATTTCTTTGACGTTGGCAGGCACGAACACCACATTATTGGGTTCGCGGCTAATACAAGTCTTGGTGGAAGTTCTACCTAAGTCAACACTAAGAATCTTTTTTCCCGCACCGCCACCAACTGCTTGAGGGGGAGCGGCATTTATTGGGGTAGATGCCGAAACTCTATCTCTATTCATTGGGATAGCAGCGGCATTCATCGGATTGGCGGCGGAAGGTTGGTCTGTCATGAAAGCTCCTAGTACTTACTTAGCTATAACAAGTTATCATGCCCATCTTACATAAAGGCGTGTATCAGAAAACCTTTACTGCGTCAACTGTACCAAGAAATATGCAAACAATGACTTAGTCGTTGAGCAATAGCGATGGCTTCGTCGGCCCTGTTGCCCAACCGCACTCCCTGGGGTTGCCTCAAAGCAGCGGAGCTTTGAGGAAGCCTTTCTGGAAGAACACGGTAGCGCAGAACGGGCGATCGCGCATGAGTTTAGCTCTTTACCATAAAATAGTAAAGCAGGAGCGAGAGTTACACGGCTGATAACGCTTTGTTTTACCCAAAAACGCTTGTTTTTCTGCGTTCGTTGGGACAAGGATTTTTTTACTTTCTCCTGTTTTTCTGCCTCCGCTTGATCACCCAAACAACAAATGCCAGGACGAGAACTGCAAGCACAATTTTAGATACAGGAGCCAGGTACTTGTCCACTAGTTCATACTGACTACCCAACGCGTAGCCTGAGTATGTTAGCAAAGCAACCCATGCAGCGCTACCTAGAGTTGAGTAAATTAAAAATGGCAGCAAGTGCATATTGCTCATGCCTGCGGGAACGGAAATTAAAGTCCGCACTCCTGGTACAAGACGACCAATAAAAACTGCTTTGCCACCTTGCTGGTCAAACCAGCGCTTTGCCTTGGTGATATCTTTGCTAGAGATACTCAACCACTTACCATATTTGTCAGCCCACGCTCGCAAGCGCTTTTCCCCGAAAATTTTACCGGGGTAGTACCAAACAAGTGCGCCTAGTACAGAACCCAGCAGTCCGGCAAAAAAGACTCCTATGACATTAAGTTTAGCCCCTGGCAGATTTGATGTATATCCTGCCAAGGGCATTATCAGTTCTGAAGGAATGGGGGGAAATAGGTTTTCGAGGAACATGAGCAGGGCGATTCCCCAATAGCCTAGGGATTCGATAATCTGTTTTATCCAATCCGTATCTATCATTAAGTCATTCCTGAATTTACTACAGAAGTTTCGTTGCTAAGTTACAGTTATTACTGTATTAAATAAGCATTATCCGATACTTTTTCACTAATGTTGTTAAAAAAAACACTTTATAAAACGAATAGGGAATAAGGTATAGGTTGCACCAGAGAGGTGACAGGTTGTAGGTCACAAAAAAGTTTTCTTTTCCTGTCCCCTACAATCTATCCCTTGCTCCCGTTATGTACCCTATTCCCTATACCCTTAAACGGTAGGTGTCAATGATTGCACTCTTGTTGGTTCAGATTGCCAATCTAATGGGTTCCAAACACGGTCTTCTAGAGCCATTTGCTCGATTAAACTTGCCAATCTTAGGGCTTTGAGCGCTTGTTCACCACCAACCGAAGGTTGATTCCCACCGCGCACGCAGTTGACAAAATGCTCCAATTCTGCACCTAATTTGTCAGTATTGGTCGTACAAACTCTTTCAATCACACCATCCTGCTTGTACAATGCTTGTCGGTAGTCGTTGGTGTGTCGGTGAACCAAAATTTCATTTCTGAGAAAATCGGCTTCAGTGAACGAGTTTTTACAATGGGCAACAATGCGGCGGATTTTGCAGTGGGTAATTTTGCTGGCAGTCACAGTAGCGACAATACCATTGGCAAACCCCAAAGTAGCAGTCACATAATCTAAATAACCAGAGTCCAAAGTGCGATTACCACTAGCTGTTAACTTCTCTACTGGTGCTCCGGCTAATTCCAAAAGTAGGTCAATGTCGTGAATCATTAAATCCAAGACAACTGAGACATCGTTTGCCCGACTTGAGTAGGGACTCATGCGATGTGCCTCTAGCGCCAGCACTTCTTCAGTTTTCAACACCTTGCTCAATTCTTGAAATGCTGGACTAAACCGTTCTATATGACCCACTTGTAGGATACATCCAGTCTCAGCAGCAGCATTTACTAGCGATTCTGCTTCAGATATACTTGCTGCAATTGGCTTTTCAATCAAAACATGAATTCCTGCCAAAAGACAGTTAATTCCCACGGCGTAATGCAGGCGGGTAGGGACAGCAACGCAAACTGCGTCTACATGAGGCAGCAGGTCGCAATAATCTTCAAAAAAGCGGACTTTATGTTTGCTGGCGGTTTCCAACCCTCGCTCGACATTAATATCTGCTACACCGACCAGTTCAACGTCTTTCATCGAACTCAATACGCGGACATGATGCTGTCCCATATTACCCACCCCGATCACGCCTATGCGGATCGGTCGTGGATGGTTGCGCTGTACTTGACCATTTTGTTCCCCTGCTGACATGCTTCTATTTTGCACTCTTATTCACTCCTCAACCACCAAATATAGAGACGCTACGGTCATTGGCTTTGATACTCAATCGCCAATGACCATGCGTCTAAAACCATCCAGATGGTAACATAGAGGTTCTATTTATGAAGAATTTCAAAGTTTCTTGTGAGTTCCCGTCATCTGGATCACTTTTATGTGTTCTGTTCAAATTGATGCTTTTTTTGCACTTTACAAAAACTATAATCAGTTTTTTTATTAGCTTTAAAAAACAACTAAGACGTTAATGAAGTTCTCTTTGTTTCACAAAAAAAAATCAATGAGTGAAAGCACAATCTACATTAAGGTGTAGGGTGTAGGCAGGACATTTTTCGACACCTCATCATCCCAGCCCCATACCAGTTGCACGCCCCTCGGGGGAATACTCCGTATGCGCTTGACGCACAAGCACGGTGAGCCAGCGCTGCAGGAGGGTTTCCCTCCGCAGGCGACTGGTGAGACCAGTCCTGAAGGCGGGTCTCCCGCCGTAGGGAACTGGCGAACCCGAAGGGCGAACCCCGAAGGGGCGCTGTCCTCCTCAACAAAGAACACCTTCGCAGGCGAAACGCTCTTTGACACCTTGTTTTTGGAAATGACTTTGTTTAAATAAAAACTACTTAGTATGAAAGCTGTTATTCTACTGTCTGGTGGATTAGATTCTTCCACAGTTCTCTACCAAGCGCAAGCTGATGGTTGTGAGTGCTATACCATCTGCTTTGATTACCAACAGCGACATCGACGAGAGTTAAGCTCAGCGTTGGCGATCGCTCAGAAAGCTAAGGTGGTAGACCATCAAGTGGTAAGGTTTGATTTAAGACAGTGGGGCGGTTCGGCACTTACGGATAACGCTATTGATTTACCCCAAAAGCGTGACCTAGAGGAAATGTCTCAAACTATCCCTGTCACCTATGTTCCTGCTCGTAATACCATCTTTTTAAGCTTTGCCCTTGCCTACGCCGAAACTATTGCCGCACAACGTATTTACATTGGTGTTAACGCCTTAGATTACTCTGGCTATCCTGATTGTCGCCCTGACTACATCCAGGCAATGCAGGAGGTGTTTCGTTTAGGCACAAAACAAGGACGTTCAGGGCAACCTACCTCGATTGTGACACCCTTGATTCATTTAAAAAAAACTGAAATTATCCAACTTGGCAACAAACTGGAAGTGCCTTGGGAACTTACATGGTCTTGCTATGCAGGAGGCGGTATTGCTTGCGGTGTCTGTGATTCTTGCCGCTTGCGTCTTGCTGCTTTTGCGGAACTGGGATTGAAAGATCCCGTGCCTTATGCTGTGTAGGGAGATGGGGGGAGTAATATCCTCCTCATCCTCCTCACTCCTCCTCCAACCGTCGCACTTGAATCTGGTGCAAACGTGGTCCACTGACTGACACGACTGTGAATTCTAGATTTTCATAGCAAAAGGTTTCGCCAAGCGGGGGAACTTTCTGCAACTGGTACAGTAAGAAGCCCCCTAAAGTTTGGTATTCTTTCTTTAAGGGCAAATTAAGATGCAAAACCTCATTGAGGTCTTCTAGGTTGATCTGCGCCTGCACGAGAAAAATCTGCTCGTCTAAAATCTTGATCAGCAGGTCGTTAGTACTGTCTGGTTCGCCTAGGTTGCCGATGATTTGAGCGATGACGTCTTGGATGGTCACCAGCCCCACAGTACCACCAAATTCATCTACCACCATCACCATAGTTGGTTGCTCTCGCTGCATCATTGGCAAGATCTCGTTTAAGACGGTATGTTCTGGCACAAACCTTGCAGGACGCATCCACGGCTGGATTTGTGTTTCTAAAGTCAGTTTCCCCATAGCGAAGGGTTTTGCCAAGTCTTTGAAGTAAAGAATGCCACGAATATCATCCAAAGATTCTCCAATAACAGGGTAGCAAGAGTGACGTGTAGCTACCATTTCTGCGAGAAAAGTCTGGAAGGTGGCGACTTTTGGCAACGCTACAATGCTGGTACGGGGAACCATGACTGCTTGAACTGTCTGGTACCCAAACTCAAAGACGTTTTTGAGCAATTCTCTCTCTTTTGCCTGCAAGCCAATCGATTCACGTTCTGTGGAAATAATCAGTTGTAATTCTTCAGGTGTAACAGGTGATCTCCAGCTTTGACCAGCGTATTCGATGCGAAAAAGTCGCAACAGCCAGCGAGTTGATTGGTTGAGAATCCAAATAAAGGGGTTAAAAAATCTGACAGTTGCTCTGACTGACGGTCCCAAAAACCTTGCCAGCTGTTCTGAATACAGCATAGCTACTGATTTAGGACAAAGTTCTCCCAAAACTATTTGCAAATAGGCTATGAAAAAAAAGGTGATTGGGATTGAGAAAGAATGAGCGATAACTGTACTCATCCCTTTAGGTAAAGGTAAAGATAGTAGCGATGCTTTAAAGAGCACAACCACCGTACTTTCTCCAATCCACCCCAATGCCAAACTAGAAAGGGTAATGCCCAATTGAGTTGTAGATAGCAATCGATCAATACTGCGTTGCAGCACCTCGACGGCGATCGCCTGAAGATCACCAGCCTGTACAAGCTGATGAATGCGCGATCGCCGCACTGTCACCATAGAAAACTCTGCTGTTACAAAAAAGGCATTGATAGCAATCAGCAGTAGCACTGACAACAATCGCAGCCCTACATCTGTCAAACTTAAGCTAGAAAAACCACTCACTGCCAAAGCTCGTGTAATACTGATGCCCCCAAATTGAAAAATAGTCTGGGAATTTTGGATTGGAAATAGTTAGTTATTGGTTATTAGCTGTTAGTTGATTTTCCTTCACTAATAACCATTGACTACTAACCCTTCGCGTGAGCCAGTTGCTCATCGGGGAAGCCCCCAAGAGCGCACTGGCTCACCACTAACCAGTACCCAATCTCTCAATGCTCCAACCTACCTTTCTACAGGAATATTTGACACTTCTAGCCGTAGTTTTTGAGCGGGATAATCTGTCAAAGCAAGAGAAACGCGCTTGACATCATCAAGTAAAGCCGTAGGAATGCTCACCGTGCCAGAATAAGTAGGTCCATTTGCTGGCAATTCTGATGGTAAGCCCTCTGTGCTAGCGCTTAAAGTCCGTCCTTTGTCATCAGAGACATCTAAAAAACTATATAGGAAGCGCACAGAATCTTTACCTTTGTTTTGCATTTTTACTTTTAACAGCAAAGCACCACCAGAAAAGCGAGCAGATTGCACGGAAATGCTGACACCCTCGCTTTCAGTGTTAATGGGAAATCCTGCTTGAGGCTTTTCTTGTTCAGCCACTTGCAAGGGTTTTTCCTCTCGCTTCTTCTTGCTGTTGTTTGTCTCCTCGTCATCGTCGTCTTGTTTCTTTGATTTAGCAGCCTTAGTTTTGCCCTCAATGCGTGATTTGACAATTTTCAAGATTTCATCTTCCTTAAGTAGAGCAAGCCCTGTATGTTGCTCCTTCGCTGATTTACTGCTGGCAAATTTGTTTGTGGGACGAGCATCTGGCGATGTGACGCCTTTGAGTGCTGCACTTCCCAAAGTAAATCCCCAAAATGCACTCACAGAACCAGATCCCAACATCAGGATTAACAAAATCAGAGTTAGAAGTACAGTAGAATTTAGTTTCATTGTCGCCAAGCCATTGCACAAGAATGCTGGTCTATTTAAAAGTATCGAAGCTGTTTAGTTTAATTCCTAGAGGAACTTAATCAATATTAGTCTGCACTATCGCGTCCTCAAACGTGTAGTCTAAAAATTAGATCTGATATCTTAGATTGTCAAACTGTGTGAACTTACGCTACAATTGATTCTCGACCAGGGTTGGCCGAGCGGTTGAGGCAGCGAACTCATAATTCGCGTTAGGCAGGTTCAACTCCTGCACCCTGGACTAATAATGAAAAAAGAAAATAAAAGAAATAAGAAAGAATCTGGTTTTAGGGACTTTCAAATAAAAAATTATCCAACAACCTCTTGTGGAGGCAGACGACACGAGCAGGCAATTGGTTGCATTGGAGAGGACAAATCAGCCCACAAGATGGGTGACATCCTCCCACACCAAAATCTTTGATTTGGTGTGGGCTTCCTCAAATCACTTCGAGGACTTCCTGGTTTTTCCCTTGCGGGATTTCGCCACTTGCCTAGACGAAGATATCTTCGTCCCCGGTAGATCGGCTGCACAGGCAGTTTCCATTCCGCCAAGCCCTGGCGTACTAATTAAGGCTAAGCCTCTATGTCTTATCAGTTGAGCACTAGCTACGTCCCTGTCCGTGGTATACCCACAATTGAGACAGTAATGTACTCTAGTTTTCAAGTCTTTTTTTGCTACTGCATTACACTCTGGACACTCTTGAGAGGTTCCTCTGGCGTCAACTTGCGCAAAAAACTTTCCTCGTTTCCAGCATACATATTTGACAATGCTTCGGAACTGACCAAATCCTGCATCAAGCATATGTTTACCCAGTATCCCCTTTGCCATCCTGGAGTAATCCAAATCTTCCATAAAAACCATATCTCCAGTATTGCAAAGAGTATGAGCTTGCTTAAAATGGAAATCTTTTCGAGTGTTGTCTATCGTGTGATGCATTCTTGCAACTGTTATGCGCTGTTTTTCGTAATTCTTGGATCGCTTTTGTTTCCTAGACAATCTGCGTTGCAGCAATTTCAGCTTGCTTTGCATTGTTTTGAAAAACTTAGGCGGCTTTACGAGAACACCATCACTGGTTGCTAAAAACTTTTCTAACCCCACGTCTACTCCGATAGCATGACCGTGGGGCATTGATGAAGGAATATTGACATCGCATTGAATATTGATAGATGCATACCATTGATTGGCTTTCCTCAAAACACGTACTTGCTTTACCGTAAATCCACTAGGGATTGGACGATGCAAGTTGATAGAGATTATTCCAATCTTGGGAAGTTTTAAGTGAATATCTGTTACCGGATTCTCCTTGAATTGAGGAAACAGTAATGACTTCAACTGTCCACGTTTCTTAAAGCGAGGAAATCCAAATCCCCGTTCCTGAAAATATTCCCATGCACGGTGTAATTGCTTAATTGTCTGTTGCAAAACCTGAGAAGGTACTTCCCGTAATCTAGCAAAGTTCTCTTTAGCTCTGGGCAGGTTGTTAAGCTGATTGACTTCGTTTGGGAATTTTAGGTCAGCAGGAATGATGTACTCTTTTTCCACAGAGCATCTATCTATGAAGCACTTGCGACTATCACACCAATCTTTGATTTCTCGAAGTGCATAATTGTACGCGCTTCGACAAACTTCCATCCACTCAAACAATGTTTGCTCTTGAGTGACATTAGGATAGATTCGGTATTGATAGTTAAGTGTTAGCATGAAATGAATTCTAGCACGTTTACTAGAGACGTGCTGTCTAGTAAATGCTTGTTTTTTCGCTGTCGAGGCAATAAAACAAGCGCGGGGGCTATAAGACCCACACCAAACTGAGTACAGTTATGATGTGGGTCTTATAGCCCCCGAACCCTCATTAGATAAATTTTTACCAGTTGTAATGACGTATCAAGCCGAAACCCTTAACCAGCGTACTGTCTGGGCAGCTACTAGTGATTTAGTAACCCTACGCCAACATTTACTAAATTTATTTTGTCAACTCGCATATCAAGAAGGTGATTTTGTCCTCTCTTCCGGACAGCCTAGTTCTTACTATATCAATGGCAAGCAGGTAACACTGCATCCTCAAGGTGCTTTGGCAATTGGTCGTATTCTTCTATCACTGCTCCCTTTGGATACCCAAGCAGTTGCTGGGTTAACACTGGGTGCCGACCCAATTGTGACAGCAGTGAGTGTCGTTTCTACTTATGAAAACCGACCTATTCCGGCGCTGATTGTTCGCAAAGAAGCGAAAGGACATGGTACAAAGGCATACATTGAAGGTCCGAGTTTGCCGGAAGGTGCAAAAGTCGTGGTTTTGGAAGATGTCGTCACTACCGGACAATCTGCTATGAAAGCAGTTGAAAGGTTAAGAACAGCAGGTTATAGCGTCAATCAAGTCATTGCATTAGTAGATCGCCAGCAAGGCGGAGCAGAGTTTTACCAACAAGCCGGGTTGGAGTTTGAGGCGGTGTTTAAAATTCAGGAGATTCAACAGCGATATAAGCAGCTTGCAAATAGCTAAAAGTAGGGTGGGTATTGCCCACCCTGCCTTACGAATAGAACAATGTTACTAGCTTTGGGTTACCACTTCCTTGTCTTTTGCCAAGAACTTCTCAAGTTCTGTCAGGGCATCAGCATCAACTTTGGTTTGCATTGGGCAGAACTTGGGACCGCACATCGAACAAAACTCAGCAGTTTTGTAAATGTCTGCTGGTAAAGTTTCGTCGTGATATTCCTTCGCTCTCTCGGGGTCGAGTGATAATTCAAACTGACGGTTCCAGTCGAAGTTGTAACGGGCAGTAGACAGTTCATCGTCTCTGTCTCTTGCGCCTGGGCGGTGTCTGGCAATATCTGCTGCGTGAGCTGCTATCTTGTAGGCAATCAAACCGTTGCGTACGTCTTCCGAATTGGGCAAGCCCAAGTGTTCTTTTGGTGTTACGTAGCATAGCATGGCAGTACCGTACCAGCCAGCCATTGCTGCCCCAATTGCGGAAGTGATGTGGTCGTAACCGGGGGCGATGTCGGTTACCAATGGTCCTAGCACGTAGAAAGGAGCTTCAGAACACTCTTCCATCTGCTTTTTGACGTTGAACTCAATTTGGTCCATCGGGACGTGTCCAGGACCTTCTACCATGACCTGTACGTCATGCTCCCAAGCTTTGCGAGTTAGTTTTCCGAGAGTTTTTAGCTCAGCTAATTGTGCTTCATCAGAAGCATCATGGGTACAACCAGGACGCAGGGAGTCGCCATAACTGAAGGAGACATCGTATTTCTTAAAAATTTCAATGATGTCGTGCAAGTGGGTATAAAGCGGGTTTTGCTTGTGATGGTGTAGCATCCATCTTGCCAGAATGCCGCCACCGCGAGACACAATGCCAGTGATGCGACTTCTGACTAAGGGCAAATGCTCAATTAAAATCCCGGCGTGGATAGTCATGTAATCGACACCCTGCTGGGCGTGTTTCTCGATAACATGAAGAAAGTCATCCGGTGTCAGCTTTTCAATATTGCCGTGGACACTTTCTAAAGCTTGGTAAACTGGGACTGTGCCAATTGGCACTGGTGAAGCTTTGATAATAGCAGTACGAATTTCATCCAAGTTACCGCCACCAGTGGACAAGTCCATTACGGTATCAGCGCCATACTTCACCGCTAGGTTCAGCTTTGCAACCTCTTCATCAAGATTGGAAGAGTTAGGACTCGCGCCAATATTAGCATTTACCTTACACTTGGAGGCGATACCAATACACATTGGCTCCAAGTTAGTGTGGTTGATGTTAGCAGGGATAATCATCCGTCCCCGTGCTACTTCGTCTCTAACGAGCTCAACGGGAAGGTTTTCCCGGTGGGCAACGTAATGGATTTCTTCGGTGATGACACCCTGACGGGCATAATGCATTTGAGTAACATTACTCTGCCCATGCCGCTTGGCGACCCATTCTGTCCGCATATTTGCTTTCCTCGATAAACAGCTTCCCTCCGCCGGTATTACCCGGATTCAGGTGTTAAGGGTGTAATCTCAGCCTATGCAGGCACCCCTAGCATGGGAATTGATTTTACCACCTTCGTTGGGGATAGGAGCAAGAAGTTGACAAATTATGAGGAAAATGGATCGAAGGGTTGGTTAAGCAGAAGGTAGAGTGCGAAGTAATTTTGTCATAAAGTTGCTACGGCTAATAAGTAAATCTCCGCACAGAGGTAACGTTCAAAAGCTTATATATTAATAAGTTTAAAGCACTCAGGGGGGAAGCTAAGGTTTAGAAATGCTAGAGTGCGATCGCACTCTAGCAGGGGTAGAGAACGAAGCAACTATTGGGGAGAGTTGAGGACTAAGAACTCATGACTATTGACTATCGATATATTCTGTTTTATAAACCTTATGGCGTCCTAAGCCAATTTACAAAAGACTCCCCGACACGCAGCACCTTGAAAGAGTACATCGAGGTTCCTGATGTTTATCCTGTGGGGCGTTTAGATTGGGACAGTGAGGGGTTACTCCTGTTGACCAACCACGGACAATTGCAACATCGCCTCTCGCATCCCCGGTTTGGACACGAACGTACTTACTGGGTGCAGGTGGAACGAATTCCTGATGCTGCGGCTTTGACGCAGCTGCAAGAAGGTGTGATAATCCAAGATTACCGGACTCGACCAGCCTTAGTGCAGCTATTACCAACACCTTCTTTACCAGAACGCGATCCGCCGATTAGATTTCGCAAAAATGTCCCGACAGCGTGGTTGGAAATGATTTTAACAGAGGGGAAAAATCGTCAGGTACGGCGAATGACGGCGGCTGTGGGATTTCCGACTTTGCGGCTCATTAGGGTAGCGATCGCTCACCTACATTTAGATGGTCTGCAACCAGGTCAATGGCGTGATCTGACTCCTAGTGAACTCAAATTGTTACTTAATTTAGCTTTTGCAGTTCGCTCACGAAGTTCTCAGAAACGAGGTGTAGGGGTGTAGAAATTCCTGCGGCGGAATTACCACGTATTTTTGAAAAATTTTACTACATTGGTGGTAATGACTCTTGGAGACAAGGAAGCACAGGATTAAGAGTGATACTGATACAAAAAAGTACAAATTACATACGAGTAACAATGGAAGTTGAAAATCGGTCTTATAACACTTGCTTGACTATTCAACTCCCTGTGCTGCGTGAGGGGTGATTGGAAAGATGAGGAAGAGGAAGAGAATGAGACAGATGAGACAGATGAGACAGATGTAGCTTTTTTGACTTTCTTATCTCCCTTATCTCCCCACGCTCTAAATTTCCTAAACCTAAAGATATGTGTTGGAATATGCCACAAAGTCTAGCTTTAATGGCAATTTATTGTGAGGAGATATATTGCCGTATCTGAAATCTATCGTTAATATGCGTAACAATTAAGACTGCCACCAAAATTCGCCAAATGAACCACAATATTTTGTCGGTCTACTGTAGGCAGGTGCTAACAAATGTGGCACTTATGGATTCTAGTGGCTAGAAGCACCTTGGATCGGGAATTAAGGAACTTCCACAATGCTGGTTTGCCCTCAGTGTAACTTTGAAAACCCCAATACCAACAAATTTTGTCAAAACTGTGGCGCTTCTCTGACCCAAAAGGTCTGTCCAGAGTGCAGTTCTTATGTGGCTTTGAATGCACAACGATGTGATAACTGTGGCGCAGAATGCGGAACAGTTCTGTGGGCAATTATTACTCAGGAAGGAACTTTTGCGGCTGGGGGAGATGGGGGAGATGGGGAAGCAATATTTTCTTCCTCATCCTCCTTATCCTCCTCATCCTCCTTATCCCCTCTTCCCTCCACTTCCCCTGAGTCGGTAGGCTCATACTTAGACCCACAGAAGCGCTATCAACTGCTAGAACCAGTACCAGCCTTAGGGGAAATTGCTGCTAATACTGAGGTGTGCGTTAGGGTTCTAGATTGCCAACCATACCAACTGTCGCTCCTTGAGGTCATGCTAGCAAATGAGCAACAGGGGTTAGCAACGCCATCAGTGGGGGATCAGAAAATTCCCAGTCTCGCTAAACCTTATATTGCCTTACAATCCTGGTGCCATCTGGGAATACCGCCAATTCATGATGCTTGGCAGCATGAAAATATACAGGTGATACTGATCGAAGACCGATCAAACTGGCAAAAATTACTTGATCTATGGCGAGAAGATACGACAAGTTCGTTACAAATTGTACACTTTTTTTACCAGATGACCCAACTATGGGCGGTGCTGGAAACAGTAAAGTGTCGTCAAAGTCTTTGGGAGTTGGACAATCTGCGACTCGATGAAGACCAGTCGCTAGCACTACAGCGCTTGTATGTAGAATTACCAGGTAACCCATCGGCTGCTGAGTTATCAGAAGATTTACAAGCACAGACCTTTACAGTCCAAATTTTAGGACGAGTTTGGCAAGCACTTTTTAGACAGTCTCAACGCACTCAATTTGGCTCTATTTTACACCTTATAGGAGAGTTAGAACTCGGAAAGATCCAAACGCTCGTGGAGCTGCAATCACGTTTGGAAGCCATAGCCACTGAATTGCAAGGCAATTCCACAAGTGTTCCAATGACCCCAACAATGCCCAACAGTACGGCTACGCCCACTGTCTTGCAATTAGATGAGCTAGAGGATGACACTGAATTGAAAACCGATGATATGCCCACACTTGTTCTGCCGATCCAGTTAGTGAGTTTGGAAAATGCAGGGCTTACCGATGTAGGACGTCAACGTGACCATAACGAAGATTACTTTGGTATTGAAACAAAAATTCATAAGTTAGAATTGCCCAACAACCGTACTTTGCAAGCGCGTGGTTTGTATGTTCTGTGCGATGGAATGGGCGGACACGCTGGTGGGGAGGTTGCTAGTGCCTTAGCTGTCAGTTCTTTGCGGCAGTACTTTCAAACCCACTGGACTTCTGACCAACTGCCCACAGAAGATGATATCCGCCAAGCGGTACGGCAAGCTAATCAAGCCATTTTCGATGTCAATCAACAAGATTCCCGTTCTGGGGTTGGGCGCATGGGTACCACCCTCATTATGGTTTTAATTCAAGATACTCATCTCGTGGTGGCTCATGTGGGAGATAGTCGTCTCTACCGCGTGACTCCCAAAAGAGGACTCGAACAAATCACGGTAGACCATGAAGTTGGTCAACGGGAAATTTCCCGGGGTGTGGAACCTAGTGTGGCATACTCCCGCCCTGATGCTTACCAACTTACCCAAGCCCTTGGTCCTCGCGATGAACACTTGATTATTGCCGATGTACAGTTTTTGGAGATAAATGAAGATTCCCTTTTTGTTCTTGCTTCGGATGGTTTGTCAGATAATGATTTGTTGAAAATTCATTGGCAAACTCACTTAGCGCCTCTGCTGAGTTCTAGTGCCAATTTGGAAAGTGGCGTTCAAGCTTTAATTGATTTGGCAAACCATTACAATGGTCATGACAATATTACTGCTGTAGTTATCCGGGCAAAAGTCCGCCCGAATTTAAACAACAGCAATCAATTTTAGATTAGGGATTCATTAAGGAAGATGAGGAAGATGAGGAGGATGAGGAGGATGAGGAAGTAAATAAACAATGGCTACTCTTTCTTAGTACTTGCTTCGCTCACAACCCGTCAATACTCGCTTCGCTCTCTTCTCTACCCTGAATACTCGCTTCGTCTACCCTCATCTCCCCATTCCCCAATCAAAAATAGTCTATGGTCACGCTGACCCTGTTAGAACCGCAAAAAAAAACACCTCTTAGACAGTGGCACTTTGACGACGAGTCCATTATACGGATTGGTCGTTCCGCAGATAATGACGTTGTTTTAAGTGATAGTTTGGTTTCGCGGTATCATTTAGAACTCAAACAAATGGGTTCTGATAAAAATGGCGGTTCTTGGCAGGTGATTAGTCAAGGCATAAATGGCACTTTTCTCAATGGCGTCTTGGTGAATCAGACTTTTTTGCCAGATAATTCCCTGCTGCAACTGGCACAGGGCGGTCCAATCTTGAAATTCCAAATGGACCAGGAAACCGCTCCACAATATTCTCCCATCGCGTCACCCAACACTTGCACGCACGAAGGAAATTCACCTAACAATTTGTTTTGCATCCACTGCGGTGAACCTCTGTCGGTGATACAGACTATTCGTCAATATCAGGTATTGCAAATTCTGGGACAGGGAGGTATGGGGACTACCTATCTCGCTTGGGATGGACAAGGAAAAATTGCCGGACACCCGCAACTGCTGGTGCTCAAGCAGATGAATGCTGATATGGCGAAAATTGCCAAGGCACAAGAATTATTTGAACGAGAAGCAAATACTCTGAAATCCCTTAGCCATCTTGGAATTCCTAAGTATTACGATTTCTTTGTTGAAGGTGGCAAAAAATATTTGGCGATGGAATTAGTCCACGGTCAGGATTTAGAAAAACTTATTTATTCAAAAGGACCAGTTACGCCAAATTTAGCGATTAATTGGATGATTCAAACCTGCGATATTTTGGAGTATCTCCATAGCAAAGAACCACCACTGATCCACCGCGATATTAAACCCGCTAACCTCATGGTGCGAAATTCTAATAATCGCATAGTGATGCTGGATTTTGGGGCGGTGAAGGAGATTGGCACCGCACCTGGAACTCGTATTGGTGCAGAGGGTTATTGTGCCCCCGAACAAGAACGGGGACAACCCCTGACTCAATCCGATTTATATGCCATTGGACCAACGCTTATTTTTCTGCTGACTGGCGAAAGCCCATTTAAGTTCTATCGCCAGAGGGGACGCAGTTTTCGTTTTGAAGTGGCAAATGTTCCCACTATTACTCCGCAGTTGCGCGAGGTGATTGACCGCGCTACAGAACCTCTGGCACGCGATCGCTACCAAACGGCTCAGGAACTAGCACAGGCTTTGGCTGCGTGCGAAGTCTAGGGAATAGGGGAACAGGGAATAGGTGACAAGGGATAGGGGATAAGGTAGAAAGTACAGGTAACACACAAAAGCTTGAACTTTTCATCTGTATCCTGTAACCTATCACCTATCCCCTATTGCCACTTCAGCTGTCAGCTGTAACCTGTTTGCTACTGCCTATTCTTCATCCCAAGCTTCCACAGCTAGCAATTCGCTGACTGGATCTTGCATGCTAAACCCAAAGTCTAGCAGTTCTTGCTTCCAGTGTTGCCATTCGTTTCCGAACAGCAAAGCGATTTTCCAAATGCTATCAGTGGGCTTGATAATATTAGAATCTACGAGTGAACTCACATTACGCTGCAACTTCACCATTGGGTGAATTACTTGCTGCTTACTCATAACCTCGATTAAATTCAGATTTGGTTTAGTAAATGCTTGATCAAAACTGCTTTCCGTTCCGGAATTTTTGACGACGCGTAGAGCTTTTTAATTTGGCAAAGCAAGTCTTAACTTTTTAAATATATCATAACTTACTCAATTGAGTGACCATTAATTTCGGTTTTGTACGGTAATCCCCACAAAGCGAGGTAAGTTCCGCCTCTACAAGCGATTATTGTAAACTGTTCTCAAACAAGTCTTGTCCTATCTTTTGCACAAATAACACTTTTGAGCGATATATGCAAAACGTTATTTGTTTTTCCACCATAATATATGCAACTTTTAACAAAATTATATGATCAGAGCTTTTTTGAAGATTCTTGCGCAAAGGCAAACTGTGCAGTCAACTGGATTTATACACAGTCTATTAAATGTTATATACAATATCGCAAACATCTAATATTAGATAGAGGAAAGAAGGATTTTTATCAAAATTTAATTATTCAGTCAGAGACAAAATTTATGAGACAATACAGTCCTCAAGGAGGAAGGCAAAAATTTTATACCTAGCTGATATTTGGGAAGCGGTATAAATTCATTTGTAGCGAAATTGTGAACAACAAGATTCCCGACTTCTTTAAGAAGTCGGGAATCTGAGCCAATGGATTTATGCGCGAAGCGCAGGCACTTTCACACAAAGAAGCGGTATAAATTCATCTGTAGCGAAATTGACCCGAAGATACAAAGTTTTATGCTGTCTACTGCAATTGGCTAGTGCATAACGGGTAATTGAAATTTAAGTTGATTTTATTGACTTTATTTTTATTCCAAAAAAGTTTAAAAAGGAGTCATTAGCTTAGTTAAGGTTGTACCTCTTTAACTCTATTCGTAGTAAGCACTTTAGTGCTTCTGAGCGCTGAAGCGCTCACTACAAACTACTTTTCCAACAAAGTTATTGTTCTTTGACTTAATGGGGTTGGGAATCAAAATGTTGACAACTCTCGACAATGATTCATGACTCAGGCGAAGCTAGCCGCCACCTGCTGGCGCAGAAGACGAAGTCTGATCCGACTGTGATGACGCGGATGTGTTGTTAGATAGGTTATTGTAAGTTGCCGTGGGGCAGCTAGGAGGGGTTCCGCTACCAGAGGGTGTGCCAAACTCGGCAACTTCTGTACCTTTTGCAGCCTTGTCATTATTGATATCTTTACCTAATTTAGCTTCACACAATACGGCTACGGTCGTTGCTTCATTTGTGCGAGTTACATTTCCCAGTTTCACGCCACCAATATAGGCTTTGATGCCATCAGTTCGTGGTCGTGCTTGGTTCGTGACAGTAGTAGTAGCACCTGTGGCGGGAAGAATTGCGTAGTTGTAATTTGTAGTCGTTGTTGCGATACCAAGACCTAAGTTATCAAACTCATCGTTACTTGCAAATTTACCATTTTCCAAGTAATAAGTTTGCTGCGCCCGGTTCATGGAACCCACATAGGTTTTACCTTCAGTCTGCTTGGCTTTATTCGCTTGATTGAGGAAAGATGGCAAAGCAATCGCAGAAAGAATACCAATAATAATAATGACTACTAACAGTTCAATAAGTGTGAAACCCTGCTCTTCCTGCTTTTTATTAAGAATATATCGCAGAAATTTAGCTTTTATTTGAGTTTTCATACGTATTTACTATGAGGTGGTGAGGGTTTAAAGAGTTCTAAATGTAACTTACCCACTTCATATTGTTTTCATATCACCTTAGTAAAAAATTTTCCTTGTTAATAAGACAAGGGTCAAATCAACGTGGGGTAAAGGTCTGAACGTTAAATTGACACCAATGGGCTAGCCTTTGCCCCTACGGCGTGTATGTATTTTATGCAAGTGAGAATGGCAATATAGCGGTTCGGGAGTTGAGTGCAATACATCAAGAAATAAGAACCACAGATGGACACAGATGGACACAGATAAATCTGTACTGCATCCAAACGAGAAGCGTCATAGTCAGATTCACGTGAGATCTTGCAAGAGTTGCAACACTGAGGAGGCGAAGCCTCCAAACCCTCGTTACCAGGTTCAACCTGGTAACGAGATATTAGAGCCTCTGGCTCTTGTTGAGAATGGTGAGTCCAGCCCTGCAGGCGGGTTTCCCGCCGTAGGGGACTGGCGTTCGTCGAAGACGTGCCGAAGGCATACCCGAAGGGTGCAAGAGCTGAGATTCACCGAAAATTTCCCATTTCTATCTCAAAAGTGCATAAGTTGATTTTGCTTACACTTTAATTAAAGAAGGAAGGAAACAAAATAATATAATACACATAATCGTCTTTTTGTCAATATGTGAAATAGAGAATAAATTTTCTGGTAGATTGGCACTGAAATGAAACGGCTCTGTCCTTCCCAAGCTCTGAAATAATTTGCTATACTAAGTCGTAGTCGTTATGAGTTTATATAAATAATCATGACCAACCCGACAGTAGAAAACGTAGTGATTATAGGTTCTGGTCCAGCAGGGTACACAGCTGCCATCTACGCAGGACGAGCTAACCTCAAACCCGTTGTCTTTGAGGGTTTCCAAGCCGGGGGGTTACCAGGTGGTCAGTTGATGACAACGACTGAAGTGGAGAACTTTCCTGGGTTTCCCGAAGGAATTACCGGACCAGAACTGATGGATTTGATGAAGGCTCAAGCGGAACGCTGGGGAGCTGAGTTATATACAGAAGATGTTATTGAAGTTGATTTGACTCAGCGTCCTTTTACAGTTCGCTCTGAGGAACGGGAATTTAAAACCAATAGCGTTATCATCGCCACGGGTGCGACAGCAAAGCGCTTGGGTTTAGGCAGTGAACATCAATTCTGGAGCCGAGGAATTTCTGCTTGTGCTATTTGCGACGGTGCAACACCTATTTTCCACGGCGCGGAATTAGCTGTGGTGGGTGGTGGCGACTCGGCGGCGGAAGAAGCAATTTACCTGACCAAATACGGATCTAAAGTGAATTTGCTGGTGCGTTCCGAGAAGATGCGGGCTTCTAAAGCGATGCAAGACCGCGTTTTGAGTAACCCCAAAATCACAGTTCACTGGAACAGTGAACCTCTGGATGTGTTTGGGAACGACAACCACATGGAAGGGATAAAAATCCGCAATACCAAAACTGGCGAAGAGAGCAAACTCCACGTTAAGGGATTATTCTACGCCATTGGTCACAATCCCAATACATCTTTATTTAAGGGACAACTGGAACTGGATGACGTGGGTTACGTTGTCACCAAGCCTGGTTCTCCAGAAACAAGCTTAGAAGGTGTTTTTGCGGCAGGCGACGTACAAGATCATGAGTACCGTCAGGCAATTACCGCTGCTGGTAGTGGTTGTGCGGCGGCGATGTTAGCAGAACGCTGGTTGTCTTTCACGGGTTTGATTCAGGAATTCCATCAAAAAGTGGAAACTCCAGATAATGAACTAGAACACCCAGTCGAGAAGAAAACTGAAGAACAGCAAGCCGCTGAATTTGATTTGGATACAACCCGCCATTACGGGGGTTATGCTTTGCGGAAGCTGTTCCATGATAGCGATCGCCTGATTATCGTCAAATACGTCTCTCCTGGCTGCGGTCCTTGCCATACCCTCAAGCCGATATTAAATAAAGTGGTGGATGAATTTGACGGCAAAATTCACTTTGTCGAAATTGACATCGATAAAGACCGCGATATTGCCGAAAATGCTGGTGTTACAGGAACACCCACAGTTCAGTTCTTCAAGGATAAGGATCTGTTGAAGGAACTCAAAGGCGTCAAGCAAAAGAGCGAGTATCGCCAATTGATTGAAAGCAATTTGTAAGTCTTTGCCGACGCTGCAGTTGAGTGGAGAAGAGGACACTTTGCTTGCGTTCCCAAGTAACCTCAGCATGCAAGTGTCCTCGCTCATCGCTCAAGTTCCTAACTCTTGGAGTTCTGAGTACTTTATTTTGTCGATAGATGACTTTTGCAACAAGTCTATTCAAATCGACTGCAAAATTTGACCGAGTTCTATGCGTGAGGATTGCTGTTAACCAGAGATTTTAATTTCTGGCTGTTGCGGGCTAGTGCAAGATGTCATTTGTGTTGCACTGCGTTCATGCACCCTATGTTTTCTGCCAATACTCGCTTCGCTCTTTACCCTATCACCCCGAACGTCAGCAAATGAGAAGGCTAACACCCCTTGCCCTCTACCATCTCGAAAACGACTTCATGTTTGCTATGGGGCTTTTGGTCACGCAATAACTGAAGGTATCCTTCTGCATCAATACGACTCCGGTGGCGACTGATGACTACCTTTTGTGAAGAGGACAGTGAATGAACAACTGCCCAGGGTTTGAGGCGCTCTTGATAAGCCATAATGAAATTATCTCCTTTGATAATTAGGAGCCAAAGCCAGCACTGTCGCTTTCCACGGTTAGGCGCTGGCTTCTGACTACTTTAAATGATATTATTGCCCTGTTAAATATTGTTACAAATATTTATAAGTCTTTTTAACTAAAGCCAAGAATTTAAACCAAGGTAGTAAGGGCAAGGATGCTACTAGGCTCTCCCAAAGAAGCAGGAAATCTAAATCTTGAGGTTTAGAAGCCGTCGGTGTACCACGAAGTGGCGATCGCCGGGATCTGTCACTTATTTATAATGCAACACGTAAACATTGTAGCCGTTATCGGCTTTATGTCTTTGCGCGATCGCACGAAACTACCTGATAGGTAAAATGGTCATCTGTAGTTACGACCTTGCAACTCCTGACGCCTCGGTGTATTTATGACCATCACAAAAAGTCCCCCGATTCGATTTTTACGGTTTGCTAAAAACCCCACGCTTTCCCAACGACTGATGTTGATTGGGTTAGTCATAACTTTGTTTTTCATCTTCCTGGCTTTGTGCGCCCCCTTACTCCAGGCTTTCGGTTGGCTGCAAAACCCTCTAGATTCCTTGAGTAACCCCATTCAAGAACCACCCTCACTCCAACATTGGTTTGGCACCAGTCGCGAAGGCTATGATGTATTTTCGCGCACGATATTTGGCGCTCAAGCTGCCTTGCAAGTGGTTTTATTGGCTACAGCGCTCAGTATGTTTATTGGTGTGCCTTTGGGGATGGTGAGTGGGTACCTAGGGGGTAGATTAGATAAAGCATTACTATTTCTTATGGATAGTATCTACACCTTGCCAGGCTTACTACTTTCGGTAACGCTGGCATTTATGGTAGGGCGTGGAATATTAAACGCCGCTCTTGCCATCAGCATTGCTTATGTGCCGCAGTATTACCGTGTTGTCCGCAACCACACTGTTAGCGTTAAAACAGAAGTGTTCATCGAAGCAGCACAAGCAATGGGTGCCAACACTTGGCAAGTTCTTTCTCGGTACTTATTTTTCAACGTGATTCAAAGCGTACCCGTCCTTTTTACCCTCAACGCCGCCGATGCGATTTTGATTCTGGGGAGTTTGGGTTTTTTGGGCTTAGGGCTTCCAAGAGAAACGCCAGAATGGGGACGCGATTTACAACAAGCTTTGCAAGCACTACCCATTGGTATTTGGTGGACTGCCTTTTTCCCGGGATTAGCGATGACAATCATGGTTGTGGGGCTGTCGCTACTCGGTGAGGGGTTAAATGAATTTATTAATCCCCGTTTGCGTAAAGACATCCGGAAATAGTCAAGAATTATTTGTTAATAATCATTAGTCATTGAGTCTATTTTCATTTGTCGTTGGACAAATGACAAATAACAACCTAATTCTGTTTGCTACTCTAATATCTGTTGTACTTATCATTGAGAGATTTGTGTGAAAGATAATATTTCTTTAATTGCTGCCGCTGCTGGTGGCTTTATGCTTTCCGTCGCCCTGACTGGCATCTTAAGAGGTTCCCCAGTAGCATCTTTACAGGGTCAGCCCAGTTTTCATCCCCTGACTGTCGCTGCTTTACGACCCGCACCAAATGACTCCGAGAATGTAGAATTTTTTGGTAGCGAAACTGGTAAAAAATGAAGTCAGCTGAACCCCATCTAATTTGCGAGAGCGACCTAAGCCAGTAAAAGGTTTCAGCCTACAAATTAGGCAAGTGAAATGTGGAATAGCTTAGCACATTTAGCAGCGTTTATCTGCTACAGGCTGCGGTTCCAAATAGCCCATTAGCGGATTTTTGCCAGAAATCTACTCATCGGTTGCCAAATCTGTGACAATATGCCTTTGTGTGAGGGGTTTGAAAGTGGGGAATTCTCAAGTAATTGGTATTGACTTGGGTGGAACAGCAATTAAGCTGGGGCGTTTTACCGCAGATGGCACTTGTTTACAATCGTTAACTGTGGCAACGCCGCAACCAGCTACACCAGAGGCGGTTGTGGCAAAAATGGTAGATGCGATCGCCCAAATTGACTTCGAGAGAAATTGCATTGCCATTGGTGTTGGCACTCCCGGACCTGCAGATGCTCAAGGACGCATTGCCAAAATCGCCATTAACCTACCAGGATGGTACGATGTGCCTTTAGCCGATGCTTTGGAAGCAAAAACAGGCAAACTTACGATTGTCGGTAACGATGCCAACTGTGCAGGGCTGGGGGAAGCTTGGCTGGGAGCAGGTCGCCGCTTTCAAAATCTGATTCTGCTGACTTTGGGAACTGGTGTGGGTGGCGCAATTATCCTAGATGGCGAACTGTTTGTTGGTCATCTAGGCGCAGCCGGTGAACTGGGATTGATAACCCTCAAGCCAGAGGGTCCAAGGTGTAATAGTGGCAATCAAGGCTCTTTGGAGCAGTATGTATCAGTCACCGCAATTCGTCGCCGTACAGGCAAGGAACCAGCAGAACTCGGCGTTCTGGCGAAAGCCGGAGATGCTCCAGCCTTGACATTTTGGCAAGAATATGGTAAAGATTTGGGAATTGGATTGACCAGTTTGATTTACGTGCTGACGCCGCAAGCAGTTGTAATTGGTGGCGGCGTGAGTGCAAGTGCTGAGTTTTTTATACCATCTGTCAAAGCAGAAATTGAGCAGAGAGTGCTGCCTACTTCACGTCTTGGTTTACAAATATTGCCAGCAGAATTGGGTAACTTTGCGGGAATAGCAGGTGCCGCGAAGTTAGCTTTTTCAAAACTAGGGGCTTAGGCGTTATCAATTGAACGTGATTGTGAATTACCAGAGCAGGGGATGGGGTGTGGGGCTTCGCCGTGAGCGCTCAGCCGAACGGTGTGGGGTGTAGTGAGGAGGAAAATAAGTTTGGCTAGGTTTGTCCAATTTTGTCGAGACGGGATGAAACGGCAAGTGCCAGATCCAAAAAACTTACTCGGAACTAATAATATTGTTGAAGACGACTGCAAGTCACTCCACGTCAACCAAAAATGCTGACCTATGCCTATGATGCTTGTACAGACACCACAAGACCGATATGTCCAAGTTGGTCAAATCAATACACGTTACTGGACTTCGGGGGACAAGGGAACAACAGTCATCTTGCTCCACGGCATCGGCAGTAGTGTGGAGACTTGGGCGTATAATATTAGCGTCTTAGCTCAACACCATCGTGTCTACGCTGTTGATTTAGTAGGCGCTGGTCGCTCCGATAAGCCACCAGCAAGTTATTCGCTCACCTACCTAGCCCAGTTCGTCAAAGATTTCATGGATGCCCTCAGTATCGAGTGCGCGAGCCTGATTGGAAATTCGCTGGGAGGCGGCGTCGCCTTGCAATTCGCACTGAATTTTCCTGGAAAACTAGAGAAGTTGGTCCTAGTGAACAGCTTGGGCTTAGGTAAAGAAATAACACTTACGCTTCGGTTAGCGACATTACCTTTCGTTGGCAGATTGTTCAAACCCACTCGGAGCGGTACAGCTTTGGCGTTGAAGCAGTCTGTGTATGACTCAACGCTTATTTCCAATGAGTGGGTTGAACTTTACTACCAAATTGCGACTCTTCCTAGGGCATGGGAAGCAGTTGTAGGACTTATTAAAACAAACATCGACCTGTTTGGTGTTCGGACTGAAATTTATAATACGATTGTCGATAGATTGCCTACCATCACTGCGCCAACACTTGTGCTTTGGGGGCAACAGGATCGCGTACTGCCAGTTGCTCACGCTGCTGTTGCAACCTTAGGTTTGCCGAATGCCCGTCAACATATCTTCGACCCGTGTGGTCATTGGTCACAAGTTGAATATTCAGAGGAGTTTAATACTTTGGTTTTGGAGTTCTTAGCTAATTAGGCGTTGTAATCGCTTGTGACAACTAAAACTTAAAGCTTCAGGCGGGAAAAAGTCGCGCGTCCTGACGTCTAATCTCTGGATGCAGGAACTGGTTGCGCTAGTTCCTGCTGGGAACGAATTGGCTTGAGTCCGAATACAAATCTCATCACATTGTTTCGCCTGATGAATAACTCATAGAGGGCAATGGTTGCGATTAGGGAGGTGGTGCTAATCACCCAAAATTTCTCCATCACGCCTGCATTCCAACGCACGACATAGAAACCAATTGCCACGAGGACTGTCTGGTGAAGCAGGTAGAATGGATATTGTGCAACACTCGCGTATTGCAGTAGCTTGCTATTGAAATTCAAGTACCTTCGACCTAACCCTACAAGGGCAACGATCCAGAACCAGGAGTCAACCCCCCGTAGTAATTGGTATAAGATGTATTCCAGAGAGTAACCTCGCTCTGGCAAGCTATCAGTCTGCCACAAACCAAAAAGAACTAACATACAAGTAACTGCCAAGACCAGAGCGATACTCTTATGCCTGTCTATAGCCTGCCCAAATCTTGCGTCAGAACTTAGGAAGTAGCCGTAGATAAAGTACAAAAGGTATAAACAGAAGTTTGCCCAGTCGTCATAGAGATTTTGGAAACCAGGCCATCTGGGTCGCAATGCTGCTTCAATGGCAGCCAAGGGTAGAGCCAGCAGCAAAATTGCTCCAGGTTTTTCCATACCAACTGAGAGCTTAGAGAGTAAATGCGCTCCTGCCCCTTTCAAATGCAGAAAGAGCGGTAAAGCAATCAATGAAAAGACGAAAAGATAGATCACAAACCACAGGTGCGACCACTCAAAATTCCCCTGAGGACGAATGCCATTGAAGAACTGGGGATAGAATTGCAGGTATGAGTCATCGTAGCTTGGATTGCTCCGAAGTCGGTAGTAAACCTGAGGCGGAACAAGGATTAGAATGCCAAACAAGAAAGGAATGAACAGCCGCTTAAATCGCTCCTGCACATACTGATATGCTGACCGAAATGACAGCGCAAACCAAGTGCTAGATCCTGACAACAGAAAAAAGAGCGGCATATGCCACTGATGGACGAATACGATGAAGCAACTCATCGCATGGCTCAACTGGTTGTTCTTGATGTAAAACTCGCCAAGTTCGCCGCTATAAAAGATGGCTGCGGTATGGAAATAAAGTAGGAGCAGTACCGCCAGAACCCTAAGCCAATCTAATTCGTAGCGTCGAGCGGGTTGACTTTTCGCTTTGGCTTGACACTCAACTTGTTCCATATTAAAATAATAATTTTTTTAAGTCGATTTAGAAAATTTTATCCTCCTTTTTATCTTGATATCGCACCTAGCTCACCCCCTCGCTTAATTCATAAAGTACGGCATTATAAATTCAAAATTAAAGACCCCATAACTAAAGTTAGGGACTTGAAACAAGGACGCCTTTTTCAGGAGCGCAGCGCGTCTCGGAAAAAATCTTTTTGCATTTTCCATAACGCGCGTTGGGGGCTTGTAACATGTCTTTCTTTTTTTGTTCGCGCAGCGTGCCCGTTCACGAAGTGTGCCGTAGGCTTAGGGCATACTTTGAATGAGCGAATTTTGAATTTGAGCGTAAGCGCAAAGCGTGCCGCTAGGCATACGCGCAGCGTGTCCGTAAGCCCTTCGGGCACACTACCTACGTGAACGGCGTTCGCCCTTGGCGTGTGCGAAGCACTCAGCCGTGCCGCACCGCGAGGGACTCAGCGAGTGACCAGAGGATAACTCTTTGGGATAGTGGTGCTTGCTTCAAGCAGCGATTGCGCAAAGCGCAGTGCCTTCGGCAATCGCATGGAGTACCCGCAATCATGCGATCTTCTTGACTTATAAAATATACCCGGTTGTGTTCTGAACGTATTCCAAAACTTTTTGATAAGAATCTGGATTACTCACAGGATTGATAATGATGGGAAGAGTACTATTTGGCAACCAAAAAGTTATCCTGCCGTTCGTTGGTTCATGACAAAAAGAACTAATGCTGTCGAGGTTAATGATATATTCATTCCTTTCGTAAAGAATTTTCACCCAATAGGATTTCTCAAACCCTAACGCCGTGACATGCTGTATATAATCCAGAATTTTTTGATAGTCTTCTAAGTTATTTTGGGAATTAACCACTATCGGGATAGCACAATCTGGTAACCAAAAAGTAACTCTGCCGTTCCGTTCATGACAAAAAGCCGTAACCCGTTCAAAATTGACTACATATTCATTTCTCTCATAGTGAATTTTCACCCAGTAGGCCACAAAAATCCCTCAATTGCCAAGTTTCACAGCAGCAAATTTCAGCGCTACACCCGTAAAAGATTTTGAGTTGTGTCATGAGCCTTTGGTATGAGTACCAAAGACTCATGACTGATGCATTAAGAGATTTGTGCTGGTGCTTGTGTAACAGAGGAAGGATTAGAACGAGCAATCGCAGCTTGGATGAAACCCTTAAATAGAGGATGAGGAATGCTGGGACTTGATTGAAATTCTGGATGAAATTGGCAAGAAAGAAAGAAGGGGTGGTTGGGAAATTCAATAATTTCCACTAAGCGTCCGTCGGGAGAAGTCCCACTAATCACATAACCAGAATCTACAAATATATTGCGGTAGGCGTTGTTGAACTCATAGCGATGGCGATGGCGTTCATAAACCACTTCTTCCTGATAGAGTTTGAAAGCCAATGTATTGGGAAGCAAGCGACAAGGATATAAACCTAAACGCATTGTTCCGCCCAAATCAACGACATCCTGCTGTTCTGGCAACAGGTTAATGACTGGATTTGCAGTATGGGGGTCAAATTCCGCGCTATTAGCATCTGTTAATCCGGCTATGTCCCTTGCCCATTCAATCACTGAACATTGCATTCCCAAACACAAACCTAAGAAGGGGATTTGGCAATTTCGCGCGTATTTAATTGCGGCAATTTTGCCATCTACCCCCCGGACGCCAAAACCTCCTGGGACAACGACACCATCGACACCTTCAAGATAAGTTTCGACTCCTTCGACTTCCAATTTTTCGGAATTTACCCAACGCAGGTGCAGTTCGCAACTCATAACAATTGCTGCATGGCGCAGTGCTTCTACGACTGAAAGATAGGCATCGGACAAACGCACATACTTACCCACAATCGCAATTTCCAATCGATGAGTGGGACTGTACAATTTTTCCACCAAAGTTTGCCATTGCACCAAATTTGGTTGACGTTGTTCCATGTTCAGCAAATCTAGCGTTTGCTGCGCCAGTCCTTCTCGTTCCAGAATCAGCGGCACTTCATAAATGCTTTTAGCATCTTGCGATAAAATGACGCATTCTACAGGAACATCACAGAATTCTGATAATTTTTGTTTTATCCCTGCTGCTAGGGGACGTTCGCATCGACAAATTAAGATATCTGGTTGAATGCCAATCGATCTGAGTTCTTTGACTGAGTGTTGCGTTGGCTTAGTTTTCATCTCACCCGCTGAAGCAATCCACGGAACTAGTGTTACGTGCATATACAGCACATTTTGCCGCCCTACATCCTTACGGAATTGGCGAATTGCTTCCAAAAATGGCAGCGATTCAATATCACCTACCGTACCGCCTATTTCTGTAATGACAACATCTGGATTAGTATCTTTAGCAACTCTGATAATCCGCTCTTTTATTTCATTTGTAATGTGCGGAATCACCTGTACTGTGCCGCCGTTATAATCGCCACGACGCTCTTTATTAATTACGGCTTGGTAAATTGAACCAGTCGTCACGCTGTTTAAACGCGACATGGAGGTATCTGTAAAACGTTCGTAATGCCCCAAGTCCAAGTCTGTTTCAGCACCATCTTGAGTCACAAAGACTTCGCCATGCTGAAAGGGACTCATCGTTCCTGGATCAACATTAATATAGGGATCGAGTTTGAGAATTGACACAGAATAATCTCTTGACTTGAGCAATCGCCCCAGACTTGCTGCTACAATTCCCTTACCGATACTAGAAACAACTCCGCCAGTAACAAATACAAACTTAGTCATAGTATTTTTAACTTTGTGCAACTTCTAAAAATACACCCGTCATTGTGCCACAGTAATTGTTATTGGGTAATGACGGATGTTGGTTGTTAGTTGTCAATAAGTGTTGAATGTTGTAATAACTACTAACTACTTACGACTTCCCCAGTCCCAACTTTTTTGTAAATTATTCTTCTATTTTGACGTGAGACCACTTTTAGGATTAGTAATATTAAGCTTTATAACCACACCCTCGTTAGTTTTGGCTCAAGAGCAATCCCTCAAAGTTGTTTATCCTCGGGCAAATTCCCAAACAAGTGCAAAGAAAATTTTCTTTATTGGCACAGCACCATCAAGTGGAGAGGTTCTCATCAATGGTAAGCCAGTAAAGCGCAGCAAGTCTGGTCATTTTGCCCCGAGTTTTCCCTTGCAGGTGGGAGAAAACGTCTTTACTGTCCGCTACGAAAATCAAGAAGTCCAGATTAAGGTGACAAGGGTTTCCACTCAACCGGAAGTGCCACAGGGGTTAGCCTTTGCCAAAGATTCTCTCACACCAGCAGTGGACATTGCTAAACTTCCGGGGGAACGGATCTGTTTTAGGGCGATCGCTCAACCGAATGCTAATGTTTCTGTGAAGCTGGCAAATCAGACTGTTTCCCTGGCGCGCCAACCACAACAAGCACAACTCCCGGCAAATTCTGCCGCCTTAACAGGGCAAAATCAACCCTCTGCTCAGTCTAGCGCAAGCAAGTATGAGGGTTGTACAACAGTGGAAACATCTGCCAATTTGGGACAACCCCAGTTTCAACTGACGCTGGATGGCAAAACGATAACTCAGCCAGGAACGGGAAAAATCACCATTCTCTCACCTGCACAGTTGGAAGTTGTGGAGGTAACAGCAGATTCTGGTGTTGCTCGCACTGGTCCTAGTACAGATTATTCTAGACTCACGCCTCTACCTAAAGGCACACGGGCAGCAGTCACAGGACGAGAAGGTGAGTGGTTGCGTTTGGACTATGGGGCTTGGATCAATAGTAAGGAAACTCGTACTTTACCAGGAGCAATTCTCCCACACACTATTATCCGCAGTGTTGGATATCGGAAACTCCCGGGTGTGACGGAAATGGTTTTCCCGCTGCAAGTACCTGTTCCTATGAGTGTACAGCAGAATGACCAGACTTTTACTCTCACCCTTTATAATACCACTGCCCAAACAGATATTATTCGCTTAGATGACAACGCTCTGATTTCTCGCCTAGATTGGCAACAACTCCCCCCTGCTACAGCAGGGGGACACGGAGGAGTGCAATACACTTTTCACCTGAAAAAGGCTCAACAGTGGGGGTATAAGCTGAGATACGACGGAACGAGTCTGATTTTGGGTTTACGTGACTCACCCTTGAACTCGTCTGCAAGTAGGCGGGAAACAACGGGGTTATTCAAAAGACAAAAGCCGTTATCTGGTCTCAAAATTTTACTCGACCCAGGACATGGGGGTAAAGAATCTGGTGCATTAGGACCAACAGGGTATCCGGAAAAAGATGTCAATCTCGTGGTGTCAAAGCTGGTACGCGATGAGTTGGTGAGGCGAGGGGCGACAGTGGTGATGACACGGGAGAATGATACGGAAGTGTCGCTTCCTGATCGCGTGGCGAGAATTGATAAAGAAGAACCAGCGATCGCCATTTCTATACATTACAACTCCCTACCCGATGAAGGTGATGCGGAAAACACCAAAGGAGTGGGAACGTTTTGGTATCATCCCCAAGCTCACAGCTTAGCAGTCTTTATGCACAACTATATAGTGAGTAAGCTAGGACGACCATCCTACGGCGTATTTTGGGATAACTTAGCGCTTACACGTCCAGCGAGTGCGCCATCAGTATTGCTGGAGTTGGGTTTTATGAGCAATCCGAATGAATTTGAGTGGGTGACAAATCCTCAAGAACAGAAGAAATTGGCAAGAGTCATAGCTGATGGAATTGTTGAGTGGTTCCGTAGCGTCCGCTAATTGGTAAGCTCAATATTTGCAATATTTTGAAACCCAGTTTCTTCCGGAAACCAAGTTTTTTAAGTACTGATGCTGACAAATAAAGTCTGAAGGATAAGGAAGAAAGAATTAAGGACTTGATACTTCAGACTTTTGCTTTCTTTTCATACAAAACATACTTTGTGCTTCCCGCGTACTTCCTACTTTTGCTTTCTTTTCATACAAAACATACTTTATTCTTCACTACTATAATTCATATTATTAATTTTTATTAAGTTATTATTTTAATTAGGACTTACGCATTGACAAATATTTAATATTGTGTCTTCAAAAGAAGGTGGGAGCAATCCACATTTCATTTCTTAAAAAGAGAAAGGATAAAAATTTCCGAAAAGTCGCTACAGTAAGGTTTT
>JAESFT010000260.1_pt1 | contig 44947 bp, 43 predicted proteins | sample 9269451 | NCBI WGS metagenome assembly JAESFT01 (sample SAMN14502557, study PRJNA617106) | algae metagenome | isolation source: Scytonema hyalinum WJT4-NPBG1 and co-occurring heterotrophs from well... | place: USA: Mojave Desert, Joshua Tree National Park, California | collected 2006-05-25
TGCATCCAAAGAAAACCCCCCTGAAAGCTAACGATCGCACCCTCGGAATTTGTGATTTCTACCTAAAAGCCTCAGATCGCTATCATACCTTCATTTGGCGACTTTCTTAAATACCTACCCTTGAAAGTGCCCCCTCATTCCCCCCTACAAGAGGCTACGGTGTACACACAAGTCATCAAATAATTCAAAATTGCTTAAGAACCTCACCCTGCCCTGTCGGGCATCCCTCTCCGAACTCGCGGAGAGCGAAAGATTTTAGCGTAGCTAAAAGCGAGGGTGAGGTTTTGAGCAAGATGTGTGTATACCGTAGCCTACAAGAGGGGAGCCTAAGCGCAGATAAACGCGGGGTGGGGTTCTTCCCAAGATTTACTTGATGCTGCCTTTTTGCAAACTGTGGAAGCTGTAGGGGAAATGGCATCACAGCAGGGAGATGAAAATACAGCAGCTTGGTTGAGAAATTTCGCAAGTGAATTGGGGAATACGCTGGATTTCCCGCCACAAGCTAATGATTCGATTTTACCAGAATATCAAAGCTGGCTTAACAATTGCCCTTGCCCTTAACCAAGCGCAAACTTGGCTGCGAGATAGTACACAAGCTGATTTGTGGGAGTGGACGCAGCAGTTAAATTTGGCTGAGGGTTTTCAAGAACAAATCCACAAGCAGCTAAGCTGGTTTGATGCGGAGGAAGTGCCTTTTGGGAAGGTTGTGTATTGGGGGGCTTTTTGTGCGGTAGGGTGCTAGAGTCCCATGGCACTAAGCGTTTTTGGGAGAATAGACAGTAAGCTGAGATACAATATTTGCAAGTATTTTCCGTAATGATATCTAGTGCTTTTGAATATCTTTATAAAGTAAATGTGTTATCAGATACTAGCCTGCACCCATGAACGAAAAGCGCCAGCAAGCCTACATCAACCTCATTCAAGATTTGCTAAATTGTCCTATTGGGAAAGAATCTGAAATTTTAGCAGCGAACCGAGATTTACTTGATGTTGGCTTCTTGCAGACAGTGGAAGCTCAAGCAGAAATAGCATTACAGCAGGGGGATGAAAACACAGCAAATTGGTTGAGATATTTGGCAATTCAAATGCCAGATAGCCAAAAAAATTTACAAACTTATATTCAGTTATTAGGTGCAGTATTAGGAGCAATACAAGATAGCGAAGGCGATGCACAAGTGGTTTATCCAATACTGACAGCAAACCTAGACAAACTCAATGATAATTTTGTACAAATTTTACAAAGTTGGGCAAAATCTAGGCTTTACAAAGTGATGCGAAAGGAAGAAACGCAAGCTATAGCTAAATTCATTGCCGATTTGAGCCATCTCATAGAAGAATTCCCATTAGGTAGTAAATCTAACACCATTGAAATTGCGATCGCTGGATACGAGATTGCCTCAACTATTTTTAAGGATCATAAAACTATTAAAGCTTGGGCATTTATACAAAAGTTTTTGGCAAACGTATATCGTGAAAGAATCCTAGGGAATAGGGCAGATAATTTGGAGAAAGCTATTGCATTTTTGGAAGCAGCGCTGGAAGTTTTTACTCGTGAAACCGATCCAGAACAATGGGCAAATACTCAGCATGTTCTTGGAGCCACATACTATGACAGAATCCAAGGACAGAAGGCTAAAAATTTAAAAAAAGCTGTTAGTTATGATCGAGCAGCCTTACAAGTCTTTACCCGTGAGAAATTTCCTGAAGAGTGGGCACAGAACCAGCACAATCTTGGGGTTGTACACAATCATGAGGAAATGCCAGAAGAAAAAGCACAAAATATCGAAATAGCAATAGCTCATTTTCAAGCCGCCTTACAAGTATTTACTCGTAAAGATTTTCCAGATAGATGGGCAAACACTCATAATGATTTGGGGAATAGTTACCTCAAGAGAGTTTATGGTGAAAGGGTACAAAATTTAGAAGCCGCACTTATTTCTTACGAATCAGCATTGCAAGTTTTTACCCCAAAGGAGTCTCCCAATCAATGGGCAATTGCTCAAGATAATTTAGCTTATATCTACTACCAAAAAAGCCGTTGGGAAAGTTTAGATAACTTAGAAATGGCTATTAATTGTTACCATTCAGCCTTACAAGTTTACAGCCATGAGGTATTTCCTGAAAAATGGGCAAAGACGCTGTTTCTGTTGGGTATTGCATACCTAGAAAGAATTCGGGGAAATGAAGCAGAGAATGTGGAAATGGCGATCGCATGTTATAAAAATGCTTTGCAAGTCCACACTCGTGAGGTATTTCCTGATGAATGGGCAAAGATTCAACATGAACTAGGGCTTGCATACCATAACAAAATCCTTGGAGAAAAAGCCAAGAATATGGAATTGTCGATTGCTTATTCTCAAGCTGCTTTAGAAATCAACACTTATGAAATATCTGCTGATAGTTGGGCAGGTACGCAAAATAATCTTGGACTAGCTTATAGTAAAAGAATCTTGGGGGATAAGACAGAAAACTTGAAAGCAGCAATCGCCTGTTACCAAAATGCCTTAAAAGACTATACTCGTGAGGCTTTCCCCGAAAGATGGGCAGGTATTCAAGGTAATTTAGCAAATGTCTACGAGGAACTAGGGGACATTGAAACTGCACTCCAACATTCAAAGTTAGCTCTCGAAGTTTATACACCTAAATCATTCCCTGTAAAATGCTTGTTAGTAGGGCGTAATTTGGGTGATTGCGCTTTTGCAAACCAGAAATGGGAAGTAGCAGTTCAAGGTTATCAACAAGCTATAGGTGCAATCGAAAACAGTCGGGAGTGGGCAAATAACGACACAACCCGTAAAGACATAATGGAGAACACAATTTATGTCTATGCCAAAATGATACAAGCTTGTTTGAACATAGGTGATTTGGTAAAAGCTATTGAGACTGCGGAACTGAGTAAAACTCGTAACTTAGTTGAACTTATATTGAATCGTGACCTGCAAACATTTTATCCATCAGAAGTTGCCAGTAAATTAGATAAATTACAAAATAAAATTAACGTATTACAGTATCACATCAATAATGGGAAAGAGGAAAATCCGACCTTCTTAGTGCAACATCTCCAAAATTTACGACAGCAGTACAAAGAATTGCAAGACGGTTATTTATTTGTTGGTAATGGCTTCAATTTAGACCTCTTTCAAAGAACTTTAGATGAACATACAGCTGTTATTGAGTGGTATTCTACTAGTACGAGTTTGGAGACATTTATTATTACCCATAAGACTGTTCAAAGGTTAAAATCATCAACGTTAGATGATAAGTTGCAAGCCTTTGTAGATTGGGTGAATAAGTATTTACAGGCATATTATAAAAATAAAACTGAATGGATACATAGCCTTAAGTCTCGCCTCGCTTGCCTTTCAAAAATCCTACAAATAGAAGATATCCTCAAATTAATACCAAAAACCTGCTCGCGTCTTGTTCTCATCCCCCATCGCTATTTACACCTATTTCCCCTCCACGCACTCCCCTTAACTAACAGTGAATTATTGTGCGAAAAATTCTCCAACGGCGTAAGTTATGCCCCCAGTTGCCAAATATTGCAACAAGTGCAGCAACGAAAACGCCCTGATTTCCAAAACCTATTTGCCATCCAAAACCCCACAGGCGACTTAAATTATACCGATTTGGAAGTACAAGTTATTCAAAGCTACTTTAATACTGCCAATATCCTGAAAAAATCGGCAGCTACACTCACTGCGGTTAATAATTCTGACTTCAATAGTTACCACTGTGCCCACTTTAGCTGTCATGGCTATTTTAATTTAACAAATCCCAGTAAATCAGCACTGATTTTGGCAGATGCACTCATCGCTGACACACCTACAGAATCTGACTCAGAACGTTACCTGAATTTCCGAGAAGGGAAAACCCACGATTTAGCAAAATGCCTTACTTTAGATAAAATCTTCAGTCTCAAATTAGAAAAATGTCGCCTTGTCACCCTTTCTGCTTGCGAAACTGGACTAATTGATTTCAATAACACCAGTGACGAATATATTGGTTTGCCCAGTGGTTTTCTATTAGCAGGTAGCCCCAGCGTTGTCAGTTCTTTGTGGAAAGTAGATGACCTTTCTACAAGCTTTTTAATGATTAAATTCTACGAAAACCTAATTAAACTTGATAACCTGGAAGCGGAAAATATTGCTATGTCCCTGAATCAAGCCCAACAATGGCTGCGAAATCTAAATATAGAAGAATTGGATAAGTTTTTAGAGCAGCATAAACCTCAAATTGAGCAAACCCTTGCCCCATTGAGGAAAGGACAACGCTTGAGATTTCAGGAATCTTTAAAACTAATCAAGCAACGTCAACCCTTACCTTTTGCAAATCCATACTACTGGGCTGGATTTACGGCTTCAGGACGTTAAGCAGTAGAATCAGGTGTTTTGTTACAAAATTTCTTCGCACCTAGCTTAAACACGCATATACTCAGTGCCGTTGCCGTACCCAGAGGAATACCAGCACTAGCTGCCAAAGGTTCTATAATTGGAGCGATTAACCCAGATTCCAAAGCATCTCTAACTTCCTCTTGACAAATAAATTGGCGGCATTTTTCCAGCCAATCATTTAATCCTCTGTCTGCTTCCTGTGCAGTTTCCCGCATGAAAAGCAGTGGTACAGCATCCTCTAAATAACCTTCACACTCTTCTATCGTATCCAAAGCAGTCAAAGCCTTTGGACTATCCGTCAATTGGCTGCGAAACTGAGTAATTTCTTCTGGCGTAACGGTAATCATTTGATAGTTGAAAAACTAAATTAATACAGAAATTCATTAGTAATGATACACCTGATAGGCAAATTAGCGGAAATATTAGAATTTGATAGAATTTTTACTTTGGTTAATGTCAAAATCATGGCTGAGTCATGACAGGTTAAGTGCAATCCAACGACGAATAAAAATATAACAAGCAGAGAGCGATCGCGATTCTCATGGAGAGGCATCGCGATCGCCCTACTTACCAATTAATGTCGTCTTACGGTTTAGTATTTGCATCGCCATGCCATCTAAACGCAACCTTCTGCATTGTTAATGAATCGACATGCAAAAATTAGTCCACCCTTGCGCTAACTTTGTTCTATCTAAAAACCTTACCTTCATAGGGGGAAGGGGGAAAGGTTAAAGGGGAAAGGATAAGAAGAAAAACCCCTAATCCAAACTTTGCAAGCCGATCGCAATCTTACTATGCTTTTCGATTTGACCCATCACCTGTTTTGCCCGTTGAATCACCACCGCAGGCAAACCAGCTAATCTTCCCGCTTCAATACCGTAGGACTTATCAGCGCCTCCCGGTTGGACTTGATGCAAAAAGATAATTTGGTCTGGTAACTCCTTCACCGTCACCTGGTAATTGGCAACATTTGGCAATAGCGACGCTAGTTCATTTAACTCGTGATAGTGCGTGGCAAAAATCGTCCGCGCCCGAATCTCCGTTGCAATGTACTCCGCCACCGCCCAAGCAATAGAAAGACCATCAAACGTGGCTGTCCCTCTGCCAATTTCATCCAATAATACCAGCGATCGCGACGTTGCATGGTTGAGAATATTCGCCGTCTCATTCATCTCCACCATAAAAGTAGATTGACCCGTTGCCAAGTCATCCACTGCACCCACACGCGTGAAAATGCGATCGCACACTCCCAAGCTAGCAGACCGCGCAGGGACAAAACTACCAATTTGCGCTATCAGCTGAATTAACCCCACCTGACGTAAATAACAACTCTTGCCACTCGCATTTGGACCAGTGAGGATAATTAAGTCAGGATGAGAAGAATTTCCCTTGTCCTCCTCTTCCCTTCCCAACTGCGTCGAATTCGGTACAAAGAAACCCGCAGGCAAAGACTGTTCCACCACCGGATGACGCCCATCCACAATCGTAATTTCTCGCCCTTCCACCATTTCTGGACGACAGTAACCTTGATGAACCGCTAACTCAGCCAAACCACACAACACATCTGCCGCCGCCACCGCACGGGAAATATTGCGAATCATCTCCGCTTGTGAACCCACTTCTTCGCGCAACGCCACAAAAATCTCATATTCCAACTGATTCAAATCATCTCGCGCCGTGAGAATTCGCGCTTCCCGTTCCTTCAACTCCGGCGTGATGTAGCGTTCTTCATTGACCAGCGTTTGCTTACGTATATAATTAGACGGCACTTGGTCTGCCTTTGCACGGGAAATACTGATATAATAACCAAAAGTTTTGTTAAATCCCACCTTCAGCGTCGGAATTCCCGTCCTCGCTCTTTCGTCAACTTCCAAGTTGGCAATCCATTTTTGGTCGTCTTCGACAGTCGTACGTCGTTCGTCCAACTGAACATGAACTCCAGGACGAATCAAGCCGCCTTCTTTGATATGTATCGGTGGCGACTCCACCAGATGACCGCGAATTTGCTGTGCTAACTCTTCTAAAACAGGCGGTACCTTCTGTAATGCTTTCAGGAAGGGTGAACGAGCATCAGCCACCAAGCGAGATAATTCCGGCAAACGAGATAGCGAGTCTGCCAAAGCAAGTAAATCTCTTGCATTAGCAGTACCAGAACCAGCGCGTCCCGTGAGCCGATCAAGGTCATAAATTTGACGTAACAATTGCCGTAGTTCTTGACGGAGAGTCGTATTTTCTACCAATTCTTGAATAGTATCTTGCCGTGTCCGAATACCTTTAATATCAAGTAGTGGTTGCAACAACCACCGCCGTAAAGCACGACTACCCATCGCCGTACTCGTTTTATCTAATGCCCAAAGAAGGGAACCGTGAAAAGTGCCATCACGCACAGTTTGCGTAATTTCCAGGTTGCGGCGAGTTTGATGGTCAACAATTAAAAAGTCAGTGAGGGTATAGGTGCGTAGCGACTGGAGGGGGATAGCGTTTTCTTTTTGCGTATCTTCCAAATATTCCAGCAACCCACCTGCGGCGCGGACGGCTAAAGGAAGATGATCGCAACCCAATCCTTCTAGCGATCGCACTTTAAACTTTTGCAACAATCTTGCCCGAGATTCTCCTTGAGAGAACGGAATTTGCGATCGCAACGAATAACAAAAAGACGGTGGCAAACATTGCGGGAGATGTTCTGATTTTTCTCCTGGACGCAGTAAACTGCCCAAGTCTGGTGCGTTGGTAGGAATGAGCACCTCCGCAGGCTGCAAGCGCATAACTTCCTGTGTCAAATGCTCTAAATTGCTACCTTGCGTCGTGAGGAATTCACCAGTGGAAATATCTGCATACGCCAAACCCCAATGCTCCCCAGCAATCACCACAGCCGCCAGGTAATTATTGCGACTTGACTTTAGCATTCCCTCCTCTAGCAAAGTGCCAGGGGTAAGGATGCGCGTAATCTCCCGCCGCACTAATCTGCCAGCAGCTTCTGCAGCATCTTCCACTTGGTCGCAAATGACAACAGCATATCCTTTTTCTACCAGCTGCGTCGCGTGGCGTTCCCAGGCGTGATGCGGTACGCCACTCATCGCTACCCGTCCTACTTCCCCTACTGACTTGCTGGTGAGGGAGAGTTCTAATTCCTGCGCCAAAGTCACAGCATCTTCAAAGTAACATTCAAAGAAATCTCCCACTCGATACAGTAGCATCGCGTGAGGATACTTATCCTTCGTCTCGACATAATGCTGAAACATTTGAGTCAGCTTACTGCGATCCACCAATCGAGTGTCAGTGTGCGGCGCAGTCGGGTTATTGGGTTGGGATGCAGAGTAAGAAGCGGTCATGAATGTCTACCAATACACATGGCAACCTGCCAATATCCGATGATAGCTTGATATCAGCGATACTCTCAAATTGTTCAAGGTTTGTTAACTCTTCGGCTACTTCGCCTAGGAATTTGGACAGGAGACGTTGGTTGGTAAGCCTTCAGTCCGTCATCACCCGTGAGAATTTCCACCTGACAACCGATTTTGGCGTAGTATTCAGCTACATTCTTGATAGTGGCATCGCCGATAGAAATACGTTGCACTGCTAACTTAGACCATTCAGCCGCTAGCTTTTTCAAGCCTTCTGCGTCCCAAAATTCCGCTTGTTCAGTGAAAGCAGCCCAAGGTGTTGTCGCGTCTGCTGCTTTCACCATTAAGTCAGCTAAAGCTTGAGCGATTTCATATCGATTCAAATTTGCTTGCGCAATGTGATTACCAGTTTCTATGATGACGGCTAGAGGTAGCACAAAATATGCACTGTCTTCTTCTTTTTTGAGAAATTCATCAACTCGCTTTTTGTCCCACTTATTCTCATCTGTTCCACAGGTATCTTTGCCAGGAACCCCCAAGTCAACACACAGTATCGATGTATCTATTATCAGAACCTTCTTCATATTTGGCGCTACTTGGTATCAGCAAGGCTCCTTTCAATAGCACCCTTAGTTGCAAGCTTACCCAATGTACCCGATGCCATTAATTTAGGCAGGTTCTCAATATCTTCTAGCAAAGTCAGTTTACTTTCTCCAGTTTCATAATCTCGATGCGCTACTACCACAAATGGCACTATTTCTGGTCCTAAAGCATCAAGCAAAGCTGGGTTATGAGTAGTTATTAATATGTCAATTTTTCTTTTTTCACCTATTTCTCGCAGCATTCTTACCAGTAATTCTGCCCGCGAGGGATGAAGTCCGTTATCTATTTCTTCAATTACCAGTTGACTACGTTCTGGTCGTGTGAGTAAGGCTGTCAGAATAGCTATAAATCTAAGAGTGCCATCTGACATACTTCTGGCATCAATTTCTGTGACGTGACCTGGTTTCCATAGCTCCTCACAGTAGAGCATTGCATCTGTGCCAAACCTACCGACTTTCTCTGCCCATATTTTTTGAATATCTCCTTCTGGCAAATTTTTGGCGTAGGCTGATATCCTTCGCTCTACTTCTGCTTTTTGCTCATTAGGCAATGCTGCTAATACACCTGCAATGTTTGAGGCATCACTTTCAAGCGTGTCATGAAGCAGTGAGTAATCCCGCATTTTGGAAGGAATGGGATTGAGAATGAAAATATTTGTGAGCGCAGATATTATTATATTGATTTTGTCTAATGCATTTAAAAATTTAATATCATTATTGGCTTTATTTAAGTTAAAATAATATAATTTATTTCTATTTAAAATGAGCTTTAGTTCTGGGAAAAAAGATTTTTTTGATTTCGTTTCATTTAAAATATCCTTTTCAAGAAGATGTTCATCATTTTTTTTATCTTCTATACGTTCTTGCAAAACTTGAACAACAGGTTTTGTTTGTAACGTAATACTATAAAGATAATCGGGATTTTCATCTTCCCCTTGAAGAACTGCCTTTAATGTAAACTGAGTTTCCGGTTTACGTGCAGCCCATTCCACACCGCCTCGAATTGAGGGTAAAGTTTTATCTCCTGCCAAGGCTGCTTCAATATCCTCACCTCTAACTATTCTTTGGAGAAATTCCAAAGCTTCAACGACATTCGATTTACCACTCGCATTTGTACCAATAAGAACAGTCAGTGGGTCAATCGGAAGTTCTGCATAACGAAAACTTTTCCAATTCTCAAGGATGAGTTGCTTAAGCATGACCCACTCCAAAACTCTAATAGTTGACTTTTCTTATTATCGCTTTATCGCTCTAGCAAAACAGTTGGGGTTTGTTCACCAGAAATCCTATCACCTGAGTTATGCTCCGCAGGCGGTACCATAAATCCCCCACCACGCCAGCTATCCGCTACATCTTTAATAAAACTGGCTATAGGTATAGCAACCAATAAACCCAGTAGTCCTCCCAGTTTGGTTCCTAACAGCAAGGAAATGACCACCCACACGGGATTTAAACCAGTCAAATTCCCCAAAAGGCGAGGAGCAACAAAATTAGAATTGACTTGGTCGATCGCCACAGCAACGGCTAAGACTTCTATCCCCAACCAAAAGTTCTGCAATCCCACCAATAAGCTTACTATAGCAATACCTATACCCGTGCCAAAGGGGAACAGAGAAAAGAATCCAATGACAATACCAAAAAGTAAAGCCAAGGGAACTTGCAGCGCCAAAAATACAAGTATCAGAGCAACGGCTAGCAAAGCACCCAATATTGCTTGTCCAATAAAGTAATTTTGGAAGTCCTCGCGCAACAATTGTCGTACTTGCGAACCAATATGAAGCGGAAACCACTGAAAAATTCCGTCCCAAAGACGTTCTCCGTTTAATACTAAGTAGATTGTTAGCACGACCGTCAGGAGTACGTTGACTACACTACCAATGGTGTCCACGGCAAAACCGAGGATTTGACCGGTAAAGGACTGAAGTTGATTGGATAATCTGTCTAACAGTTGAGTCAATAAACCGCTTAAATTCACGGGAAGCTGTTGAGCCGCAGCCCAGTCTTGGAAAGCTTGAAGTTGTTGGGTTCCAGAATCAATCCAACTTGGCAAAAAATTAGCCAGTTCGTTAAGCTGTTCCAAAATTAGAGGAACTAAGGTGAGAGCTAAAGCGACTACAATCACTACAGCTAACAACAACACACTCCCAACAGCTAAGTTGCGTTTTACCCCTCGTTGTTGGAAAAACCGAATGGGATAGTCTAGAACAAAAGCCAGCAAACTGGCGGCGACAAAGATACTAACCAAAGGTTGAAAATACTGCATAACCTGAAGCAATACCCAACCGTTGAGTACAGCCAGGGGAAATGCGAGGCTCAAACTTAACCATCGCGGTAGTTTGTAGTTAATCATTAGTTATTAGTCATGAGTCATTAGTCAGATTAACACTTGAGTCAGAAGACAATTTATTGTGTCTCTCCATAAAATCTAACAAAATCTGCTGATGCACAGGTCCAAAGGGTCGCACGTCTCCTGATACAGCTGAATAACTCGCACCCAAGCGAATGTCTTCCGGTGTCATTAAGCCCATATCCCAACCTTCATTCAGAACCAGTTGATTTAATTCCACTGTCAGGGGTGCATAGAAGACATGACGAACCGCAATTTTGTCGCGATAGCAGCCAAACTTAGAAAATGTTGGTGGTATAGTGTAGCCGATTTCTTCTAAAATTTCCCGTTGTACCGCAACCTCTGGGGTTTCACCGGGTTCTATGTGTCCGCCAAAAAATGCCCAGTAACCAGGGTAGACAATATTGGGTTTGTTATCCCGCAACTGCATGAGAAATTTGTTGTTTTGGTAGAGAATGGCGATCGCCACTTCGGTAGCCATATTCACTCCTGCTTGTCATGATTTACCTGTTTAGGATAAACATTGTCTATCATGCATGATTACCACAAAAACTTTAACCGTTTATTATGTTTCAGTTATGAATTCCTTGAATACAACCTTTGCATAGCAAGGGCTTTAAATCAAATCTTTGATGTGAATCCCCAGCTTCAAAGGAGCGAAGCGAAGTTAAGCCGGGGAGAACGTCAAGTAGCGATACTACTTGGGAATGCTAAAGCCAGCCTTTTCGGCGGTAGCTGTATCTGCAAAGCAGATATTGGGCTTGACCTTTTCATAATCGAGTGATTTGGGAGCATGATATATGTTACCCCGCTTTTTGGTAACTACGCCCTTAACAAGAGCATTGCCCGGACAGGTGGTTGCTCCTTGGGGGGTAACACCTAACTTCTGAGCTTCAGCCGAAATCCCACTTGTTGAAGAAGTACCTGTTGTCGGGTTTCCAGAACTATCTGAGGTTCCAGTTCCACTAGACGGTGCAGTTGTAGATGTAGATTCGCCAGAGTCGCTAGATGGAGAAGTATTGCCTTCGTCAGCCTTTTTCCCACAACCCGAGAGGGCTAATATAGTCAAAAGTGTGATGGAAATAGTCAATTGATGTCGGAATATATTTTTCATCGAAAATTTGGGTAGAAACCCCGTCCTTGTAGGACGGCTTTACATTTTTGAACCATTACCGCCTTGGGGCTACTCAATACCGTGTACTTTTGCGCTGTACTTTCGTTCGGGCAATTACGAACTGATATTTTTCACCCTGTACGCATAACGGTTTTGCTCCGTGGAGCCTCCCAATAGGGGTTAAGTTAGCCTGGACAATGTTATTGGTCGGTACTTTATTGAGAACACTGGCTTAACCCTCTAAACCTGTTTAATCCTCAATTTCTAGAGCTACAGACTGGCGCGCGCATCCGTAGGTAGGAACTTAAACGCTTACCAATAACGTAGTACTCAAGGTACTTAGTCGGGTCAACTAATCCTAAAGGTTTGAGGCTAGAAGCCCCTTGCCTTTAGGCAGGGGTGTTGACAGCCTGTTTTGATTGCTGAAATTGCACCCATTAGACCCTAAGTGGGTCGGTTTGATTAAACTCAATGTAAACAAGGGTAAAAGGGTGAGGGATTTGGGTAAGTAACCTTTTCTTACCCTTTCCCTCTACCCTTGTACAAGTTTTCCGTTTATTTACGCCGCTGCTGCTTCTCTAACCGACACTGACTTGGTCAGTTGTAACGTCTGTTGCACCGCTAACACTGCTTGCAATCTCTACCAGTTGGTCGAGAATCTCTTGACTGGGAACTGACCCTTTGAGAACAACCGTACCGCCTGTTTGTGCTACGTACAAGCTGTCAATATTATCAAACTCGGGGTTTTCATCAAAAGCTAGGGCGACCCGCTTTGCCAGACCACTCTGGTCGTACTCTCCATTTAACCCCACTCGCTCTAAAGGAGTGTCTTCGCCTGTATCGTTGTTCTGACTAACTGCAGTGGGATCGGGATTCACTTGAGCATCTTCAGGCTTTTCGAGACCAAAAAGTCGTTTTAACCAACCCATAAACTTTTTTCTCCAAATATCAAAGACTTGATTGTTGGTCTACTTCAAATCAGGGTTATTTCCTTGTCACCCAACCCATGCAGGTTTGTATTGCCTACTATTTGTCCATAAATTTTCTAGTGGGTTTGAGGACAAACGAAATAGCCCTGCCTTGAAAGCAGAGTTGTTGCTTTATAAAAAGGGACGCAATAAATAAAGTTAAAAACTGATAAAAAATTGTTTCTTTCTCTATCTAAAGTATGTCTCCGTTGTCTCTAAAGCAACGCTGTATAATGATGACGACTTCGTACATTACAACACTTACACATAAAAAAAGCTAAAGAAAAAATAAATTTTTCCTATATTAGGATTGCCAGAGTAAATTAACAAATATAGCCGCTGTCGTTGAGTTAAAATTTTGCTTTGATATAAATAATAATTAAAGTTTGCAGAAAAAGTAATTTTAGAGGTCATTTATAAAGTAAAAATAAAATTCTTGTAGGGGAGCCAGTGCGCCCTTGGAGGTTTGCTCGAGTGTGCAAACTGGCGTTGTGTTAGGCGCACCCTTTCGATCTAATTTGTAACGAAAAACATGACATGAGCGCAAGGCAGCACTGCCATATAACACAATACAGTTCAGATAAGACCAAAACCATTATCATAATGGCAATGTAGAACTCTCGGATGCAACGTCAAGACACGTGTGGAATCTATGGCACATTCGTGCCACGCGCTCGTCCCTATCGGGACATACTGCTTTGTACCCCGCTTCGGGGGCGCTTTGCGCTTACGCTATCATCAACAATCCTTAAGTGAACCGTATTGCCACATAACATGGTGCGCACTTGCTAAAGCCTAATGCACCTACTTAAGATTTACTTTATAAATCAACTCTTATTTCTGACAAATTAGGGAAAATATGCCATTTTCACTTTGCCACCCAAACGAAAAGTGATAATTTGCCACACGTCACACATATGCCATTCATGAGTCATTCTCCTTTTCCGAATGCCCGAATTGCTTATTATTGCTCCTCTATATAAACTTCCCCATATTCTTTGCCAGCTAAAGGAATACTTTGGTGGCGAACTTTACCCTTAATCACCACTTGCTCTCCCTCGCCTAGACCAGTTTGATTGGTGACAACCCAGATTTTCCCTGTAGAATCATTAATTTGATATGCATGTTGATTCAAAAGTGGAATTCGCTTTTCTACCTTACCTTGTATGTAGACTGTAGTACCATCGTCTTGTTGTGGTTTCAAGTCTTGAATTTGGGTGATGTTGGCTCCTATGGCATTCATGCCAAACTGCCCCAAGTTACCACAACTTAGCAGTCCCCCTACAAGGCAAAGGGTCAATCCCAGGCGTATGGGTACGGCAATGCCATATTTGTATAAAAACGAGAAGTTGAAATTTTTCACGAATTGCATAACTCTTACCTCCACTCGCAAATTTTGGCATCAGTGCTTGGGTTGTGACAATTTTAATTTAACAAGTGATTATCAATACTTTATGTTTCAGTATCAAAAACTCGCAAAAAGCAACCCCTCATACTATTTTGAATGCGTGGATTTTAGATTTACAGATTGTGAAAATCTTACATACACTCAGTTTCACTCAACCATGTGTCGCATTCTTTTTTCACGCTTGGTCTTTTAATCGTTTTCCTTGAAAATCTAAAATTCTTTCCTGGTTGGGGAACATTCTAAATTCTGGGTTCTCAAGTCTTGTTAGACAACCAATCTGAGAAGATAAAGAATGTGGTCTTGCTGTTTACGCTCAGGCATCTGACAGCAACGCCAAGGCGTAGCGTACTTGTGTTGAGTTCTCATGGAAACAAAAACAGCCAAACTTCTTGATGGTAAAGCGTTAGCTGAAAAAATTCAGCAAGAACTCTCTGCTGCCGTTAAAGAATTGCAACCCCAAATAGGACGCCCGCCAGGTTTAGCTGTGCTGATGGTGGGCGATAACCCAGCGTCAGCAGCTTATGTACGCGGCAAAGAACGAGCTTGCCAGAAAGTGGGTATTGCCTCTTTTGGCAGGCATTTTCCCACGCAAACCACCCAAGCAGAACTAGAAGAAGTGATTGCTGCACTTAACAATGATCAAAGGGTGGATGGCATTCTCGTGCAATTACCCCTACCTAACCACTTGGATGCTGTGGGACTTTTGCATCAAATAGAGCCAGATAAAGACGCTGATGGACTGCACCCAGTGAACTTAGGACGACTGGTGCGCGGAGAACTAGGTTTACGCAGTTGCACTCCAGCGGGGATCATGCGGCTGTTGCAGGAATATGCAATTCCCTTGCAGGGAAAACAGGCGGTGGTGGTAGGACGTAGTATTTTGGTGGGCAAACCAATGGCTTTGATGCTCTTGGAGGCAGATGCTACTGTGACTGTAGCTCATTCGCGATCGCACGATTTGCAATCTATCAGCAAAAATGCTGATATTCTGATTGCAGCAGTAGGTCGTCCAGGACTTATTACTGCGGAAATGGTGAAACCGGGCGCTGTTGTGGTAGATGTGGGGATGAATCGCGTGACACACTCAGATGGCAACAGTCGTCTAGTAGGCGATGTTGACTTTGAGTCCACTGCTTTAGTTGCCCAATACCTCACCCCAGTTCCGGGTGGTGTTGGTCCAATGACAGTAGCCATGTTACTGCAAAATACTTTTTCTAGTTATTCAAGGACGAATCAAAAATTATGAATTATGAATTACAGCAGAACTCACAACTCACAACTCACAACTCAGAAGTAAAATTTGCTCTATATCTAGCTGTTGAGTTGAAAAGGTATACCTCAATAAAGATGCAGACTGCTTTATGAATTATGAATTATGAGTTATTATTCTTCACTCTTGACTCTTAAGTCCTAAATTTTTTCCTGACTCCTCACTCCTCATTCTTAATGTGCCAAAGCCTCGTAAAATTGTTACGTATATAACAGAATATTAAGGGATTCAAGGATGGTAGCAGCAGATAACATTCAAAAAACTCCTGAGTCAACCAAATTTGACCTAAGAGCTTATCTCAAAGAGCGACAAAAGCTTTGTGAAGCTGCTTTGGATAAAGCTATTCCCATACGTTATCCAGAAAAGATTTACGAAGCAATGCGCTATTCACTCTTAGCAGGAGGTAAGCGTTTGCGCCCGATTCTTTGCCTTGCTACCTGTGAGATGATGGGCGGTACAATCGAAATGGCACTTGCGACAGCTTGTGCTGTGGAGATGATCCACACAATGTCGCTCATTCACGACGACTTGCCAGCAATGGATAATGATGATTACCGTCGCGGTAAGTTGACAAATCACAAAGTTTATGGTGAAGATATAGCTATTTTAGCTGGGGATGGCTTGTTAGCTTATGCTTTTGAGTATGTGGTAACTCACACCCAGAATGTACCACTGGAGCGAGTTGTACAGGTAATTGCTCATTTGGGTCGTGCTACGGGAGCGACTGGCTTGGTCGGGGGTCAAGTGCTAGATTTAGAATCGGAAGGAAAGACAGATATTTCCCTAGAAACGTTGAGTTTCATTCATAGCCACAAAACAGGTGCCCTCTTAGAAGCTTGTGTTGTTTGTGGTGGCATTTTAGGAGGAGCATCATCTGAAGATGTGCAGCGACTGTCTCGCTATTCCCAAAACATTGGGCTTGCCTTCCAAATTATTGATGACATTCTAGATATCACTGCAACGTGTGAGCAATTGGGCAAAACTGCTGGAAAAGACCAAAAAGCTCAAAAGGTGACGTATCCTAGCCTTTGGGGACTGGAAGAATCAAAACAAAAAGCTCAACAGCTGATTGAGGATGCTTGTGCAGAATTAGAACCCTTTGGAGAAAAATCTTTGCCTTTAAAGGAGCTGGCGCACTTTATCACCAATCGCAAGCACTAAATAATGAATAATGAATGATAAAGGCTGAGCGAGTTTACAATTCATAATTTATCATTCATAATTCATATTTCTTTTCATATTTCATAATTTATAACTTCTCATCTTACGCAAAATAGCATGCAGGACATAGGCGATATATTAGACAACCGAGTGCTGTGGGTTGCTCTAGTAGCTTGTTTGATGGCTCAAGCATTGAAGCTCGTCTTCGAGCTTGTCAAGAACCGGAAACTGAATATAAGTGTTTTAGTCACAACTGGAGGTATGCCTAGTGCTCACTCAGCACTGGTAACAGCCTTAGCAACTGGAGTAGGGCAAACTCTTGGTTGGGCTTCTCCGGAATTTGCGGTGGCGATGATTTTTGCCATTATAGTCATGTATGACGCCGCAGGAGTTCGCCAAGCCGCTGGAAAGCAAGCCCGGATCCTCAATCAAATGATTGATGAATTATTTCACGAACACCCAGAATTTAACGGCGATCGCCTCAAAGAATTGCTGGGACACACGCCCGTTCAAGTCATTGCTGGATCGGCGTTGGGTATAACCATCTCTTGGTTGGCCAGATCAACCGGCGTGTTGGTTTTTAGTCCATAGTTAACCAAAAAGCCGACTGCTTTTTGATCACTGCTACTGCAAACGCACAGTTGAGCGCAGTAGCACTACTTTACGACTATCTACGAGTAGGGCAAAAAAACCTTGTTCGCTCAGCTTCTCCAATGTGCTATATGCTTCTTTTTGATTAGGTGTGTAAATAGCCAGCAAATAAGGGCGTTGTCCGTAGGAAACAAAACCCACGTCTCCTCCCACCACTTGCCGCACTTGATTGGCAACTTCCGGGCGGTTGTAGTAATCTACCAATACGGCGAAACCCCCTCCCAACCGTTCGGGTTTATAGCTGACTGGCTGAGGCTGAGTCTGAGTCTGTACCACCTCTGATGAGCGAGCAGTTTCTGATGGTCGAGTGGTGATAATACCAGACAAACCGGCAACATTGTTGATATACTTTGCCCAACTGTTAGCATCGTCTATCTTGGTAAACCCACCTATGCGCGTCACTGTATCTTTGAGATACCTACAGCTGGTCGTTTTAATGTTAGATGGTAACGCGTGGCGCAACTGCTTCTGATTATCTGCTGTGGGACTGATAACCAACAAAAGATACTCACCTGCATTCGGAGGTTGACAAACGGGAAGATCTTGTTGTCGTTGAGCCAAAGCAGAATTTATGCCGCCAGAAGAGCCCACAATGGCTAGCACTAAACCACTCACTAAAGCATTTGGTATCTGAAATTTCTGGACAACAGTTTTATACATAAATTTTTATTCAACTTTTCTTTTCAAAGATTATATTTAGTTATTGGTCAATCGTCTATAGTCCAATAACTAATGATCACAAAAGAACTCAGAACTCAGTTGTTAGAACTCAGCAATTTTTGAGAATCTAGTTATTAGTCGAGAGAGTAAGTTCTGTAACAACTGAGTGGAGAAGTCTTGGATACTTACCGCCCCCAGCAAATTGCCATTGGTGCATTCTGTATTCTGAGTTCTGCGTTCTTCTTATTTGACCATAGATTAAGACACGGCAGCCAGAGATGCCAACGCATCAGGAATTTCAGGTGAAGGAGCTTGAAATTCGCCTGTTAGGACGTACTCCAATCGAAGTTTCAACCAGGTAATAAATTGGGGATTGGTGGAAATAATCGCCACTGCTGGTTGAGGACACTTCGCCTTAACTTCTGCCATTTGAGGTGCTTCCAAAAAAGCTGGCTGCTTAACCACCCAAAAATCAATTTCTTTTTCTTGTTCGTGATAGTGACGGGTGCGTTCCTTGAGAACTTCCTCCATCGGTTCTTCTTCAAGAAGAAAGCGTTGAGAAGCCAAAACGTAATAGTATGTTTGCATTTTCTTCCTTTGCTTGCTAATCAATAATGATAAGGGTACAGTGCTGCTCACTGTACCTCTATCATCTCAGTGAACTTGAATCACTTGATCAAAGCACTCAAGGGACAACGACTCGCTTGCAGTTCGCCAGTTGCTTGTTTTTCTCTTGCTCCCCAAAGTCGCCTGACAAAACCCCAAAAACTTCTTTGCTGTTCACCAGTTCCTTTTTTTGCACCAGTTGTCAGCTTTTTAAGAAACAGGCTGTTGTCGAAGTAGTGTTCTATGGAAAGAACTCTCAAATCATCACTCACACGCGCCACGCTCATACCAACTATCTCCACCCTCTCTCCTGTAGGTGCATAGTCTTTGTATGAACCGTTGAAAGTTCCCCAATGCCGCCATTTGAATGTAACATTTGGTGGACCTGAGTAAACCTCAAGCACTTCCCACAAAAATCCTTTGGGAAATGCTGTATGGAAGAGATTGGCTGATGATTCAAAATCTTCCTCGGAAGCCTTGTAATCTTCAGTATCGCCGATAAATAAGTTGTAAGTGCCTGCCTCTACCACATCTGATGCTGTGTACTGAGGACCACCATTACTACTCATGCGAAACTGTTCGTTCACAACTGACAACCACTCAGAAGGGTTGGTTTTGAACGATGCTTCCATCTCAAAGGTTCTGACTAAGTTTTGGACAAGAGCCTCTAATGAACCTTCAAGATGGTTATGTGTACTTTCCTTTGCAAGATTTTCTTTTGAGCGGGTATAGTCTGGAGGCTCGCCATAGCGCCATTCGGCATCGCGACTATGTGCAATAACTGTGTCTCTACCCTGTACCCAAAGTGGAACATTGTTGGATTGTGCTGCGCTCATAAAAGTCTTTGTTTAAGATGTAAGTTTTGGTATCTGAAAATACAAAACACTTTCTAGATTTACGCAGTCGAACCCCAAAATTGTCTTTGCAGTTGCCCTTACAGTAGCCCTCGCATCGCTTGCTTCATTTCGCGGACTGCTCTTTCCATCCCCACTAAAGCTGCCCGACTGACGATGGTATGCCCGATGTTCAGTTCTTCCATACCTGGAATGCCAGCCACGCGATAGACGTTCCAGTAGGTGAGTCCATGACCGGCATTGACTCGCAATCCTGCTTGAATCGCTTGCTCACACCCTTCGTCTAGCAAGGCTAATTCCTGGTCGCGACTAATTTCATCCTTAGCCTCAGCATATCGTCCAGTATGCAGTTCAATAAATTGTGCCTGCACCTTGACAGATGCTTCAATTTGTGCTGGTACGGCATCGATAAACAGACTCACTGGAATGCCAGCGCTTTGCAATTTATCAACTACCTCTGCCATTCTATCAATTTGACCGACGATATCCAGCCCGCCTTCTGTGGTGACTTCTTCGCGCTTTTCGGGTACTAAAGTCACATAATCGGGTTTGATGTCGAGGGCGATCGCCACCATTTCATCAGTCGCTGCCATTTCTAAATTGAGGTGCGATCGTACCGTTTGCCGCAACAGGCGCACATCTCGTTCTTGAATATGTCGCCTATCTTCTCGCAGATGCACAGTAATGCCATCTGCACCTGCTAATTCTGCCAGTACCGCCGCTGCCACGGGATCTGGTTCCACCGTCCGCCGCGCTTGCCGGATAGTGGCAATGTGGTCAATATTTACACCAAGTGTCGGCACCCCTACTATCTCCTTATCCACACTCTCAGGTCTTGATTTTACAGGAAATATGGGTTGTGGGGTGAGTGTGTGGGGCATAGTGGATGTAATAGCCAGTTTATCTCTTTAAAAATTCCACATTGTTGTGTATTTCTGCACTGGACTTTGTCGCAATCAGTTCCAGCAGTTGTCGCATCTGGTCGCCAATTGAGTAACGCTGTTGAGAGGCAAGGATGATTCCAGCATGGCTTTTACCTTCGGTTAAATACCTTGTATGCAAACGATAGAAGTCTCCTCTGTTAAAAGAGTACAAAACGCGCCCTTGGGTCGTTGCATAGTCGAGGTGGTCAGCATCACTACGCCCAAGCATTCCAGCATCAGCAGCCGTGATCACATCTACTCCCCGTGCCCGAAGTGCAGTGACTAGATCCCGATCCATAGAGTCTTCATCTAGATAGAGTGGGATCATGCTTGCTCGGAAAGTTGCGATTCGCGATGCTGTTGTTCAAACAATTTTGCCTCAGCTTCTTCTGCAGCAATATCTGCTTCTATTTCCTCGCGGTTCGCATGGTAATAGGTAAGTGCAGCATAAATCTGCGCCAAAGTCAACGTCGGATGCCCAATTCGATTGAGGATTTCTTCTGGAGTGAGACCTAGCTTATACCAAATGACGATGCGACGTACAGTTAGTCCTGTTCCAGCAATAATCGGTCTACTACCCCGAATTTCAGGGGAGCGGGTAATTAGAGTACCAATATCAATCGTCGTCGTCATGTTAGTTTTGTCCCATGTTTACGATTTGACGTACTCCCCGGCATAAATGCACGGGGATTCTCGAAGGATGTTACGAGGCGGGAACACCAGATACCTGCGGCGGGAAACCCGTCCGCAGTACTGGCTCCTGAAGTCGCGCCTCTCCACCTTTCTTCCTGCTTCGTTGACTCTTAACTAGACGGTTTCCCGTCCCCGCTAGACCGTCTCCACAGGCATTTTCTTCCAGGCTGCGACAAGAGCCCAGAGATCCCCTTCGGGTTCGCAGTCGCCTGCGGAGGGAAACCCTCCTGCAGCGCTGTCTCACCACGATTGCGGATCACTTGAGCGGCGGCTACATCTCGGTGAGTGGTGTAACCGCATTCAGGACAGGAATGAACCCTGTCCTTTAATTCCTTTTTCCCAGTGTGGGTATCACATTGTGGACAGACTTGGGAGGTGTAGTCTTTGTTCACCTTTTCAAAGTACACTCCACGCTTGGAGCATGCCCATTTCAGGATTTCGATAAATTGCCCAAATCCTGCGTCTAAAGTATGCTTACCCAACATGCCTTTAGCCCACGTCCGGAAATCAACGTCTTCAACAAACATCATTCCAGCATCATCGCAAAGCTTATGGGCTAATTTAAACTGCCAGTCTTTACGAGTATCGGCAATGCGTTGATGAAGTCGTGCAATCTTTCGATTTAGTTTATGGCGATTGCTTGACCCTTTGTGTTTATGCTTCAATCTGCGTTGTAGCAATTTCAGCTTACGGTGCAGTACTTGAAGAAATCGAGGGCGTTCAATCAACACACCATCGGAGGTTGCAACAAACTTGTCTAAACCTAAATCCAGTCCAAGTGGATGACCAGATGGTACTGGTGAAGGCACTAACACATCGCATTCCAGCGTCAACATCACGAAGTATCCCGAAGCCTTGCGAACTATCCGGGCTTGTTTCACAACAAACCCATCAGGTATTTCACGAGACTTGATATACTCTAGCCACCCCAACTGCGGCAACTTGATTTGGTTGCCTCTCAAGAACTGAGACTTCCCTAATTGAGGATAAACAATCATACCGCATTCTGTATCGATTCTTGAAGCGAGGAAATCCCATTCCTTTACGCTTCATATCGATAAATGCGGTCTCTAGTTTTCTCAATACTTGCTGCAACACTTGAGCATTGACTGTTTTAAGTTCTGGATACTGCTCTTTTGCTAAAGTTAAAGATTTGGCTTGAGCGTTATAGTTCGGATATGGCTGCGAAGCTGGAATAATATATTCGGATGTTAATGAGCAAGCGTTAACTTGACATGAGCGAGATTTTAGCCAGTCTTTGCGCTCACGAAGAGCAAAATTCCAAACTTTGCGACACACATCCAAAGTGTGTTCAATAATTTGAATTTGCTCTTTTGTGGGCTTTGCTTTGTACTCGTAAGTTAAAGTTAACACTTGCTTATTACCTCCTACAAAAATATAGCATTTTTTGTAGAAAATCATGAAAAAAAAGAAACAAAGGGTTAAAACCCTTTGTGTCGGGTTTCATCCCCTCTCTGTTCGCGTAGCGTGCCGCAGGCATAGAGGAGGGGTTCTCACCCTCCCATCATGTTTTGATAGTTACAAGCTTTATCTTTCTACACACCTAGTTTTTCCATTACTGCTGCCACGGGATCTGGTTCCACCGTCCGCCGCGCTTGCCGGATAGTGGCAATATGGTCAATATTTACACCAAATGTTGGCACCCCTATTGTCTCCTTATCCACACTCTCAGGTCTCAGGTCTTGATTTTACAGGAAATGGTGGGGGCACTGTCAGGGTAAACGCATCTAATTTTGTGAAGAGTACAGAGGACTTACTGGTATAACATGAATAGATAAAGAGACTATAAATATATAAATAGGATGCGTAGCCTTTGAGTACAAGATCCAATTCGCGGTGTTGGTGCGTTACGGCTTCGCCTAACTCACCCGAAGCTATCTTCAATTTGTTTTCGCCTACCTACTTAAATACAAAATCGGGTAAGTGACAAAATGAACCCAATTTCAAGTATTCATAACGAGATTGAAAAAATCGTACGTTCTATCGTTGGAGATATAAGCAAGGATAGATTGAGAGATTTTATTCACCAACATTGGGACAAGGGAGAATTTTTCTTTAATGTGGATGAATCCTTACACTCCAGCATTGAACTCATTAATACTTTAGATCAAGATAAGCAATTTGAAACAGTCCCTTTTTATTCACCACATCAAGTACCTTCGACATCAACTCTAGTATACGAGAAAGAGTTTGCGGCAAGGCTTGTTCATGACTCGGCTGACGAAAAATCTAAATACATGAAATTTAGTGAATATAATATTGAGCCGCATTACCATGAAGTTGATTCAATTATTATTGCTACGTCTAAATGTCAATCAAGGAGTGCAGAATTTATGATTCATGACTCAAGATTAGGATCTGACGCTGTTGTTAGAATACCTTTTGATTTTGGTAGTGTCGTTTGCTTTCCTCGTGGTGTGAATCACACTTTTATCCCATCAGATATAGGACTTTCGACACTAGGTATAACTGACCGTTATATTCGACCAGATACTAATGGTTTCTCTCACCCAGCAACATACAATTTTGATGATGCAGTAGTCATGTCTTATCGTGATTACCAAAACCTGATGCAGGCGAAATAACTCTTACACCAAAACATAAAGTTTATTTGAAAAATCAAGAGAAGCTGCGGATTACGGTTCAAAGGAGCTTAATTTTCTTGCTTCCAGTTTGATTTAATTCAGGGGTGCTTTGCTTTTTATTTGTACCCCCTGAACGGTTAGGCACAAGAAAAAAAATGCCCAACCTTGTCCCAGCCCTTCGGGCGCTTGACGACCTCCACGCGCCAACTACACCAACTAGTTATTGAAGATTGGGGATTTTTTTATTTGGAGCTCCTTTACATATTGTCATTAATGCTCTCTCTCTTAATACATACGTATTTAATGTTACACATATTTACGCAGTGGCTATTCCTGGGAAATTCAATAACTACTGCAAATGGATCATTAGGCTTTAATAAGCGCCCTTTTTCACGTCTTAATCGGTCATAAATAACGTCAATGTATTTGTAAAGATACTCTCCAAGCATCTCAGTGGCTTCTTTTGTGATGCCGCCGCAAACGATTATGTTTTCTTTATTATGTCTCAATTTCGCGAATAAGGCATACTCAAACGGATCGTTTTCTTTATCGTCTCTCACAGCATACCATTGGTCACGTGGAAATAGTTTATCGTCATCATCAAATTTCCCAATTTCAATCACAAAGCAATTGTAGCCGTCTTTGGTAACTGTCTTAAGATCAAAATATTTTGTTGGATTATTTTTAGAAATACTCTCATTATCAAGTACGGAGCTTGAAAGCCCTATTACAATATTAACATCCGCTTTTTTCTCATTGAAAGAAAATTCTATATCCTTCTTCCAAGAGGGCGTCCTAAGCTTGTGCTCCTCAAATAACTTTATTATGTTTGTCTGAATCCCGGTATCCTCGAAACATGGAAGTTTAGCATCTTCTTGGTGAAGGTTTTCTGTTGCTGCTGCTTTGAGGCCTTTAACTTGAGGCGGATTCTCTGTATCTTTTTTTTCGATAGAATATACTGGTTTTTCGATAGAATATACTGGAATCCATATTAGACTAGAACTCTCTTTAGACTTGTAACCAAAAATTGTCGACACCATGTTGCTTGGTTTTAAATTTGGTTTCTTTCCTGTAAGCGCGAACCATAACTTGTCAAGATTGCCATCATCCTCGTTCAAATCAACAGGAAATTCCAAGTAGGGAGTGAGGAAGTGGGGAAAGTTATTTCTTCCTCTCACAGACTCTGGGGAAGCACCTTCCAAATACACAAATATAAAACGGTCTGTATCTTCTTGGTTTCGTATATCGTAATACTCTTTTAAGAAGGTTTGTTGATCCTCCCAGGGCCCTGTGCCATCCGGATTAATAAAAAGCACGATTGCCTTAGTTTTCTTTATGCACGCCAGCTTAGCTTTTTGCCAGTTCGTACCAGGCGTCAGATCCAACCCTACGCAGATCTCTATCTTATTATCTTCGTCCTCATAATTTTCCTTCAGCTGTTTCACGATCTCTTCAACTTGATTTTTAGAGAACTTCTTGGTTTTTTTATATAATTTGGGTTCTGTAAATAAAAAGAAAAATTCTGGGACAGATAGTAGGTTTGTAGTTGTATTTGCTAAAGAACTATCCTCCTCTTCTGGCTCGACCAAGTCTTTCTCTTCAGGCCATTCTACATTATATCCGTTAGCAAGTCCTTGGTACCTTTGGCACAGCCCTTTAAACAGATCTGGATCAACTGGTAGTCCTTTCGTAAACTTGCTTACAGTTTGGCGATCACACTCAGGCTTACATTCCTTTCCGATGTCCCCCTGGCTGTACTTCGCCTTGCTGGACTTCATGTTATCCCGGATTTCCTTGCATCTTTCTTGTCCCAAACGCGATAATTTCAATTTTTTATCCTTTGAAGAATTCAAATTTCTAGACATAATTTTTACGGCAAAAAATTTAACAACAATTGACCACTGATTTTTGTGACGGGAGAACACAGAACACTGCAGCCATATAGGAACTCAGGAGAAACCTGGGGGTTCTAGGGTCGGTTGGTTAGTTTCATTACTTTCGACTAGGATTCATTTTCTAACAAAAAGCTTACAATACAGTATCTGTTATACAATCTTAGGCTTTTTTTTGGAAAACTGTAACAATATTTGAGAAACTATCATTATTATATAATGGTTTTTGTGAAATGTAGAAAATGTAAATAACATCGTTTACGGTATTAACATTTTTAACATTGTGTTTTACAATTTTTACATGGCAGTAACAACATCTAAACTTGTATTAACAGTTTATACATGAACTTTTATGTACACGTACTTAGCTTGCTCAAAAAGATATTAAAATTTAGTGACGTTGGATAAGTAAGTACGCGAGAAAAAATCAAACTATGTAAAGAAAAGTAAGCTTGAAAACTAGCTCGTAGTAGGCGCTTTAGCGCTAAAGCGCTTACTACATTCCTTTAATTATTTACACTGACCTACTTAGATCCCAAAACTGTCGTGCTGAGCGAAACGGTAGTGAAACGAAGAATCCCAGATGCTTCGTTGCGCTGAGTCCCAAGGGGACACGCTACGCGTTGGCGAAGCCTGCGCTTTGCGCTTACGCTCCACTCAGAATGACGGCCACCTACGAACTTATGAAAAATTGTGCTTGGAATCTGTTTGAAAAAAAAATCATGAAGCAAATCAACCCCAACCTATTCGTAATCGCGGGAGCCAATCCGCATGGAGCTGTAGCTAAATACGATGCTCACCTTGAACGCATTAGGCCTGACATTCGCGCGTACGTTCTAGAGGAGCATTCAAAAATTATCTCAGAATATGAAGCGTTTCTTGAAGATTACAATCGCACTTTCGATACCAGATTGTGTGGTTATCTCTACTTAGGAGCAATGTATAATTTCGACTATGCATGGCCTATCGCAGCTGTGTTCGGCTTGCAGCGGGACGTTAGAAAGTATAAGAACGTTGCTCGCTTTTATGGCTTAATTGGGGATCTTGCTCGTCATGTGTTTAAATATGGTAAGCTCGAAGAGCTGGCGAATCAGTTGGATCAAGTGCTTCTACAGACTGATAACGCTATCTTCCACGATTCTGTTCTCATGATGCTGATATCTCTGCGTTGCCACTGGCTAAGGTCTGAGGGAGCAGAGACCCTTGCGGAGGGTGTCCTAAAAGTTCCTCTGATAGGTATGGATGAACAAATCCTCGACTTTTGCTACAGGTTTTATGAAGGGCTGGCAGCCCCTGAAGCTGAAGAACGATTTTCTCTATTCCGGCCAATAATGGTAGATTATATTGCTCGAGAGCAGTCCATCTTAACTTATCACTTAGAAAATTTCTTCTCGGAAAGCAAAAATTTATGCCTCACTAAGGTCCTCACGCAGATCTCTACGGTGAGCAGCCCAGTTATCCAACGTAAGCGCGATCATTGTCAGTTAGTATTCAAGCCGTACAAAATGCCTCGAGACTTTGACGTGTTTAGCCACAACCAGCGTGTTCAAGAGTTTACAAAGGCGCTGGAACCCCTTACACGCAGCTATCCTGATTACCGAGCTGCTGTAGATTTCGTTCACAAACAATTTCCAGCAATCCTTGCTAAGTTCCCCGAGAAGTACAGGTACTTGATAGCGCGCGTTTAAAATTGCCTCCGCGCAGCTTCTCCCCTTGGGAGAAGCTAACTTTACTCCCTTTGGGAAACCTACGACTAGGACTTGCATATGGTGAAGACTTTCACGAGAAGAATACTAATTGTAATCTTTGTAATCTGCCTATGTAGGCTTTTCGATAGACACATTCAAGGTGTTTCAAAGCCCCTCGAAGACGAACTACAGGTCATTTTGTGTCAATGGCAACATGTCCTTGAGATGAGCGATTCCAACCCGGGTGTACTTTCAGCAGGTATTGCACATTGCGAGCAAATACACACTCCGGCCGAGACATCGTATTCTCGTTAATTTTTGAGATGCTTCACTACGCTGTCGCTTCGTTCAGCATGACGTTTTGAACTCTTAGGCAGCGAATCAAAACTTTAGAAAAGTTATTGCAGTTGGACCATCTCTCCTTTAATTTTCGCGATCGCTCCAGGGGCAGCTTTCACCTCTAGCAATTTTTCTAGCCCTCCTTGTCGATACCTTTGCAACCAGCGTGTTACAGTCGAGCCATCTCTGCCCAGTCTTTGGCTCAATTCCTTATGGTGTGACACTTGTCCTGTTTTTACCCACCACAGCATTTGCAACCGTTCTTTTTCCAACGCTGTGCGAGCCTTCTTCAGACTTTTGGACAAATACTCAGTACTCTCGCTGATTTCTAGGTTGAAGGGGCGTGCCATTGTTTGCGTCTGGTCTTTAATCTTTTCCGTTCTTTATTCTACAGTTCTATGCACCCTCACATAGAATTGGTATAAAGGTGTTTACTATATGATATATCACCTGCTGAAGCTAAACCGTTCACAACTTATCCAGCTTTTAAAACAAGCTATATGTGAGGGTTCTGGACGTTCCCCTTTGAGGAGTCATGATCCCGGGGCGGTAACCCTTTTTTTAAGTTTTTTGTTAACGTCTTTAGTTTTCCTAAACATGTCTTCTAGCGAAAAAGAGCTTAATGATGAATTAAGGTTTTTCATTCGCTTGCTAGGTGTATTTTGTCTTATAGCAGCACTACTTACGATTTTATTGATTACTGGCAAGTTCCTGAACTACCTAAGTAAGTAGGCGAGAAAAAATCAAATTATCTAAAGAAAAGTAAAGCTTGGAAACTAGTTCGTAGTAGGCGCTTTAGCGCTAAAGCGCTTACTACATACCTTTGACAACGACATACCAATACAAACTACGACCAACAAAACAACAAGCAGAAGAAATAGACAGATGGTTGTCTATGCTTTGCGCTCAATATAATTATTTGTTGGCTGACAGATTTAATTGCTATGAGCAAAATCGTTGTCCAGTTAACGCTTGTCCTCTTGTTTGTTACTTGCCAGAGTTAAGGGATAACCCAGATTATTATTCACAAAAGAAAAAATTACCACTACTCAAAAAGACTCACCCTCATTACAGTGATATTCATTCACAGGTTTTGCAAGATGTAGTCAAGCGAGTTAAGGTAACTTTCGACCGTATCTTACGTGGTGACAGTAACGGAAAACGGAGTGGTAGACCTCGGTTTAAGTCTCGTGACCGTTACCGGACTTTTACCTATCCACAGATCAAGGATGATTGCATCTCCAGAAGCGTGATATCCTTGCCGAAGCTAGGGAGTATCAAGCTAATCTTGCATATTTCCACTTCAAAACAGCAAAGCAATTGCTGTCAAAATATGACATTGTAGTTCATGAAGACCTCAACGTTAAAGGACTTTCCAAATCCAAGCTAGCAAAGTCTGTGCATGATGCTGGAGGGCACCCGCTTCCTGTCAATACTAATAAACAAAGCCGAAAATGCTGGTTTGTTGGTTATTGCTGTTAATGCTTCTGGCACAACACAAGATTGTTCTAGTTGTGGTGCGAAAGTTCCTAAGAAGTTGCATGAACGCTGGCATTCTTGGCAATGCGGTTGTTCGCTAGATCGTGACCACAATGCAGCTATAAATATAAGAAATAGAGCGGTGGGGCATCCCGTTCTTAAAGCTCACTCAATGTCCGACGGGATACCGGGAGTCGCTGAGAAGCCTACACTGTATGCGACAGCATGACTTGTAGGAGTATGTCACTCTGAGTTAGGATTGATTGTTATGGCGCTAAAGCGCAACTACAAACCTATCAAAACTTTTGCGATACACCACTAGTGTCTCTAACTTGAAGCACTGGTATAAAACCGCAACGCAAACCGCCAAAACCTGGAGGAAACAAAAAACAGCACCAATGCCAACACACCTGCGCCTACTATCCAACCGATTTGACCCCTACCTAGCATCGCTTCTGCAGGTATAGTTGTTAAAAAAGCGACAGGAACAACAAACGTGAAGAAAAAGCGGAATGCACTAGGATATGCTACCATGGGATATCGCCCAGCTTCCAAAAAACCCCGCAGTACTTCGGTGACGTTGTAAATTTTGACAAACCAGATGCTAGTAGCTCCTAGCATGAACCACAAACTGTAAAGAATGACCAAGCCAAAACTCAGGGGAATTGCACTGATGAGGTAGTCGTCTATTCGTAAACCAAGTTTTGTACCTGCATAGCCAATTATGATACTCCCAAAGATGAGATCTGGCAGTCCCCAAGGTGAAACGGTACGGGTGGAAAGCCAAAACTGGCTGCGGATAGGTTTGAGGAGGACAAAGTCCAGTGTACCTTCCTGTACGTGGCGGACAATGCTATTCAGGTTTGGGGCAAGGAAAGTTGCAGAAAAACCTTGTAGCAGGGTAAAAATTCCCAAAACTACTAAAGCTGCTTCCCATGACCACCCAGCAAAAGTGTAGCCGTTACCGTAAAACAAGAATAGCCCGAAGAGACTACCTGCAAGATTACCCAAGCTGCTCAAGGTTGCTAAGAGGAAGTTGATACGATACTCCAGCTCAGCCTCTATGGCAGCGCTCCAGAATAATCTTAGTACTTTTAGGTATCTGTTTCTCAAGCTGAAGAACAATCAGGGCAAAACTAGGTTCAATGCTCTTATTATCTCATCTACTTCACGCTTTTTGCTCGCGCCTAGCCGTTTTCTTTCTGTTCTACAGTTTGTTCAAACACTTGTTTTAATAAAATCAATCCTTCTTCTATCTGAAGAATTTGTTCTTGTGTGAGGTGAGTGAAGAGATCAGCAATGCGATCGCGAGTTTGTTTGCGAGCTTGTTCCAGGTGATGCAGCCCGTCTTCAGTCAGCTTGAGGACAATACGCCGCCGTTCTTGGGGGTGATCATTGCGATGCACATAGTTGCGCTGAACAAGCCGCTCTATAGTTGCTGAGGCTGTCGCACGAGTCACTCCCAAGTGTTCGGCAAGGTCAGAAAGTGAAGTACCAGGATTACGATCTAAAAATGCGAGCGTCCGGAATTGAGGAACGGACAACGTAGTAGAGCCTATAGCACGCATATCTGCTCGGATTGCTCGCATAACCAATGGAATTGTTTCCATTACCTTAGCCGCACAATCTTTTGAGGTTGTTTTTTGAGAAGTTTGCTCTAAGCTCATTTTATTGTTATTTTTCCTAACTCATTGCAAGTTTAACGATGCAAAGTTGTCATTCTACCTTAGAGATAACAATCTCTTAACCTCTGCTGCCACTTTTATTAAATACAATCAGAAGACAGCAAAATCATAGGTAGAGCAGATGCTTTACCTACGATATACAAATTTCCGTCAAGAAAAACGCTCTTTACTTGCAGTGACTTAGGACTGAAGGCAAAGAAAAAATCGCATGAGTCTGCGTGGAATAAGTTACATAACCACGCGTGAATACAGTCGTCCACTAATGACCGTCATGACCACAATTGCAAATAGCAGAACTGTAAAGTCTAGAGCAAACCCATATGTGCTTGTGCCATTTGCCAACATTGTACCTCTAAGAGCATCAACCTGATATGTTAACGGATTAAGGTGTGAAATCATCTGCAACCATTTTGGCATCAGCGAAATGGGGTAGATCGCATTGCTCGCAAAGAACAATGGCATAGTCATTTGCGGTAAATTTGCCAAATTTGCGAGTCAGGTCGTACGCCTGCAATGCAGCCTCAGTGATAGTCAGTTGCACCACGGATGAAATTTGCCTCCGTTAGTTAGATAAGCTAACAATCAGTATTGCATATCTTTCTTCACTCGAATATTTACGTTTCATTGAGAGATGCAGAACTTAGGCACTAAAACGGTCTAGGCACATTCTGGCTAATACAGGAGTTTTCAATTGGGTAGAACGCAGGTTTTCCGTAGGGGCACAGCAAGGCGAGCGTGCCCCTACCATGTAGTTTGTGTAAATGAAAAGCCCTGTATATTGGCATCGTGTTCTCTGCCTTTGGTGTATGCAATGGAAAAGCGTGATAAATCAGTTAAAGTCAAAAAAAGTTCTGATATTCCTTAGAATTTTGTGTTAAATAAGTTATTGAATTAGAGGATTTTCTATGCATTTTGATTTAGTACAAATAATAAAATCACTGGGCTACTTTGGAGTATGGGGAATTATTTTTGCTGAGTCTGGCTTACTGATTGGCTTTTTTCTACCAGGTGATAGTTTGCTGTTCACTGCTGGATTCGTAGCATCTCAGAAACTACTTAACATCTGGGTTCTCGTAATTGGCGCTTTTCTCTGTGCAGTCCTTGGTGATAATGTGGGTTATGCAACTGGACACAGATTTGGTCGTAGGCTCTTTCAAAAAGAAGATTCATGGTTATTTCATAAAAAACATTTGGTAAAAACAACAAATCTATATCAAAAGCATGGTAAGAAAACACTTGTTTTAGCGCGATTTGTGCCTATCGTGCGGACTTTTGCGCCGATTGTTGCGGACATTGGTGCGATGCATTATCGTACATTTATGTCCTATAACTTAATTGGCGGCTTACTTTGGACATTCGGCATCACTCTGTAAGGATTTTTCTTAGGAAAATCCTTACCTGCCGAACAGATAGATAAGTTTTTGTTACCAATTATTGGATTAATTATTGTTGTTTCTTTAGTGCCATCAATTATTCATCTTGTCAAAGAAAATAAGATAAACGGACATTGAAATGACAGTCGTATAAACAGGTGCGTTAGGCGCTCCTCACTGTATCATTGGTACAAAGTTATAAATAATCTGTACCTAAGGCACTTACTACTTTTGACTTCTGAGTTTTGAATTATTTAGTGGTATTTCTGTACCAAGTTTATAGAACAAGGTAATTTCGGTATTTTATGGCTAGACTTTCTAACGAATTACAGCGCTTTTTTTTTGAGGAAGAGCGACCATCACAAGTTAAGTTGGCAGACATTCTGCTGCTAGCAGGAGAACGAATTTTTGGTTTTTTGTTCGTTATCCTGTCTTTACCTTCAGCTTTGCCAGTTCCTGCGCCTGGTTACTCTGTTCCTTTTGGTATCCTGATTTTTTTACTAGCGATGCAGTTGCTCGTGGGTTCTAAAAGCCCTTGGCTACCACAACGGATGATGAATCATCCGATCAAACTGGAAACTGTCCAGAAGTTTTTGAAAGCAGGGCTGCCTTGGTTGCGAAGGATTGAAGCCCTCGCTCGTCCCCGTATGACCTATATCTGTACGACTGTACCAGGTAGAGTGACGATTGGCAGTACGATCGCCCTGATGGCAATTTCGATGATGATTCCCATTCCGGGAACAAATACTCTACCCGCAATGGGAGTTTTCGTGACTGGCTTTGGTTTGCTAGAAGATGATGGTGCTATTAGTCTCAGTGGTTTAGTCCTTTGTGTGATGGGTGCAATTCTAAGTACCTCAATTTTATTTGCGTTAATTTGGGGTGGTTCCAGTCTTCTTGACGTTATCAAGACTTGGTTGGGTCGTTAACTATTTGCTCAAAGAAAGTAAGAGTAAGAAAGGGGCGATATCTTCAATGGGAAGCAAATGTTGAGCAGCACCGAGAGCGATCGCCTCTTTCACCATGCCAAACGCCACACCATTCTCATCTTGGGCGATTGTCAGACCTCCTACTTGAGAAATGACTTGTAAGCCTTGTACACCGTCATGACCAAGCCCAGTCAATAAAACCCCGGCAGTTGTTTTACCATAGAAGCGAGCGATAGATTTAAACATCACTGTAATCGAGGGACAGTGCTTTTCTCCTGGTACAGCTCTTAAATAAATAAAGTTGCCTCGAGAGTCTAATTCAAGATGATTCTTCTCTGGAGCAAAATAAACTGTTCCTGGTTCAGGGGACTCACCAACTTCAGCAACTTTGATTTTCAACTTAGACTGCAAGGACAACCAATCCACCAATTTTGACAAAACGCCTTCGCCTACGTGCAGGGTACAAATAATCGGTAATGGGAAATCAGACGGCAGTTTGCCCAGAATCTTCTCAATAGCTTGAAGACCTCGTGTGGAAGCCCCTATACAGATAACTCGGTAGGAACTTGTCACATTTTTTACTGGTATTTCAGTTTTTAAGGACGACCCAGATGTTGTCGGCGACCCAGGGGGAGGAGTCAACGGCTGTTTTTGTTGTTGCGGTTTGGTAGCCACTTTCATACTCGAAAGGACTTTAATTTTGGCAATCAATGCTGCTTTGATTTTCTCGTAGTCAGTCGGGGAACCAGTGCTTGGTTTGGGGAAAATATCTGCAGCACCTGCTTGCAACAGACGAAAGATAGTGTCGATGTCTGTGTTTTGGACAAAATTGCTAATCACTAAAATTGGTCGCGGGTCTTGAGCCATCACACGTTTGGTCAACTCCAGACCATCCATGTTGTCCATGAACAGGTCTGTACAAATCACATCCGGCTGCGTCTTGGTAATCACTTCCAGACCCTCCTCACCATCGCGTGCTGTACCGACCACAGCCACCTCTGGTGAGGAATTTAGCAATCGTTGGAGAATTTCCAAAGCAATAGGGGAATCTTCGACCAGAACCACTTTCTTTTGGCGTGTATTCATCTATACTAGCTTCCTTAATGTATCTAAAAACTCTCCTTGCTCGAACTCGCCTTTCGTGATGTAAGCGTTTGCTCCCACCTGTGTACCTTGGCGCTTGTCCTCTTCCGATGCCATAGTTGTCACCAAAATGACGGGCAATTCCTTGTATTCTGGTAATTCCCGAATTTTAGCAGTCAATTGCAGCCCATTCACATTTGGCATTTGGATGTCCGAGATCACAGCATCGAATTGGCTTTCCCTGAGTTTGTTGAAGCCGTCTTGACCGTCTACAGCAGCAGTGACTTCGTAACCAGCACTTTCCAAAATCCGCCTCATTTGGGTACGAATGGGAATGGAATCTTCAACCAGAAGAATCTTCTGTTTGATTTGTGCTTTTTCGCTTAACTCCTTAACTGTAATAGAAACAACTGTCTTCTTGGCTGACTTGAACAAATCTGGAGGATTGAGCACCATGCAAACTTCTCCAGTCCCGAGAATTGTGGCACCGGATATATTGCAAACTCTCTTGAGCAAATGACTCTGTGGCTTCAAGACAATGTCCTGTAGCTCGAAGACAGTGTCTACCAGCAGTCCCAAACGCTCGGAACCAAGCCGCAGAATAACGCAGGGAATAGTTTTGATGCCAACGTTCAAAATTTGGGTTGATGCAGGCACTTTGACAGGTAAGCCTAATAAATCTGCAAGCCAAGCAACCGAGACAGGCTGCCCTTGGAATGGGAACGTTTGGCTCCCTTCCACAGCAAAGATTTCCTGAGGAGAAACCAACAGCATCGTTTCCACAAATTCTACAGGGATGGCATAGGAATTTTGGTTGACCTGCACAATCAAGACATGGGTCGTTGCGAATATGCTACTGAGGGTGATGCGAAATAAACATCCCTTGCCTGGAGTAAATTCTACTTGGATGGTTCCTTTGAGTCGTTCGACGTTGGCACGCACGACATCCAAACCGACGCCTCTGCCGGAAATCTCAGTGACTGCTGTGCGGGTGGAGAAACCAGGCGCAAATATCAATGCCTGAATCTCCGCCGTTGACATCGCTGCCAGTTCTGCTTGAGAGCGAATGCCACGGCGCATCGCTGCCAGTTTAATGGCTTCGATATCCAAACCGCGCCCATCATCTGAAACTTCAATACTCACGGTGTTGCCAGTTTGGTACACCCTCAAGTGAATTGTTGCCGTAGGGGGCTTGCCAAATTTTAAACGCTCTTGGGGTGTTTCGATGCCATGATCTATGGCATTGCGAAGGATGTGCATCAGCGGGTCTTTCATCTCTTCAATAATCCGCTTGTCTACACTAGTCTGTTCACCTTCGATGTGAAGATCCACTTCTTTGCCTTGCTGCTTAGCCAAATCTCGTACGGTGCGGGGAAACAGATGAAAAATTGTGGATAATGGCAGTAGTCGCAGAGAGGTGACTCCCGACTGAAGTTCATTGGATATGATTTCGAGTCTGGCAGTATAGTCAAATGCTTTCTTCTGGAGTCGATTGAGGTACTCTCCCAGTTGCTTGAGGCGGTTTTCTATTGAGGTAGAGAAATTTTGCACCTGTTGGAGTTGACTACCCTGCCCGCGTCGCTGTAGATCTTGATATGCCTGACGGATCATAAAGGCTTGTCGGCTCAACTCTTCCCACAGGGTGGTCATTTCGTCAATTTCAACAAGTTGGTCTGCAATCTGACCTTTAGTAACCACCAGTTCACCCACTTGTGTCAACAGCTTATCGAGCCTCTGGGATTCAACGCGGATAGTGTCAATTTGGTAGTCACTTTCAGCCGCAAAAGTGTCTGCGGTTGGTACCGTGGATTCACTAGCCTGGGCTGCATCATTGAAGACCGTGGGCGGTTCTGCTGGAGGCAAGGCAGAGGAATTCTCCTCTGATTCGGCATCATCGAAGAGCAACGACTGTGCAAAGGGCAGGGTAGAGGAATCTTCCTCTGATTCAGCCATGTTTTCTGGCACGGTTTCTGGAATTTCCGACCATGCATCACTAGACTCACCTCTCATCAGTTGAGCTAGGACATGGAAGACGCTGACTCCTGCTGATTGTCCGGTAACGGCTTCATGGGCAATTTTACGAATAGCATCCAGTCCTTGAGAAAGGCAGTCGTAGAGTTGGGAAGTGAAAACTCGCTCACCCTGCTTAACGGATCCCAGAATTTCTTCGATTTGGTGGGTGAGGGTTTCCACATCTTTGACCCCCAACATCCGGGAATCACCTTTGAGGGAGTGCGTTTCTCGCAGTAATCCTTCCAGTTTGGCCTTGTCTTGGGGATTTTTTTCTAGATGCAGCAACCCTGCTTCGATTTTCTGTATGCGTTCTGCACTGGCTGTTTTGTAAAGCGATCGCAGTTCTTCGTCTTCTATCATCATGGCTTTAAAGCTGTTTTGATGAATGATTTTGTTTTGTTTTGTTACAGCATAGCCTGAAGATTCTGAGCTGCTTCACTGAGGTCTTCGGTAGCTTCTTTCACCTGGGAGATGCCAATGGCTGTTTCTTTTGCCTCTAAGTTGATGGCATTCATGGCTGCGACAACTCTTTGCACGGCAACAGCCTGCTGTTTAGCTGTCATGGCAATCTCTTGGTTGTTAAGGAACACCATGTTAACAGCATCGGCGATATTTATGAACACATCACCTGTTTCTTCAGCTAACCTGATTCCTTGCGTCGCTTTCTTGGTGCCTTCATCAGTCACCATGATAGTGGAGTTAATTGCTGCTTGCACTTCGTTCACCAAAATATGAATTCGGTCAGCTGATTTCCTGCTTTGATCAGCCAGTTTACGAATTTCGCCAGCCACGACGGCAAAGCCTTTGCCTTGCTCACCCGCACGCGCTGCTTCTACGCCTGCGTTGAGAGCCAGCATATTTGTTTGGGTCGCCAAATCTGCGACGATGTCAGAAACTGTGGTGATTTGTCCAGTTTGCTCAGAAAGACGAACAATTTGGTTGGCGATCGCAATCACCTGGTCTTTTAGTTCCGAAATACCGTCCATCGCCACACCCACTGTTTTCGTTCCTGACTCAGCCAGATCTAAGGCTTTCTGCGCCCCAGAGGCAGAGATTTCGGCTTTTTGGGCGGATTGGAGCGAATAAGTTCCCACTTCCTCAATGGTAACGGTGGTTTCATTCATTGAGGCTGACTGCTGCAAGATGGTGTGTTCCTGCTCGTTGACTGTGCTAGTAATGTCTTTTGTCGAAGATGCAACCGCATTAGAGGCGTCTTGGATTGTCTTAGCAATACTGGAGGAGAGGGCATAAGAAATGACTAGGGAGATAGAGGCAGCTAGCAATGTACCCAACCCGGCAATAACTTGTATAAGGATACTTGCCTGTTGGACTTCGTTAATCGATGCTTCACCCAATCTGTCTTGCTCCTGTTCAAACTCTTGCTGCAAGTTTTCAAACTCTAGAACTAAGTTTTTCTTTGCGAGCGATTCAAATCTTGTGATTGCCTGAGCTCTATTACCTGCCTCTATCAAACTTATAAGCTCTCGATTAGATGCCTCGATTTGCTGCGTGATTTGACGGAGTTTTGTCAACCGTTCTTTCTGCTGTGGGGTGGTAGTAAGCTTTTCAGTTTCTGCAAAGGATTTCTTATAATTAGATACTTCTCGCTCATAAGATTCTTTGAAACTTGCTCTATTACCTTTTTGAGTAATTTGTTCGTCACTCAGTACAAAGAAAGTCTGCGCTGCCCGTTCCCCTCGTTCTACACCAAGTAGTATCTGGTGTGATGCGTCAGTAGCTTCCTTAGATTTTCCCTCTTCCTTGTAAGCTCCATCTATTCTTCTAGAATTTCCAAAAGCCAGACCGCTAATGACTATCAATAAGAACAGCGGGAATGAATATCCCAATAAAATTCGACCTCTTAACTTTAATTTTCCCAACATATGTTCATATCCTTATGGGTGATATCTATCTATAAATTGATTCACAATTGAATCAACATTTTGAGTTATACTTAATACGAATTGTCGGAAACACTAAATTTGTTCATTCACTACCAGTCCTCCTTGGGTCAGAATTTTAGGTAAGTCTAGGACAATCAGCATTTTTTCCTCAAAGAAAGCTATTCCTTGAAGGTACTGTGCATCGCCCGTGAGTTTTATTGTGGGCAAAGGTTTGATTTCAGCAGGGTTGAGATTAACCACCTCCAAAACTTTATCGACAGGCAATCCGGCAACAATATCATCAACTTGAACCACCACTGCTTTAGAACCAACTCTAATTGGGGTGATTGGCAGATTCAAAACATTCCGAATATCAACTAAGGTGACAATTTCTCCACGCAAATTCATATTGCCAACAATATGGTTTGGGCAGCAGGGAATTGGTGTCAAATTGTCAATATCAGTGAATTCCCGCACCAGTTCTAAGTCTAGCCCATAGTACTCGTTACCAATGCCAATCACTGCTAAAGGCATCAGCTTGTTTGTCACCTCTAAGTCTTCTAATGATTGCCTGAGATCAACAGCCCGCTGTCGGAAAATAGCTCTTTCTTCAGGAGTCGCATGGGGACAAAATAAGTCGTAGAAGTTTGGTGTTTGGAATTGCTCAATCTGTTGGTATTCGTGATAATTTTGTTGTTCGTCATCACCTGTTATCATCTCCAACTGGCTTTGTGCATCCCAAATCAAGGTGACTAAAATATCTGGTTGACGAACTAATTTCTTGGAATCAAGCAAAAAAAATGTTTCTGAATCTATATTGGCGATACCAGCAAGGAATGTCGTGTTGATATCACAGAGGAATCCATCAGAAGGCGCTGTTTCAATAACTTCATCATCTAGTTCTAACATTTCGTTTACCTCGTGAACTAGTATGCCAATTTGCAAGCCCTCCCACCCTAAAATAATGATGTAGTCGCTAAGATGGCAAACTTTCGGCGGATATCCTTGAAGCCAATCAAGATGTATCACTGGCACAATTTGCGTCCGCAAATTGAGGATGCCGATAATATCGGTACTTGCTTCAACAATGGGTATCAGTTCCGGAAGCGGGAAAATTTCTTGAACCAGTGCTGCTTCGATTCCATAGTGCAAATCATGTATACGAAATATGAGGTATTTTTTGTTCTCCATTGCAGTTTTCTACTCTTTATGTTGACTGTTAACAATGAACTGTCAATGGTCAGACGACACTGATTTTAATACAATTTGATATAATAAAAGGATAGGTAAAAATATAAAAAAACTGAAAATTTGGCAAAAATGTGTTAGCGAAAGTTATATTTGTAAGAGACAGCTTTTAAACTTTCTCCTCTTTCGCCCACAAATTTTTCCACCATTTCAACTAAATGGTGAGGTTCAAATGGCTTGGTTAAATAATGAGTTGTTCCAGCAATTTGACCTCGAAGTTTATCAGAGAATTTATCTCGTGCCGTGACCATAATAATGGGTAATTTTTTGAATTTTGCAATACTGCGTACAGTACGGCAGAATTCTAAACCGTCAACATCTGGCATGGTGACATCTAACAGCAACAGTGCAATAGGATTGGTATTCATCAAACTCAGCGCTTGCAAAGCGTTATCTGAAAAAAGAACTTGATAGCGTTCTCCCAAAGCCCGCTTGATTAAAATCTGCACCACAGGGCTGTCATCAACACTCAGAATAACTGGACGTTGCTCTTCAACATGAGAAACTGTTTGAACGACAGGTGTATGCTGCCCAAAAGTTATCGAGCTTGATGCTACCCACTCCATATAGCTTCGTGCTATATCTAGAGGGTCTTGGTCTAATTGTTCGGCGATGTCTATGAGCGATCGCCTACCATCCACCCACTTGTGTAAATGCTGCTGGGCAATGTTTGTTTTTACTGTTCGCCAGCCTGGTAACAGTTGAGGAACCGCCTCCATGCTGGGAACAACAGAAGCAAGTGCAGTCCATTCGTGCTGGCGATGAGCAACATCTTGAATGAGTTTCTTCCATTCCAAACCGTGAGCATCTTTTCCATAACTTAAATCAATCTCAACTGTGGGATCTAACTCTAATTTTCCTGGATAAGGCAATGTTTGTTCTAACACTTGCACAAATTGAGTATGGATACAGGTTTCAATTTCTTCCCACTTAAAGACTCGTATCCGCACGATTTGCTCTAAAAGTTCTCGAAAAGATGATGGATTTTGTAATTTTTGCGCTGCATATTTAACAGCAACGTCAGCCCAGTCATGACTTAACTTAATCCCAATTCTTCTAGCAAGTTCTTGATTATTAAGTATTTTTGACCCGCCGTAAACAATCTTACCGTTGTTCAAAAAGACAACACGCAATCTTGGCTTTTGCTCAGAATTTACAATTGCATTGATGCAAACAGATCCACTAGCACCTTTACTTTGTAGATCCTCTAGTAAATCACTGAGTTGTCCAGCTTGATAGTGTAATGATTTCAACATCCTAAATTAAAGAATTTGCTATACATTTAGAGGTATATGTAGCGGATAAATCATATTTTGTTATTACCCACACTCAAGATGCAGACAAGCCATATGAATTTTGCTTTTCCGTCTTAAAAAAGAAAACCTGTCTATTCAAAATTCTGCCCTTGTCATCCCTCGCTTAATTCAAAAATCACGCATTATAAATTCAAAATTTTTTTGAACTTTGAATGAGCGAATGAGCGAATTTGAGCGCTGCGAGTGTCACCTACTTTGCCTCAAAGGGTAGGTTTACTAAATTCACCCCAATATATCTAGCTAAAACAAACACTGAGTTGCTATTCTATTCCCTATCCATAAATGACCTAAAATGACCTAACTTAACTGGATCTATCCTCGCTCACACTAAAAGTATGCGCTTAGTGAATGATGAAATTTACACTACAGATTTAGGGCAGTCAGTGTAAGCACCACAGCCCTTCAATAAAGTAGGTATTCAAGAAGAATGAATCTTCACCTCTGGAAAATCCGGTAGATACCCCATAACCTCATTGCGACCGATAGCAAAAATGAGACACACCCAATCACGGTTCTATCAAGAGGTTTTTCTCGTTGCGATCGCTTTCTTACGTATATACGTATATACGTATTTTAGTAAAAAGCGACGACCAAGTACGGTCACGTACTCAGGTTGAGTTGCATAACCAAAGTTACCAAACAAGAAACTAAAAATCAAGTAGAATCTATGAAGGCTTTAAGAAAAGTTGTTTAATTGGGATCAAAGTTTGATTAAGGCTTTGAAATGAAGGATGTACGGGGTTAGCTCTTATACTGCCTTTGTACCTGTGATAGTTGCTGTATGTAAAAATTCCAAGAATTAAGATTTATAGGCGCATTATTGAATTGATTATTATTGATTTTTATTTCATTCTTTCTCTTAAATGTTTAGAGATACTTAAGGCTTAGTGTGAGCAGGAAAACAGAACGCAGTCAGAAGTCTTAAGAGAGTACATTCGCAGTCTCAAGAAGAAGGTTAAACGTGACAACAAAGATTAATTGGGAACCTCCGGACCTCCGGTTACACCGTACTACCCCCTACGACCAAACCCGAAACGGGTTATGGTCGCAGTACCCCGGAGGTTTCTGATGGCTTCCTTAAACACAAACCTCTACCTGTTTGTAGAAAACCTCGTCTTTTTCATACTTGCTACATCTTTTCTGATAGTTGTCGGCTGGGCGTGGAGAAACTCGAAACCCTTCAGCCTTCCTCAACCACTGCCTGGGTGGTTTAAAATTTGGTTCGGTACAGTGCAGGTGCTGGGACTGATCGTACCTCTGGTGATGCTTGTCTGGGGTGTATGGTGGCGTGATACTCGCCTATTCACTGTGTTTGTTCCCTACTTGGTGATGCTGGGGTTGCAAATCCTATCTGAGATTTTAACACTGAGGCAATTTCAGACAGTTGTGTGGGTGATGGTTCCTTATTTATACTTACCTTATCGCTTTTGGCAGCTTTATGAAGCGTGGAAGTTCCTAAGTTTTGAAACCGATTTGGCATGGGTAAGAAATTTATTGCTGCTAGAAATCGTCTTGTGGATTGGGAACTATGTCTTAGATGTAACGCAGTTACCAAGGCTACTGCGCTGGGAAGTTAAAGAAGATTCCGACATTAGTATCAGTTGAATGTTCAGAAACTAGAGAAAAGCTGATAGCGTCAAACAAAGGAGAGTATTTTTGTGGACGTTGTAGCTTGAAAACGCGCTCTAACTACTGGCAGCTTCTACCGTATATCCGACCCCAGTGGCGAACCATTGTCAAGGGGTTCATTGGCATCTTGGGATATGTGCTGGCGACTTTGGCACTTTTGACTCTCGTGCGTCAATTTGCAACTCTTTTTGGGGGTGGTGATTTAAAAGCGATCGCCCTACAGCTTGGCTTCATAGCAGCTGTGTTTCTGGTGCGAGGATTTTTTCAGTCGGTGCAAGATATGTACATGGCAAAAGCAGCACTGCGGGTCGCTTTTCATCTGCGTAAACAGGTTTACTCACACCTGCAAAAGCTGAATCTCAGCTATTTTGAAACAGCAAAAGCAGGTGATTTATCTTACCGCCTCACCGAAGATGTTGACCGGGTTGGGGAAGTCGTACACAAACTCTTTCATGACTTTATCCCCTGCGTTTTGCAGTTGGTGGCAATTCCCATTTACATGATTTCTCTGAATTGGCAACTGACGCTAGCCACAGTCATAGTTGCACCGTTGATGGGTATTTTAATTGGTTGGTTTGGCGAAAAGTTACGCCAGTTTTCCTTAAGAAGTCAAAATCGCGTTTCAGATTTGTCAGCAATACTAACGGAAGTTTTCAGCGGTATCCGCCTCATCCAAGCTTTTGCAGCAGAAAACTACGAAATTGCCCGGTTTAGCCGTGAAGCAGAACGCACTTTAAAAGCAAAATACTCAGTCGAACGGCTAAAAGCAATTCAGATTCCGATTATTGGATTTCTCGAAGTTTTGAGTGTTTTAACACTGCTGTTCGTTGGCGCGTGGCAAATTGCTAATGATAACTTGACAGTAGCGGACTTTCTCAGCTACCTAACCGCAGGAGGGTTGTTGATTGACCCTATCGCTCACGTTACCAACAACTACAATGAGTTTAAACAGGGTGAGGCGTCTGTTGATCGGGTTTTTGAATTGTTGGCTATTCAACCTACAGTGGTGGAAAAACCAGATGCTCTTTTGCTTCCTTCAGTCACTGGTAAGGTGGAATATAGTTCTGTGTCCTTTGCCTACAAAGCTGCTGAACCTGTCTTAAAAGATATCAGTTTGTTGGCACTACCAGGAGAAGCGATCGCCCTTGTGGGTGGTTCGGGTGCTGGAAAAACCACTTTCGTGAATCTTCTCCCCCGCTTTTATGATCCCAATACTGGTCAAATCTTAATCGACGGCGTTGATATTCGGGATGTCACGCTTGACAGCTTGCGGCGACAAATTGGCATTGTTCCCCAAGAAACGATTATGTTTTCTGGGACAATTGCCCAAAATATTGCTTTCGGGCAAGACTCGTTTGATATGGAAGCGGTTGAGAAAGCTGCGAAAATTGCTAACGCTGAGGAGTTTATCACCCAACTGCCAGATGGTTATCACACTTGGGTGGGAGAGAGAGGCGTGAATTTATCCGGTGGACAGCGGCAAAGAATTGCTATTGCGCGTGCTGTTCTGCTGAACCCCAGAATTCTTATTTTAGATGAAGCCACATCTGCCTTAGATTCAGAGTCGGAAGCTTTGGTACAGGAAGCGCTAGAAAGGCTGATGGAAGGGCGGACTGTGTTTATTATTGCTCATCGCTTGAGTACAGTGAGGCGGTGCGATCGCATTTTAGTTCTGGAACGCGGTCAAATTGTCGAATCGGGAACTCATGAAGAATTGTTAACGCTGGGGCGTCGTTATGCCAGATTTTACGCCCAGCAGTTTAGCTAGACTTGACGTACTCCTCGGCATAAAATGTACGAGGATTCTTAAAAGATGTTCCAATGTAGGCTAAAGCCATACATTTCCACCTTAATTCCTGTTTTTTAGACTCTTAACTAGACTGAAAATCAGTCCCCGCTACTACCGTCTCCGCAGGCATTTTGATTTTACGTCCACGACGCGTCCCACCGCAGATTACGGTACAGTCCAAAGACTACGTTTCTACCCTCGGAGTCCAGTTATGGATATCCTGTATGGATCGCCACCCAGTACCTTCAAGAATTCTACCAGAGAAACATGATTGTTAAAACCTGTCGTGTCACGTTTCATCCCCGGATTAAAAGGCAGGGGTTCTCACGCTCCCGTTATGCTTTGATAGACAACTCATAGGACAACTCATGGTCTTCATGAGGAGCAAAATCCCAGTTTAGGAGTTTTTCCAAAAGTTGACTCTGACGTTTGGCATTTTGCTCAATCTCTTTCAGTGCCACAATTGTAGCACTGCGGTCAAGTTGACCTTGACGCCATAGTTGAGTCAAGTGAGATGTGCGATTCAAACACGACTTGAACTCGATAGCCAGAGAATATTGAAACTTCCTTAATTTTTGATAGTGAAAGTCTACATTGAGTGACACACTTAAAGCATGAGGGTCGATTTCGTAAGGAGCAAGACGCCAGTTTAGGAGTTGTTCCAACAGTAGAGTCTGAAGTTCGGTGTGTTGCTCAACGATTTCAAAAGCTTGAAGAGTGGCATTGTGGTCGAACCGAGTTTGACGCCACAAATGAATCCAAGATAGCAGACAGTTAAGGGAAAATCTAAATTCAATAGATATAGAAGATAGAAATTTTATATACTTTTGGTTAACGTAATCTGCATCTATCTTAGTACTGACTTTATTTTTTCTCATAAGACCTCGTGGGAAGTATGGAAACTCAGCGTCTTCAGACCTGAGAGGAAATACGACTCGTGCGACTTTAGTCGCTTTGTTCCATTACCGCCTTGGGGTTACTTGAATCGGTGTACTTTTGT